>VAPR01001371.1_pt1 | contig 12139 bp, 15 predicted proteins | sample 3380701 | NCBI WGS metagenome assembly VAPR01 (sample SAMN11536904, study PRJNA540576) | hot springs metagenome | isolation source: hot spring wet sediment | place: Spain: Lobios | collected 2014-01
GCCAATCGCGCAGTTTGATTTAAAAAATGGTATCCGCGGTATGTCAGCTCCCTAACCATTTCCACCTATGTTCAGGAACGGTTTCTAATAAAGACACTCCTCTACCACGCCGCCGTCTCCTGAAGCAAGGATCTGGACCCGTGAAAACCGTATGCCCCCACGCGGTTCTTGTTGTGTTTTACGCTTTTTTCTTGCGGCCTGTTCTCCGTGCGGCGATGAGGCCGACTTTTCTGCCGGGTGGTGTGGTGCGTTTGACTGTTTCAGGTCTTCCGATGCGTTTGTGGCTGCCTCCGCCGAATGGGTGGACGGCGGGAACCATTGCGACTCCTCGTGACTTGGGCCAGTACCTGTGCCGTGCTCTCATCAGGTAGTATTTTGCGCCTGCTTTTAGGAAGGGTTTCTCGCCTCTTCCGCCGCCTGCCACAACACCGATGACCGCGAAAGCTTTTGCAGACACTTCCACATCTTTCTTCGACGGCAGCTTGAGGACGGTGCGGTCTCCCAGCTGGGCGGTGACCACGGCGTAGGATCCGGAGGAGCGTACAAGCTTCCCGCCGTCGCCGGGTATCCGTTCAACGGTTGACACCACACCTCCTTCGGGAACTTTGCCTACTGGCAGGATGTTGCCGGGAGCGGGTTTAGCGGCTTCGCCTATCTCGATGACTTGGCCCCTGTACATGCCTTCTACGGCTGGGATGTAGAACTCTGTTCCGTCGTGTCTTAGCACCGCCACTGGCGCTCCTCGGCCCGGGTCATGAACTATGTCGCTGACAACAGCTGTCGTGAGGCTTTTCCCGCTAAAGAGCTGAGACGGGAGCCCGACCATGTATCGGCGGTGTTTAGAGGCTATGAACCGTGGCGAACCCCTGCCAATTCTCTGGGCTCTAATATTTCTTCCCATAACTCTCCACCATCTAGAATATTCCGAGTTTGACCGCGAGGTCGGAGGCCTTGTACTCGGGCTTGAGTTTGACGTATGCCTTTTTCTCGCCGCGGCTGGTTATCAGCGTGTTTACCTTCTCCACTTTCACGTCATAGAGCTGTTCGACGGCGTTTTTTATCATGTGCTTGTCTGCCCTGAGGTCGACTATGAAGACCAGCTTGTTCTCGGACTCGATGAGGGATACTGTATCCTGTGTGATGTAAACACGTTTCACAACATCCTGTGGGTTCATTTCAGCCTCTCCTCCAGCGCTTTGAGCGCCGACTTTGTGAATAAAGTGAGTCTGCCAGGCTTGGCTCCGGGTGCGAGATGTAGGACGCTGAGGTCTTTGGCGGTGACGACTTCTACACCAAGGATGTTTGACGCGGCTTTTCCTATTCCACGGTCGGCAGAGACAACTATCAAGGGCCCTTTCCTCCGCTTGTATCTTCTACCCCTCATCTTACCCTTTCCAGCTCTCACCTTTTTCTGGCTGCATCTCTTCAGCTCCTCGCCGAGACCAAGCTTGGCCAGAAAGCTCCTTGCCTCCGACGTCTTGGAAACGGTCTCGAGACGATCGTCCACTATCAGCGGGAGAGATGTTTGCTCAGTTATTCTATGGCCGCGTGCCTTGACGTGTTGAGGTGAGGCTGTGAATGCGAGTGCGGAGAGTAACGCGTTCCACAGTTCTTTTTTGTTGATTTTCTTATGTATCTTTTTCTCGGGTGTTGGGGGATGTGTTGGGCGACCGCCTACAGCTGAGGGAACCATGCCGCCCGCTCCATACTTTGGCGAACCTCTACCCTTTATACGGGATATGCGGGCTAATCCGAACCCGGGCCCCCATGACTCAACGGAGTGTTTGTGTCCCGAGAGCTTAGATGTGCCTTTTGGCTGGAGGCTGTGTGTCGCGAGGTGGATGTAGGCTCGTGTGACGAGGTCTTCGCGGAGAGGTGCTGAGAAAAAGTTTGGGAGCTGTATTGTTTCAGTGGCTTCGCCTTCGAGGTTGTAGACGTTGGCCGTCCGCTGCTGAGGCTTCTGGAGAAGAAGAGTAGAAGTGAAATCCATTCACTACACCTCAAGTAAAGTGATTTCAGGGGCCTCCATCTGCTTGGGAGGTCTGGCCGGTGCACGGAGAACAAGCGGCCTTAGAGGAGTGCCGGCGACCGAGCCCTCCAAGACAACGTAATCAGTTTTGATAACGCCGAACCTGTGCCATCCCGACTTCGGGTTAATCGCCGCAGGGTCATCGCCAATCCTGAGTATGCGTTTGTTAAACTCTGTCCGCCGATGATAGCCCATCTGCCCAGACCTCGGAACCGTGTACATGACGTAATGCGGGTTCCACGGCCCTATAGCAGCCACACCTCTTCTCGTTTTACGGGATTTACGCTGCAGAATAGAGACACCGTATCTCTTGACAACGCCTTGGAAGCCTTTGCCCTTGGTTACAGCTATAACGTCTATGAACTGGCCCTCTTTGAAGACATCTGTTATGCGGAGGTCTTTTCCGAGAAGCTGCTTCGCTTTCTCCAAGGCTTCATCAGGTTTGCCGCCCACCTTGATCTCCAATATCCTCGGCGTCTTGCCCGCGCCCACCAGCCTTGGCTGCGTCGCCACCACCAGCCTCACCTCATCCACACCATCTTTGAGCTGGCCGATCTCGTCGGCGGATGGCTCAGGCTTGAACGTCGGGTTTCTCCTCTTCACATCCTCCGGCACCTCCCTGCTCCAGTATCTTCCTATGTTGACGAGTGCTCCGTCTTCGCTGCGGTAGAGGGAGATTCCTATGACTTTGAGGGGTGGAGCAGCGACCACTGTGCATGCTTTAGCTACCTCGCTTCCCTGCGTTGGCGAGTTGGGAGTGTTGTCGACGTAGTGCACCATAGTCATGCCAACCTTGTAGCCAACGAAGCCGAGAACACCCTCTCCATCGGGCCAGTGCTTGACCCGGGGAAGAATGCTCACCGCTCGGCCCCGCGGCAGATAAGCCAGAGACCCATGCCTCGGCCGCGAATACTTACGTCTGCCCAATTTCCACTACCTGCGTTCACCTCTAGGATGCATGATAAAAACCTTACAGAGGGTTTCAAGACTTATTTGCCGCCCAAACACCTTGGAAGCCATGAGCGACGAAATTACAGACGAGATAATCGGTTTAATAACTTCGGAGAACGTTGTGGGGCTGGCTACGCATAGACACTATCCACGTGAGAGAATAATCTACTCGAGGTTCGGTAGATGCGGGTTCGCTATCGACGTGGTTAAGAATGTTGACGGAGTGAGGAAAACCTTCTCGGTCCTCGTCGAAGCCCATGTCGACACCGCGTCAGACAAGGTTGAGGACTTTTACAAGCTGCCGGGGAAAATCATCTACATCTTATCGTCGCCGTCGGATGGTGGAAGGGTTTTGAAGAGGCGTGAGGCGGCTTACAGGGATGGTGATGACCTTTTCAGCAGAGTGGAACGGGTGCGGAGAAGCTTCTACAGCGTCTACAGCAGGTTGAAGGAGAAGGAGAAAGAGGCAGTAACCCGAATAGGTGAAGAGATTTTCCACGCAGTCGGGTTGACGGCCGACGAGCTTCACCTCGGCGTCTAACTCTTCACACCCGGTATCCGATAGATCCTGTTCTCCTCATCGCTGTGAACAAAAACGTCCCCGCATTTCCTACACCGGAAATATTTGTTGACACCCCTCTCCGCTTTCTGGTCACCGATAAACTCGAGGACATGTTCGCAGGATTCTGACATGTATGGGGTTTGTATGCGTTGGCTATATGTTTTCGAGGCGGGTTTGAGGCCCTATGATGAAGTATCTGCTGACCTCTGCTGGTGACGAGGGGCCGCGGACGTTCAAAGCAAGCCGCCGCATCGACCTTAGCCAAATGATGCTCCACGTCGAAGGCGAAAACACAGCTGTGGAGGGTTTCTTCGAGGGAGTGCGTGACAACGAGGCGGTGTCCATCATCTATCCTCCCGTTGAGAAGGTTCCAACTGTTCCGCGGACGTTTGACAAGGTTGTAGAATGGCTGAGGTTGTTTGAGGGGTTTGCAGGAGGCGTCGTGGACGGCGGATGCCTTGTGTTCAGGGATGTTGTCGGGCTTGTGCCTGTTTTCGCCGACAGGGAGGGGTATATTGTTACCAACGTGAAGGCTGAGGCTTTGGTGAGAGGTCTCGAGCCCCTGCCACCTGCCACTGCTCTCAACACATCAACCAAGGAAACAGTCAGATACCATAAATGGCGGAACGTTGAGGCTGGGCCTCATCAGCTTCTCGAAACATTGGAAAAAGCCGTAGAGAAATTCTGTCCACGCCATGTATCGGTCTTCTTCTCAGGAGGTTTGGACAGTCTAATTCTCGCAAAGCTTTTACAGGACAGTGGCTTTTCACCTCTTCTTCTTACTGTTGGGACCGTGGATAGCCACGACTTCGCAGCCGCGGAGGCCGCTGCATCGTTTCTAGGTATGGATGTTGAGAAAACGGTTGTTGATGAGAAAATTGTGGCGGAGGCTTTGGAGATGATTGAAAAAGTGCTGGGACCCCTCGGTTACATGGATGCGGCCATCGCTGTCGCCATGTATCTCCTCTCGAAAAAATCCATGGAGATGGGGTGTGGGGCGGCGGTTTTGGGGCAGGGGGCTGACGAGCTCTTCGGCGGCTACATGAAGTATGAGAAGGTGTTTCATGAGCAAGGGTATCCCGCGCTAGCACATGCTCTCCAGAGAGATTTTGAGATGCTTGCTGTCGAGGGGTTGGTGAGGGATTTCACCGCAGTGAGGCTTGGCGGCGCCTATCCACTCCCGCTTTATCTCACCCGAGATGTTGTCTCGGTGGCCTTGTCCATGCCGGTGGAGCAGAAGTTAGGGACTCATGGTGGAATGGTTGTGAGGAAACAGGTTTTACGGATGGTGGGCAAGATGCTGGGGCTCGGCGACTTGGCTGACAGAAGTAAAAAAGCTCTTCAATATGGGTCGGGGTTGATGAAGATGGTGAGAAGACTTCGTTGAAGCAGCTTGTCTCAGCACTTCTTCTTCTCAAGAGGCTTCCGCGCACGGGCTGGCTCGAGGAAGGTGTCAAAGATCCCGAGAGTGTGGCAAGCCACAGCTACTCCCTCGCGGTATTGGCCATGGTGGAGGCCGAAGCCCATGGCCTCGATGCCTGCAAAGCCGTGAAAATGGCCCTACTACACGACCTCGCCGAAAGCTACACAGGAGACCTAACACCCGCCACCAAGAAAAACATCCCAAAAAACATACTGCACCAAGTCGAGAAAGCCATTGTCAGAGAACTGGTCTCCAGCCTCCCAGCCCAAACCGCCCAGCAATACATCAAGCTACACGAAGAATACCTGAGGAGAAAAACCCCAGAAGCACGTCTTGTCCACAGGCTCGACCGCAGAGAACTCGTCGCAGAAGCCCTCTGGCTCAACAAAAGACAAAAAATCAACTTAGAAAGATTCGGCATAGCTTAAAAGCGACGGGGCCATTAATTGCTTGGGTTTGGCGGCTGACGACTACGTAGTGAAGGCGCTTCTCTCAGGTTTTCCGTTTCTGAGAGAAGTTAGGGACTATGTTGCGCAGCAGGGGTTGCGTCTAGAGGATTTTGAGGGCAACAACGAGTACCTCGAGGCTGCTGTGAGGAGGGTTGAGGAGGCTCTCCGCCGCTGGCCCGCACAACGTCTTCAACACTTTGAGACAAGCGATGTCGAAATCTTCAGCCACCCACTTGCCATGGCTCTTGTAGCGATGCTTGACAGCCCCTTCGCCAAGAGAAGGTTCGCGGCCTACGAGGCCGAAAGATATGCGGCGATGTTGAAAAACACACGAGAGGAGCAGCGGAAGGTTCTCGCATACGTGATGTCCGAGGTTCTTGGCATGAGGATAAGAGAGGGCCAGCCGCCGTACGAGTATTGGATACATTTCGTCGACTATCTCAGACATGCTACACCCCTCAACGAGCCGCGGTTCAAACTGGTAAACAGAATCCTTGACAAAGGATACGTCGCCGTGACACGCAGCGAAGCACTGACGCTTGTCAAAAACGGCCTCGAGAAACTCATCCATCAGAGGCTCGAGAAAATGGGCAGCCTAGCTCCACCACGCTTCCTCGAAAAACATGTGCAGAAGTTGAAGAAGCTGCTTGAATCTGTTCACCAGAGAGAAGCGGCTCCCGCTGTTAGGCTTGACCCCGACAAATGGCCGCCATGCATGCAGGCTCTTCGGAAACGTCTTCTCGCAGGCGAGCCGGTGAGTCATTTCGGCAACTTCGCCGCCGCAGCCTTCATGCTACGCATAGGTATGACCGTGGAAGAGGTTGTCAACATCTACAGCCAGCGGGGAGACTTCGACCCCAAGATAGCGAGGTATCAGGTCGAGCACATCGCAGGCCTCAAGGGAAGCCGGACAAAATACAGCGTCCCCCGATGCGCAACCATGCAGACACACGGTCTCTGCATAGAGGAGGGCAGGCTCTGCGGAGGCGTCAAAACACCTCTTCAGTTTTATAAGAGAGTGAAAGCTGGAATAAGAAATGAGCGGAGCAGGGCAGACGCTTCTGCAGGCGGTTAAACGTAACCTTGCACTCATAGCCGCGGCACAGGCTTTTTTGACGATTAATGTCCAGACATTTGTGGTGCATGTTCCGATAACAATATCTCTCCTAGGCGGGTCGGCTGCTCTGGCTGGGCTGGGTTCTGCGCTGATGTGGGGTGGGAGAATCGTGACAACCTATCAGATGGGTAGGCTGATGGACAGGGTTGGACGAACGCCGGTCATCTACTCGGGAATGGTTATAGTAGCGTTGTCCGCGGCAGCTGCCTCGTTTTTCTACCAGCAACGGTTCATGGAGGCTTTCCTGCTAGTGATTGTCTTGTTCGGTGTTGGCCGTGGGATGGCTGACTATGGCAGGATGGCCGCTGGAGACATGCTGCCGCCCGAGAAACGCGGCGTGGGAACAGGTGTTATCTTGACTGGGAGCATGGTGGGAACTTTGGCTGTGCCGCCGATAGTCGCGGCTGTTCAGATGCTCGCGGGCGGGGAAAACATCGCCGCAACCTATCTCATGCTCATACCCTTCGCCGCCGCAGGCTTTGCTGTTGCATACGCCGTGAAACCCGACCCGCTCCAGATAGCCAAGGCCCTCAGATACAGTAACCCAGCCGAAACACATCAACAAGCCGCAAGAAAGCTCTCGGCCATCATAAACCGTAGACTGGTTTTCGCATACGTGTCGGCCGCGGTGGCCACGGGTGTGATGGTTGCCTTCATGTCGCTCGGCTCCCTGCTCCTACATCTCGGACATGTTGAGACAACAGTCATCTCAGCCATCGTAACCGTCCACGTCATAGGGATGTACGCGTTCTCCATACCTCTTGGAAAAGCAGCCGATATGGTGGGAAGAGTGCCTGTCACGCTGGCTGGGGTGATTGTCTGCTCCATAGGCTCCTACATAATGTCCGTCAGCAAAAGCCTCGACATAGTCACCCTAGGAATGTTTCTCGTCGGCGTGGGATGGAGCGCGGCAACAGTCGGCTCAATAGCCCTCATCTCAGACGAGACACAGCCATCCGAGAGAGGAAAAGCCATGGGCCTCAACGACACAACCACAGCACTCACATCACTCACCGCACCAATACTACTATCAATAATCTTCCAAAACCACGGAAACACAGCTCTAGGCCTCGCAGGACTGGCAGCAGCCACACCAACAATAATACTCGCAATAACCACCAAAAACAAAAAAGAGTAATAGACCTCGGCTCCACAAATTTTTTATCAACGTAGTTAAAATTAATGGAACGGGTTTTATTTGTGCTAATTTTTAGGCCTCCTATGGTTTGTTTTTCTGACAAGTCTTGGCATACCCTATCGACTAGGCATTCTGAAGTATCACCTTACAGAGATAAAATAGTCAACACGGTTAAAGGAGCCTGACATTTGGTGGTTGTTTATAGGGTGTTGACGAGAAAAAGCATATTATAACCGCATACTTTACATTAGATGTGGGGAGGTTAAAGGGTGAGGTTGTTTGGAGAAAATAGCTCTTAAACTTTACGTAGATTATGATGAGGATAATGATGTTCTCTACATATCTTTCGGCGAGCCACGGGAGGCCGATGACAGCGTAGAGTCTCAGGAAGGAGTCATATTGCGAACAAGAGAGGGAGAACTAGTAGGGATAACGATAGTAGGGCTCAAGTCGCGAAAGAAAATAAACCATAATAAGCCTCCGCAGAGTTTCTGAACCCTATTCAACAAAGAAAACAAAATAAAGAATTAGACCTTTACTTTGGAGAATCTTTTTTCGACGTCGTCCCAGTTGACGACTTCCCACCACTTGTCTACGTATGCGGCGCGGTCGTTTTTGTATTGTAGGTAGTAGGCGTGCTCCCATACGTCGAGGGTTAGCAGCAGTGGGAGGTCGGGTGGATGCATGAAGTTCTGTTTCTCAACTTGGTAGATGAGAAGTGTCTCGGACTCGGCGTCGTATGTGAGTATGGCCCATCCCACGGCCTCGACATTCTTAGCCGCGTCGCTGAACTGTTTCTTGAAGTTCTCGAAGCTGCCGAAGTCCTTGTTTATCTGGTCGGCTATTGCTCCGCCCGGTGTCCCTCCGCCCTTTCCCGGCGGCGCCATGTTTGGCCAAAAGACTGAGTGGAGCTTGTGTCCGCTGAGGTTGAAGCTGAGGTCACGCAGTATGCCGCGTATGTTCTCCGGGTTCTCCCCCTTCCGTTGTTTCTCCAGCCTCTCCAAAGCCGCGTTGGCGCCGTTAACATACGCCTGATGATGCTTGGTGTGGTGAAGCGTCATGATCTCACCAGAGATAATAGGCTCCAACGCATTATAGGCATAGGGCAGTTGTGGTAATGTATATTTCTTCATGTGGGCAAACAGGTAACGCGTTTATAAAAAAGTATCGCATCGTGTCATTTTTTGGAGAGAAGCGGGATAAATGGGAGAAGCAGGGTGTATAGTGCCGCAGCTGTGTAGAATGAAGCGGTGAAGCTTTTGAAAGCTTCGTGCAGAACACCGAAGAAAAGAGGCATAGCTATGGCTCCTGCCGCGGCAGACGTGTTGAGATAACCCGCCGCCACACCTGCCACGCCTTGGGGATACCTGTCCCGGAGTATGGCGAAGGCCGCTGGAGTGGGCAGGTAAACTAGGAAACCCAGAGCCGTCATGTGGATGGGGAGCAGCCAGGCCGGTGTGCTGGAGGCCGTGGCCAGCGATGCTGCGAGAGCCGCGGCGTTTAATGCAAGCACCCTTGTTTTCCCCAGCAGGTCGGTGATGTAGCCGCCCAAGGTGAGAGAAACTATGCCCGCCGTCTGGAGAACAAACGCGTACGAGGCTGCCAAGCCACCCGGCATTCCATAAACCTTGGCGAGAGCCGTAGGCATCCACGTGGTTACGGCGATTATCACACCTAGGCGCACAAAATGCAGCATGTTAAGAAAATAGAAGGCCGCGTCTCTACGAAAATTGACCGACTGTCTTATACTGAAGCTGTGTTGCCGTGAAAGAAATGTTAGAAATGTGGCGACGGGGATGAGTGTGGCGAAGAGCAGGGTCGAGTGTGTTAACCCTGTTTGCCATCCGCCGTTGCCTGAGGCGTTGAAGCTGTAGACCGCGCCCAGCCCGGTGCCGATGTTGAACCCGCATGCCACAAATCCCGTCGCTAACGAGCGTCTCCTCTCACAGACCTCGAAAGCAAGCTGTAGACTTGGAATAAAAACCGCGCCGCCGATAAACCCTTGAATAAACTTTCATTATTTAAAAATTATAAGCTGATATAAAATTTTTACTATTTTTAAATTTTTTCGTTTTTTTATTTAAGTTATATTCAATTAGAAAATCCTTAAATTTTTTAGCAACTTCATTTATGAATGGTTCTGATGAAAATAATGATACAGAAATAATTTTAAGTTGAGATTCGCCTATTCCCATTATATTGTTTTGTTTTTTATTTCCAATAATTTCATCTAGTGAATAAGTAGCAATTTTCATATTTGATAAAAAGTTATTATAAGCGTCGTATAAGTTTAAGCCCTGTAATTCAACATATCCATTTAATGAACTTCTTATAAATATGTCTCCATTTTCATTTGTTTTTATTTTGTATATTTTTTGGGGTTCTATTGGAACATTAATAATAATATCGTAAATTACTAAATTTTTTGGTTGTTTTGAAACAATTTTAAAATTATAGTTGTATTTTTTAATAAAGCCCTCTATTAAATCTCTACTTATTATGTCTGCTATTAAAATTTGATTATTTCCTTCATCTGATGAATAAGAATATAAATATGGAAGCAAGTTTTTACTTTCAGTTTGAACTGGCTCAGAAAATATTTTAATTTCAGAAATATAAGTTATCCAAGTTTTTTCAAAAATTGTAAAGATAATTCCTAAAAAAATAAATATAATCAAATTTATTAAAAAAATTTTATAATTCTTTGAAACAATTGTTAGTAAGTTCAAAGCTTATTTATTTGCTCCTTTTTCTGAAAGGTATATATTAACTAATTGTTCTGCTAAATTTTTTTCTCTCTTAAATATAAAAGATGTTGTATCGTACTTTACAGGTGGTGGAAAGTCAGAAGGAATTTTAAATATATCATCTGTAATTTTAGGATTTTCATCAACTTTTATAGCTTCTACAATAATTTTCTTTCCCGCTTCACTTATGACCTCACTTCCAAGAATAATGTTATTCCATAAGAAAATTCTTATATCTTTTCCTTGAACTTTATAAAATGTTGTTTTTTTGCCAGCAATATCTTTTTTTGTTGGCATTTCTACAATGGCAGCAGCGTAAATAAACCCAATTGACATTTCTTTGGCAAATTGCCGCATAAGTGGCCCTAATTTCTCTTTTGTTTTTGGTGAAGCGGTATCCCATATTGATGAAAGAACATAGTACATAGCGTTGGGTCTTATTGAACCTTCCCAGTCGTATTCAGTACAAACTAACTGCTTTATGCCACTAACCTCTTTGACTTCTTTTTTTTGTTTTATACAATAAGGATTTCCAGGAACGTATTCCCCTTTTAAGGTATCATAGTAATAAACGCCTCTATTTTCATCACTACTTGTATCTTTAACTATTTTGTATTCAAGACACTTACATGTTGATTTATAGCTTACAATTTCACCAGGAGATATGATTTCAATTTTTTTTAGAGGAACATTTTGAGCTCTTGTTTCTTTGCTTCTAAACTGCCAGTGACCGTAATCTTTAAATATAAGCGTCTCTTTACCTTCCTCTTCACCTGAGTACTTATATTCAATAAATCCCTTTTCAATAGCATAAGGTCTATAAGCATCTTCAATTTTTGCTTTTGCCCAATCTATTTTTTCACTTCCACATGCAATAAGGGAAAAGAAAATTATGTACTTATATCTTTTCATAATCACCTCCTTCATAAGCTTTTATTTTATTTACTCTCCTTTCGTGTCTTCCTTTAAGGAACTTAGCATTTAAAAAAACGAAAACCGTTGTTTTAGCATCTTCATATTCTATAAAATCTGCTGGTAATGATAAAACATTAGCATCGTTATGCTCTCTTGATAGTCTGGCAAATGTAGGATTAAAACATAAGGCGGATCTTACACCCTTGACTTTATTAGCGGTTATATTTGTTCCTTGACCTGTTGAACAAATGAGAATACCAAAGTCAAATAAACCTTTTGAAACACTCTCTCCTACTTTTATTGAAATATCAGGATAATCATAGGATTCTTCAGAGAAGACACCAAAGTCTTCATATTCTACATTAATTTCTTCAAGATAATTTTTAAGAATCTCTTTTAATTTATAACCTCTATGATCTGATCCAATAGCAATTTTCATAAAAGATTGTTTAAAATTTTAAGGCATATTCTTTTTAGTTGTTCTACTTTAAAATTTCAAACTTATGAAGGAGACTTTAAATTTGCCAAAAACTAATTTTCCAATGAAGGCAAATTTACCAAAAAAGGAACCAGAAATTCAAAACTTTTGGGAGAATATCAAATTATTTAGAAAAATTTCTTATGATAGAAATTCTTCAAGGTTCATATTACATGATGGACCACCTTATGCCAATGGCCATATTCATCTAGGGCATGCAGAAAACAAGATTTTAAAAGATGTTTTTAATAAATATAAAGCACTTAAAGGTTATAGTGTTCCTTATGTTCCTGGATGGGATACTCATGGTCAACCAATTGAAAATGAAAT
>VAPR01001372.1_pt1 | contig 12138 bp, 9 predicted proteins | sample 3380701 | NCBI WGS metagenome assembly VAPR01 (sample SAMN11536904, study PRJNA540576) | hot springs metagenome | isolation source: hot spring wet sediment | place: Spain: Lobios | collected 2014-01
CTCCCCCTCCACCTCCGGCTCGCCCATGTCCCGCAGGATGCCGTTGAGATCCTCCAGACGGTACAGGTCCTCGAAGTCGGTCGGCTCCTCGTCGAGGCACCCCGCCTGGTAGGCGTTCCTCGCCATCGCCACCTGCGTCGCGGCAGCCGGGTCCCACGTGAACGTCAGCTTCGACCAGGCCTCGTCCACCACCGCCCGATCCAGCGGCGGCGCGCCGGCCAGCGCGAGCTGCGACAGCGCGACCCGCTTCGCCGCGTCCGGGTCGCGGTTCATCAACCGGATCGCCTCCACGTTGGCCCGGACCAGTCGGCGGACGACGTCGGGGTGGGCCTCGAGGTAGGTGGTGCTCACGAGGAGCTGGGTGGTGACCCACCGCCCGTCCGGCCAGAGTTCGGCCTCGTCGAGGAAGGGCGTCGCGAGCCCCTGGTTGACCAGGAGACTCGGGTAGGGCTCCGGCTCCCAGGCTCCGTCCACGCCCCCCGAGCGGAAGAGCCCAGGGAGGTCGGGGTTGTCGACCACGGCCACCGCGATGTCGCCACCCTCCTCGCGGGTCCGGAGGCCCTGCTCGTGGAGCCACGTCCGGAGCGCGACGTCCTGCGTGTTGCACTCGCCGGGGACCGCGATCCGCTTGCCGTGGAGGTCCCCGGGCGAGCGGACCCCGGCCCCCGTCCGCACCACGAACGAGGCTCCGCCGACCGCGGCCCCCGACACCACGGCCACCTTGCCCGACCGCACCCAGAGGGCCGCGGTCGGTCCTGGGCCGATGTACGTCGCGTCGATCGAGCCCGAGAGGAGGGCGATCCCGGCGTCGCTCCCGGAGTTGAAGACCGTGACCTCCACCCGGGTCGGGCCCATCACCCGGTCGAAGATCCCAGCCCCGAGGGCCACATAGCCCGGCGCGTGCGTGAGGTTCGGGAAGATCCCCAGTCGGAGGACGCGCGCGCTCCCTCGCGCCCTCACCTCTGAGCCCTGGCAGCCCACGGCGATGAGCGTGAGAAGGGCCGCCGCAGCCACGGCTCGGCGCGATCCCCGCAGCGCCACCGCCCTCCGCATGGCATCACCCCCCTGAAGATGCGGAAAGGCCGCGGCACGTCGTGCCGCGGCCTCCAGTCGTCTGGTCAGCCCGCGTTCCGTCGGGACCCTATCAACCCTCGAGCCGACGGGTCAACGTCACCGCAGGCGGAACTTCTCCGCCATCTCGATCTGTACCACCTTCCCGTCCTGGACGATCAGGAGGACCGTTCCGTAGCGGAGACGGCGGAGGATCTGGACCACGCGGGCCACGACCTCACGCTCCTCCTGCGTGAGGTCCTTCGGGAGCACGGGGTCCTCCGGCGGTCCGCCACGTGAAGTCACGGCAGGCCAACCCTAGCAACCGGGGTCCTCCGGCTGCACGGCGCAGCGATCCACCCTACCGGGGAGCGCCACGACCCCGCCCTCACGCGGGGACGCGCTCCGGGACCCGGAACACGAGGCCCTCGGGGGTGGCGTCCACCTCGACCTCGTCGCCCTCGCGGACCTCGCCCGAGAGGAGCTTGAGCGCGAGGGGATCCTGCAGGTGCCGCTGGATCACGCGCCGGAGCGGCCGCGCGCCGAAGGCGGGCTCGTAGCCCTTGTCGGCGAGCCAGGCCCGGGCGGCCTCGGTGAGGCGCAGCGTGAGCTTCCGCTCCGCGAGGCGCTCGGCGAGACGCGCCACCTGCAGGTCCACGATCCGCTCGATCTCCTCCCGCCCGAGGGGCGAGAACACCAGGATCTCGTCGATCCGGTTCACGAACTCCGGGCGGAAGGCGGCCCGCACCGCCTCCAGGACCTGCCGCTTCCGCTCCTCGGGGGAGAGGGCGGGGTCCTGGAACAGGTGGCTCCCGAGGTTCGAGGTCATGATCACCACGGTGTTGCGGAAGTCCACGGTGCGGCCGTGGCCGTCGGTGAGCCGGCCGTCGTCCAAGAGCTGGAGCAGCACGTTGAACACGTCGGGATGGGCCTTCTCCAGCTCGTCCAGGAGGATCACGGAGTAGGGGCGGCGGCGGATCGCCTCGGTGAGCTGGCCCCCCTCCTCGTAGCCGACGTAGCCGGGCGGGGCGCCGACCAGGCGCGAGACGGTGTGGCGCTCCTGGTACTCGCTCATGTCGATCCGGACCATCGCCCGCTCGTCGTCGAACAGGTACTCGGCGAGGGCCCGGGCGAGCTCGGTCTTGCCGACCCCGGTGGGGCCGAGGAACAGGAACGAGCCGATCGGGCGGTTGGGGTCCGAGAGCCCCGCGCGGGAGCGGCGGATCGCGTTCGCCACGGCCGCCACGGCCTCGTCCTGGTCGACCAGGCGACGGTGGAGGGCCTCCTCGAGGTGGACGAGCTTCTGCATCTCGCCCTCCATGAGGCGCGAGACCGGGATGCCGGTCCAGGCCGAGACGACCTCGGCGACGTCCTCCTCGGTGACCTCCTCCTTCAGCATCTTGACGTCCTTCTGGAGCTCGGCGAGGGCCGCGTTCTCGGCCTCGAGGCGCTTCTGGAGCTCGATCAGGCGGCCGTAGCGGAGCTCGGCGGCGCGCTCCAGGTTGCCCTCGCGCTCGGCCCGCTCGGCCTCGGCGCGGGCCTCCTCGATCTCCTGCTTCAGCGAGCGGATCGCCTCGATCCGCTCCTTCTCCTGCTGCCAGTGGGCCTTCATCGCGGCGGCGCGCTCCTGGAGGTCGGCGAGCTCGCGCTCCAGCTTCTCCAGGCGCTCCCGGGAGGCCGGGTCGGTCTCCTTGCGGAGGGCCGCGCGCTCGATCTCCAGCTGCTTGATGCGGCGCTCGACCTCGTCGATCTCGACCGGCATGGAGTCGATCTCGATCCGGAGGCGGCTCGCGGCCTCGTCCACGAGGTCGATGGCCTTGTCGGGCAGGAACCGGCCGGTCACGTAGCGGTCGGCGAGGACCGCGGCGGCGACGAGGGCCGGGTCCTGGATCCGCACGCCGTGGTGGAGCTCGTACCGCTCCTTCAGCCCCCGGAGGATCGCGATCGTGTCCTCGACGGAGGGCTCGCCCACGTAGACCGGCTGGAAGCGGCGCTCCAGGGCGGGGTCCTTCTCGATCCGCTCGCGGTACTCGTCGAGGGTCGTGGCGCCGATCATGCGGAGCTCACCGCGGGCGAGCATGGGCTTGATCATGTTGCCGGCGTCCACGGCCCCCTCGGCCGCCCCCGCGCCGACGATCGTGTGGAGCTCGTCCACGAAGGTGATGATCCCGCCCTCGGCGTCGGCGATCTCGCGGAGCACCGCCTTCAGGCGCTCCTCGAACTCGCCCCGGTACTTCGCGCCCGCCACCATGGCGCCGATGTCGAGGGCCACGAGGCGCTTGTCCTTCAGCGACTCCGGCACGTCGCCGGCGACGATCCGCTGGGCGAGCCCCTCGACGATCGCCGTCTTGCCCACGCCGGGCTCGCCGATCAGCACGGGGTTGTTCTTCGTCCGGCGCGAGAGCACCTGGATCACGCGGCGGATCTCCTCGTCCCGCCCGATCACCGGATCGAGCTTGCCGCGGCGGGCGAGCTCGGTGAGGTCCCGGCCGTAGCGCTCGAGCGCCTGGTACTTCTCCTCGGGGGTCTGGTCCGTCACCCGCTGGCGCCCACGCACCTCAGCCAGGGCGGCGAGGACCTTGTCGCGGTCGAGCCCGGCCTCGCGGAGGATGTCCGCGGCCCGGGTGTGCCCGGCGAGCATCGCGAGGAGCAGGTGCTCGGTGGACACGTACTCGTCGGTGAGGGCCGCGGCCTCGCGGAAGGCCTGCTCGAGCATGGCGCCGGTCGCCTGGGAGATCCGGATCTCCCCGCCGGGCGCGTAGACCTTCGGCAGCCGGTCGAGGGCCGCGTCCACCCGGTCGCGGAGCGGCTTCGGCGCCACCCCCAGGCGGTGCAGGAGGGGGAAGATCACCCCCTCGGGGTCCGAGAGCAGCGCGAACAGCACATGCTCCGGCTCGATCGCCTGGTGGTTCCTGGCGAGCGCCTGCTCCCGCGCGGCCTCCAGGGCCGCCTGGCTCTTCAACGTCAGTCGGTTGGCATCCATGGTTCCGTCTTCCTTCGTTCCTCTCGGTGCGTCCGTCCCTCGTCGTCGCGGATCGGCGCGGCGGGCGAGGCCTCACAGGTACGGCGCCTCGCCCTCCACGTCGGCCCGCGTGATCGCGTACATCGCGTGATCCCGCGGCGGCCCGTCGGCCGTGGGCATGAACCCCCGGAGCACGCCCTCGAGCCGGAACCCGCAGCGCTCGAGCGCGCGCCGCATCGCCACGTTGTCCAGGTCGGTCGTCGCCTGGACCCGGTGCGCGCCCTCGCGGGCGAACAGGTGCCGGGTGAGGAGCGCCACGACCTCCGTGCCGATCCCCCGCCCCCGGTCGGCGGCGTCCCAGAGGTCGATGCCGATCTCCCAGACCCCCGGGGGCATCGCCTGGTCGGACGACCGGGCCTGGGCGTCGCCGACGAGGCGCCCGTCGGCCTCGACGGCGAAGAGGATCTCCCAGGTGGTCCGGGTCCCCGAGAGCGCGAGCCGGTGCCGCCACGCCGCTCGGTGCTCCTCGGTCTGGGCCGGGGCGTGCGCCATCGCCGGCTCGATCTCCTCGGGCCGGAACGGCCGGAGCACGACGCGCTCGCCCCGGATCGTCGTCACCGCACGACCTCCCCCGGCGACCGGCCCACGAACCCGAACACCTGCATCGTGCGCACCGGGACGATGTCGGTCCCGCGACGCCCGGGCGCCGGGATCGGCCGACGCGCGAGCTCCGCCTCGAGCTCCCGGATCCGGCGCTGCAGGCGCTCGAGCTCCCCCTGCATCTGGATGATCCGCTTCACGCCCGCGAGGTTCACCCCCTCCTGCGTGAGCGCCTGGATCATCCGCAGCCGCTCGATGTCGCGGGCCGAGTACCGCCGGGTGTTGCCCGAGGTCCGCTTGGGCCGCAGGAGCCCCTTGCGCTCGTAGATCCGGAGCGTCTGGGGGTGGACGCCGGCGAGCTCCGCCGCCACGCTGATGATGTAGACGGCGCGGTCGTCGGGCTCGGTCGCGCGGACCTCCGGCTCACGCCTCACCGCCGTCACCTCCTCACGCGCTCACCCCGAGCCGCCGCCTCGGCGACTCGGTCTCGATCTCACGGAGCCGCTCCAGCAGCTCCCGCTCCTTGCTCGACAGGCGCCCCGGCACCGCCACGTTCACGGTGACGTACAGGTCGCCCTGCCCCCCGCGACGGGGGACGCCCTTGCCCCGGAGCCGGAACGTCTTGCCCGAGGGCGTGCCGGGGGGCACCCGCATCGTCACCGGCCCGTCCAGCGTCGGCACCTGGATGTCGGCGCCGAGGGCCGCCTCGGTGTACGTGATCGGCACCTCCACCTCGAGGTCGGCCCCCCGCCGGCGGAAGAAGGGGTGCGGCCGCACGTGCACGCGGACGTACAGGTCGCCGGGCTCCGACCCCGGAGGACCGGGCTCCCCGTGGCCGCGGAGACGGATCCTCGCGCCGTCCTGCACGCCGGCGGGGATCCGGACCTGGAACGTCCGCGTGCGTCGCTCGGACCCGGTGCCCCGGCAGGCCGGGCAGACCCGGTCCACCACGCGGCCGGTGCCGTGGCACCGGGGGCAGGTCTGCTCGATCTGGAACAGGCCCTGGTTCACGGCGATCTCACCGGCGCCCCGGCACTGGGGGCACACCACGGGGGTCGAGCCCGGGGCGGCCCCGCTCCCCCCGCAGGTCGAGCAGGGGGCGGGACCCTGGATACGGACCGGCACGGTGGTCCCGCGCACCGCGTCCTCGAAGGCGATCGTCACCTCGGTCTCGAGGTCGGCCCCGCGACGCGGGCGGGGCCGACCTCGACGGCCGAACAGCCCGCCGAGCAGGTCGCCGAGGTCCCCGAGGTCCCCGAAGCCGAGGTCCTCGAAGCGGACCCGCGCCCCGGGGCCCCCCGTCCAACCGGGCCCGGGCCCCGCGCGGAACCCCGAGGCGACCATCTCGCGGACCTGGTCGTACTGCTTGCGCTTGTGCTCGTCGCCGACGACGTCGTAGGCGGCCGAGATCTCCTTGAAGCGCTCCTCGGCCTCCTTGTTCCCCGGGTTCGCGTCCGGGTGGTACCGCTGCGCGAGCTTCCGATAGGCGCGCTTGATCTCCTCCTGGGTGGCGTTCTTCGGCACCCCGAGGATCTGGTAGTAGTCCTTCTCGAACCACTCGCGCTTGACGTCGCCGTTCACGGCCCCTCCCTCAGGACCGCTCGACGCGCACGCCCGCGGGTCGGATCACCGTGCCCTTCAGCCGGTAGCCGGGGCGGAACACCTCGGCCACGCGAGGTTCGCCCTCGCCCTCGCCGGTCTGCATGAGCGCCTCGTGCTCGGTGGGGTCGAAGGGCTTGCCGAGCGCCTCGATGCGCTCGAGGCCCTCCGCCCGGAGGGCGTCCACGAGCTTCGCGTAGACCATCTCCACGCCCTTGCGGAACCGCTCCGGGTCGGGCGAGTCCTCCGCCGCGAGCGCGAGCTCGAAGTCGTCGAGCACCTCGAGGAGACGCAGCACGAGCGGCTGGGCCGCCATCTCGACGGCGCGCGTCTGCTCCTTCAGCACCCGCTTGCGGTAGTTCTCGAACTCCGCCTGGAGGCGCTGGAGGTGGTCGCGGTACTCCTCCGCCTGCTTGCGCGCCGCCGCGAGCTCCTCCTCGAGGTCGGCCCGCGTCTCCGGCGGCAGCTCCGGATGGGCCTCCTCGGAGGGGGCCTGCGCCCCCTCCGAGGAGACATCCTTCACGCGACGTCGATCCACGACCCGCACCTTGGGGCGCTCCTCGTCCCTGCGCTCCTCGTGTCCGCTCATCGCGACGCCTTGACCTTGATCTTCTTCGGCTTGGCCTTCGCGGTCTTGGCCACCTCGACCGTGAGCACGCCCTTGTCGAAGCGGGCCTCGACCTTGTTGGTGTCCACCGTCGGCGGCAGCGTGATGGCCCGGCTGAAGGCGCCGTAACGACGCTCGATCCGGTGGTAGTCCTCCTCCCGCACCTCCGAGGAGAACTCCCGCTTGCCGCTGATCGTCAGGGTCCCGTCCTCCACCGAGACCTCGACGTCCTCGGGATCGATCCCCGGGAGCTCGACGGTGGCCACGAGCTTGTCGTCGGTCTCGTAGACGTCCATGGCGGGCATCCACGTGCCGGCGGCGGTGGGCCGCAGCGGCTCGAGCCCCCCGAAGGTCCGGGCGAAGAGCCGGTTCAGCTCGTCGTGGATCGTGACCAGGTCACGGAACGGGTCCCAGCGAACGATGTCCCTCACCGCTGCTCACCTCCTTCGTCGACGATCTCGCCCTCCACGACCTCGCCCTCGCCCGGGGACGAGGTCGCGCCTCCGCCGCCCGCGGCCGCTGCCTGCTGGGCGGCCTGGGACTGGACCTGCTGGTACATGGCCTGCCCGACGGCCTGGAACTTCCGCATGAGGGCGTCGGTGCCGGCTTTGATCTTCTCGACGTCGTCGCCCTTCAGGAGCTCCTTCAGCTCGTCGGAGAGCTTCTTCAGCTCCTCGCGGTCGGCCGGCGGCACCTTGTCGCCCCACTCCTGGAGCGAGCGGTCGACCTGGTAGGTCAGCTGATCCGCGGCGTTGCGCGCCTCGGCCGCCTCGCGCCGGCGACGGTCCTCCGCCGCGAAGCGCTCGGCGTCCTTGATCATCCGCTCGATCTCCTCCTTGGAGAGCGCCGTGCCGCCGGTGATCGTCATCTGCTGCTCCTTGCCGGTGGCGAGGTCCTTCGCCGACACGTTCACGATGCCGTTCGCGTCGATGTCGAAGGTGACCTCGATCTGCGGCACCCCTCGCGGCGCCGGCGGGATCCCCATGAGGTGGAACTTGCCGAGCGAGCGCACGCCGGGCGAGTACACCGTCTCCGCCTCGCCCTGCACGACGTGGATCTCGACCGTCGTCTGGTTGTCCTCCGCGGTCGTGAAGATCTCCGACTTGCGGGTGGGGATCGTCGTGTTGCGCTCGATCAGCTTCGTGAAGATCCCGCCCTTGGTCTCGACGCCGAGGGACAGCGGCGTGACGTCGAGCAGGAGGATGTCCTTCACGTCGCCCTTGAGCACGCCCGCCTGGATGCAGGCGCCGACCGCCACGACCTCGTCGGGGTTCACGCCCTTGTGGGGCTCCTTGCCGCCGGTCAGCCGGCGGACGAGGTCCTGGATCATCGGCATGCGCGTGGCGCCCCCCACCAGGATCACGTGGTCGATCTGGGAGACGTCCTTGCCCCAGTCCTTCACGGCCTGCTCGAAGGGGCCGACGCAGCGCTCCACGAGGTCCTCGGTCATCCGCTCGAACTCGGCGCGGGTGAGCTTCATCTCCAGGTGGAGCGGGCCCTCCGGGGTCGCCGTGATGAACGGCAGGTTGATCTGGGTCTCCGTCATCTGGGAGAGCTCGATCTTGGCCTTCTCGGCGGCCTCCTTCAGGCGCTGGAGGGCCATGCGGTCCTTGGAGAGGTCGATCCCGTGGGCATCCTTGAAGGACTTCACCATCCAGTCGATGATCCGCTGGTCCCAGTCGTCGCCGCCGAGGTGGGTGTCCCCGTGGGTCGCCTTGACCTCGAAGACCCCCTCGCCGATCTCGAGCAGCGACACGTCGAAGGTGCCACCGCCGAGGTCGAAGACGAGGATGGTCTGGTCGTGCTGCTTGTCCAGGCCGTAGGCGAGGGCCGCCGCCGTCGGCTCGTTGATGATCCGGAGCACCTCGAGGCCGGCGATCTGCCCCGCCTCCTTCGTCGCCTGCCGCTGGGCGTCGTCGAAGTAGGCGGGCACGGTGATCACGGCCTGGGTGACCGAGTCACCGAGGTAGGCCTCGGCGTCCCGCTTGAGCTTCATCAGGATCTGGGCCGAGATCTCCTGGGGGGTCCACCGCTTCCCGTCGATCTCGATGCTCCAGTCCTTGGAGCCCATGTGTCGCTTGATCGACCGGACCGTCCGCTCCGGGTTCGTGATCGCCTGGCGCTTGGCCACCTCGCCGACCAGGATCTCGCCATTCTTGGCGAACCCGACGACCGAGGGCGTCACCCGAGAGCCCTCGGCGTTCGGGATGACCACGGGCTCCCCCGCCTCCAGGACGGCCACGACGGAGTTCGTCGTGCCCAGGTCGATCCCCACTGCTCGAGCCATGAGCTGCCTCCTCGCGTATCTCCTGAGTCCAGCCGCAGGATAAAAGCTGAGCGCCTTATTGTCAAGGTTTCCCGGTCACCCACCCCCGTGCACGATGCGCATCCGGGTGGACCCCTCCCCTCGACGCTTCGGCTAGACTGCGCGCCATGTCGGTTCGCGTGGTGGCCCTCGCCGTCCTGCTCGCGATCTCCCTCGGCCTGTTCGCCCGGCGCGCGCTCCTGCTCGTGCGCCTCGTCCGCCTCGGTCGCTCCGTGGACCGTCGGGGGGACCTGCCCCGGCGGCTCCTCCGCGAGCTCGTGCACGTGCTGGGACAGCGGAAGCTCCTCCAGCGACCGCTGCCCGGACTCATGCACGCGCTGATCTTCTGGGGCTTCCTCGTTCTGCTCACGACGATCGCCGAGGCCCTGGGCCAGGTGATCGACCCCCACTTCGCCCTCCCCGTCATCGGCCGGGCCGGGTGGCTCGGTCTGCTCCAGGACCTGTTCGCCGCCGGGGTCCTCGTGGGGATCGGGATCGCGCTCTGGATCCGCCTCGTCCAGCGACCCGAGCGCTTCATCGGGAGCCACACGCGCGAGGCCTACCGGATCCTCGGGTGGATCACCTGGATCATCCTCACCCTCTTCCTCGGCAACGCCGCTCGGATCGCCCAGGGGATCGCGGAGGCGCCGCGGGCGTGGACCCCCATCTCGAGCCTGCTCGCCGAGCCGCTGGACGGGGTCGCCCACGACCGGCTGTTCCTCCTCGAGCAGGCGTCGCTCTGGGTGCACCTCGCGCTGATCTTCTCCTTCCTCGTGTACCTCACGTACTCGAAGCACCTGCACATCGCGACGAGCGCGTTCAACGTGTTCCTGGCCAAGACGGAGCCCCCGGGGGCCCTGACCCCGCTCCCGATCAGCCTGGAGGCGCTCGAGGCCGGCGAGCAGTCCCTGGGCGCCGCGACCATCGTCGACCTCACCCACAAGGAGCTCCTCGACCTCTACACGTGCACCGAGTGCGGACGCTGCCAGGCCGTCTGTCCGGCCTGGAACACCGGCAAGCCGCTCTCGCCCAAGCTCCTCGTGATGAACCTCCGGGATCAGCTGTTCGCGGAGGGGCCGAGCATCCTGGCCGCCCGCGCGCGGGGGGAGGAGGTCCAGGCGACGCCCCTCGTCCCGGACGTCGTGGACGAGGAGGTGGTCTGGTCCTGCACGACCTGCGGCGCCTGCATGCGCGAGTGCCCGGTGGACATCGAGCACGTGGACACGATCGTCGACCTGCGCCGCAACCTCGTCATGGCCGAGTCCCGCTTCCCCCAGGAAGCGGGCGCCCTCCTCCGGAACCTGGAGAACGCGAGCAACCCGTGGGGGATGCCCCAGTCCGAGCGCGCCGCCTGGGCGAAGGGGCTCGACGTGCCGGTGCTCGCCGAGGGCGACCCCGCGCCCGAGGTCCTCTATTGGGTCGGCTGCGCGAGCGCCTTCGACGACCGAGCGAAGAACGTCGCCCGATCCCTCGCGCGGCTCCTGACCGCCGCCGGCGTCCGCTTCGCGATCCTCGGCCCCCGCGAGCTCTGCACGGGCGACCCGGCGCGCCGGATGGGGAACGAGTACCTCTTCCAGGAGCTGGCCGAGCGGAACGTCGAGACCCTCGCCCAGGCCGGGGTCACGACGATCGTGGCCAACTGCCCCCACTGCTTCAACACCCTGCGGAACGAGTACCCCAGGTACGGGGGTCGCTACGAGGTCCTCCACCACACCGAGCTCCTCGCGCGGCTCGTCCGGGAGGGGCGCCTGCGGCCGAGCGCGGAGCTCGACACGCTCCTCGCCTACCACGATCCGTGCTACCTCGGTCGCCACAACGGCATCTACGACGAGCCGCGCACGCTGCTCTCCGCCCTCCCCGGGGTGCGCACCGTCGAGATGCCCCGGCACGGCCCGCGCGGCTTCTGCTGCGGGGCCGGCGGAGCCCGGATGTGGATGGAGGAGCGGATCGGCAAGCGCATCAACGAGGAGCGCGCGGACGAGGCCGCCTCGACCGGGGCCGACACCGTCGGCGTGGCCTGCCCCTACTGCCTGGTGATGCTGGACGACGGCCATCGCGCGCGGAAGGACGCGATCCGCGTCCTCGACATCGCGCAGGTGCTGGAGCGATCCGTCGCACCCGAGCCGGCGCCAGCCCCCGCGGATCGACCCTCGGATTGACCCCAGGCGCCGCCCGACCTTCGGCGGATACCGCCACGGGGCCGCGTTCAAGCCGACCGGGGAACCGTCCGAAAGGAAGAACTAGACCGAACGGACCCGGGGCCGACCATCGGCCGAGCGCCGAAGGCGACCCCGAGCCGGGCCCACGGCGGCCGAACGGATGCGGAGGTCGGACGGATGAGGACGCGGATCGCGACGCTCGAGCCCTCGGCGGCGTCGGGCGCTCCGGATGGGGGCGCGCGCGAGCGCGAGCGCCTCGCGTACGCGATCCATGACGGCTTGACGCAGGTCGTCACGGCCTCCGTCCTCGAGCTCGAGTGGCTGGCCCGACGGGCGGGGGTGAGTCCCGAGGAGGCCGCCGAGGCGCTGCGGCAGGCGGCGTCGGAGCTGCGACGCGCCCTCGAGGAGATCCGGGGCGTGCTCGCCCGCCTCTCACCGGGATCGCCGGGCGGTCACGAGGGACTCGAGGAGCTCATGCGGAGCCTCCGGGAGCGGTGGCAGCTCCCGGCCGACTGGACGATCGACGGCGACCTGCGGCGCGTCGCGCCCGACGTGCTGGAGGTGGCGTCGGCGGTGATCCGCGAGGGCGTGACGAACGCCGCCAAGCACGCCGGCACCGCGCGCGTCCGAGCGCGCGTGGTGGTCGGCGATGACCTCGAGGTCCGGGTCGAGGACGACGGTCGCGGGTTCGAGCCGGACGCGGCCGAGCCGGGGGATGGCCACCTGGGGCTCGCGTTGCTGCGGCGACGGGTGGAGGAGACGGGCGGCGTGCTGCGCGTGGAGTCCTCCCCCGCGGGCGGCACACGCGCAGGAGCGGCTTTCGAGTCTCGCGCAGGTGTTCTCGAAAGGATACCTG
>VAPR01001375.1_pt1 | contig 12124 bp, 8 predicted proteins | sample 3380701 | NCBI WGS metagenome assembly VAPR01 (sample SAMN11536904, study PRJNA540576) | hot springs metagenome | isolation source: hot spring wet sediment | place: Spain: Lobios | collected 2014-01
CCCGGTAACCTGGCACCACCGCCACGACCTCCTTGCGGCCGTCCACCAGGCCCGCTACGGCCACCAGCAAGGCCGCCCGCTCCTTCGCCAGCCCCGCCTTCACGTACACCCCGTCCACCCACAGGTACACCACCTGCAACCCCTCCAGCCGCCGCGTCCGCCAGGCCTCCTCAGCGCGCCTGCCACTGCTCCTTCAGGCGGGCCACCGTGGCCGTAGATACCGGAGCATCCTCCCCCAGCAGCCCCCGCAGGGCTAGGTCGAAGTCGCCCTCCGCCAGCCCGTGCAGGTACAGCTCCGGCAACAGCTCCGAGACCGCCTTGGTGCGCCGGCCGAACAGGGCGGGATCCGGCTGCGACTCTACTCCCCCAGGCCCCGCACCCACGGCCAACTTTTTGGACGTTCCTCACGAGGGTCTGTCAGTGCTACACTCTTAATCACTGCGCCTAGAAGCATGGGAGGGGGACGAGCATGGACGCAGGCCTCTGGACCGTAAGCGAGCTGTACAAGATCTTGGGGATTGACAAGCAATGGAGTCGATGGGAAGATCGAGGGTTTGTCTGGGTAGGTTACCGACGACCCCAGAGGATCTGGGCGGATCTGCCGGTTAGAGCTGAAGAGCTGCAAGTGGCCCGGGTTAACGTGGAGACAACGATATGCTCAGCTGCGGAGGAGGAATGGAGAGCGACGAGGCAAGTCATGGACTTTTGGGCTACGCTGGCTACGCTCAGTGGAATAGTGTACGAGCGGGGCGTCGCCAAGCTGCGGTGCAGCATGTGGGTACATGACGAGACACGGTGGTGGGTCAGGTCGGTCTTGCAGGTGGCAGCGCTATTGCAAGTGCACGAGGCGGAGCGGTTGGAGGACACAAGTCTGGAGCTAGGGTGGTGGCCCGCTGCGAAGCGGATCACCGATGAGAGGATTGGAACCCGGCAGGCGCCCGACGAACTGTTAGAGAACGCTTGGTTTGTCGCGACTGGGCAACTCTCCGCGGAGGATTTCCTGGGCGAGGTGGAAGCTGTTCACGAGTTGCTCCGTGAGCAGGGCGTAGCGGCTACGCATGACGGAGACGGCGTGACTGCGGAGTTTCCGGTAGGCCCGGAGGGGCGGCCGGCACTTCTGGGCGGGCCGTCTGACCTGCTGGTCGTTACTAAGAGGGAGCAGCATCCGCTGATTGGTGAGGGTGTACTGTTTCGGCTGCATGCGTGGACACGTCCGAGACGTGGCGGAAGGGAGCTTGCGTGGTGGGAGCTCAACGCGTTGGAATATGAGAGGCGGTGCGGGGCGCACCTTCTCGGCTCGTGGTGCTCGGATCTGAAGAGTGGGGGGTTGACATTCGTTAGCTTCGTGCCTGCCATCGCCTGGCGCCGCGGAGCAATGGTGAACTTGGTGCTGGCCATGGGCGTGCGGTCGCACTGGTTGTACACGATAGGGGCGGGAGGTGGATAGTCAGTGCGGAGGCGGCGGGTGGGGGATGAGTGTGGCTGCTTGTATCTGCAACGCTGCGGAAAGGGACTGACAGGCTCCGTACTCGAGGGGAAAGGGGCTGCTGGGGCTGTTGTAGCGTTGGTTTTGTGGCGTCTGGGCCGGAGGCTGGCTGTGAGATACGTTTTGTGAGTGGGGTGTGACGAATGGAGGAAGGCCGGCGGGCGGCGGAGCATTTGTGAGAGCAGCTAACTTGGGGAGCAGCTGGTTCTGGCGGAAAATGGGCTGGAGGAAAGATCCCGCGATAGGGCAAGGGGGGCGGCTGTGCCGGATTGCTCTAAGTACGACTTGAACTTTAGACCTGAAACATACTGGGAGGTGGAGGATCCGGCGGCGACTAGCGGAGAGGATTTGCCGCGATATAAGAAGGGCGAGACGGAAATAGCGCGGATTGTTGTGGAGTCTGTGTTAGGCAACGTTATTAGCATTCGGGCTCGGCGGAAGGAAGGGCGGATCTACTACCGAATGGTGGAAGAGTATGGGGGTCGATGTCGTTTCGAACCCCGAGTATCGAAGGAGCCACTAACGATGGGCGAGCTCATTGAAATGATCAACGGGGCATGGGTGGTCGGAGGAGAGCGGAGCGCGCGCGCACGAGCGAGAAGCTTGCCGGAGTTTTACAGAGTTTGTAACTTGGACGATCTTGAGGGAGAGGCTACAGAGGAGAGTGTTGAGGGGCTGCGAGATGTCGCAGTAGTCGAATCAGATTTTTACCCGGAACTAGAGGCGTATTATCGCGAGGAAGCGAAGGAATGGGTTGTTTGTGCTCTCGAGGAGGTGGTGCGAGAGCAAGTAGGTGAGAAATGGATGGAGAGGGTGGAGGACGCTGAATCAGGGCCGAGCGTTGACTGGGCGCTTTGGGAGAGCTGGGAAGGCTCACTTGCTCAGGTATTCGGAGACGCGGAGCTACCGGGCGGGGTCGCGAGTTTTATTGAGCTAGGGTTATGGGACTCGAGCGTGCCGCGGGTGTGGGATCGCGCCACGGATCCGAGGTTAATGTTGCGATTATTGGCTAGATGTGAGGATCCGGCCATTGAAGAGCCACTACGGGTGCTGGCGTGCCGTACGGCCGGTCGAGTAGCGCATATGGTGGACGGTGCGACGTTCGGGCCAGCAGTTGAAGCCTTGGTGCGGTATGGGGAGGGCAGGGCGAGTTGGGAGGAGGTGCGGGCGGCAGGTACAACAATCACGGCTGTCGCAGGAGGACTCTGGTCTTTGGAGACGATTGTCGAAGAGCCCGTATGGCCGTTGTGGCGGGGGTGGTGGAAATACCGACCGATTCATGAGCGGGTTCGGTGTGCAGCGGAGAGCGCCGTTTGTAGCGTCTTTGAAGGTAGCGGGCTTGAGAGCGCGGCGAGAACCCGATATTATAGCGCCTTGGCGGTGGCCCTAGAAAGGAGGAGCGACGAGCCCGATGAGGTGTTGGTGAGAGGCTGGTGTGACGAATTGCGGGCGCTCGTAGGGAATCCGCTGACTAAGCGCCGAATGCAGGGAGCGCGGGGTGTACGTTTCGACGCGGCGCAGGCGTGGGAGGAGGCGAGGGACCCGCAGACCCTGCTTCGGTTGCTGCTAAGGGTCGGCTACGAGGATCGTGCGATCCTTCGAATGTTCGCCTGCTGGTGTGCGCGACAGACTGGGATCCTGAATGAGGGGAAAGTGTGGAGAGGTATTGTTGGGGCGGCCGAGGAGCTGGCGCGGAATGGTGTGGGCTGGCTGCGTATGAAGGAGGCATTGGTGGAGGGGTTGCGTGAGTTCGGAAAAGAGATCGAGCGCCTGCAAGATAGGAAGCAGGGCTCCGACCGGGAGCTTTTGGGGATGGCGGCGGTTCTCTGGACAGGGTGTAGCTCAGAATGGGCTGCAGCCTGGTACGCGGCATGGGAGAGCGCCGGTGCTATCGCGGCTAGTGGAGACGGAACCCGTGACAGCGTGGAGCAGCTGCAGGCGGCTCGGCTACGGGAGATGATTGGGAAGTTGGGCGGGTCGGGGGCGCGCGGGAGGAGAGGACTGCTTGCGAATGAGCTGCGGCGCGTTAAGTCCGCGTTCGGCCCATAGTGGGGCATTGCGTCGGGGAGGTTCAGGGGTCGGGGATGGCGGGGGGCCGGTGAAGCTCTCTATTGAGAAGAGGCTGCGGGATACCGCGGTGCCGGGGTTGGGAAGGAGTCGCGCCCAGGTCGAACCATGGTCAACTTGCCGTTCGTATTCGGGATAGGCTTCTTCTTGAGAGTCTTTGTACCTGGAATAGTGGCTGGGTTTGTTGTGGTCATGCTCCAGGGCCAGCTTAGCCTCTGGTTTGGTGGAGTAGAGCGCGTAACGCTGTTCCTGCTGCTCTCCGGAGCGCTTGGAATGGTACTGCGTGTCGTCTTGCCTTTCGCCGGTGAGGTTCTTATGGGGCACTATTGGCCCGGTGGGCTTAGAAGGCTGAAAATAGCGTCTTTGGAAAAGAGCCTGCGGAGGGCCGAAGGAGTTCTGAAGGACCGTGCAAACGAGTTCAGTAGCGAGGAAGGCTGGCGATATGTCAAAGCGATGCGTTACGTGGTGTGCTTTCCTATGGACGCGTCGGGCAGGCGGCGTGTTGTGGCACCCACGCTGGTTGGGAACATCGTGGCTGCTTCGTTCTGGCGGCTGTGGCTGCAACATGGCCTGCCACTACGGGACGTGATGGATTGGGAACGTCACATGGGGTTCGTGCTAACGAGGCTTTGGTATTCGCTGCCGGTCGAGGTGAGGCGGGAAGTATCAGATGGGTTGGCGGAGTTTGAGGCTCTCGTCGGGTCGGGTTCGGCGCTCGTTTTGGGAGGAGCGTCCTTCCTTGCGAAGGGGGTGGTTCTTGCGCTCAAAATCTCGTGGGCTTTGGCGGTGCCGGCGTTTGTGCTGGCGGCGGGGGCGGGTGCTTTAGCGTGGCTTGTGTATTGGGCGTTGGTGAAGAAGGCTGTTGCGGTCGGCACTGTATATGAGGCTTTGTTCGGTCAGGTTTCAGCGAGCCAGCTGGAGGGAATAATAGAGGAGGCTAGGGCCAGGCTGGCTCGAATGGAGGAGGGTTATAAGGAACTTAGGGACGATTGACGTGGCTCCTGTATCCGCAGAGCTAAAGAAGGTGCATCGAGTCGAACGTGGGCCACGATGGAGGATTGGCGTCGGCGATTGGACCGCGAGCTTCCGTATGGGAGTTTATCGCGCTATTTTCGGGGTCTCGTCGGAAAGTGTGCCCGATGTTGGCGCCCTCCGGATAGGGTTCCAGCCGGCAGCGGTGGGCGTAGCCCCGATGCAGATCGAGGGCCACGTACTGGAGCACCAGGCATCCCTGCTAGCACAGGAGTTTGGGACTGGAGAGCGCGCAGCGGCCCCGGACAGCACGAAGCCGCATGTGGTCTTGCCCCGGTTTCGTGGACACCCCAAAGACTGAGAGGCAAGAGCCTCAAGAAAGCAGTCGATGATGCCGGAGAGCAGACCTCCGTATCCGCGGGAATTCCGGGAGGGAGCAGTGCGCCTGCCCCAAGCTCGGGCCGGCCGATGGCGCAGATTGCCGGGAGCTGGGGGTAGCCTGGGGGCCCCTCAGCGCCTGGGTGAAGCAGGCGGAGCTGGACGGAGGGCTGCGCAGTGACGGGCTGACCACGGCGGAGCGGGAGGAACTACGGCGGCTGCGGCGAGAAGTGCGGAGCCTGCGGGAGGAGCGAGAGATCCTGAAAGAATCCCGTGAAGTCACGACCTCACGAGGACCCCGAGGAAGGCGGCCGCCTTCTTCGCTCAAAGGACCGTCCAAGCCGAACCGGCGGAGGCAGGAAGACGAGGTGGCGGACCGGACGCCAATCTCACAGCGCCCCGCTCAGGCAGCTCCAAATATGTCGATCGTCCAGCGGCGTTGACCGCAACCTGCCCGCGGGTGCAGTTGTTGTGCATGATGAACAGCGTGTCCGGCCGCGCGGCGATCCCGCGGGCGTGCCCGGCCCACTCCCGGAGTTCCCGCTCCGAGTAAAGGTAGTCGTAAGCGACCTCGACACCGGCGCCGTACTGCCATCCGGCGGCGTTGCGGCTATGCAGCCTGATGACCGACCAGAAGGTGACGACTTCAAGAGCTGGGGGCGGAGCCCAGTCCACGGGCGGGCAGCCGGCGACGATGTGAGCCATATCGGGCTGCGGAGGGCGGCCAAGGTGTTGCTGCGCCGCGGCGCCTTCCAGTCAGGTCCGGTGCCACCACTCAACCGCCACGAGACGGTCAGAAAGCCCCCGGACGTCCTCCAGGTAGCGGTGGAGCGGGGTGGTGTTCCACGGTTGTCTGGTGGTTGGCGGACGGGGAAGCGCCAGGCCGGCTGGCCCGAAGCCGGGAGGGAAGCTTGGGCGGGCTCCGAACTAGAATACGTGCCAGGGGCAGTTCGGGGGGGGCTGCGGCCAGGGGGGCGGCGGTGGAGCTGGAGGATCTCAAACCGCAGAATGAGGTGCGCGGTTTCCTCCCGGACCGGACCGTAACGGTGGTGAACGTCCAGTGGTTCGGCACCGGCGCCCTGGAGCTGACCTACAAGGACCCGGCCGGCCGGGTGGCCAGCGTCCTGCTGTACCGGGACGACGAGCCCCGTCTGGAGCTGGTGGAAGAGGGCCGGCCGTGGAGCTTTGACAGCGACGGGGCGCTGTTCCGCCTGGTCTCCGAAGCGCACCGAATCCGGCTGGCCTACCTGTTTGACCCGCTGCTGGCAGTGCACACCTCGCTGCTGGAGCCCCTGCCCCACCAGATCACCGCGGTCTACGAGAGCATCCTCCCGCGCCAGCGACTGCGCATTTTGCTGGCGGACGACGCGGGGGCGGGCAAGACCATCATGGCCGGGCTGCTCATCAAGAAGCTTCTGGTCCGGGGAGACGTGCAGCGGTCGCCCGGTGGTGAGTCCGGGGAGTCTCGTAGGAGTAGTGGCAGGACGAGCTGTACCGGCGCTTCCAGCTCCCGTTCGAGACACCACCAACGACAAGCTGGAGGCCGCGCGGACCGGCAACTGGTTCCTGGAGAACGACCTGGTGATTGCGCGGCTGGACAAGTCCGCCCGGGACGAGTCGGTGCAGGCGAAGCTGGCGGCTCCGGAGTGCCGGTGGGACCTCATTCTGAGGCGTAGAGGGGACAGCAATGCCGCGAAAGAGCGACGTGCAGGACTTTGGCCGTGACCAAGCGCCGTTGACCGCGGAGCTCGGCGTCGACCAGCGAGCGATACAGCAGGCCGGGCGATACATCGCGGAGTGGAAACGCTCTCTTCTCGACCTGTCGAGGCGAAATCGCCTCATCGATTTCCATAAGGGCTTTGCTACCCGGGTGCAGCTCACGAGCCCGGAGGCCGGTGCCCTCTACGTGGCTCTCGCCGTCGAGGAAAGGCAGCTCACTTTCCCGTACGTCCGCGGCATCACGGTGGAGGACCTCGAACTCGCCGAGACGGGTAAGCTGGGTCTCCAAGTCGTGCCTGGCGACTTGGAGCTCGCTACATCCGTAGCGACCCCAAAGGACGTACGGGACCTGCACCGGAAGCTCGAAGGGCTGCGGCGAAACACGCGGACCATCTACGAAGAGCAGGGTGTCCACACGCTCTTCGTCGCGCTTGGCCTGCTCGAGTGGAGGGAGACGGAAGGCGCCGAAGAGAAGGTGCACAGCCCGCTCCTACTAGTCCCGGTGCATTTGGACCGCTTGGACCAACGTTACTTCCTGCGCCCGCACGAAGACGGACCGGAGGTGAACCCGGCACTCGAGTACCGGCTGCAGCGGGAGTTCGGCATCGCATTGCCCCGTCTCGAACCCAACGGGGAAACGGACGACCCCGGCGCCGCCATCGACGAGTTCTTCGCGAAGGCGCGTGACGTGGTGCGACCTAAGGGGTGGGGCGTGGTGGAACAAGCGTGGCTGGCGCAGTTCGCCTTCTACAAGCTTCCCATGTACAAGGATCTGGAAGCGCCTAGTGTCGCCGAGCAAGCTGCGGTGCACCCAGTGGTGGGCGCGCTGTGCGGGTTGCGAGACCGGCGCGAGCCCGCGCCGGTGGACGTCGCCAAGGTCGAGGAGGAATCGGCCCAGCCCGAGGCCTTCCCCGTGGTGGACGCCGACTCGAGTCAGCTTGAGGTGATGGAACAGGCGCGCCAGCGCCGGACCATCGTGGTACAGGGGCCGCCAGGCACAGGCAAGAGCCAGACCATCGTCAACCTGATCGCGCAGGCGCTACGGGACGGGCGCAAGGTCCTGTTCGTGAGCGAGAAGCGGGCGGCCCTCGAGGTCGTTTACGCCCGCCTTGAGCGCCTCGGGCTGGCGGATCTGTGCCTCGACCTTCACAGCAGCCGCGCCAGTCGCAAGGCCGTCGTGGACGCGCTCGAAGCCAACCTGGCTCAGCTGCAGAACTGGCGAAAGCGCGCCAACCGGGATGTTTTCGAGGAGTACCGGCGGGTCAGGGCTCAGCTCAATGAGTACGTGGGAGAACTCCACAGGCCTCGGGATCGACAGGGTCGCAGCGCGTTCCAGGTGCACGGGACGCTCGCGCGGCTGCACGACGTGCCCTTCGTGGACGCTCCCCTCCCGTTCGACCGACCCCTCGAGGTCGAGCGGGACCAGGAGACGGCGGTCCTCGATCTGCTGAGCCGGGTCGCGAGGCTGGGTGTCTGGGACCAGGAGCGCACGCACCCGTGGCGCGAGGCAGAGGCGCCGGAGGACTTCGTCCCTATTGGGGAGGCAGTGAGTTCTGCCTACGGAGCGCTGAGGCGCGCGACCGAGGGTCTGCTCGAACTATCGGAGGCGTTGTTCCAGTTCACCGGAGAGCGGGTCGAGACAGCGCGGCACGTCGAGGAGCGCCTGGAACTGCTGCGGTGGCTCGCGAGGATGCCCGATGCGACCATCGAAGCCAGCTGGTTGATGGTTGACGAGGCCAAGCGGCGGGCAATGGTGGAGTTCGCGAAAAGCGTCGAGGAGCATGCCCGCCGGAGGAGGGAGGGTGCGGCCTACCTTCGAGGGGTAGGCGTGAATCCTGGGGGGCAGCCGGGCGTCGAGGTTGGCGAGGTGAGGGCGCTGCATAGCGTCCTCGAAAGGGCTTCGAAGAGCCCCTGGCTCCGGCGAGTCATGGCCGAATGGAAGGTGCAGCGGCGGCTCGTCCGCCTGATAGGGCGGAAGCTGCGGCGCTCAGACGCCGTCGGGGTGGTGCGGGCGCTCTTCGCCGTTCAGGAGAGTCGTGCGTGGCTCGACGCCCACGCTGGGCGCATCCGCGCCGAGCTCGGGATTGAGCCCGGCAGGGACGATTGGAACCCCGAGGGGACCGTGCACGCCGTGGAGTGGGCCATGGCGACGGTGCGGGCCGGCGGGGGGCACTTGAGTGAACGCCTGCGCGAACAGCTTATTCGCGACGCGCCGGAGGTTATCCGGCGGACGGCGTCCTCGCTGGTCGAGGCGGCTTCGAGGGCCCTGGATGGGTGGCGGTCCGCGGCGAGTGCCGAACCCGTCGTCCGGTGCTTTCCCGCGGGCCTCAGAGGGCGCTCCTTCAGGGAGGTTTCCTTGGGCGAGCTGCGAGAGAGCGCCGCCACGTGGGAACGGGAGGCCGGCCGCCTCCCGGAATGGCTCGAGCACGGGCGGCTGATGCGGAAGGCCGAGGAGGCGAGATTGTCGGCGTTCTTCGCCGCCTGCCGCGCGAGGGGACTGCCGGCCGTACGCCTGTCCGATGTGTTCCGCCGGTCCTACTTCGCGCGGTGGTTAGAAGCCGCGTACGGCGAGTCCGAGGTGTTGCGTTCGTTTCCAGGGCACACCTGGGAGGAGGTCCGCCGGAGATTTCAAGAGCTTGACGAGCAGTTACAGAACCAGGCCGTGATCGCCACGTTCGAAGCGACCGCAGCCCACCTGCCCGACCCACTGCCGGCCAGTGAGCGGACGCTCCTTGCGCGGGAGGCGCGCAAGATGCGCCGTCACCTGCCCCTACGCAAGCTCTTCCCCCTCATCCCTAATCTCCTGCTGGCTGGTAAGCCCTGCCTGATGATGAGCCCGCTGTCCGTGGCGATGTACCTACCGAGGGAGCTCTTTCGATTCGACCTCGTCATTTTCGACGAGGCGTCGCAGCTCCCGCCGGGCGATGCGCTCGGTGTATTGCTGCGGGCCGACCAAGCGGTGATTTTCGGAGACAACAAGCAACTGCCGCCGACGGATTTCTTCCGGGCCCACGCAGAAGGCGAAGGGGACGAGCCGGACGCCCAGGACTATGAGAGCATTCTCGACATCGCGAGCGTCTACTTCCCTGGACCCATGCTCAAGTGGCACTACCGCAGTCGGGACGAGCGCCTCATCGCGTTCTCCAATAAGCACTTTTACGGGCGTCAGCTCATTACGTTCCCCGCTCCCGGCACGGGCCGCATCGAGACCGGGATTTCCCTCGTGCACGTGCCGGACGGCGTCTTCGGCAAGGGCGGGTCTCGCACCAACCGGGCCGAGGCCGAACGGGTTGCCCAACTTGTGCTCGAGCACTGCCGAACGAGGAGCGGGTTGTCGTTGGGGGTCATCACTATGAGCATCGAGCAGCGGGACGCCGTCGAGGAAGCGGTGCGCAGGCTGCTGAGGGCACACCCGGAGGTGAGGTTGCCTGACGAAGAGGAGTTCTTCGTGAAGAACCTGGAGACAGTTCAGGGCGACGAGCGTGACGTCATCATCTTGGGCGTGGGATACGGGCCTTCTGAGCCAGGCGGGACGCCTTCGCTCAACTTCGGTCCGCTCAACCGCGTGGGGGGCGACCGGCGGCTGAACGTCGCCATCACCCGAGCACGCTACCGGATGATCGTGGTCTCATCGATGTCACCGGAGCAGCTCGAGGGCATTGTCGGCCAGGCGCGCTGGGACGGGCCGAAGATGCTGGCAGGGTATCTGCGCTATGCGAAGCACGGCGGGGTGGACGCAGACGTATCTAGCACGGGGCAGCCGGAGAGCGAGTTCGAGGAGGCCGTTCGGGACGCGCTGGTAGGGCGGGGGCATAAGGTGGACTGCCAGGTGGGAGTGTCGGGGTACCGCATTGACCTAGCCGTAAGGGATCCTGATGTGCCAGGGCGCTACATTGTCGGCATCGAGTGCGACGGGGCCACGTACCACTCGGCGCGAACGGCTCGAGACCGTGACCGCATCCGGCAGGTGACTCTCGAGAACCTGGGTTGGAAGATCCTTCGGGTGTGGTCAACGGATTGGATCCGCGACCCGGTTCGGGCGACGGAGCGTCTCGTCGAGGCTATTGAGCGGGTGCGCGCAGGCGAGAGGGGGGCTGACGGGAGCGGCGGCCGGGCGAGCGGCGACAGGTCGGCACCCAGCGCTAGCGGGGCAGGGCAGACCGACGACAGTCGAGCGCAGCGCAACGCCGCACCAGCGGAAGGCAAGAGCGGAGGGGCGCTCGAGGGAGGGCAAGGCGCGACCGAGGGCTCGGAACCGGTTCGTATGGGTGCCCTGCCGGCTGCGTCGTATGGAGAGTCACCGAGCAGTGAGGCGGCTGGCCGATCCAGCGGCGATGTGGCCCGAGGGGCAAGCGACGCCCCTAATTTCGTCGTCCAGTTGCCAGCTTACCGAGCGTACCAGGGTGGCCGCGAGGTAGTCCGGGCCTCAGCCGCGGTAGATGAACACCCCGATGTCCTAGCGGAGCTGACCCGCCGAGCGGTGGAGGTGGAATCGCCTGTCCACGTAGAGCAGCTCTACGAGCGGCTGCGGGGTTTTTACGGCCATTCGAGAGCCGGCAAACGAATCCGGGTTGCCCTATCCCGAGGTATCTCCTTGGCGGTCAAACGGGGATGGGTAATCAGACGGGGGGACTTCTTGTGGAGGGCGAACCAGGAATCGTCCGACGTTAAGCCTCGAGGGCCAGGTGACGTGGTGCGGCCTCCAGAGCACATCTGTGCCGAGGAGTGGGAGGCGGCGGTACTCGAGGTCTTAAGCCAGCTAGGAGCAACTGAACGGTCTCGGGCCACTCGGGTTATCGCCTCGGCTGTGCTCGGGTACAACCGGATTTCAGCCGGGGTCCGTGGGCACGTCATGGAGGCCATCGACCGCCTCATCGCCACGGACAGGCTCCTCGACCTCCATGGCGTGCTGCACGTCAAGTCTGTGGGAAGATCAAGCCTCCTAATGCACCCGGGGGATGCGGGCAATGGCCGGGAGGTGCACTAGCTGGAGGGGCACACGGGTCAGGTGCTCAGTGTGGCCTTCGGCCCCGGACGGGCGGATCCCCACCTCGCGAAGCAGGGGGCGACGCGCAAGGAAGAGCCGAGAAAGGAGTCCACGATGCCGAAGAGCAGACCTCCATATCCGCGGGAATTCCGGGAGGAATCGGTGCGCTTGGCCCGGATCTCGGGCCGGCCGATGGCGGAGATCGCCCGGGAGCTAGGGGTGGCCTGGGGGACCCTCAGCGCGTGGGTGAAGCAGGCGGAGCTGGACGCAGGGCTGCGCAGTGACGGGCTGACCACTGCGGAGCGGGAGGAGTTGCGGCGGCTGCGGCGGGAAGTGCGGATCCTGCGGGAGGAACGGGAGATCCTGAAGGCACCCCGTGAAGTCACGGACTTCACGGGGGCCCCGAGGGAAGCGGCCGCCTTCTTCGCTCGGGAGACCAAGTCCAAGCCGTAGAGGCGTTTGGGTTTGTGGAGCGGGAGAGGGCCAACCACGGGGTGGCGCGGATGTGCCGGGAA
>VAPR01001376.1_pt1 | contig 12117 bp, 8 predicted proteins | sample 3380701 | NCBI WGS metagenome assembly VAPR01 (sample SAMN11536904, study PRJNA540576) | hot springs metagenome | isolation source: hot spring wet sediment | place: Spain: Lobios | collected 2014-01
CCGCTACCCGATGATCGGGTTGAACCGCCATCACGCCCGGAAACTCAGTGTGCGCCGGAAGCGGAACGAATCGCACGGTTTCAAGATCCGATGGCGACGGTCGGGATGGCGAGGACCCGATAGACGGTTTGGACAACGATGGGGACAATGCGATTGACGAAGACCCACCCACGACTTTTTACCAAGGGGTAGTGAACATCTTTTTGGCTCGTTTTGATTTCCGAAATCGGCACATCAGCCTGCTTCCCACCCTCACGCCGCCAGGGCGGGGAGGCTTCCCTGTCTCCTTGGAGTTAGTTTCGCTCAACCCGTTGCGCTACCGCTGGCCTCTTGCTCACAGCTTAATGCCAACAGTCAGTTTCGTCGCTGGCTTGGATGAAGACCCGCAAGACAATGTGGACAATGACAGTGACGGGCAAGTGGATGAAGACCCGATAGATGAACAAGACAATGACAACGACCGCACCTTGGTCATCGTCATCGTCTTTCAAAGCCTCGTGCCCTTTGACAATGCGGACACGAACGGACTGTGGGACATTTACTTGGTAAGGGTAGCACTCCGATAGGGCAAAGGAAAACCTGTGTGCGCAGGTAACCTTGGAACGCCAAATAAGGATGAGCAAGCATCTCAAGGAGGTGCCATACCAATGCGACGATGGTTAGGAGTTTTTTGGTTGGGTTTGGTGTTTGCCACCTTGGCAGGAAGCCAGCAGCAAGGGTTCTACTTCCGCATGCCCGTCATCAGTGACGACGGGAATGACATCCTTTACCAAGCTATCCCCATCCAAGGGGTTGGGCAACCCTCGTTGGATGTATTCCAAATGGTTCCGGGAGCGATGAGCACCGTTGGCATGCGGGTGTTCCTCAATGGGGTTCCTTTTGTAACAGGGCAAGACGCTGCCCGCCCCCACTTTAGTGGACAAGGGCTCCATGTAGTTTACATGCGAGGCGGCAACGGCACTCCTATGCAAGTCTACCTGTATGATCGCCAAAAAGGTTTGGAAACGCTTATTAGCAAGGTTGGGCTCACTCCCGGTTCCAACCACAGCGTGTGTCCACGAATTAACAAAAATGGGCGCATCATTGCTTTCGCCAGTTTGTCTCAAGAGTTGCACGACCCCGACGGTGACAGCACCAGTGACCCGTTACCCACTTACGCTACACCTTCACCATCCGCACCGTGGATCATCTACATCCACGATCGGGATGTGGATGGCAATGGTCTCTACGATGAAGTTCCACCTGCCCCAGGTGTCGTCACCGTCGCCACTTACGCTGTCGCTGTCGCTTCTTCGCCTTACATTGCCCTTAGCCCCGACACAGGTGGCACTTACATCGCTTATCAAGTCTTCAACCCAACGGGAAAGGTTTGGGGATTGTTTGTAAAAGATTGGCGCAACGACCTTGTGACGGATCCACCGATTGCGACTTCTCCTGTTGCTTTTTCTGTGCCGTCAGTTTTAGGGATTGTGCAGCCCGTTAACGGAGCCTTAGTGGCTTTCACAGCGAATGTTGCCGTCGGTGCCAACCGAGCTGGGGTGTGGATTGCGGAAGTGGATTTCGCCCAAGCCACCCCAGTGGCAACCCTCACAGCAATTAGCCTCAACAACGGGGTCAACGGCGCACCTGTGCTAAGCCCCGATGGCAGCCACCTTGCCTTCCACTCTACAGCGACCGATGTTATGCCGAATGTCACCGACCGCAACGGCGTGGACGACATTTTCGTGTTTGATTTGACTACCCGAGCTCCCATTTGGTCTACCCTTTTGGTTCGTGATCCGTCTGCACCTCCACCAACTATTGGTCCCTTTGACCCTTGCGTGCACCCGTCGCTGAGCAGCGTAGTAGGTAACAGCGTGTATCTGGCGTTTGAACACTGGCTGAAGGACGCTACGGGGCAACCGCAAATCCTAATTCGCAAGGTGCAAATCCCTGTTGGCGGCGGTTCAAGGAACTTGCTCCTTTCGTGGCGTCCTCGAGCCCGCCGCTATGTGCCCCTGCCCTGAAGGGGTAAGAGGCAACCGCTCGCAGCAGCAGACAATTTGCTGCGCATGCGCCATTCGCTGAGAGATCAAAGGGGCAGTTCCCTACTGCCCCTTTTCTCTTTCCCACGAACATACCCTCAAAACTTGTTCAGCTAATCGCTGCACGATGCGTTCTGCCAACCAGTGTCCATATTCGCTGGTCGCCTTCTCTCTCGGATCCTCGCCCCCGATCCCGTCTTCGTCTATCGTCAAGGGGCGGTCTTGAGGTAGTTGGGTCAGGTCCACCGTCTCGGGATAAAAGTGCTGCATCAAAGCGGTTTCATAAGCCCCTGCGTGATCCCCGCGCACCCCGTCTTCAACGGCAACCAAGTAATCGGGAAATGCAAGGACAACGACATCTGGGTATTGCGCAGCGAACTCCTCGCACACTTGTTGGACGGCTTCCACATGCTTTTGCCCATAGTGCCCCATCAGCACCACTAAGACTTTGAACCCTTCGTCCCGTAGTTGCTCCAAATACTCGCGGAGCAACCGTTGAACCGTTTCAGCACTGATTTCAATCGTGTGTTTGAACCCACGATAGGGTTTCATGGTTTGGAAGCCGGCGTAGATAGGTGGAAGCACGACCCCGCCAGTGCGTTTTGCTGCTTCCACGCAGAGGGCATGGGCTTTGAGGGCATCCAAACCGAGGCAGTTGTGCACCCCGTGCCACTCCAGAGCACCCCAAGGAAGGTAAGCAATTGGCGCCGATTGAAGCACTTGTTCTACCTCGCGCGGACGCATCAACTCATAGCGCGGTGCCCGCTCCACTTTCGTTCACCCCTCATTGGCGTCCACTGGGCTCAACAACTTCGCCTGAGCCCCTTACTGCTTCTGGCAAACTATGAGAAAGACGGAGCTTCTCAGAAAAGGGGTTCATGGCTGCGGGATTAGCCGAATTCGCTGCAAGTTCATTACGGCACTTCTGGGCATCTTTGTTGGTCGCACCGCAACGGTGTAGCGCCCCGCTGAGAGGGTGACTGTGCCCAAGGTTTTGGTTTCGAAAGTTGTCCACGATCCCGTTTCCTCCACCTTACCTGACAGTTTCTGCCCATTGATCTCTACGACGAACTCGCTTCCTCCCGTGCCTTTGTCGCAGGCATAGGTGATGTCTACGCGGAAAGTGCCACCTCGTTCTATCACGCACTCCCAAGAGACCCAATCGTTGGGATCTGTCCAGTAGCCAATGTTGTCCTTTCCACCGCCGTATTCGTAGCGAGCCGTCTTGCCATGCACCTCGGCGAAGCGAGCATGCAAATCCACGCTATTGTCCTTCGCTTGCCAAATCGCTCGTTCTACCTGAGGCGCTCCTTCTAACTCCAGCACCACGATGGTGTCGTAGGGATCAGGAACTATTGGGGGGCAATGCAAGGTCAAGGTTAAAGCGTCTTGGTGGAAGGGAACAGGGATTTTGTTGCGCAGCAGGTAGGCTTGCCGCACCTTTGTTTTCAACCCCTGCAACTTGACAGGTTCAGCCGGATACTCAAACAGGTGCACGAACAACCGATTGCCCTTGACTGTGCAGCCGCCAACTGGCGGAGTGTGAGTGAGAAACGGTGATGGGTCAGTGCCGTAAATGGCTTCACCGTTTTCCCGCAGCCAAGCCCCAATTTGCTTCAATCGCTCCACTTGCTCTGGTGGGATTCTGCCGTTTGCCATCGGACCGACATTGAGCAGGAAGTTGCCTCCCTTACTGAGAATGTCCACGAGGATGTGGGTAAGTTGGCGCACCGACTTGTAGTTGAAATCATCTTTGCGGTAGCCCCAAGTGTCGTTCATGGTCATGCAAGTTTCCCACAAACGGCGTTCCTCCCCTACCCGAAGAGCAGCCGCTGGCACATACTGTTCAGGCGTGTCGTAGTCGGCAGGCAAACCTGAGCGGTTGTTAATGACGGCATTGGGGAGAATGCTCCAAATCATCTTCAGCAATTCCTCGGCTCGCCATTCTTGGGGCGAATGCTCCCAACCCCCATCAAACCAAATGCCGTCGGGACGATATTTCTCACACAACTCTCGGATTTGCCCGAACATGTAGTCCAAGTAGCGGTCAAAGTCACGCTGATGTCCTGGGGGATCCTGAACCCACTTGGGGCGAGGGACATAGTGGGGGTGATGCCAGTCCAACAACGAGTAGTAAAACTGGATGCGGATGCCGTGCCGACGGCACGCTGCCACCAACTCGCCAATGATGTCGCGCTTGAACGGTGTGCTCATGATGTCGTAATCGGTCAAGGCACTGTCAAACAGACAAAAGCCATCGTGATGTTTGGTCGTGATGGTGATGTAGCGCATTCCGGCTTCTTTGGCTAACAGCACCCATTCGTCGGCATTGAACTCAACGGGGTTAAACTGAGGCACCAACTGTTCATAATCTGGGATGGGGATTTGAGCATTGTGCATGATCCATTCGCCGATGCCGGGGATGCGCTTGCCCTTCCACTCGCCCGCAGGGATAGCGTAAAGTCCCCAGTGGATGAACATGCCAAACTTTGCTTCCCGCCACCACGCCAACCGGTCAGCTTGCCCTGGTTGCGTTGCTGCCACGCTCGCTAAGAGAAACCACCACACTTATCGGTCACCTCCTCAAGAGCAATGACTGCTGCAAATTATATGCCATGTTGCTCCCATTCGGGGCTATCACCTTTTGCTTTGCGCCCTGTTGTGCAGTGGCTAATGTCGTTCACTAAACTGCACCTCAAGGCAACATGCCGTTCCCAAGCCCTCTTGCAACGAAACGGCTTAGCATTCTCCCCTTTCCCCAGTCACTATCTCAGCGCTGCCGTTGTCTTGACATGTTCCCTCCATGTTGAAAGACAGTAAGCTGCCAAAAGGCAGTGAAAATTTCTGCAGGAAGGGTGATAGTCATGGTGTTGAGCTGCCCCCGCACGAGGTTGGTCCCCCTATGCTCCTGAAAGAACAGCCCCAACCTTCCCCGCCGTCACCGCGCTAAATTTTTTGCGGGTGATATGGTTAGCGGTCGGGGTGATCTATTGGGATGGAAGCGAAGTTATCGGGGCTGGACTACGGGATCATTGGTGGCTACTTATTGTTTGCGTTGAGTGTTGGGTTTGTTTTGAGTCGGAAAGCCTCTCAGAGTCTCGTGCAATACTTTGCAGCGGGTCAGGAACTGCCTTGGTGGATAGCGGGCACCAGCATGGTCGCTACGACTTTTGCCTCGGATACACCCTTGGCAATTACAGGCATCGTCCGAACGCAAGGTCTTGCAGGCAACTGGTTTTGGTGGAACGGGGCTTTAGCCAATCTGTTGGGGACTTTTTTGTTTGCTCCCCTTTGGCGGCGCAGCGGTGCTTTAACCGATTTGGAGTTCATTGCCTTGCGCTACAGCGGTCCGTCTGCCCACTTCTTGCGAGGGTTTCGTGCCCTCTACGGTGCCCTCATTGCCAACTCCATCGTAATGGGATGGGTTATCCATGCGATGGTGAAGATAGTCCAAACGACTTTTGGCTGGGAGCCAATCATAGCGCTGACTGTCCTCATCACCATCGCCTTCCTCTACACCCTCATTGCAGGCCTTTGGGGTGTTGTGTTGACGGATTTCGTTCAATTTGTATTGGCGATGACGGGAGCAATTTGGTTGGCGGTGGCTGCGTTAAACGCTATAGGCGGCGGCGAAGCGCTCGTTCAACGACTCTTCGAAAGCGGTGCCCAGGACCGCTTGGCAATTATCCCATCGCCAGACAACACCGACCTTTGGTTTGCTTTCCTCACTTACCTGCTGGTTCAGTGGTGGGCAGTAGGCCGACCTGACGGTGAAGGCTATATCGCTCAACGCCTCCTCGCTTCCAAAGACGAACGCAATGCCGTCCTTTCCTTTCTATGGTTTGCCTTTGCCCACTATGTTTTGCGCCCGTGGTGGTGGATCGTGGTTGCGTTGACATCGCTTCTGTTGCTACCCAAGATGCCGCAACCTTTGGGCGATGAAGGGGCATACCCAGCGATGATGCTTCGCCTTTTGCCATCCGGCGCTTTGGGGATTATGGTTGCAGCAATGCTTGCCGCCTTCATGAGCACAATTGATACGCACATCAATTGGGCTGCCAGCTACCTTGTTAACGACTTTTATCGCCCTTTCGTTAAACCTGTGGCAGATGAACGCCATTATGTATTCGTCAGTCGCATAGCCACCGCTTTCATTTTGTTTTTGGGCATCGCCGTCTCGTTAGCCACCCAGCAAATCAGCACGGCATGGATGTTGCTGGCGGGATTGAACGCAGGCATTGGGGTGGTGTCCATCTTGCGCTGGCTGTGGTGGCGGGTCAACGCGTGGAGTGAGATTAGCGCAATGGCCGCAGCCCTTTTGGTCAACAGCGCCATTTACCTATTGGGTTGGTTGAACCTTCAGCCCTTTGCCTTCTTCACGACTAACGAGGGATTTCCGTGGCGCTTGCTTATCGTCGTTATTTGCAGCCAAATAGCTTGGTTGGTAGTCACCTTTTGCACTCCCCCTGAGCCAATGGAAAAACTCGCCGCCTTTTATCAGCGTGTGCGCCCACCGGGTTGGTGGCGACCTGTCACCAAAGCTATTGGTGTGACACCTGAGCCGATGGATTGGCGCTGGATGTTCGGATGGCTTGGTGGAGTCACCCTGATTTATGGCGGCTTGGTAGGATTGGGCGGTTTGCTCCTTGCCCAATGGAATTGGGCACTCGGAGGCATTTTCGCTGTCGTTGTCGGTATGCTCGGCGTTCGGGTGGGGTTAAGCGCATCCCTTGCCTCGATAGGGACAAGCGCAAGGGCTAAAGGTTCTTAAAGTTCCCCGTTTGTGCCCTGAGAGCAGTTGCCTCCACCAGCCCGTCGATTGCTTTTCGAGGCGGAAGGAGGATAACTTGCTGATCATAGCCCAACCTTCCAATGGAACGGTGCCCTAACGAAGTTTCTGGGCACTTTCTTGTTTGCGCCTTTGTGGCGACGCAGGGGCATGCTCACCGACTTGGGATTCATTGCCCTCCGTTACAGTGGAGCATCCGCCAATTTCCTGCGCGGCTTTCAGATGATCCACAGTGGCTTCATCTCCAAATCCATCGTGAGCGGAAACCATCAAAATTGTTGCCGGTTGCGTGTTGACAACTCTGGATGCCTTGGAGGTGGCGCTACGATGGACGGGTTATTGCGGTTCTGTTTGGGACTGGGGAGTTTGCCTTTGCTGTTGGAAGCAGAAACGCGTTCCATTTCCGCTGAAAACCCGACAGGGGAGAAGGGAGGTGGGGCAAAAGCTGAACCAACCCCTGACAATCCCGCCTCAGAGTTGGGACGAGGTTGGAAAGTTCGTCCGTGCATCACCCTGAAAGCTGGTGAAACGGTGACCCTTGCCGACATCCAAGGGTGCGGGATCATCCAGCACATTTGGATCACTGTCAGCGAAAGGGCGTATCGGGATTGCGTGCTGCGCATGTTCTGGGACGACGAAGAGAGCCCCTCAGTAGAAGTGCCATTAGGCGACTTCTTCTGCAACGGACATGGATTGCGCTACGAAGTGAATGCGTTGCCCATCGTGGTCAACCCTGTGGGTGGGTTCAACTGCTATTTCCCGATGCCCTTCCAGAAGCGAGCGCTCATCACTGTGGAGAACCAACGGTGGGAGGACATTCACGGCTTCTTCTACCAAATTACCTATGCGTTAGTGCCGGACTTGCCCGAAAACATGGGCTACTTCCATGCTCAATGGCGCCGCTCCATGACCACACGGGAACACCCAGAGCACACTATTTTGGATGGGGTGCGTGGGCGTGGGCATTATGTGGGCACCTTTTTGGCATGGACGCAACTTTCCAACGGCTGGTGGGGAGAAGGGGAAATCAAGTTTTACATTGATGGTGACACGGAGTTCCCCACCATCTGCGGCACAGGCACAGAAGACTATGTGGGTGGGGCATGGGGCTTCAGCGGCAAAACCTACTCCACTGCCTTCTTAGGCTATCCCTTGCGACGGGCAGAACCCGGGGAAGTGCCTCGCCATGCCCTCTACCGCTTCCACATTTTTGACCCTATTCGCTTTCGCCAAGACTTAAAGGTGACTATCCAAGCCCTTGGTTGGTATCCCAATGGGAAGTTCCAACCCCTTACCGATGATATCGCTTCGGTAGCTTACTGGTATCAAACCGAGCCGCATGCGCCGTTTCCTGTGCTGCCACCGCCAAAGGAACGGTGGTCGCGCTAAGTCTTCCTGACGCTGCTAAAAGTTCTGCTTTGTTGCTGCTCGCTTGTTTTGGCGAGCAATAGCCATTTTCGCTTTCCAAAACCGCCTTTTGTCCACTCGTTAATTTGTCTCAAACCTGCTCCTAAGCCTCCCTTAAGAAAGCTCAACTAAAGTTTCTCTTGGTCACAGATGCAACCGTAAAGCTGCGAGGAAGGATTTAGTGTGGTATGCCTACGGTTAGGACGAACGGCTAATTTCTGTGACCTGTTCAAACTCTTTTTGCCCATCCCTTTGCTCTGCTGGTTGAGCCTGCCAAAATAGTGTTGCGTGGACAAAAAGGAGGGAGAGAGATGCTTCGGAGTCAATGGGTTGCGCTTCTCTTATCGCTGTTTGCAGCGGTCGCAGCAGCGCAAGACCGCACGGTCGTTATCATCAGCTGGGACGGTGGGAAGCCGTCTGTCATCCGTCAACTGGTGCGAGAGGGCAAACTTTCCCATACGCGCACACTTCTGGACGATGGTAGCTACTCGTGGGCTGCAAGGACGATTGTGCCCAGTTCTACCCTGCAATCGCATACCTCTATGGTCACTGGGCTTACGATGGAACGCCACGGCATCACTTGGAACGATCGCTTCCGAGAGGAAGCCGGGTATGTGAAGGTGTCCACCATCTTTGAACTTGCCAAGAAAGCAGGCATGCGCACCGCTTTGGTCGTCAGCAAGGACAAACTCAAACAGTTCGCTAAACCGGGTAGTTTGGACAGGGAAGAATATGTCAAGGGGGATGCGTTGAAAGTAGCTGCAACCGCCGTTCAAGTGTTGCGGACGGTGCGCCCCCACCTGATGTTGGTTCACTTCGCTGATCCCGATTCTGCAGGGCACCGATACGGATGGGGAAACGAGAAGAAAGGTATCCCCCCTTCTTCGGAATTTGTAGAAGCGTTGGTGCGCTGCGATGTCGCAACAGGACGCATTGTTGCTGCCTTGAAAGGGTTGGGGCTCTGGGACCGAACTTTGGTCATCATCACTGCCGATCATGGTGGGCACAACACAGGGCACGGGAGCGACGACCCAGAAGATGTCCACATTCCTTGGATTGCGGCTGGTGGGTTGGCTGCTAAGAATGGGGAACTCAACCAAACCATCCGGACGATGGACACCGCTGCCACTGCCTTGGCAGCCTTAGGCTTGAAAGCCCCCAGCCACTGGGACGGCAAGCCTGTTTGGTCTGCTCTCCAAAACGGAGGAAAGGCAGCCATGCAAGAACAAACCCTGACCATCATTGCCCAATGGAAAGGCAACTATTCGGGAATTGAAGAACCTCGTCGCCTTGTGGTTACCGACGAAAAAACATGGGCAAACCTGTGGCAAACCGTCCATTCAGCGAAAATCCCTACTCCCCTCATCCCGAATGTGGACTTTAACCGGCACATGGTAGTTGCTGCCTTCATGGGGCGCAAACCCACCAGCGGCTACAGCGTGCAGATCACCAAAGTGGTTGCGCGTTATAACGAGGTGCAGGTTTTTGTCAAGGAGACTTCCCCGCCTCCCAACGCAATCCTCTTGCAAGTGATCACCCAGCCCTACCACATCGTGGTCGTGCCTAAGGTGAACGGCTCTGTCGTATTTGTGAACGAGTGACAGGAAGCGGTGATGGCAAGGTGATGACCGAAGCGGCAGCTCTGTTGGGGCAACGGTGGCACTGCACCTTTTGCAACCGAACGCATCATGTGCCAACTCGCTGGGTCCAAATCGGCAAGGGATCCTTGAACCAGTTGTGCCAGCATGGGAAGGACTTTTCCCCTGAAGGGCGGTGCTTGCTCGCAGCAGATGAGATCACTTGGGAAGTAGCAGGAAAAAGCATTGCGCAAAGGCTAAGGGAAGACAGGCTGTTGGTCAAGGAAGTGATCATCCCGGTTGCCTTACACGCTACTGACACAGCCGCTCAATTTCTGCTCCAGCATTGGGCGCCCGAAAGTGCCGTCGCTATCGCTGTTGGAAGCGGTTCCCTCAACGATGTGGTCAAATGGGTAGCAGCGCAACAAGCGATCCCCTACATTGCTGTCCCCACAGCCGCAAGCATGAACGGATACACTTCACCTATCGCCGCTTTGTTGGTGCAAGGGTTCAAACGAACCCTTCCCTGTTGCCCCCCAGTTGGGGTTTTAACCGAGCCGGAGGTCGTTGCCTCTGCTCCCCAAGCGATGACTGCCGCTGGCTATGCTGACCTAATGTCCAAGTGGGTAGCGGACATAGACTGGCAACTTTCTCACTTCCTCTGGGGAGAGCCTTATTGCCCCCTACCCCGTCAACTGTTGGAACCGTTAGACCCTTGGCTTCAAGCCCGCTTGGAACTTTTGGCCCGAAACGAACCAGAGACTGTCGCTGGTTTGCTCCAAGCCCTCATTATTTCAGGCATGGGAATGACCATTGCAGGTTCTTCCACACCTTCTTCAGGCGGCGAACATTTGATTTCTCACTGGTTGGAGATGAAGGCTTATCGAGAAGGGCGGGAACCCGCTTTGCACGGGCTGCAAGTAGGTATTGGCACCTTAGTGGCACTGGCTCTTTACGAAATGTTGTTGGAGACCGATCCGAGCGACTGGCACTTGCCAGAAGAAATGCTGCCACCTGCAGAACGGGTCGCAGAATTTGAACAGCGCTACGGACCGATGGCACATCAAGTGTTGACTGAATTCAGCGCCAAATGGTTAACAAAGGAACAAGCGAACGAAAAACTTCGCTTGTTGGCTTCTTGCTGGGAGGAGTGGCGAGAACGATTGGAGCGTCTGCGAATGCCCCTCCCCCGCTACCGTGACCAACTTGCTAAGATTGGCGCAGCGACTCATCCCCGAGACATCGGCGTTTCGCTGGAAGAGATCAAAGAAGCCATCTTGAAGGCGCGTGAGATTCGCCGCCGCTGGACCATCTTGGACACCGCTTTTCTGATCGGGCTGCTTCCTGATCGGTTGGATGAGGTCTTGCTTCGTTGCGGTTGGAAGGAGTAACTTGAGATTGCTTACTGGTCAAGCAATCAGCGCTCCCTGCTTTGGGGCAGCGTTTCGTTAAGCACTTCACTCACCTCGTCACCATCGCTAACCGCAGAAAGGCTTCCTTCAACCAAATCGCAGACAGAGTTGGTGTCGTTGATCACTAAAGCACGGATTTTGGCGACAGGTGGAAGGGCTATCAACTCGTCCCCAACGCGGCGAACAGGATGGACAGCGAAGAGGGTGCCCTTTCTCACCCCATCCAACCGACCGACATTGATCACGATGTAGGTAGCCGTAACGCCTTCTACTTTGCCCAACACTTTGCCCTTGATGGGGTCCCGTTCCGCCAGTTTGATTTTTAGCAAGTTGGAAAGGTGGCTTAGGGCAGCCTTCAAGGCGTTAATGTCCCGTTGTCGCTGGTTATCTCTACCCAAGACAATGGCGCCAAACGGTGTGCCTGTGATGGTCAGGACCTCGTCCTTGTCCGTTGCGAAACTGACCAATTGGGCAGTTGTGGTCAAAGTAGCGTTGTCCACAATCTCCAGGAAAACAAGGGCGCCTGTCTCCTGCTTGCGCAAGAAGAAGCCACCGATGTTGATGCGTTGCCGTCGCAGTTCCCCTAAGAGAGCCCCCAGTTGGCGAGCCGATCGGACCAAGTGAGCTGTTACTTTCAGCTCCACTGTCTCCCGCAAGATGCGCCCCTTAGGTGGAAGGGAACCTTGGTGGATCTCTTCTGACTCCCGCTCAAACCGCCGTTCTTCCACCTCTCGGCGCACTTCTTGAGCAGTTGCCACTACCGTGAAGCCTGCATTGGTCAACGCCGCTTTCAAAAGGGGGTCCACCAACGCCCGCAGGGAGGGATCAGGATAACCGTCTGAGAAGACCACAACCTCACGCAGGAGCACTCGTGCCCCTTGGGGGATCCCTAACTTGACATTCGCGTT
>VAPR01002893.1_pt1 | contig 12114 bp, 11 predicted proteins | sample 3380701 | NCBI WGS metagenome assembly VAPR01 (sample SAMN11536904, study PRJNA540576) | hot springs metagenome | isolation source: hot spring wet sediment | place: Spain: Lobios | collected 2014-01
TCCGGGGACTCCACCTTGATCACCCGGGCGCCCAGGTCCGCCAGCATCATGGTGCAGTACGGCCCCGCCAGCGCCCGGGTGAGGTCCACCACCAACAGGTCGTCCAGGGGCTGCACCGCTACTCCCGCACGAACGCCACGAACCGGCAGAAGGCCGCCTCACCGCCCTTGAACCGGAACGGGAACGCGCCCACCCACACCCGCCGGTTCAGCACCAGGTCGATGTCTCCCCCCACGTTCTCCACGTGGAACACCCCGCGGGGGAACAGCTGGGTGTGGGTCGCCTGGTAGTCTCGTGGCCAGGGGAAGGCCTCGTCCAAGGACATGCCGATCTTCCGCTCCACCTCCGGGATCAGGTCCCGCCGCGCCTCCCGCACCTTCGTGTTGAAGGGGTGGTCGGTGGAGATGGCGTCCACCGCCAGCCACCGGATCTTGCGGTCCAGGACCCACTCGCAGAACTCGGCCCGCGGCCCGGGGTGCTTGAGGAAGGACCGCGGCAGGTCCGGGGCGGCGTTCGGGTGGCGCTCCTTGGTGTGCGGCGACCAGTCCTCGTTGTAGTAGGCGTGGTAGCCGGTGTGGATCACGAGGATATCGTCGGGCTCGATGCGGATCCCCGTGCGGCGCTCCCACTCCTCGAAGTGCTGCGGGCCGTAGATGTCGTAGTCGCCGATGCCGAACTGCTGGAGGTCCACGATGCACGCGGGCCCCACCAGCCGCTCGATGGGGATGCCCGAGATGTCCGGGCCCGGGTCGTAGAAGTGCAGGGGTGCGTCCAGGTGCGTGGCGATGTGGTTGGTGGTGGAGATGTGCTGGGCGTTTACACCCTCGAAGGCGATCTTCTTGACCCACTTGATGGTGGGGCCGTCGTAGTAGGCGAAGGGCGGGGAGTCCATGCTGAAGTTCTGGGACAGGTCCAGCACGCGGCAACCCCGCAGGTCGAACAGGTCAAAGGCCATGGGTCTCACCTCCGGATGCCAGGATGGAGTTTCCTGTACGCGTTCCCGCACACCTCCTCCTGCGGCGGGGGCCGCCCCAGGCTCGCCTTGGGGACGCGTTCCTAGGAGGGCTCGGCCGCCTTCGGGGCAGGACGGCGCAGGCGCCTGACCACGCCTTCCCGGAACTCCTCCAGCTCCTCCCGCAGCACCACCTTCCAGTACGTGCCCACCGGACCGATGTGGCGGTACCGCTGGTAGCGCTGCCGCACCCGCCGGCGCACGGGCTGCGCCTGAACCTCCCGCAGGGCGTCCAGCAGGTGGTCCCGCAGCAGCTCCGCGGCCCTCTGGGGGTCGTTGTGGGCGCCGCCGGGCGGCTCGGGCACCACCCGGTCCACCACCCCCAGACGCCGCAGGTCCGCGGAGGTGAGCCGCAGAGCTTCCGCCACCTCCGGGGCCCGGCTGGCGTTCCTGTACAGGATGGCCGCAGCGCCCTCCGGAGAGATCACGGAGTAGATGGCGTGCTCCAGCATCAGGACCCGGTCCGCGGTGGCCAGGGCGAGCGCACCCCCGCTGCCGCCTTCCCCGATCACCACCGCCACCGTGGGCACGGGCAGGGCCACCATGGTGGCCAGGCAGTCCGCGATGGCCGCGGCAATGCCCCGGCGCTCCGCCTCCGGCCCCGGGTAGGCTCCCGGCGTGTCCACCAGGGTCACCAGGGGGAGCTGGAACTTGCTCGCCATGCGCATGATGCGGCACGCCTTCCGGAACCCCTCGGGCAGGGCCATCCCGCGGCGGCGCTGGACCTGCTCTTCCTCCGTCCGGCCCCGCTCCTGCGCCACCACGAACACCGTCTGGCCGCCCAGCTCGCCCAGACCCGCCACCACCGCGGGGTCGTCCCCCGATGCCCGGTCTCCGTGGAGCTCCAAAAACCCGTCGAACGCCCGCAGCAGGTAGTCCACCGCGGTGGGCCGCCCGACCCGCCGCGCCAGCTGCACCGTCTCCCACGCGGACAGGTGGGCGGGTTCCGGCAGGGGCGGCAGCTGCGGCCGCCCCACCCGACCTGAGGGTGCGGGTCGCAGGTGCCGCAGCAGGTAGCCCAACACCCGGCGCTGCTGGCCCCGCGGCACCACCATGTCCACCAGCCCGTGCCGCAGCAGGGTGTCCGCCCGGTACGCCTCCTCGGGGGCGGGCTCCCCCGTGGTCATCTCCACCACCCGCGGCCCCACGAACCCGATCAACGCGTCCGGCTCCGCCAGGAGCACGTCCGCCCGCACCCCGAAGGACGCCGCCACCCCGCCGAAGGTGGGGTTGCTGAGCACCGCCACGTACGGCAGCCCCGCGGCGTGGTGCTGCCCGGCTGCCGCCGCGGTCTTCGCCATCTGCAGCAGGGACAGCATCCCCTCCTGCATCCGCGCCCCGCCGGAGGCGGTGACCGCCACCACCGGGAGCCTCCTCCGGGTCGCCCCCTCAAAGGCCCGCGCCACCTTCTCCCCCACCGCGGACCCCATGGTCCCCCCCAGGAAGCGGAAGTCGAACACCACCAGTACGAACGGCTGGCCGTCCAGGGTGGCCTGCCCCGTGACCACCGCCTCCCGCAGCCCCGTGGCCCGCCGGGCCTCCCACAGCCGCTCCCGGTAGGGCTTGTGGTCCGCGAACTGCAGGGGGTCCACGGAGGTCAGACCCCGGTCCCACTCCCGGAAGCTCCCCGCGTCCGCCAGCTGGGCGATGCGCACCGGTGCCGGCACCGGCAGGTGGTACTGGCAGCTGGGGCACGTGTACCACGTGGACGCCAACAGCCCCTCCGCCGCCACGTTCCCGCAGCGCGGGCAGGGCACCTGCGCTTGCGACCTGGCCTCAGCCATCCGGCCCTCCTGGGCCCGCAACGAGCAACTCCCGGGCCGCGCCTCCGTGGTGAGGGTAGCACGGCAGCGTCACGGCCGGGGCCTACCGACGCTCCACGATCCGGTCGGTGACCTCCTCGATGCGTTCCTGGCGCAACACCACCGCCCGCCACACCTCCTGAACCCGCCGGCTCACCTCCGGCGGCACGTTCTTGGGCGGGGTGAGACCGAAGCCCGCACCCGGACGCATCTCGTAGTAGCCGGACCGACGGCCCGCCAGGATCTGGCGCACCACCTCCACGTAGGGTTTGCCGAAGTTGGACACCAGGGAGGTGGTGAAGTGCTGCGGCGCGTAGCTGCTCTTGTCCGTGTAGAAGGTGGTGAGGAGCACCGGCCGCCGGGCCGCCCGGGCCGCCTCGATGACCCCCACCGTCCCGAGGTTCACGCTGATCACGATGAAGTCCACGCCCGCGGCGATCTGGGACTCCGCCGCCTGGCGTGCCTTCACGGGGTCGTTCTGGTCACCCACGAAGGTGTACAGCACCTCCGCGCGGGGGTTGTACTTCGCCACCGCCTGGAACACCGCGTTCAACGACGCCACGAAGTCGGGCAGACGGATGCCTGCGATGTAGCCCACCTTGTTGGAGCGGGTGGCGAGCGCGCCCAGGGCACCCAGGACGTAGAAGCCCTCGTAGAACTTGCGGCCGATGTTCCACACGTTGGCCGGCAGGTTGGGGATCTGGCCGGAGGACTCCATGATGAAGGTGGCGTCGGGGAACAGGGGCGCCAGTTTCTGCACGATGGTCAGGTACTGGCCCCCGTGGAACGCCACGATGCTGTAGCCCGCGCTCAGGTACTCCCGCGCCACCCGCTCCGCGTCCGCCACCGCCACCTGTTCGGAGTGCGCGGTCTGCACCCCGGTGGTGCTCTGGACCTCCTTGAGGGCCTGGTAGCCCACCGCGTTGAAGTCCGCGTCCTGGATCACCCCCGGAAGGATCATGGCCATGCGCGGCCGCGCGGGAGCCGCCCCGGAGGGCACGCCCGCGGCCACCACCACGGCGACCAGCAACAACCACACGACCTGTCGCACCGGACCACCTCCTCTGGTTATTTACTCTCGCGCCTCCCGGTGGTATGGCTTGCCCAGGGCCTCCGGAGCCCGGGCTCCCCGGTACGCGCGGACCAGCACCGCCACCGCGAAGGCGTAAGGCAGCATCTGGAGGAACTGCGGGGGAACCAGCCGGCTGACCATGGCCAGCTTGAACTGCAACGCCTCCACGTACGCGAACAGCAACGCCCCGCCAGCAGCCCCCGCGGGCGTCCACCGCCCGAAGATGACCAGCATCAGAGCGATCCACCCGCGCCCGCCCGCGATGCCCTCCGTGAAGGTCCCCGTGAGGGTGAAGGGCAGGCTGGCGCCCGCGAGTCCCACCAGGGCCCCGCCGGCGGCCGCGGCGGCCCTGCGCAGCCGGAACACGTCCACCCCCACGGTGTCCGCGGCCACGGGGTTCTCACCCACCGACCGGAGCCGCAGCCCCAGGGCGGTACGGAACAACAGCACCTGCGCCGCGCCCACCACCGCGGCGGACAGGTACACCAGAGCGTGCTGGCTGAACAGCACCTCTCCGAGCAACGGGACCCGGCTCAGCCCGGGGAGTGGGATCGGCTGCAGCGTCTCCACCCGCGGCGGGGTGAGCCGCACGCCCACCACCGTCCGGTACAGCAGGGACGCCAGCCCCAGGCACAGCACGTACAGGGTGAGGCCCACGGTCACCTGCTCCTGCCGCCAGGCCACCGCGTAGTGGGCCAGCACCCAAGCCACCAGCACGCCGGCGGCGGCCGCGGCCGCGAAACCGACCCAGGTGCTGCCGGTGGTAAACCCCGCCAGGAAGGCCGCCGCGGCTCCCAGGGTCACCATCCCCTCGATGGCGACGTTCAGGATCCCACCCCGCTCCATCAGGACTTCGCCCGCGCTGGCCAGGACCAGGGGGACCGCCATGGTCACCGCCAGGCGGAACAGGGACGGGTCTGCGAACAGCTCCCAGCTCACCGCGCCCTCCGCACGCCCTCCACCCCCAGCAGCACCAGCAGCAGCGCGGCCTGCACCACGAACACCGCGCTGGCGGGGAGGCCCACGCTCCGCTGCAGGGAGTCGGTGCCCACCAGGAGGGCTGCAAACCCCAGGGCCGCGGGCACGGCCAGCAGCGGGTGACGCCGGCTGAGCACCGCGATGAGGATGGCCATCATCCCGTAGCCGGGCGAAAGCCCCAGGATCAGCCGGTAGTGGAACCCGCTCACCTCCACCGCGCCCGCCAGCCCCGCCAGGGCGCCGCTGGCCACCAGGGCTACCGCCACCACCCGGGCCACGGGCACGCCGCCCACCAGGGCCGCGGAGGCGTTGTCGCCCGCAGCCCGCAGCTCGTAGCCGAACACGGTGCGGTACAGCAGCAGCCACACCGCCGCGGCCGCCGCCAGGGCCAGGAGGACGCCCGCGTGGGCTCCCGCGCCCGCCGAAAGCCAGGGAAGGGTGGCCTGGGGCGGAATGGCCCGGGTAATGGCCTCGCCCGCGGTGGGGTCGTTCCACGGCCCGGTGCTCAGGTATTCCACCAGGAAGACGGCGATGAAGTTCAGCATGACGGTCACGAAGATCTCGTTCACGCCCACGCGCGCCCGCAGCAGCCCGGGCAGCAGGCCCCACACCGCGCCGCCCGCCAGCCCCGCCAGCAGCACCCCGGGCACCGCCACGGCCCTGGGCGCCTCCGCCAGCAGGTAGGCCACCCCGGTGGCGGCCACCGCCCCTGCGTAGATCTGCCCGTCCACCCCGATGTTGAACACGCCCGCCCGCAGGCCCAGCACCACCGCCAGGCTGCCCAGCAGGAGCGGCGTGGTCTTGTTCAGGGTCTGGCCCAGGCCCGCGCCCGTGCCGAAGGCGGCCCGGAACACCCCTGCCAGGGCCTCCGCGGCGTTGCCTCCCAGCACCGCCACCAGCCCCGCCAGCACCGCCAGGGCGATGGCCAGGGCACCCGCGTACGGCCAGGCGGCCTGCCACCCCCCGCGCGGCGCGGCCCCCGTGGTCACGCGGCGAACCCTCCGGTCATGGCGCGTCCGATCTGCTGTTATCAGCACTCCTACTGCTTATCAACCTAAGAGCATGCTTTGCTGCCAACTCTCCTGTTATCCTGCCCCATACAAGACACTCAGCAGTTGAGTTTGCCCCTAGCCTATTTGCACCATTTATGCTTACACATGCTGCCTCCCCTGCTGAGTACAATCCTTCCATCTCAGTCTTCCCATCTATATCAACATGTATCCCTCCCATCATGTAGTGGCATACTGGCCTTATAGGTATAGGCTCATCTATTGGGTCTACACCAGCAAATTTGATGGCTATCTCCCTTATCCCTGCCAACCTCTCCTTTATCTTCTCCTCCCCTAGGTGCCTTAGATCTAGTAGCACATAGTCCATACCAGTATCCTCATCCCTGTAACCTCTACCCTCATTTATCTCAGTTATTATTGCCCTTGAGACAACATCCCTACTTGCTAATTCAAGCTTGTTTGGGGCATACTTCTTCATGAACCTCTCACCATCCTTGTTTATAAGGTAGCCCCCCTCCCCCCTTGCCCCCTCAGTTATTAGTATGCCAGAGGGTATTATCCCAGTAGGATGGAACTGAACAAACTCCATATCCTTCAACGCTAGCCCTGCCCTATATGCTAGATCTATCCCATCGGGTGTTGATGATAGTGCATAGGTAGCAAAGGAGTATATCCTCCCTGCACCTCCAGTTGCTATTATCCCTGCTCTACCTTTGAATGCTGTAAAGTTCCCACTTGCAATCTCTATGGCTGTGAAGCCCTTGAATGTATGGTTCTCATGCAGGATGGAGGTTACGAACCATTCGTTGTAGAAGTGTATGTTATCATACTTCAATGCTGTATCATACAAGGTCTGCATCTCGTAGAACCCAACCTTATCCTGAGCAAACGTTGCCCTAGGGTAGTTGTAGCCTCCAAACCACCTCTGTGCTATCCTACCATCCTCCCTCCTAGACCATGGCATCCCCCAGTGCTCCAACTGGTATACCTCTTGTGGTATTATGCTAACGAACCTCTCAACCGCATCCTGATCTGCAAGGTAATCGCTCCCCTTTATAGTATCATATATATGGGATTCTAGGTTATCGCCCTCCTCAGGGTAGAGTACTGCTGCTGTGCCCCCTTCTGCTGAGACAGAATGGGAGCGCATGACCTGCACCTTTGAGATCACTGCTATGCTTATATCCTTACTAGTCCTTGCTGCCTCTATCGCTGCCCTAAGCCCTGCCAACCCTGAGCCCACTATTATAACATCGTGATCTATTACCTCTACCAAATCGATCAAGTAGGTGAAGACCCTCAACTATATATTATGTTTGCTTGCATCTTCTGCTGTGTTTGATATGCTAGAGCAAAAGGATAGTGGGTATGAGCATGAAGATGAGCAACAGCAGGAGCAGATGCTTATAAAGAGGTTTGAGGAGCTGGTAGCAAAGTATGGTAAGAGCGAGAACCTTAAGATGTTCATATACTTCCATAAGCCTGGCTCTAGTGTTAAGCATCCCCCAGATGTTACAGATAACATAATATATGTTCTGGATGGGAAGAGGGTTAAGGTTAGGTGCAGGTGTGGAGCATCGCTAGACCTCACAGATTACAGTAAGATGGATAAGGTTGATTGATGATAACACCATGTTTAATTATTCATACATCATTATATATATGATCGAGTATAGATGCTCAAGGTATCACTAGGAGGAATGTTAGTAGGATAAGCATGTTTGCTAGAGTTACAAGGGAGCCTATCTTGAAGAACTCTAAGAATGTGAACCCATCCTTCCTTGCTGCTTCAAGTATGATGAGGTTACTTGCTGCTCCAAGTATGGTAAGGTTCCCTGCAAGAGTACTTGCGCCAGCAAGCGTAACCCATGCCTTGATATCATCGCTTGAGAAGCCCTGCTCATGCATAACGTTCAGGTAGAATGCTACAAAGGGTACATTGCTCATGAACTGGCTCAGGAATGTGCTTGTAGATACTATGGCAAGTATGGTTGATGGGCTTGTTGGTTCACTAGCATCACTATCAAGCTGGAGGGGGGAGAGCATGTCTGCGATCATTGCTATTATACCTGCCTTTGAAAGTGCATCCATGAATACAAACATAGTAATGAAGAGCACTATTATGCCCCAGTTCATATGCTTAAGTATAGCAACCCTATCCCTTGAGTATGCCAGCATGAACAGTCCTCCAACCAATGCTATATGACTCATATCAAGCATAGGTTCAAGACCTATTGCTCTTGCTATACTTACCATGAAGAATCCAAGTATCACAGCAGAGACTACAAAGATGCTGATCTTTGCCATCCTAGGCTCATAAATTATGCTCTTCGATGGATCATGATCATCATTATAAAGAGTGATATTAACACTCATATCCTTAAGATTATTCCTGTAATACCATCTTAGCAGATAGTACGTTACAATGTAGTTTGTTATGGTAGGTAATGCTAGATACTTAATAAACTCTAGCATAGGAGCCTTCATACCACTCTCAACGGATATTAGGAAGTTCTGGGGATTTCCTATAGGTGTCATTGCACTCCCTATAGTTACAGCAAATGCCAATACAATGAGAAGTGGTTTAGGATTTATGCCAAACCTTGACATACCCACTAGTATAGGGGTTGCAACCAATGCTATTGTATCATTCATAAGGAAGGCTGAGAGGGTGCCCATAACAACAAGGATGAAGAACAATAGCCTATCCATGCTCCTTGTACGCTTGAGTATGCTTACAGTTATATGCTGTATAATCCCTGCCCTCTCAAGCACTGCTACGATCATGAACATGCCCAGAAGGAAGATTATAACATCCATCTTAACTGCTTTATAAGCCTGCTCTATGCTTATGGTCTGTGTGGCAAGCATCACTAGAGCACCTATTAGCATTGGTATCCATACAGGGATGCTGAACCTTCCTACCCTCCTTACTGCTATCAACCCATAGACAAGTAGAAATGTTAACAGTGCATATATTGCAGTCATAGATTGGGTCTACTAGCGTCTTCTATAGAGGAGGATCTAGTTAGTAATAAATGTTGTTAAGTTTAAGAGTTACATCATACTACTCTCTTATATGGATGCGAAGAGTAAGGTAAGGGATATCATAGCAAGGGAGGTTGGTAGTAAGAGTATAGATACTAAAGTTGAGTGCTTTGCCTGCCATGTTATGTATACCGTTATGCGTGAGTGCAACATGGATGAGGCTACAGCAGATCTGCTCTCACAGGTGCTTAGTGAAGATTCAGCATTGAATGAGAGGTTCATACAGGCTATAGAGTATCTGCATCTGTACTCAAGGGCTAGAGCACTATGGTTCTACAGCAAGGATAGGGTGGAGAAGGATGCTTATCTTGCAATGCATGTAAGGAATGCTATAGCAGAGATTGAGCATGAGGCTAGGGAGTATGGTAATGACACTGTGCTTAGAAGGTTACTGCTCTCATACCTCTCAACGTATATTGCTCAGGTAATAGGCATGGATCTACATGCTAGCACTGAAGAGTTATACTACATGCTGAGGAAGAATGGTGAATTGGAGGAAGAAATAAAGAGGATTCTTAGAAAAATAATAACAAATGAGTGAAGTGAATTGATTAATCCCTCTTACTTCTAAGTACCTTGTAGCCTGCGAATGTTGCTATTCCTGCACCTGTAACTGCTACTGCTCCTATTATGCTCTCAGGTACAACCATGAATGGTAGAACTATATCATCCCAGAAGAAGGCTGTACCAAAGCTAGTTACTATTGCACCATAGACAACCCATGTGCTTCCAGGAGCCTCATTGGTATCACAGCCATCATTTGCAATATTCCAAGTTAGAGCAGCATCAGTAGGATAGACCTTTGTTAGTGTTAGTGTTGTTGGACCAGTACCTGATAATGGACTTAATATTGTACATACATCACCATCAGGCTCATATACATTCAGATATAGCAACTGAACAGATGCTGTGGCCCAGCGTCTGAACTACCTGGGCTCCATCATCCACTGGTTCGAGGGGTGGCATAAGGCGGTGCTGTACCTGGCGCCGCCGGTGTTCTTCGCCACCGGGCAGCTGCCCGTGCGGGCCGTGGACTGGACCTTCCTCGTGACGTTCGTCGCCTACCACACGCTCAGCAACCTGGCCTTCAAGCTGGCCAGCCGCGGTTACGGGATGGTGTTGCTGACCGAGCACTACAACATGGCCCGGTTCGCTACCTACATGCGGGCGACCCTCAACCTGTTCACGGGCCGGGCCTCCTTCCACGTCACGCCCAAGGGGTCGGACACTGGAGGCCCTCCCCTTGCCGCGGTCCTGCCGCAGCTGGGCGTGCTCGTGGCGAACCTGCTGGCCTCTGCGGGCTGTGTGGCCCGACTGCCCGTGGCAGGCGACCTAGCGGTCGCCTACGCGGTCAACGCGGTGTGGGCCGCGTGGCACAGCTACCTTGCAGCCTGGGCCCTCGCGGTCGCGTACCGCAAGCGAGACCGCAGGGCGCTGCAGCGCCTGCGGGCCTACCTGCCGGTTCGGGTGCGGTGGGACGGCCACCGCGAAGTCGTGGGGCTGCTGCGGGACGTACACGAGGAGGGCGCGGGCCTGGAGCTTTCCGGTCACGAGCCCGTCCCTTCGCCGGGCGGTGCCGTGCGCCTGTCCTTGCCGGCCGGCTGGCCCCACGCGGACCTGGTCCTGGAAGGCCGGGTGGTGGCGGTCCGGACGCGAGGCCCGAAGGTGGAAGTCGGCGTGCGCCTGGTTGCGCCTTCGCCGGAGGCCTCGGACACCTTCCTGAGCTTGGTGCTGTTCGGCGCGCAGCGCAGGCTCCTGGAACGAGCCGCCGGTCCACTGGACCCCCTGGGTAGCCCACAGAACCGGCGGCGGGCCGGCCGCCGCCAGGTTGCCCCGACGCCCGTGCGGGTGACGTGGCAGGACGCGGCGGTGTGGGGCCTGGTGGAGGACGTCTCTGCGGCCGGAGCGCGACTGCTGGTCCCCGCGGGACCCGCGGACGGTACGGAAGTGGTGGTGCTGGAAAGGGGAGAGGAGACGGTCCTGTCGGGAGTCGTGGTCTGGAAGAGGGCGATGCCCTTCGGGGACGGCGAGGTGTTCTGGGTGGGTCTCCGCGCGGGGCGTGCGGTAGCTGCGGAGCCGGGTCACGAGGAGCCCGCAGCGGCCCGCGCCTGATTACGGCCATGCCGGAAGTCTGGAGTTGGCAGACGTCCTGTTGATCTCCGGTCGGCCGGGGGTGGGCAAGACCACCCTTTTGAAGCGGCTGGCGCAGCTTTTTCCGGGCCGCGTGGGCGGGTTCTACACGGAGGAGCTGCGCGAGGGCGGCCACCGGGTAGGGTTCGCGCTGGTCACGCTTAGCGGGCAGCGTGCGGTGTTCGCTCACGTGGATTTCCCTGCAAAGTACCGGGTGGGCCGCTACGGCGTCCTCTTGGAGGTCCTGGACGAAGTAGGGATCCCTGCGATGCGGGAGAGCGCGGTGTCGGGGCGGGCGGTCCTCGTGGACGAGGTGGGGAAGATGGAGCTGCTCAGCGCGACCTTCCGCGAGACCCTGGAGGAGGTGGCTTCAGGTCCCGCGCCTCTCGTGGCCACCATTCTGGCGGGCCCACACCCGTGGGCCGACAGGTTCCGCCGCCAGCCCCGTGTGACGGAGCTGGTGCTGACCCCGGCAAACCGCAACGCCGTGTTAGAGCAGGCACGGGCGTGGCTGACTCGCCGCGTAGCTGACTGACCTAGGCTTCACGGCGGCCGCGCGGGAAGAGTCCCGCACGACGGGTTGGCTTGCCGTCGGTGGGGCTCGGCGCGTAGAATACAGTTGAAAATGAGTTTCGATAAGCTGCCCGTCCTGCAGGCGTGGAGGAGCCGCGGCCGTCGTGTCACCGCGGCGCGGCGCGCGGTGCTGGAAGGCCTTTGCCGGGCCGGCTGCGCTGCGGACGTGCGCACGGTGTACCGACTAGCCAAGCAGGTGCACCCCAGGCTCGGGCTGGTGACGGTCTACCGGACGCTCGACCTGCTGGCGCGGGAAGGCTGGGTGCAGCGCTGGGAGGAGGGCGGCGTGGCCCGTTACGAGCTGGACCAGCCGCACCACCACCACCTGGTGTGCCTAGGGTGCGGGGAAGTGCGGCGATGGGACCGGTGCCCGGTGCCCGTGGGAGCCGGTGCCACGGTAGGCGGGTTCCTGGTGACCGGGCACCGGCTGGAGCTCCTGGGCTACTGCTCGACGTGCACGGAGGCGATGCGGTGAGGCAGTGGGCCTTC
>VAPR01001793.1_pt1 | contig 12094 bp, 13 predicted proteins | sample 3380701 | NCBI WGS metagenome assembly VAPR01 (sample SAMN11536904, study PRJNA540576) | hot springs metagenome | isolation source: hot spring wet sediment | place: Spain: Lobios | collected 2014-01
GGTACTCCAGCTCCGCCTGCACCCAGTGCGTGGCCACCGTCTTGGCCCGGGCGGGCCTGTCCGCGAAGCCGGTCCTGGCCCGGCCGATCTGCGCGAGAAGGCGCTGGGTGAGCTGGGCTGCCCCCCCTTCAGCCGGCACGGACGTGCCCGCCGGCGCGGTTGCCCGGAGGACGACGAACATGCTGCCGAACATGACGATGGCCACAAGTGTCAGGGCGACCAGGACCTCCAGCAGGGAGAGTCCCCGCTGGCCGCGGCCTCGAATCGGGTTCGGCATGCTGACGCCGATCACTGTGGCTCTCCCGTCGAGCAGTCGCCTGATGCCGGCACCCTCACCAGTCCCGCAGCGTTCACGCACACGTAACGCGTGTGTCCTCCCCCGCTCACCGTCACAGTGAAGGGCGCCGGGGTGGCCTCCCCCGAGGGGAGGAAGGACAACTCGGAGGCCTGAGGGCTGACCGTCACACCGAGGCGCACCGGCTTCAACTGCCCCGCCGTGTAGCCGGAGGCCAGGACGAGCTGGTCACCGTTTCCCTCTCGCGGGCGCACGTACACACTCACCTCGTCCCCCTGAAACTTCACCACCACGCTCGCCACCTCCGCGCTCTTGGCTACCGCCAGCTGCTGGGCCGCCCGGAGCAGCCCGGCGATCTCCCGCGCGGTGTTCTGCACCCGCCGCTCCATCACCACACGCTGGTAGGTGGGGAAGGCCAGGGCCAGCAAGATCCCCAGGATCGACACCACGAGAAGGGCTTCGATGAGGGAGAACCCCGCACAACCCACGGTACTCAGCCGCCGTTTCACGCTCGCTACCTCCCCACGCGACCAAAAAGCAAAGGCCACCGAGACGCGGCTCCGACCTACCGGTGGCCCTGTCCCGGCCTTCGGCAGCCCGGCTAGCTCACCCCGTGAGCCCCGTGGCTTTGCGCCCCCGCGTCGCCGCGGGTTTGCCCTTTCGCGGCCTTGCCTTTGGCCTGATTGTACACCCTGCTAGTGTCACCGCAAGGTCACAGAGACGCCCCGGACCCGTACCAGCTGCGGAGCAACTTACATGCCAGATCTAACGGTAGCTTCCCCTACGGGGGTACCTCGGCCACCCGCACGCGTCCGGTAACCGCCGCCACCACCACGTACCGGGCAACATCCCCGCTCCTCACCTCCACGGTCCCCTGGCTTCCGGGGAGGACGGACCCGCTGGCCGCGAAGGCCACGGTGAACGTGGAGGCGCCGGAGCGGCGCACGGTCACGGACGGGGGCCCGACCCGCGACCAGCCCAACAGCTCCGCTGGTTGCTCGTCCCACGGTACACCCCACAGTTCCACCCGCGCCCCCTCCGGGTGGTCCGCGAACCGGGCCTCCACCCTCCGGAACCGGCCGGCGTGCGCGGTGGCCGTCTGCTGGGCTGCCCGTAGCACCCGCTGCACCTCGTGGGCCGCGTAGGTAGCCCGGCGCTCCGCGAGGAGGTGGCCGAAACCGGGAAGCGCCAGGACCAGCAGGGCTGCGACGATGGACAGGGTCAGGACGAGTTCCAACAAGCTGTAGCCGCCCACGCGAACCTGGTGGCGGCCAGACTTCGGGCGAACTGCCGGCACGTCCCGACCACAACTCCGTCGCATCTGCTCACCTCCTTCAGCCCCGCCCGCACCCCATGGGGTCGTGCTCGCCCAGGACCTCCCGCCACCCCACCAGGCGCACGGGCTCGCCGGCCCGAGCCCGGGTGAGGACCGCCTCCACCCGGCGGGCGGCGGAGCGCGCTCTGCCCGTCGACCTCACGCACACGCACCCGTCTGGGCCGCACTCCGGCCCCGTCCGCAACTTGAGCTGTACCGTGAAGGTCCCCAGGGGGTCGGCAGCCGGGAAAGCGGTAGCCTCGGCGGCCAGCGTGCACGCTCCCCCGGAGTCCGGGTCCAGACACAGCGGCCTCCACTGCGCGCCGCTGGGGTCGAGCAACGCTGTGGCCCCGCGGAGGTCTGCCCAGTCAGGGTCCCGCGCCAGCTCGAAGGCTGCCCGCTCGAGCCCGGCTTCCGCCACCTGGAAGGCCGCCGCGGACTCCCGCGCCGTGCTAGAGGCCTTGGCCTCGTAGGCCAGCACTGCCAGGGCCGCCTGAGCCGCCAGGGCCGCGAGCAGCATGACCGCCAGCGCGAACACCAACCCCGCACCTTCCTGCCTCCGAAGCGCGTCCCGCATCGGCCTCACTCCCCCGCCAGCCTCAGCGCCACGTCCTGTTCCAGCCCGAGCCCGCGCCAGCCGTGGCCCCAGCCCCCGAACCGGAAGGTGACCCGCACCCGGACGCGCGCCGCGGCCTGGCGTTGCGCTAGGTCCAACGGCGGAGGGCCCAGCTCCCGGCCCTCTCGGTCGAAGTAGGCAAGCTCAAACGCAGCCACGCGGAATCCGTCGTCCTGGGTGGTGAGCGGTGCAACGGTGCCTGCGGAGACCTCCCGGAGGACCCCGTCGGACCCCAGGTAGAAGCCGTGACGTTCCGGGCCTGCGACCTCCGAGGAAAAATCAGCCAGGAACTCGACCCGGGACCGGTCCGCCACCACCAGGCGCCCGTCCGCTCCGTAACCCGCGGCGCGCAGCAGCACCACCACGCGCTCCACCGCCGCCCGCGCGTGGTGCTCCGCCTCCGACCAGCGTTTGGCGGCCGCGGCCACGCGCACACTGGTGGCCAGCGCCGCCGCACCGGCGGCGGCCACGAACCCGAGCACGGCCAGGGAAACCAGTAGCTCCATCAGGGTGAGACCGCGCGCGTCCCTCACCGCCGCACCTCCGTCACCGCGCCACCCGCAGGGCCACCCCACGCGCGAGCGGCCGACTCACGTCGTCCCCGTACACCAGGACGGTCAGCCGCCGTGGCCCGCACCCGTCCGGGACCGCGCCCACCACCGGCTCGTCCTCGATACGGACCTCCGCCTGCCGCAAGGGTGCTTCTGGCACCGGCTCTCCAGGTTGAGCCCCCTGTGGAAGCACCCGCACGGGTGCCAGCGGTGCTGGTTCCTGCGGGGCACACCGCACGGGGTCCCGGACGCGCAGGTAGCTGAGGGTGCGCAGGTACTCGAGCTCCGCCTGGACGTAGTGCACCGCCCGCGCGCGGACCGCGGAAGCTCCATGCGCCCCCGGCTCTGTCGCGGAAAGCAGCAACCTGTACAGCGGCCAGGTCGTGACCACGACCAACGCCACGAGCTGTACCGACACAAGCGCCTCCACGAGGCTCGACCCGGCGTCGCGCCCGGCCCACACGGTCACCTCGCACACCCCCTCCTCGGTGCTTTCCGTGAGAGTGAACGGCGGACCCGGCGGGTTTTGCACACGGCGGTGGGCTGTCCTGTTGTCCACAAGATGGCCCGGCTCACCCGCGGCCGAGCCCAGCACCCCGACCCGAGGCTGTGGTGGGAGGGCGGTTAGTTGCGGAGGAGGTTACGGACCATCCGCAGGTACTGGAGGACGGTCCGCAGGGCGGGGAGCTTGCTGCGTCCCCGTTTCAGGTCGTAGCGCAGGACGATGGGAATCTCCCGGATGCGGGGCTCCAGGGCGCGCAGCTTCAAAAGCAGCTCCGCCATCACCGAGAACCCCTGGGACTCCACCAGCCGGTCCCCGTACCGCTCCACGGCCCGGCGGAGCAGGCTTGCCCGGTACGCGCGGAAGCCGCACGTGTAGTCCCGGAGCCCCCGGGTGGGGAACAGGACGGTGAGGAGCCAGCGGGCGCCGGCGCTTAACAGCTTTCGGGTCACGGGCACGCCCAGGACGCGGGCGCCCGGTCGGTAGCGGGACGCGACGGCCACGTCCGCGCCCGCTTCCAGCGCCGCCACCAGCTGCGGGATCTGCTCGGGCAGGTGGCTGCCGTCCGCGTCCAGGGTCACCACCACGTCTTCGGGGCCGGCCCGTTCCAGGACGTAACGGAGCCCGGTGGCCATGGCGCGGCCGAGTCCCAGATTCCGCGGGTGGCGGACCAGGATGGGGCGCAGGGGCCCCGGCCAGGCCTCGGCCACCGCGGCCGTCCCGTCGGTGCTGCCGTCGTCCACTACCACCACCCGGAGGGAGCTGCCCTGTAGCGCCTCCAGCTGGCGGAGCAGACCGGGCAGGTTCTCCTCCTCGTTGTAGGCGGGCAGGACGACCCAGATCACACTTTTGGGTTCCACGGACGGACTCCCGTCACCTCTTCCTGGAGAAGGTTCCAGGTACCGTGTGCGAAACGGTGCGGCGGCACGTCCACTACGAGGAAGGGGAAGACGCGGGGCGGAGGAGGTGTCGCCATGGCCCGCAAGCCACGGGTCGACGTCCCGGGAGCCGTGTACCACGTGACGGCCCGGGGCAACCACCAGCAGCGGATCTTCTACACCGCGGAGGACTACCGTCTGTACCTCTCCCTGCTGCGGGAGGCCATCCCGGTTCGGGCTGCGCGTGCTGGCCTACGCGCTGCTACCCAACCACGTGCACCTGCTGTGCCGGCGTGCGCCGGTCCCGCTCGCCAAGGTGATGCACCACGTGCAGCGCCGGTTCGCGGTCCACCCTAACCGCCGCCTCGGGGTCCGTGGCCACGTGTTCGAAGACCGGTACTACGCCAAGCTGTGCGAGGACGAGGCGTACCGTGGGCGGTGGTCCGCTACGTCCACGACACCCCCGTGCACGCCGGGACTTGTGACCGCGCCGACGCCTACCCGTGGGCCAGTTCCCACGGGTACGCGTCCGGCCGCTGGGACCCGGCGGACCGGGAGGAAGCTAGTAAGCTCTCGGGCCCCGCCTCAACGGTACCTGGAAGGAGTAGCAGGTACCGGGCAGGCGGCAGCGCCGGAGTCCAGCACGGCGCCGTCGGTGGCGGTGAAGGCCCACCGGTAGCGGCCCGGCAGCAGCTGTAGCCGCAGCACGCCGAAGCGGTCGTCGCGCAGGGCCTCGGGCTGGACCGGGCCGTGACGCCGTGCGCGGTACAGGTTGCGGCCGCCGGTCCCCACCACGAACTGGCGGACGCCCCGGACGGACGGGCGGCCGTGCTCGTCCAGGGGTGGGAACCGCTGGTAGTTGTGGTCGTGGGCGGTGAGGACCACCGCGGCGCCGTGGCGGGACAGAAGCTCCCACCACGGGCGGACCGGCTCGTAGCCGGTGTACCGGCCCGCGGTGAACAGGGGGTGGTGCCAGTACGCCAGCACGCACCTTGCGCGGGAAGCCGCCAACCTTTCCTCCAGCCACCGGTGCTGCGGCGACTCCGGCCCACACCCGCCCACCGCCCAGCAGTTGGAGTTCAGGGCCAGGAAAAGCCAGCCTCCGGCCTCGAAGGCGTAGTACCCGAGGCCCGGGGGACCGGCGAGTTCTCCGAAGTACGCGAAGTAGCCGCGGGCGCCCGGGGTGCCGTACTCGTGGTTTCCCGGCACGGGCCTGGTGCGGTCCCGGTAGCCGCCCCAGGTGCGGCCGTAGCCCTTCTGGTACCTCTCCAGCGCCCCGTCGGGGTACTGCCCGTCGCCCAGCATCAGCACCAGGTCCGCGCCCTCCAGCAGCCGGGCGGTGTCCGCGTCCGCACACTCGCCGGGCCGGGCCGGAGCTTCGGGGTCGCACGCCACGTCGCCCGCGGCCGCCACCGCCAGGCCTCCCTCCTGCCCCCTCTCCGGCGCCCCCGGGCCGGCCGCGGCCATGGCCACCAGGAGCACCAGCGCCACCGCCGGCAGGGAGCCTGCGGGCCGCGGCCGTATCCTACCCTTGCAGACTCCTTCCGGACTGAGGAGGTGGGCCATGAAGCTACCCCAGGGCCTCAGCATCACGTACCTCGGGCACGCCAGCTTCAAGATCGGAACTCCCGGCGGGAAGGTGGTGTTCATCGACCCGTGGCTTGAGGGCAACCCCCGCTGCCCCGACGCCCACAAAAAGCAGGACCGGGCGGACCTGATTTTGATCACCCACGGACACTTCGACCACCTGTCCGCGGACGTGGCACCCCTGGCGCGGGCCACGGGGGCCACCGTGGTGGCCATGCCGGAGGTGTGCGCCTTCCTCAGCCGGCAGGGCGTGGAGCGGTTCGAACAGATGAACAAGGGCGGCACGGTGCAGGTCCAGGGGCTGCGGGTCACCATGACCAACGCCTTCCACAGCTCCGGGGCGCAGGCAGAAGACGGCTCCATCGTGTACGCGGGTGACCCGGCGGGCTTTGTCCTGGAAACCGAGGACGGGTTCCGCATCTACCACGCGGGGGACACCTGCGTGTTCGGCGACATGAAGCTCATCGGGGAGCTGTACCGGCCGCAGGTGGCCATGCTGCCCATCGGCGACCGGTTCACCATGGGTCCCCTGGAGGCCGCACACGCCATCCGGCTGCTGGGCGCCAAGTGTGTGATCCCCATGCACTACGCCACCTTCCCGCTGCTCACGGGTACCCCTGAGGCCCTGAAGGAGGCCACCCGCGACATCGAGGGCCTGGAGATCGTCGTGATGGAGCCCGGGCAGACCTGGGCAGGCTAGACCACCCCAAGAATCGCTGACGCGATTTTTGGGACCGCGGTCTCCTCCGGGAAGCGCGCCTTTCACGGAGACGCTCCCGCTCCACCGGACGCGCCTCCTGTGTCGCCCTGGGGGCTTTGCAGGATCCGCCGCAGGTGATGGAACAGCTCTGATCGCCGTGGGAAGAACGGATTGGTCCTCCTCTGGCGGAAGACCGCCCTCCGCTCTGGCCCGGAGGCAGCGTAAACTTTTTGCTGTCAAGGGAGGCCGTGCGCATTTTCGGTGTAAGGCGCTTTGCTCGCAGTCTTCCTCGGTGAGCAAATATGGGTAACCGTACGTACGACAGTCACGACGTGAGGGAGGGATTTGTGGACACTGATGATGTCCGCCTCCACTATCTGGAATGGCCTGGCTCGGGTTGCGCCGTTACCCTAGGGCATGCCACCGGATTCCTGGCCTGGCTCTGGGAGCCGGTAGCGCGCCATTTGGCAGGACGCTTTCATGTATACGCTTACGATGCTCGGGGCCACGGTGACTCTGACAAACCAGCGTCAGGCTACAGTTGGGCAACCTTGGCGAGGGACTACACTGCTCTCGTGGAGTCCCTGGGCCTGGGGACGGTGCTGCCGGTGGCCCACTCGGTTGGGTGCGCTGCTGCGTTGACGTTCGCAGCCCGCCATCCCGAACGGGTGCCGAAGCTGGTACTCATCGAGCCCAGCATCCTCCCTCTGCCAACTTCTCGGCATGAGGGCGTCTCCGGGCTGGATCTCCAGCGCTACACTCTCATGGCTGTGTATGCCATGGAGCGAGTCATGGAAGTTGCGGGAGCAGCCCGTCGCCGTCGCAGCCGCTGGTCGAGCCGGCAGCAGATGTTCGAATCCTACCGGGCCCGCCTGCCCTTCCGAAGGTGGCACCCCGACGTTCTTAGTCTTTACGTAGACCAAGGAACACGGCAAGTCCAGGATGGGAGCATCGAACTGAAGTGCCCTCCCGAAGTCGAGGCTCAAGTGTTCGAGGGATATCTGGAACTAGACGCATGGTCACTGGCGCCATCGGTGAAGGCGGAGGTCTTGGTGCTGATGGGCAGCGACACCGAGCTCATCTATTCGTTCGCTGCTACCGAGCTGGCAAAGAGACTCGAGCGGGCTCGACTGCAAGTTGTAGAGGGGGCTAGCCATTTCCTGCCAATGGAGTGCCCAGAGCTCATCGCTCGAACAGCGGCGGACTTTTTCGAAGCGTAGATAAGGAGCGCACGGAGGCAAGATGTGGAGTACAAGGTCCGCATCGGCTGGGGAGACGTGGATTTTGGTCGGGTCATCTATTGGGTCAGATACTTCAACTACGTAGAGCATGCCATAGGGGAGTGGATGGTCTCCAAGGGCGCCACTTGGCCCGAACTAGTGCTCAATCGTGGCATAGGCATGCCGGCCACGCACCTCGAGGTCAGGTTCGTCCGGCCTGCCCGTCTCCAGGAACTCGTGCGCATCGAACTGTCGGTGAAGAACGTTTCTCGACGAGGGTGCTCGTTCCACTTTGCCTTTCGCCGCGATAGGGATGGAGAATTGCTGGCTTATGGCTACGTTGACCGCCGCTTCATCGATATTAACGCCTTCCGTGGCACTACGTTGCCCGACGATGTCTACCAGCTTTTCGTGGATATGGAGCGAGAGAGCAGCCACGCAGTGGACTTCAACGAATTAGAGCGTGCCCTGGCCAGCGCCAAGCAGGACAACCGGGCAGATGCGCAGGCCGGGGGCCGTGCGCACCAGGTCGGCAAAGAATAGCCCAAGCACAGTCCGCTAGGCAGCCACACCATCGCTCTGTAGGTCGTCAGATAGCGAGCTCGCCGGGGGTGACTTCGGTGCCGCCCTAGCAGCCTGCCCGTATGTGGATGGAGTCCCGTAAGCTCGGGCCTTCCGGCTGCCGTAACCTCGCATGGACTACTGAAAGCACGCTACAAATGCTCGCCTTGGCTCGGTTCACCCCCCGGCCACCTGGGCGCATGCGCCAGTAGCCACGGTGGCAGCCAAGCTGGGCCTCGCCGAGTAAGTGGCCGACAGCTCAGGTCGGTGCCATCAGGGCACCGCTGTAACGCCTCCTCCACTTCTTGGGGCGCCCCAGCGACGTCATTGCCCCCGGTACCCGTAGGGACCGGCGCGAAACCCGCACCTCCCTAGGGCCTACGCCCGGGCAGAAGGAATAAACGCCCTACAGGCATTGCACCGGCTATGGGCAGCGACTTGGTCGAAGGCCCCGAAGGATATCTCGGAGCGGGAAGCTGACAGCCAGGGTGGCCGCCCCCAAATCGAACCCGGCCCGCCAGACTTGGACTGCTGTGCTGGGCCATCCCGAGGAGGTGATCCGCTTGCGGCGCCAAGTTGGTGACGGCTCAGGAATGAGCCGGTCTCTACGCGCCAGAGCCCAGGAACTTTTTCCCTGCCGGCTACGCTCGCAGGTGACACCATTGTTAACCTGTAAGCCTTGATAGCAGGCGGTGAGCGCAAATACCCATCGCTGCGGTCGGAGAAGCAAGCCTTTCACCCACACTATCCCAGGTATCTCTGGCGCAATGACCGGGCATGCCCCACATGATGCCGTGCTGCAGGGCTTGACACACCACGGGTTCACCTGTAGCATATTGCACCGAAGCGTCGGTTGATTCTAAACCGCGCTGCGTCGCCCAATTCTCGGCCCGGAGGTACGAGTATGCGACTGGAGCATTTGAAGTGGGAGGAGCCAGAGGACGGGGTGGTGGTGATCACGTTCAATCGGGAAGAGCGGCTCAATGCCTTCAATCAGCAGACGTTGCGCGAGATCAACGACGCCATCGATGCTGTGAAGTCCGATGACAGGATCCGGGTGCTCATCTTCACGGGAACGGGGCGAGCCTTTTCCGCTGGAGCGGACATCGAGATGTTCGAGCGCCAGGTGTGGACGGCGCCCGGTAGGGTTCTGCCGTTCGAGTGGGTGAGGAACCGCTTCGGCTTCGTCTCTAACCTGGAGACGCTATACAAGCCTGCCATTGCAGCTATTAACGGTGTTGCCGTGGGCGAGGGCATCGAGCTCGCCCTCGGCTGCGATTTCCGTATCGCCTCCGACAGAGCTCGCCTCGGCTTCGTGGAAGCCAATATCGGTCTTATCCCGGCCAGTGAAGGCAGCTCCCGGCTGGTGAAGCTCCTTGGTCTGTTGCGCGCCAAAGAGCTAGTGCTGGGAGGCAACCTGCTGACCGCGGAGGAAGCCTACCAGCTTGGCCTAGTGACGAAGGTGGTGCCCCATGAGCAACTCATGGAGGAAGCGCTGGCCCTTGCGCGCAGCCTCAAGGGCAAGGCCCCCTTAGCTCTGGGTATGGCCAAGGCCGTCCTTCACGCAGCTGCCGATTCGTCCGCGCATGCGGCGAATCTCACCGAGATGCTCGCCCAGGCCTTCCTGATGCGCACGAACGACTATCAGGAGGGCGTGCAAGCGTTCCGGGAGAAAAGGCAGCCACAGTTCAAGGGGATCTGAGCATCTCGGGTAGAGGGCGGTGACCATGATCGGCATATCCGGTGCCAAACATGCTAGCTCTCCCCTGACCCGGCACTTACAGGAGGCTCGTAATAACACGGTTCCTGGGCTGCTCTGCCTGAGGGCAAAAGAGAGGCCCCACAAGGTCGTCTACCGCTACAAGGATCTGGGCATCTATCACGAACTGACCTGGTCGCGCCTGCAGGAGCGGGTGGAGAACGTTTGCCTCGGTCTGGTGGCGCTAGGCCTCAGGAAAGGGGATCGGGTCGCCATCATGGGCGACACCTGCATCGAATGGGTCCTCTCCGACCTGGGGGCGCAGGCGCTCGGCGGCATCGTCTATGGCGTGTACCCCACCAGCTCTCCGAGCGAGGTCCTGTACCTGATGGAGAACGGGGGCGCCAGAGTGTTCGTCGCCGAGAACCAAGAGCACCTGGACAAGGTACTGGCGGTGGCCGACCGGCTACCCTCCCTGGAGCGCATCGTTGTGGTCGATACGCGGGCCCTGTTCATGTACGAGGATCGTCGCATCATGACCTTCAAGCAGCTGGAGGAGCTCGGCGCCAGGGCCAAGGAGGAAAGCCCCGGGCTGTTCTCGACCCTGGTGGAAGAGATACGGCCGTCGGACCCCTGCATCATAGTCTACACGTCGGGAACAACTGGCCCCCCCAAAGGGGCAGTGGTATCCCATGGCGCTCTCCTCGCTGGGGCTGCAGGCATCTGTTTAGCTGCACCTGAGCTGTTGCGGGGCGCTCATCGGAGCGTCTCCGTTTTGCCTCTCGCGCACATCTTTGAGCGACTCATGACCATCGGTCTGCCCCTCCTGTCGGACCTGACGGTTCACATCGGTGAGGGAATCGAAGAGTACATGCAGACGCTATTCGAGGTTTCGCCAACCTTCATCGGCACCGTGCCGCGCTACTGGGAGAAGTTCGCCTCCCAGGTTCTGATCGGCATCGAGAATACCTCGCTTGTCAAGAGGTGGGCCTACCAGGTAGCGATGGCGGTGGCGCGCCGCCAAATCGAGCGCCATTGGCAGGGGCGTAGGTCCTTGTTCCTCGCCCCCCTACGCCGGTTGGCATGGTTTTTGGTGTTCAGGCCCATCCTGGACAAACTGGGGCTTATGCGGGTAAAGGTCGCCCTAACCGGCGCTGCGCCGATACCCGAGCGCGTCCAGGCCCTGTGGCAGATGTGGGGCGTGGACCTCCGCAACGGCTACGGCCAGACCGAGTGCGGCGGCCTGGGCCGTCTATCCGGCCATCGAGAAATTCCGCGCCGATTTCGAGGCGTATGTGCGCGCGCCGGTCGTCTCGGTCTCGGCGGAGGTCTCGACGCCGCGCCGCTTGGCCGTATGAGGGAGGGGCGAGCATGGAGACGGTGAAGGTGATCATCAACGGGAAGGCGGTCGAGGCCCCGAAGGGGAAGTTGCTGCTGGAAGTTTGTTTCGACGCGGGCTTCCCGATCCCGAATTTCTGCTACTACCAGAATCTGCCGCCGCAGGCCGCCTGCCGCATGTGCCTGGTGCGGATTGAGAAGATGGGCCGATTGCAAACGGCCTGTACCGTGCGGGTGAGCGAGGGGATGATCGTGACGACCGAGAGCGAGGAGATCCGGCAGGTGCGCAAGGCGATGGTGGACTTCATCCTGGCGAATCATCCGCTCGATTGTCCGGTGTGCGACAAGGGGGGCGAATGCGAGTTGCAGTGGATGGCGATGAACTACGGCGATCTGCTCGCTCGCTTCGATGAGCAGAAGGATGCGACCGGCGAGTATCCGCTCAGCCCCTTCATCTGGCTCGATCCGCAACGGTGTATCCTCTGCTATCGGTGTATTCGCGTGTGCGATGAGTGGGTGGGGAATCATGCGCTGGGGGTGCGCGGTCGTGGCGCGCACAGTGTGATCGTGGGGAATCGCCCGGATGGGACGCTGGAGTGCGAGAATTGCGGCAACTGCGTGGAAGTATGTCCCGTGGGCGCGCTGACGAGCGCCAATTTCCGGTTCCGCGCGCGTCCGTGGGACATCCGCGATACGGTGACGACCTGCACATATTGCTCCGATGGCTGCCAACTGCGTCTGAGCGTGCGCGACGGTCGGGTCGTGCGGGCGTGGGCCAAGGACTTGACGAAGATGGACGCGGAATTCGCGAACAAGGTCCTCTTCAGCTTCA
>VAPR01001382.1_pt1 | contig 12069 bp, 7 predicted proteins | sample 3380701 | NCBI WGS metagenome assembly VAPR01 (sample SAMN11536904, study PRJNA540576) | hot springs metagenome | isolation source: hot spring wet sediment | place: Spain: Lobios | collected 2014-01
TGAGGGAGATCGGGCCGAACATCCTGGTGCCCGAGTCCGACCGCAAAGGCCTCCTCAGAGTCGTTATGAGGGGCTTGACCGATCCTATGGCGCTTTTGTTGGCAGCGGCATCCCTGACCTACGCGCTCATAGGAGAGACCATCGACGCAGCGATCACATTTGCCGCCGTCGTACCCGTTGTAACAGTGGGCCTCGTACTCGAAATTCGAGCCGAGAACGCATTGGAGCGTCTACGACAAGCGACGCGTCCGACAGCGACGGTGATCCGTGACGGGATCGAAAAAGAAATTCCGACGGCCGAGATCGTCCCGGGCGACGTTCTCGTCGTGAAAGAAGGAGACATCGTTCCTGCCGACGGCACGATCGTAGAAACCAGCCAGCTCTCCGTCGATGAATCGGCGCTTACCGGAGAGTCGCTTCCGGTCGACAAGACAGCATCTAGATCCGGGGGCGCTTCAGAGGAGAGCGAGGCGTCGAAAATACACGCAGGCGCAATCGTTTTGTCGGGCCGGGCCAAGGTCCGCGTCGATGCCACCGGGGAGGAGACCTCGTACGGGAAATTGGCCCGGAGGGTGGCTCGATCTTCGCCGGGGCCGACTCCTTTGCAGAGGACGATACGTGCTCTTGTAGTCCGGCTGGGGGTCGTCGCGTTCGTCTTCTGCATCGCGGTGGCAGGGATAGAGCTTCTCTACGGGCATGGCTTCTCCTCTGCGGTGACGGCCGGAGTCAGCCTCGGACTCGCCGCCGTTCCCGAGGAGTTCATGCTCGTTTTTACGCTCTACCTTTCCCTGGGTGCTTGGCGGCTTTCGAGAAAGCGAGTACTTATACGAAGACTCACCAGCGTAGAGGCATTGGGTTCTACGACTGTGATCTGTACGGACAAGACCGGAACGCTGACGGAGGGGAAACTCGGCGTAGCCGGAGTGTGGGCGGTCTCGGGCGACGAAAGAGAGTTATTGGAGGCTGCCGTACTGGCATCCGAGCTCGATCCTTTCGATCCTTTGGAGCAAGCCATCGCAGACTACGCAAAGGCGGCCTCGGCGGATCCGTCGAGGTTCAGACGAGGCGAGCTGGTAGCCGATCACGCATTCGATCCTCACGAAAAGTACATGTCTCATGTATGGCGAATCGACGGAGGATGCCTGACCTTTGCCAAGGGGTCGTCTGAATCGATACTCCGACTAGCGCGGACCGAAGGCGACGCAAGAAGACAGGCCGAGGCTTTCTCGGCGGAATTCGCATCCAAAGGGATGCGAATCATTGCGGTCGCAAAAGGCCCTGCTCCCGATAGTCCCGGAGATCGTCGTCTGGACGAGGCGAACCTGGAACTGGTAGGGCTGGTTGCCTTCGCGGATGCTCCGAGGCCGGGCGTGGCGGAAGCGATAGCCGCTTGCAAAGCCGCCGGAATACGCGTGGTCATGCTAACCGGCGATCACCCACTGACTGCATCGGCTGTCGCCGAAGGACTCGGACTTATCGACCGGGACCGGGATCGGGATGGCGGCAGCGACGAGGAAACGATCACGGTCGCTCAAGGTCACGATCTCGACTCGGCTTCCGGGGCGGCCTTTGACCGCATCGTCGAGCAAGCGACTGTGTTGGCCCGAATTCGACCGGAGCAAAAGTTCGACATCGTAAGTCATCTCAAATCCCGCGGCGAGGTCGTAGCCATGACCGGCGACGGCATCAACGACGCACCGGCCCTGAAGGAGGCCGACGTCGGAGTCGCGATGGGCGTGCGCGGCACCGAGGTGGCGAGGGAGGCTGCCGACATGGTTCTTCTGGACGACAACTTCGCCACGATAGTCGCAGCCATCCGCGACGGGCGCAGAATCTTCGAGAATCTCTCTAGAGCGTTTTCCTATCTCGTCGCCTTTCACGTGCCCATGTTGCTGGCGGCGCTCGTGGTTCCTCTGCTTCGAAAGCCGCTTATGCTCTTGCCGTTGCATTTGGTGTTTTTGGAGATCGTTCTCCATCCGACGGTTTCACTCGCCTTCGAAAACCAGCCTCCCGATCCCGATCTGATGACGAGGCCCCCGATACCGCCAAAGACCTATCTGATCGGCGCAAAGCGCCTGCTGAGGCCGATCGTCACCGGCGTTGCGCTCTTCGGGGCGGTCATTGCGGTGTATACGATTTCGCTTTACAGGGGGATCGGGGAAGATGCCGCCAGAACGCTGGCCTTTTCAGCGCTGGTGATCGGAGATCTCGGATTGCTTTTCTCGGAGTTGCATCCCCGCGAGTATCTATGGAAGGCCGACAACAGAGGGAACAGATCCGTAGTCCCGCTTGCAGTCGGTACCGTGGCTTTGTTGGCGGCAGCCGTGTATTTTCCGGGTGCCGAGAAGATCTTTCATCTCTCCCCTCTGCCTTTTTGGCAGCCGGCGCTTGCGGGAGCGATCGGTTTGGCGGCAGTGGTCGTAACCGAGCCACTCAAGACCGCCATGAGAACTCAGAGCCGGCAGAGCGATAGTCGGATTCGGGGCGGCTGAGGCCGAAGCCGGCGGCCTCGAATCTCAAGAAGACGTAAGTATGGCGTCTATCAACTTGCAGACGCGGATGATCGGCTTTACGTCGTGAACCCTCACCATCCAAGCGCCCTGGAATACCGCCCAGGCGGCAGCGGCGGCCGTTCCCTCGAGGCGCTCCTCTACCGGAAGATCGAGGACCTTGCCTATGAACGATTTCCGTGAGGGTCCAATAACCACCGGCAGTCCGAGGCTTCTGAACTCTCCGAGACGGCGAAGTATGGTGAGGTTTTGCTCCGGGGTCTTGGCGAATCCGATACCGGGATCTATCGATATCGACTCGCGGGGAATCCCGTTGGACATAGCCCACACCGCTCTTTCCGCTAAAAACATCCACACTTCGCTCTGAAGATCTTTGTAATCGGTCAGTTCTTGCATGGTCTTGGGCGTTCCTCGCATGTGCATAAGCACCACTCCGGCGCCCTTTTCGCGGATGACTTCGACCATTTCGGGATCCTCTCGGAGCGCCGAGATGTCGTTTACGATGTGGGCGCCCGCATCTAGCGCCGCCGCTGCGACCTCGGCTGAGGTCGTATCCACCGAAATGAGGGCCTCGGTTCTCGATGAAAGCTCGCTTATGACCGGCAAAACCCGCCGCTTCTGCTCGTCGGGCTCGACCGGTTCGGCGCCCGGTCGGCTGGATGCGCCGCCGACGTCTATCACGTCCGCTCCTTCAGACACCATCCGCAATCCGTGCTCGACGGCCGCTTTTGTTTCGAAGAACCGACCGCCGTCGGAGAAGGAGTCCGGTGTGACGTTGAGGACGCCCATGACCTTGGTAGACGATCCGGTCGATAGACGTTTGTTTCTCGCCACGAAGTCGCCTCTGAGCCCGGTGTCCCGGATGAGCGCGTCTTTGATTACTCCCCCCGCCGCCTTCAGCTCCTCGCCCAAGAGTTCCAGCCGCCTGCAAAGCTCGTCGAACTGGTCGAGGCGACCCATCAAGATGATGTCGCACTCGCCTTGATCGGTGTAGGCGCCGGCCGGTATGGCCGCCTCGCCGCCTATATGGGCGAAGTGGCGCTTGAGCCTCCGAGCGAGGATGTTGGGAAGCGGTCCGACCTGCACGAGCCTGTAGAGAACATGATCTCTCAGGTGGTCGAGTTCCCGTTCAGGAACGCCCAGCGCCCTCAGCAGACTGGCGGCTTCTCTGTAACCTACGACTCGAAGAACTCGCGCCCACGGAGGTCCCGTAAGCGGAGGCGCCTCTTCGAGCTCGATTCGTCCCTCGGGAATTACCGGCATCATCGCCGATCAGGTACCTCTTATGAGACCGAGGGCCTCGGCCCTCGTCGATGCGTCGGTCTTGAATACCCCGCGCACGGCGCTGGTCACGGTTACAGAGCCCGGCTTTTTTACGCCTCGCATCGTCATGCAGAGATGCTCCGCCTCGACGACTACCAGAACGCCCCGCGGATTGACTTTGGCCTCCAGGGTGTCGGCGATCTGGGTGGTGAGTCGCTCCTGTACCTGAGGTCTTTTTGAGAGGATATCGACGAGGCGCGCTAACTTCGAAAGTCCCGTAATCTGGCCGTTCTCGTTGGGCAGATACGCCACGTGGGCCTTTCCTAAGAAAGGCATGAGATGGTGTTCGCACATCGAATACAGCGGGATGTCTTTGACCAGTACTATCTCGTCGTGGCCCTCCTCGAAGACGACCTCGAGAACCGATCCGGGGTCTTCATGGATGCCCGAGAAAATCTCCATATACATTTCGGCCACCCGCTCGGGCGTGTGCCTGGTGCCGGGGCGGTCCATATCGACCCCCAGGGCATCCATGATTTCCGCTACGGCATCTTTGATTCTCTCGAGTGTCGCCGCCTTTGAGTCATCGGTGACGAGCGAGGTCCGAGTGTCGTCATCGCGTAACTTCATCTTCCAACGCTCCATTTCTTATCCGCTAGGGCCTTCCTTCCAGTATCCGGTCGAGTTCCTCCGATTCGAGCGTCTCTTTATCGAGAAGCTCGGCGACGAGGCGATCGATCTTTTCGCTGTGGGCTTCGATTATCGATCTCGCTTTGGAAAGTGCGTTCAGCACCAGGTGTCGAACTTCCCGATCGACTTCTGCCGCCACGTTCTCGGAGTGCGCCGCAGGGGAGGCGAGTTCTTTGCCCAGGAACACCTCGTTCGATTTGGGACCCACAAAAAGGGGGCCTATCGTATCGGACATTCCGTATTCGCCGACCATCTGCCGCGCCAGCGCGGTGGCTTTTTCTATGTCGTCCTGTGCGCCGGTGCTTACGTCTCCGAGTACGAATTCTTCGGCGGCCCGTCCTCCGAGAAGCGTTGCCAGCTCGTCGAGAAGTTCGTTTTTGGTGACGATGTAGCGGTCGGCTTCGGGGAGCGAAATCGTATAGCCCAGGCTTTTCCCCCTCGGGATTATCGAGATCTTGTGTATGGAGTGGCTGTTCGGCAGGTAGTGACCGACGAGGGCGTGGCCGGATTCGTGCACGGCTATGCGTTTTTTGACCTCGTCGGTAAGTACCCGGCTCTTTTTCTCCGGGCCTGCGAGCACCCGTTCGATGGCTTCATCCAGCTCCTGCTGTCCTATTCGGCTCTTGCCGGCTCTCGCCGTAAGAATGGCGGCCTCGTTGACAAGGTTTGCCAGGTCCGCGCCCGTGAAGCCCGGGGTTCTTCGGGCCAGAACTTCGATGTCGACGTCGGGTTCCAAGGGCTTGCCGCGGCAATGCACTTCCAGGATGCCGATGCGACCTTTCAGATCGGGTCGGTCTATCGCTATTTGCCGATCGAATCGGCCGGGCCTTAGCAGGGCCGGATCCAAGATGTCGGGTCTGTTGGTGGCGGCGATCAAGATCACCGCTTCGTCGGTGTCGAAACCGTCCATCTCAACCAGCAACTGATTGAGCGTCTGCTCTCGCTCGTCGTGTCCGCCGCCGAGGCCCGATCCTCTGTGACGCCCCACAGCGTCGATCTCGTCGATGAAGATGATCGATGGAGATTCCTTTTTCGCTTGTTGAAAGAGGCTTCTGATCCTCGAGGCCCCCACTCCGACGAACAGCTCGACGAAATCCGATCCCGAAATAGAAAAGAACGGAACCTTTGCCTCCCCTGCGACGGCCTTTGCGAGGAGGGTCTTCCCCGTTCCCGGCGGTCCGTAGAGGAGGATGCCTCTCGGCACTTTGGCGCCTAGACTTCTGAATCTGTCGGGCCGCTCCAGGAACTCGGCCACCTCTTTGAGTTCTTCTACGGCTTCCTCCAGCCCGGCGACATCGGCGAAGGTTACATCGGGCGATTCGCCTTTTCTCTGTCGGGATCGCACTTTAGAGAAGGGGTTCTTGCCGCCCAGTCCTCCGCCTGCAGGGCCGGAGAGAAAGATCCACAGCAACAATCCGATGAGCGCTACAGGAAAGACCACCTGCACGATGTTCAAAAGCAGCGTCTTCCAGTACGGATCTTTTTGGGTGCTCACCTCTAAGGCCACATCGGGCTTCTCTCTGATCTTGGAGACGAGTTCGGCGGTGTATTCCTTGGGGAAGTAAACCGACGCCTTCGATTCGTCGGTGAAAGTCACGTCGGCTCTTCCGTCGCGCTCGTAGATCTTTACGCTTTTGATCTCGTCTGCGGAGAGGCGGTTCTCGAAGTCGCTCAGCGATGCAGGCGGAATCGCCGTTCTGGACTTGTAGATGCGGACATATAAGGCGGCCGATGCGAGTGCTAAGACCAAAAGGACGAGGCCGGCGGTCTTGGCAATGTCCTTGCGGCTTTTCCGTCCACCTGAGGGTGAGGGCACTAGGTCTCCTGGAGTGCTGCGATGTAGGGCAGGTTTCTGTATCTCTGTGCCAGATCGAGTCCGTAGCCTACGACGAATACCTCGGGGATCTCGAAGCCTACGTATTTGGCTTCGATTTCCTCGGCCCGTTGCTCTTGTTTCACAAGGAGCGCGCAGATCTCCAGACTCGCGGGATTCCGCGCCTCGAGTACTCGTTTCAGATACGACACGGTAAGCCCGGAGGAGATTATGTCCTCGACGATGAGTACATCTTTGCCCGAAAGATCGGCATCCAAGTCTTTGGTTATGCGGACCACCCCCGATGATTTCGTAGCCGCTCCGTAGCTCGAGACGGCCATGAAGTCGAACTCGACCGGAATGGAGATATGCCGGCAGAGGTCGGCCATGAAGACGAACGCGCCTCTAAGGATTCCTACGAGCACCAAGGGCTTGCCGTCGTAGTCCTTAGAGATTGCGGCGCCTAACTCAGCGACCCGGGAAGCGAGCCGTTCTTCGGGGACGATGATTCTGTATCCCGAGGCTTCTGCGTCCTCCGGCGACATCGCTTCGAGAGCTTGCAAACCGTATAGATCTCTTTGGATGACTCGCATGGCGCTTACTGCTCCCAGCTCCCCGGATTTAGCGCTCTATCCCTCGCTACCGCCCGATTTTTCCGGTCTTTTCTTGTGGTTTCCGCCGCCATCTTCGGCAAGCGATCGAGCGATCAGGTGGATCGCTTCGGTCTCTCCGTCTCCCACCGCGGCCTCGTTGGAGATGCGGTGTCCGACTACCCAAACTATAGTTCCGTCGGCCCTCGCCAAAACAGGCGCCAGGGCGCGCTCGGTCATGCAAAGACCCTCGCCGGATAAGAAATCGGCAAGAGGCTTGAATCCCTGCATGCCGTACGGGCTGAATCTCTCGCCCATCGCCGGCGCCCGCACCAAGACATGTCCCGCCATCGAGACCGATACCATCGCTTCGTTGGCCGGAAGAGAAGCGAATGTGGCCTGAGCGTCGGAGGGATCCAGAGAGACGCGTCTTGCCTCCAGGACCAATCCGAACGACGGGGCCCGAATCGTTCCCGGAATCTCCCCTGCGACCGGCGCCGGAGATTCGAGTTCTATCGGCCGTATAACCACACGCTTTCCTTCTCTGGAAAAAACCATGCGATGTCCGAGATCGGCCGATCCTCCCCTGGCAGCCGCTTCGAGGGCTCGGGCGACAAGCCTAGAGGGAGGAGGAGGGGCGCCCGACAGGCGCTCGAAGGCGATCCTTACCACACGGCGGGCGATAGGCAGCGGCAGCTCCAAAAACCAGCGTGCGTCCCCAATCAGGGCGGCGCGGCCCGGAAGCGACCTGAAGTGTTTCTCGATCTCGGAGACCGCGCACGAGTTGAGATACTCGGCATCCTCCCGCAGAAGTTCTGTCTGACGGAGCAAAGAAACTTTGAACTCCTCGCCGAGCGCGGCTTCCAATGCGGGGATAGCCTGCAGCCGAATGCGGTTGCGCAGGATGCTGGGATCGCGGTTGGTCGGGTCTTCTACGTAAGAGATGCCGTACTCGTCGCAGGCTCTGCGGATCTCGTCTTTCCAGAGGGCCAGCATCGGTCTAACGATGTTTCCGGAGCGCCGGGGTATGCCCTTGAGCCCGTCGAGTCCCGCCCCCCGTCTCAGGTTGATGAAGAAGGTCTCGAGTTGGTCGTCTGCGGTATGCCCGGTGAGGATCCAGTCACACCCCGCTTTCGATGCGGCTCTTCTGGCTTCTTCATAACGGATCTTGCGAGCCGCCGTCTCGAAGGAATAACCCTCGACGACCTCTACTTTGCGCCGGACGATCTCGATCGGAACCCCGAGACTTTGTGCGAGATCCGAGGCAGCTTTTGCATCGGCTTCTGAATCGGCTCGGAGGCCGTGGTCGAGATGGAACGCCACGACGGGAGTCTTGAGTTGACAAAGAGCCCAAAGAAGGAACGACGAGTCCGGCCCTCCCGAAACCATCACGAGGTACGGTTTGTCGGGCGTCGTATCCAGCCCGGCCTCAATCAGCCCCGCCGCTACCTCTTCCGGGCCGCAAAGCTTGTCTTTTCTCTCTTTCATGTAAGGCTCCGGCCGACATCGACATACCGGCGCAGGTCTACCGATCCCTGCGTTGTCTTCGTAGCTCCCGGTCGCACGCCGGGGCCTCTACGCCTGGTCTGCACGGCGAGCCCACCCAGAGGCCGTACGCCAGGGTCCCCACCCCGAGGCAACACGGCGCGGCCTGCGCCGCTCAGGCGCCAACGCGAGCGAGCCAATGCTCGGGTGCTTCGATTTCTTCGAGGGTCGGAAGATTGGCGGGGTCTCGCCATGCCGCATCCAGGGCCTCCTGGCCGCCTCGCTCGAAGACCGTCTTTACGAACCGCTCGCCCAGTTCGTACTGCTTCAGTTTGGTGTCGATTCCGAGGAGCCTGAAAATCAGTCTTTGCAATCCGTTGGAGGCCCGTCTTGCCCTCAACATCTCGGACATGTGGTTCGCTTTGGGGATGATCCGTTCGCCTATCGAGTCCATGACGAAGTTGCCGTGTCCTTCCAGAAGGCACATGAGGGCTTGAAGTCGAAGCATGCGCTGTCGCTGTTCCTCTGTGGCGAAGACTCCGGCCAAGCCCACCTCGCCGAGGGGGTCCTTTCCACGCAAGATCGCCTCGGCCATTCTCTTGAGGGCCGCCGCAAAGGCCTGGGGATCGAGGTAGGATCCCGCCATCAATTCGTCCACCAGCCCGGTGAAGTAGTCTCTGAGCCACGGGACTCCGGTGAACTGCGCTCTGTGAGCGGTCTCGTGGAGCGCTACCCAGAATCTGAAAGCCTTTCGGTCGAAGCCGAATTGGCGCTCGATGTTCAAGATGTTGGGACCCACGTAGTAGACGGAGTCCTTTCCGTCTTCAGGCAGGACGAGGTCGTACTGGCCGAGTACTCGTTTTGAAAGGAAGCCTAAGACCAATCCGATCTCGGCGGAGATGACGGTTCTGGCTGCTCCCCTCAGCGTCGAAAGGGCCGACGATACCATCTCTCCGATGATCGAGAGGGGAGCCGACTGCGGGGATGCGACGCCTCCGAGGCGGGCCGCCACCGGACTGAGATAGTGACGGAAGATAGCGATGTTAGCCCTTATCCATCCCGAGCGACTGATGACCAGCACGCGGGCCGGGCCTGTTTGGGGATAGAGCCTTGCGAAGTCGCTCACCAAAAGCTCTGCATACGACGTCGCGCTTGCGAAATCCGTAACCAACTCTGAGGCTGTTGCCGAAGTCTCGAAGTAAGCCGGCCCTGCGACCCGTGTAGCCACGGCTTCTACGATCCTCCAGTCGAGGTCCTCTAACTGGGCGGCATCGGGTTCTTCGATGTCGGGACCGGCTGTGGCGTCTTCGGGCGCCATCAGGGCCGGCGGGCCTTGTGCGAGGGCCGGAATTGCGATGGTTTCGGTTGTGCTCATGGGTCTTTGTACCTGGTGCGCCTAGGGTTAATCACTTACAAGCTTACGACGAAAGGTTCATCGCCGGGCCCCTGCTAGCTCGAGCGGGCGATGTCGTAGATGCAGTTTTTGCCGCCGCTGCGAGGCCGGAAAAGCGCGGCACAGGACTCGAGGATCATGAAGGTCCGGGGATACGGCGGCCGTGTGGCGGTTCGACAAACGTGTTTCGGATCGCCCCACCCTCTTGCAATTCCTCCAAGTGCGAATAGACTGACTCAGTAGTGATATCGGCCGGGGGATAGAGCCGATGCCGCATCGAAGCTGCCGCTACAGGGGATCTGAGCCGTCATTCGCCCTAGATCATTACGGAAGGCTCGACGACTACGCCGCGCCGGCCGTCGTCTCCAGCAACCGGGCCCGCCAAAGCCCCTACCTACAGGTATCCTCCCCGCCCTCATTGGGACCCAGAGGACCTTCTTCATCCCCCGGACCCACAGAGCTCACCTGGGCATACGATGCACTCTTAGGACCCTGCAAGCTCACCCAAAAAGACTCCCAAGGAAAAGAGACGACCATCCATCTCGGAGACCGGAGGGTCATCGGATGACCTGGCATGCATCGAGTGGTAGTGAGACCGGGGATGCCTGTGGATAGGAATTACGCGGGTTCCCACATCAGATTTTTCGATTTCAGAAACAGCGATCTTCTACGGCGGGATCGCGCTCAAACTCCTACTCGGAAGTGGCGTATAAGATCTTGGATAGTGTGGGCGCTTTTTTGGTCGAGAGATCGACGCTATATCAAGTCTACAACTCTGTGAAAGATGTGCCGATCAACGACATTTTGTTCCTCTTTCTTTACTGGGCCGTGTTACTGGTTCCACTTCCACACTTGGGAGCAACTGAAGAACTGAGGTGGCACTTTAGGCTCAGGGGTCGAGAACCTACGGAAGTTCTCGATAAGCTTGTCACAACCGAGGACCTTAAATCGCTGCTCTCAGCGCAACCCGGTGTTACCCGGATTTCAATGGAAAAGTGGAGAGTGATCTTCTGGGCCAAGACATTGGCTTATGCTGGACTGGTAGGTCTTTTCTTATGGATCCATAGGGACCATTTTCCTGTTGTGAGTGGTTCGATAGCAGCAATCGCCACTACTTTTATGGTGTTGGCAATTGTCGTGCCTCTTCTTGCGACTGAAGATAAATGGTACTCGGTACCCTCGCTGGTGACTACTTCGACCCGTGTTGTACATACAGCGACATGGCCTCGGCTGAGTCCTTTGGCATCGTTAGTGTTGGGCGTCGGAATTGCTACGGGACCGACAATATTTGTTTTGAATGCTCTAGGTAAAGTGAGCGTGCGGGCTGTGTACATAGGTTTTGCAGGGGTAGTGAGCCGTGCTTTGCACGGCGTTGTATGCCCATTTTGCGCGCTATGGAAGTGAAAGCACTAGCCTCGAGTCGGAGCTGTTCTTGCTTCTTTATTTTCTACTCTCGGCTCATATTTTCACCATCGTGTTGCTTTTGTTTTTGGACTGGCCCGTACCTTTGTTGTCTGGTGACGGCGTCTTATTTTTCTTAGGAGTGGTCGTACTGCCGCAGATAGCTGCTTTTATGCTGTATCTGGAGCTGCGGACCGCAATTCAAAACTTCATGCAGCGTCCTGTCTATCCGCGTACGGAATTAGGTGGTTGAACAATCCTAGGTAGGTCGGATGAGCGGGTAAGCGGCGAGGAACTACTTACCGTAGCGGGTGCGGGATAGTTTCACCACATACCAGAGAACGAGAAAGGCTCCGAGTCCGAGCGTGGCCGGAAGCATAGCTTTGCCGATGAGCAGTGTCCAGGGCTTGTCCTCTTTTTCTTCGAATACGCGCTTCGGCGCATCGGGCCTCACCGTGATCTGAGCGAGTTGTGGCCCGGGCCGTCCGCTGGTGATCCCCTGTACGACTGCGATCTCTGTGCTGGAACCCCCGGCAATCCCCTGCGCAAAGAAAATCCCTCCACCGGGTTTGCCGACTGCCAAAGAACTGCCCGTCTCGGCGGCAGCAAGACCGCTTTGTGCTATGACGAGGAATGCGGCGGAGAGAGCAACCAATACTGAAACGACAAAGAGTCCTATGCGCTCCGATCGATTCCGCCTTGCGTATTCGCGCACCTCTGAACCTCCAAACAAAGAGCGTCGAATTCGAAAGTCTACGAGAGGAACGCCGACCGATCCAATCCGGATGCTACCTCCGGGAGCTGGCCCCCTACTCCATACTCCAGGGGACCTACTGGAAACTGGTATAACGCTACTCGAACTCCGAGAGAATGGCTTGCCTGAGGCGCTCTTCCAATCCCTCAGGGCATCCTACACAGCGGCAA
>VAPR01001385.1_pt1 | contig 12050 bp, 11 predicted proteins | sample 3380701 | NCBI WGS metagenome assembly VAPR01 (sample SAMN11536904, study PRJNA540576) | hot springs metagenome | isolation source: hot spring wet sediment | place: Spain: Lobios | collected 2014-01
GGAGCGCACCTGAATGGGGTTCAGGAGGTCGGCGGTTCAAATCCGCCCGGCCCGACCAGTTCCGCTCGAAGCTGAGCTTCTTTCCGGTTCGCTAAGCCGGCCGGGACGGCGGCCTTCAAGCCTCGGAAGGGTGCTGACAAGTTGCTGCTCATGAAGGCACCTCCGAGCTACCCCTGAGCATCAGCGCAGGTGCACGGACACGGGTACGCTCGCTCAGGTAGTTGTAGTTGGTGATTGTAGAAGGCCAGGTAGGGGTCCAGGACCTGAGCGCCGCTACAAGATCGTGCCCTGCAGGCGCTGGTGGAAGCCATGGGTGTACGCACGGCGGAGTCGGAGCGGACTCCCTGCCCCCGTCGGTCAGGATCCCCTGCGTGCGAGTCATCACCCGCAGGCGGAAAGCGCGTACACTGTCCTCAAGGGTCATGGCGGTCCCCTTCACCCTATCAGGGGTGGGTGTTCAACGGGGAGCAGATGTCCCATGACCCTCGTGCACTGTCAACCCGAATGCGAAACAGGACAACCCAGGCGCTACGCGGTTCCCGAGACCGGAAAGGCGCTGTGGGCTTCGGTGGTCGCGTTCGTGGCCGTGTGGGCGGTGGGTCTTTCGCACCTCACCTGTGACCGGCTCACGCAGCTCGGACCTGTCCGGGCTCGCGGAGGTGAGGCGGCGTGACCGGGATCCAGAGGGTTGCGGTCAGCGCTCTCGGGGTCGCGGGGCTCCTGGCGATCCTGGGGCTGCTCGTGCCCTTCTCCCCCGAGGCTTGTCGGGGCTGGCCTCTCTGTAGTGGTCAGATCCTCCCGCCTCCCCGGGGCGATGCCCTGGTGGCGTGGATCCACCGGATGTTGGCTGCTCTTTTGGCGGTCCTCGTCGTCTGGCTGGTACGAGAAGCGCGAGGACAAGGAGCGGTCTTCCCTCTCTCCCGGGTGGCGCTGGCAGCGGTGCTCATGGGAGTGGCCGTGGGCGCGGGGCTGGCCTTGGGGAAGACCGACGCGACCTGGCAGGCGCTGCACCGAGCGCTGGGCGTGGGATCCGTAGGGAGCTTGGCCGCCGCCGCGGTCGCCGCGTTCGCCCCGTCGGCACAGCCTCGCAGGGACCTCTCGTTCGCTGCCGCGTTCGCTGCCGTGGGAATTGGCGGGGTCCTGCACCTCGGGCTCGTCACGGCCGGTCGGTGGGTGGAGGCGGGTGCTCTCGGGCTTGTGGTCGGACTCCTGCTGGGGGCTTGGGGCCGCGGGCGAGCGGAGGTGGTGGCCGCGGCGAGCGGGATCGGGGGGCTTGGGCTCCTGCAGCTCCTTGGGTGGTGGGGTCAGTCCATGGCGCTGGTGGCTGCGGGCAGCGTCGGGATCGCCGGCGGGCTATGGGCCCTGGCGGCGATGATCTGGCTCGTGCCGCCCGTGATGCGCGAGCGGGCCAGGGTACCCATAGGGGCGCGGCTGTTGGGCTACGGGCAGCTCGCCAAGCCCCGGGTGGTGCTCCTGCTCCTCCTCACCACAGTCTGCGCCGTCGTGGTGGCGGGCGGTCTCCGCGTGCCCCTGTGGCTTCTCGCCGCCACGGTGGTGGGCGGGGCGCTCTCCGCGGGAGGCGCGAACGCCGTCAACTGTGTACTGGACCGGGATGTGGACGCCGTCATGTGCCGCACCCGCACACGGCCGTTGGTGGTGGGTCGGCTCCTGCCGGCCCCGGCCCTCGTGTTTGGGGTGGGGCTGGGACTAGTGGCCTTCGGCCTTCTCTCAGCCCTCGCGAACCTGCTGGCTGCCACCCTTGCAGCTCTGGGTTACCTCTTCTACGTGGTGGTGTACTCGGTGTGGCTGAAGCGGTGGACCCATCAGAACATCGTGATCGGGGGTGCTGCGGGGGCCATTCCGCCGCTCGTGGGATGGGCCGCGGTCACAGACCGGCTGGATCCCCTCGCCCTTTGGATGTCCCTCGTCATCTTCCTGTGGACGCCGCCCCATTTCTGGGCGCTGGCGCTCGTGCGACGAGAGGAGTACGCCCGGGCGCAGATCCCCATGCTCCCCGTGGTGCGGGGCGAGGAGCGAACGCGGAGGGAGATTCTTGTATACTGCGGCCTCCTCGTCCCCTGCACCCTCGGGGCGGTACTCCTGGGACAGGGGGGCTTCGTGTACCTCGCCGGCGCGGGGATCCTGGGGGGCCTGCTGCTCCGGACGGCGTGGCGGCTGTACCGAGAGGGGACCGTGGCCGCCGCGTGGTCGCTCTTCAAATTCACGAACGCCTACCTCGCCCTTTTGTTCGCGGGTCTGGTGTTAGAGCGGCTCCTCCGGGGAGCTGTCTAGGGCGTCCTGTTTCGCATCCGTGTTGACCGTGCGGGCGGTTCAGGCACACGCCCTTCCCGTCGAACACCACCCCTGTTGGGGTGACGGGGACCACCGTGGTGTCTGCCGCAGAGGGATCGGGTGGCCTCAGGGATCTTCATGATGTTCCTCCTGGTTTTGTAGTTTTGTACTCCGTGGCCGGGTACCTGGTGGCAAGGCAACAGTTCTGGTTTTACCCCTCGCCTCCAAGGAGGGGCATGGATCGACCGCCCCTGGATCACCCTGTGGGGAGTGGCCGTGGGGTACGTGATCGCACGGAATCCTCAGCGATCGCCTCATCGGGTTGCGCAACGGCGGGCTGGGAAGAGCCCACGTCCCGGACCACCGAGACCTTAAGGCTTGTCACCCTATTTCCCGGCATCGCGTTGATCGGTCTCAGAATCGGCGGGGTCCTCGTCTGGCAGCGCCTGTGGCGGGAGATTTTGAACTTGACCTACGTGGGCGTGATGACCCCTTTGCTCATCACCAACAGGGCCACCACGGCCGTCCATGCGGCTCGGGAGAGGGACGCCCGGCGCGTGACCCGCGACCTCTAGTCACCATCTGGAGCTGGTGTTCCTGCGCGTGCAAGCTCATGAGCGGACCCACCCCATCCGGGAAGCGGCGGCCCGGATCGTCTCGAACTTCACGCCTGAGTCCGAGTGCTCGCCTACGGGGAATTGTCTACAATGAAGTTGACAACTTCCCCTGGGGACCCGTAGCATCCAGCTGTGGGGTCCCGCGTCCTTGCTTCCTTGACGCGGGTGGCGGTGTTCGGGCTCGGCGAAGCGGGCGCCGCCATCTCCGCCGACTTGGTCCACGCGGGGGTTGGGGTCGTGGGGTGGGATCCGCAACCCAAGGCCATCCCCGAGGGTGTGCGGATGGCGTCCGACCCGGCCTCCGCCGTTGCGGGCGCTGAGCTCATCCTGGTCCTCACCTCGCCGGGCGCTAGCCTGGAGCTGGCGTCAGGTCTTCGTCCTCACCTCCGGACGGGGCAGGTTTACGCGGACTGCAACAGCACCTCCCCCTCGGTCAAACGGCAGGCGGCAGCCCTCCTGGAACCCACAGGCGCCCTGTTCGTGGACGTGGCTCTTATGGCGCCGGTGCCTGGCCGCGGTCTGCGAACCCCCGCTCTTGCCAGCGGCCCCGGTGCCCACCGCCTCGCGGACGCCCTCCAGCCCTTGGGGATGCCGGTACAGGTCGTAGGGCCCGGAGTGGGCGAGGCGGCGGGCCGCAAGCTGGTACGCAGCGTCTTCATGAAGGGTCTCGCGGCTGCCATGCTGGAGGCACTCGAAGCTGCCCGCGCGCTCGGCTGTGAGCAGGAGCTGTACCAGGACATCGCCCGCACGTTAGAAGAGGCGGATGAGGAACTGGCGCGCCGCCTCCTGAAGGGTACGCGCCGCCACGCGGCTCGGCGGGTGGAAGAGATGCACGCCGCCTGCCAGCTGCTGGAGGAGCTCGGGGTGCCCCCTCGGGTGAGCGCGGCCGCCCTTGCTTGGCTACGGGTCCTGTCCGGGCAGAGCTGATGCAGCCACAGGGTGCACCCACCGAGCGCGCGGTGGTCCTGGTCCGGGGCGGGTACGACCTACACGTGCATAGCGGGCCGGACGTTCTTCCTCGCCGAGCCGACGACGTGCAAGTGGCAAGGGCGTTTGCTGCCCGCGGGCTTGCGGGCTTTGCGATCAAGTCCCACTACACCCCCACCGCCGCCCGCGCCCGTCTAGCCCGCTCTGTGGTGCCGGGGGTGGACGTCCTCGGCAGCGTGTGCTTGAACGCCGCCGTGGGAGGCCTCAACCCGCTGGCGGTAGAAATCGCCGCGCGGGAGGGCGCCCGGTTCGTGTGGCTTCCCACCGTGGACGCGGAGAACGAAAGCCCCGCCCGCCGTCCCCCTCAGGGGAACGCCCCGCGTCCTGTGTGGGCCGGCCTGCAGGAGGAGCTCCGCCGCGCGGGCGTCCGCTGGGAGCCGGTCCCGGTGGTGGACGCCTCCGGCCAGCCGCTGCCGGAGCTCCGGGAAGTCCTCCGGGCCGTGGCCCGCCACCAGCTGGTGCTGGCGACTGGCCATCTGTCCGCCGACGAGATCTTCACCGTGGTGGAGGCAGCCCGGGCTGCGGGGGTGCGGTGCGTGGTGGTGACGCATCCTGACTTCCCGACACAGCGGGTAAGCGTGGACGACCAGCGCCGCCTAGCCCGGCAGGGCGCCTGGCTCGAGCGGTGCTTTAGCACCGCGGAGAGCGGGAAGATCTGCTGGGCCGAGCTGGCCGAGATCATCCGATCTGTGGGGGTGCGCCATTCCTACCTCTCCAGTGACCTAGGCCAGGTCCACGGTCCACCGGTGGAGGACGGCTTGCCGCTGTTTGCAGACCGCTTGCTGGCTTTAGGCTTTGCAGAAGAGGAGGTGCGCACCATGGTCGTGAACACGATCCGGATTGCCCGGGGAGAGGTGGTGGGTTGAGGTCGGTGACCCGTCGGGATCTCGAGCGGGGTACGGGTGAGTCCTTCTGCTACCAGGAGCTCCGCCTGGCAGTGCTGGAGGGCCGCCTACTGCCTGGCCAGCGGTTGGTAGAGACGGAGCTGGCTCGTATGCTTGGCGTCGGCCGGGCCGCGCTGCGGACCGCCCTCGCCCGGCTGGAACAAGAGGGGGTGGTGGAGCGGTCTCCGAACCGCGGCGCCCGAGTTCGACTGATCACGGAGGAGGAGGCCGTGGAGATCCTGGAGGCGCGAGCCGCCCTGGAGTGCCTAGGAGTCCGGTACGCGGCGCTGCGGGCGCGGGCCGAGGACGTTCGGGAGCTGCGCGCGGTTCTGCGGGAGATGGCCACCCGCGCCCGGCGGGGCGACACGCTCGGGTACACCGACTGCAACCACCGCCTCCATCAAATCCTCGTGCGGGCAAGTCAACACCGCACCGTGGCGCGCCTGCTGGACTCGCTGCGGGTTCAGATGGTGCGCTACCAGTACCGCACCGTCCTGGCCCCCGGCCGGCTCTCCCGATCCCTGCGGGAGCACCAGGCCATCGTGGCCGCGGTGGCCGCGAAGGACCCAAACAAGGCAGAAGCCACCATGCGTGCCCACATGGAAGGTGTGTTGACCAGCCTTCGGGAGGTGGCGCGCCGTGCCAGCGCCGCGGCGCTTCCGTGAGGGAGGGACGACACTGTGATCCGACCCCGTCGACTTCTCGTGGTCAGCGCCCACGCGGCGGACTTCGTGTGGCGGGCCGGGGGCGCTGTCGCCACTTTTTCCCGCACGGGGGGCGCGGTCCTCGTGGTGGCGCTGTCCTACGGCGAGCGGGGAGAGTCCGGGGAGCTGTGGTCCGAGCCCGGGCAGACGGTGGAACGGGTTAAGGCCGTGCGTCACGAGGAGGCCACACGGGCGGCGGAGGTCCTGGGCGCTTCCTTTCGGTGCCTGGATTGGGGCGACTACCCCCTGGAGGTCAGCCGGTCCCGCACCGAGGAACTGGCCGCCCTCATCCGCGAGTGGGCGCCGGATGTGATCCTCACCCACACTGAAAGGGACCCCTTCAACCCAGATCACCCCGCGGCTTACCAAGCCACGGAGCGCGCACGGCAGCTGGCCCAGGGCGCGGGGGTGGCGAGTGCGTTCCCCACCGTCCCCCCCGCCGAGGTGTTGGCCTTCGAGCCGCACCAGTCGGAGCTCTGCGGGTTCGTCCCCACCACCTTCCTGGACATCACCCCCGTGTTTCCCCTCAAGCAGCAGGCCATGGAGGCGGTGGCTTCGCAGCGCTACCTCGCTGAGTACTACACGGCCATGGCCCAGCGGAGGGCCAATCACGCCCGTCGCATCTCGGGCGACCGCACGATCCGGTACGCGGAAGCGTTTGAGCGCCTCCTACCGCAGGTGGTGAGGAGCCTATGAAACAGGAGGAGCTCGGGGAGTTCGCCCGGCTCGGCGTGGCCACGGTGTACGAGGCAGCAGGCCGCCAAGGCCTCGTGGAGGGACCTTGGATCCAGGTGATCCCCGCCAGCCGGGCCGCCGGGCCCGCCCGCACTGTCCTTTGCGGCCAGGGCGACAACCTCATGGTGCACGCGGTGATGGAACACGTGCGTCCAGGGGAGGTGCTGGTCGTGAGCATGCCCCTTTCCGCGCCCGTAGCATTGGTGGGCGAGATCCTGGCCCTGCAAGCCAAGGTACGGGGTGCCGTGGCCCTCTTGGTGGATGGCGCGGTGCGAGACGTGGAGAGCCTGCGGACGCTCGGGCTGCCCATCTGGGCCCGCTTTGTATCCGTCCGCGCCGCGGAGAAGCGGGCGTGGGGAGCTATGAACGTGCCGGTCACTGTCGGGGGAGTCTCCATCGGCCCCGGGGACATCGTGATCCTCGACTCAGACGGTGTCGTGGTGGTACCTTGCGGTATGGCCCGGCAGGTGCTGGAAGCCGCCCGCCAGCGGGCCGCCCGGGAGGCTGGCCTCCGGGCCCAGCTGGAGGCGGGGGCTTTGACGTACGACCTGCACGGGCTCCGCCAGAGGGTGGAAGGGGGCGGGTGAGGGTGCTATGGACGAGCTCCAGTTCTCCATCGGCCCCCTGAGCTTCGACGTGGCGCATCTCAGCCACGTGGAGCTGTTCACGCCCAAACTGGAGGAGAGTGTCCGCTTCTTCACAGAGGTGATGGGGCTCACCGAAAGCGGACGCTCCGGGGAGTCGGTCTACCTCCGCGGCTGGGACGACTACGCCCACCACACCCTTAAGGTGACGGCTGCGCCGGTGGCGGGGATGGGGCATTGCGCCTTCCGAGCCGCGAGTCCAGAGGCCCTCCAGCGCCGTGTGGAGGCCGTGAGGCGGTCTGGGCTCGGCCTGGGCTGGGTGGAGGGCGATGTGGGCCACGGGCCCGCCTACCGCTTCCGGGATCCCGACGGCCACGTGTTGGAGCTGCTCTACGAGGTGGAGTGGTACCGCCCTACGGCAGACACACGGCCCGCACTGAAGAACCAGGCGTCCCGCTTCCCCGCCCGCGGGTGTAACCTGCGCAGGCTGGACCACGTTAACTTGTTCGCCGCCGACGTGCGGGCCACCCGGCGCTTCTTCCAGGATGTCCTGGGGTTCCGCCTCACCGAGGCCGTGGTGTTCGACGACGGGTCCGAAAAGGGCGCCTGGCTCACCGTCTGCAACAAGAGCTATGACCTAGCCATCACCGAGGATGCCACCGGAAGCCGCGGGCGATTCCACCACCTCACGTACGCCGTGGACAGCCGGGAGGAGGTTCTCCGAGCCGCGGACATCTGCCTGGAGCACGGGGTGTACATCGAGACCGGCCCGCACAAACATGCCATTCAGCAGACCTTCTTCCTGTACGTGTACGAACCCGGGGGGAACCGCTTCGAAATCGCCTGCCCCGGCGCGCGCTTGATCCTGGCCCCGGACTGGAAGCCCGTGGTGTGGAGCGAGGCAGAGCGCAAGAGGGGCCAAGCTTGGGGCCTGCCTACGGTGAGTACCTTCCACACGTATGGGACACCGCCGGTGGAGTTCACGCTTCCCGGGGGGCACCCCGGGCGCCGAGGATGATGACCTGGGAGAGAGGGGGGATCAAGGTGACGGCGCCGCGCAACTTGCAAGAAGTTCTGGACGGAGTCCCCAACATCACGGACTACCTGTACAACAACCGCACGGGGACCCGCATCTACCCCGTGGTGCCGCCAGAGTTCACCAACTGGCGGGACGAGCAGCGGTCGTGGCGGGAGACGGTGGCCCTGTACGATCTCTCGTACCACATGACGGACCTCTACGTGCGGGGTCCGGACGCCTTCCGCCTCCTGGAGCGGCTGGCGGTGAACAGCTTCAAAGGCTTTGAGCCGGGGCGGGCCAAGCAGCTGGTGGTGTGCAGCCCGGAGGGCTACGTGATCGGAGATGGGATTCTCTTCTACCTGGACCGGGAGAGCTTCCAGCTGGTGGGCCGCCCCTCTGCCCACAACTGGGTCCAGTTCCACGCCGAGACGGGCGGCTACGACGTGCAGCTGGAGCGGGACGAGTGGTCCGTCCTCGACCCTCACCGACCGCGCAAGGTGTACCGATACCAGCTCCAGGGGCCCAACGCGCCCGCCCTGCTGGAGAAGCTCAACGGCGGGCCCCTGCCGGAAGTTAAGTTCTTCCACATGGGCTGGATCACCATCGCGGGCCACAAGGTCCGCATGTTACACCACGGGATGGCGGGTGTGGCGGGGGCGGAGCTGTTCGGACCCTTCGAGGAAGGGCCAGAGGTGAAGGCGGCCATCGTGGAAGCCGGGCGGGAGTTCGGGCTCCGGCAGGTGGGGTCCCGGGCCTATGCCACCAACGCCCTGGACTCTGGCTGGATCCCCTGCCCCCTTCCCGCCATCTACACGGGGGAGTCGCTGCGAGCCTACCGCCAGTGGCTTCCGGCCCACAGCTACGAGGCGGTGGGTTCTCTGGGTGGCAGCTTTTACTCTCCCCGAGTGGAGGATTACTACCTGACTCCCTGGGAGCTGGGCTACGGGCACATCGTGAAGTTCGACCACGACTTCGTGGGGCGGGAAGCGCTGGAGGCGAAAGCCGCGGGTCCTCACCGGAAGCGGGTCACCCTGATCTGGGATGGGGCGGACGTGGCCCAGGCGTTCGGGACCCTGTTCACCCGTCCCAGGGGTCAACAGGCCAAGTACATCGACCTACCCGTTTCTCAGTACGCCACCTGGATGTACGACAAGGTGCTGAACGATCGGGGCGAGCTCGTGGGGTTTTCCATGTGGCCCGGCTACAGCTGGAACGACCAGGCCATGCTGTCCTTGGCAATCGTGGACGAAGCGTACAGCGAACCCGGGAAGCGGGTGGTGGTGGTCTGGGGCGAGGCGGAGGGAGGGTCCCGCAAGCCCAGCGTGGAGCCCCATACGCAGACCGAGATCCGGGCCACGGTGGCGCCCGTTCCCTTCTCCGAAGCGGCGCGGCGGTACCGCGCCACGGTGGCGCGTCGCTGATGCACCCGAACGGTCCGGGCCCCACCGAGACCGACCGCGGGGGAGCCGGGGGACGCCTGGAGTCCGAACTCCGCCGCGGGCGATTCGTGCTCACGGTGGAATCGCCTCCCCTACTCGGTTCCCGACCCTTGGAGAGGATCCTGGACCAGGTCCTGCAGCTTGCACGCTGGGTGGAACAGGACGGGCGGGTCGCGTGTCTCACGGTGTCGGACCGGGTGCGCACCGATCGCGACCACGACGCTGTGCTCGTGGCCTCGCGAGTAGCCCAAGAGACGGGCGCCGCGCCCCTGGTCCACTGGGCGGGCAAGGGACGAACTGCCGCCGACCTGCACCGCGACTTGAGGCGCGCCCGCGCGGCGGGGTTATCCAGTTTTTTGTTCCTCACGGGCGACGCCCTTCGGGAAGCCTCCCCTGGACGACCCGCCAGGTACCTGGACTCGGTAGACGCCATCCGTTTTGCCCGAGAGGACTCGCCTGCCCTGTGGATCGCCGGTGCGGTCAACCCCTTCAAGTACCGGGAGGAGGCTCTGTGGGGCCAGTACGTGAAGGCGGCGAAGAAGGTTCGGGCGGGTGCCGACCTGTTGATCACCCAAATCGGCTGGGACCCGGGCAAGCTGGCCGAGCTCCGGGCCTGGCTTGCCGCTAGGGGGCTGCAGGTCCCGGTGCTCACCGCCGTGTGGCTCCTCACACCCAGGGTGGCCTCCCGCGTGCTCGCTTCCGGGCCTCTGCCGGGCGTGCACGTTCCTGCGGATCTGTTGCGGTGCCTGGAGGCGGAGGCGGCCAGCCCCGACCACGGGAGGAGCCGCGCCATCCAGCGGGCGGCGTTGCAGGTGGTCGGGGCCCGTCTATTGGGGCTCTCGGGCGCCCACCTCTGCGGCGTCCACACACCCAGCACCCTACAAGAGCTCCTGGATGTGATCGACCGCTTCGCTAGGGAGTGCCCTGACCTCGCCTCCTGGCAAGCCGCCTGGCATGAGGTGATGCGCCACCCGGACGGCCGGCCCCTGAACCTGGTGCCTGACGGCGCCTACTTCCTGCAGACCGAGGGATCCGGCACGGCGCGACCGAGCCCGGCCGAACTTCGAGGCTTTCACCTCCTCGCCACCCTGGACCGGTGGGTGTTCGACGGTGCCTCGCCCGTCGCGCGAGCCGCGGAGTTCTTCTTGGGGCGGGTCAACCCGCAGAGCCGGTTGGGCAGATTCCTGGCCCACGCCGAGGGAGCGATCAAGGGGCCCTACCTCGGGTGCCGATTGTGCGGGCAGTGCAGGCTGCCCCACACGTTCTTTGTCTGCCCCGAGACCTGCCCTAAGGGTCTGGCCAACGGACCCTGCGGCGGCACGGACGGTAACACCTGTGAGTTCGGCGACCGGGAGTGCATTCACGCCCGCATCTACCGGCTGGCGAAGCACCAGGCCAGCCTGTGTGCGTGGGAGGCCACCTGGATTCCGCCCGTACCGGAGGAAAAGCGGGGAACGTGTTCTTGGATCCATCACTTCCGCCGACAGGGCTCGCCGACGGCAAAGTTACCTGAACCGGAGGAGCGGCAGTCCGGTCATTTGGAGCGGGATGCTACTTTCCGGTGAGGATCCCCAGAGGGTCAGGAGCCGCGGAGACTTTAAAGGCTGAGCGACGTTGCGACCCCAAGGCATCTGCTCCGCAGCCGTCGCGAGCTCCTCCCGTCCGCGGGGAATGTTGCCTCGGACGGCGGTCAGGCGTCCAGGTGCTCCTTGGGCACCAGAAGGGAGTCAAGGCCCCACCACCCGTCCCGCCATATCCAGATCCAAGCGCTGCGCCGCGGGTCGTTTGGGCAGCCCAGGCATGGTCACCACGTCGCCCGTGTAGGCCACCACGTACCCTGCACCCGCGGCAAGGCGCACGTCCCGAACCGTGATCCGGAAGCCCTCGGGCCGTCCCGGGCGGTTGGGGTCGTCCGAAAGGGAATACGGGGTCTTGGCCACGCATACCGCCAGCTGGCCGTAGCCCAGTTGCTCGTACCGCGCCAACTTGGCCCCCACCGCCGCCGGCAGATCCACGCCGGAAGCTCCGTACAGGGTGGTGGCCAACACCTCCAGCTTGCGGGCGAAGGGCCAGTGCGGTTCGTACAGGTACCGGGGTTCGGCCGGCCGCGGCCTGCTCCGCAACAGATCTCGCACCAGCCCCGCAAGTTCCAGCGCCCCCTCACTCCCCCGCTCCCACCCGTCGAACCGCGCCACCGCGACGCCCGTTGCCACACAGTGGTCCAGGACCCTCTCCACCTCCGCCTGGGTGTCTCCGGGAAAGGAGTTGAGGGCTACCACGGCTTCCATTCCCAGGTGCCGCACGTTCTGTACATGCTTGTCCAGGTTCACAAGCCCGCGTTCCACCGCCTCCGGGTCGGGTTCGCGAGCCCCGCGGCCGGCTCCCCCATGGACCCGCAGGGCCCTCACCGACGTCACCACCACGGCCGCGGCGGGCCGGAGTCCGCCCGTCCGGCACTTGATGTGAACGAACTTTTCGGCCCCCAGGTCGGTTCCAAAGCCCGCCTCGGTGACCACCACGTCCGCGCACTTCAAGGCCAGCCGGGTGGCCAACAGGCTGCTGCAGCCGTGTGCGATGTTACCGAAGGGACCGCCGTGCACGAAGGCGGGCGTCCCTTCTCCCGTCTGTACCAGGTTGGGGTGGATGGCGTCCTTCAACAGCGCCGTCACCGCACCCACAATCCCCAGATCGGCTACGGTCACCAGGCTGCCATCCTCACGCTCCCCCACCACCACGCGGGACAGCCGCTCCCTCAAGTCCCTGAGGTCCCGGGCCAAACAAAGGGCGGCC
>VAPR01001386.1_pt1 | contig 12043 bp, 23 predicted proteins | sample 3380701 | NCBI WGS metagenome assembly VAPR01 (sample SAMN11536904, study PRJNA540576) | hot springs metagenome | isolation source: hot spring wet sediment | place: Spain: Lobios | collected 2014-01
AAGTGCCATATTTAGAAAGAGTTTATAATGCCTTATATTATCAGAAAGATGGACAAGAAAAACCCTATTTAGGGCAACTAATAGATGGAATAGGCAAATTAAGAAGCGAAGGAAACGAATGGCAATTATTAAAATTATATATTGAAAAAAAAAGAATAAAAAATTATAAAGTAATACACATACCCGAAAGTGGAGCGGACTTTATAGTAGAATTAGAAAACCCAAGAAATTATTACATAATAGAAGTTAAAAGTGTTTTAAGTGAAAACACCATAGAAGAAGCCATAGAGCAACTAATAAAAAGAGGAAAAGAAGTCAATTGTTCAGTTCCCAAAGTTGGAGCAATTTTAGCAAGATTTCTAACAATAAAAGAAGAAGACCTAAAAAAATCAGTAGAAGAAAAAACCGCCTTTGAAATTTTCAAATACATAGACATCTTCACCTATAATGAAATTGAAAGAATGAAAATAATAACATTTAAAAAGAAATGAACGAAGTTAAGAGAGAGAGAAAAGGCATAACATTATTTATTGACCAAGATATTTGGTATGATTTTAAAAGGAAGTGTGATAAAAAAGGTTATATACCATCAAGAATAATAGAATACTTTATGAAGAGATTTATAAAAAATCCTAAAATACTTATAGAAGAAGATGAAGATGAAGATTTTAATAATTTAGAGGAAGACTAAATTAGTCTTAAAAAAGTGTTCTTATCATAAATAATTGGATTAAATTTTTCACCACCTTTAATATCAAGTTTAGATATATGAGGAAAAACAACTATATAATCACTTGTTCTTAAAACACTTTGAGGCACATCATTAAAGCTATGACAAATAACAAATATATTTTGCTTTAAATGTCTATAACCATAGAAAAAAGGGTTGTAAATAATTTTATTTCTATAAAAAATAAAAGTATCAGCATCATCAATAATTAAATGAATTTTTGGTTTATTTTGAATAATTTTAATAACTTCAACTTCACTTTCAAACAATAATTTAGTAATTTTAGCCCTATAATTATATGGCCAATTTTTAACTTCATCTAATGTTTTTAATTCTCTTAATTGCCAAGCACCAACTGGGTCTAAAACAAGATAATTATATTGTTTTAATAAATTTTTAATCCAAGTAGTTTTACCTGTTCCAGTTTGTCCTACAACTAGAACCAGCTTATAATCTTTCATACAGCTTTGATTTTAGAAGGTCTTCCTCTCTTCTTTTTAATAGTATTATCATTATTATTTTGATTATTTTGATTTTGTTTTAATTCTTTTGCCAATTCTTTTGCTATTGTTTTAGCAGTATCAATATATGATTTAGTAGCATTTACTAACAATAAACCCAAAATAATTTCATCGGGAATTTGAAATTTTAGTCTTTTTTGTAAAATTTTTGCTGTTAAATCTATAATTTGCTTTTCAATCTCATTACCAATTTTTATTTTAGAAATTATTTCAAGAGCAATTTTTTTATCTGAAATAATTTTTTCAATTTGAGAAAGAGCCAAATTTTTTAAAACAAAACTTTGGTAAACCCCCCAAAAAACTCTTGCTAATTCTTTAAAAATTGAAAAATCAAAATTATTTTCCTCATTAGGCGAAGAAAAATCAACCTCACCAAGCATTTTTAAAATATCATCTTTTGTTAATTTGTTATTATTATCTTGATTTAAATTTTCATTATTATTTAAATTATTATTTTGTAAATTTTCTTCAACATTATTTAAGGTTTCCATTTAAACGCTCCTCTATTGCTTTTAGAAGTAAAAATAAGCTTGTTTTTTTATTTTTTTCAAGAAGATATTTTTTTAATCTTTCAAAAATATCTTTATTATCAATAAGAAAATCAACAATATCAATTATAGTATCTTTCAAAACTTCGGCTTGTTTTATCAATTCGGGGGTTAAGAAATTCATTCCAAAATTTTATACAAATAATTATAAATAATTATCTATAATTTTTTATAATTTTGGATAATTATTTTTAAGCATTTATAAGTAATATGATAAACTTTTACTTGTTATGACATACACCGAATATGGAACAGAGGTTGAAGTTGAGAGAAATTTTTACGGTTTGGATTTTTCCATAGAAAGAATGCTAGATTTCAATAATATCTTCAAGGCTGACAGAATAGTAATAATTCTTGCTATTCTTGCTACTGCATATTATGTAAGTAAATATGATGGAGAGCTTACAAAAGTATTGCTTATAGCACTTGGAATAGGAATACTAACAGTTCTACTGGTAAATGCTTTGGACATAAACATAAAAACCAAGAAAGAGGAACAAAAGAAATAAAAGGAGGTTGAGAAAATGGCAATTATAAGAGAATATCCCGAGTTGGAAAGGGAAATAGAGAGTTTTTTAGATGAGCTTGATTTTGACGCTTCCACATCAAATCAACTAATGATTGTATCTGGCACAACACCAGTTAAAACTTCAACAAACCAAATTTTTTCAATAAAGAATACAGGAAACGTTTCACAAAATATAGAAGGATTTCTTGCTTTTCATTACAACAATCCATCAAACATAACTATATTTGTTGGAGGTGTTCAAAGAGATAATACATCAATAGCACAAGAACTCTCTTTTAACCCAGTTGAAGTGGCATCTATCCAAGTTCAGGGAACACCTTCGGTGCTCAGGTCTTTGCAAATAGGAATTTCCAAAAAAACATTATGGGGTTTTCAATCTACGAATGTATCAATCCCATCAGCATTTAGAGACAGCAAAGATACTGACACTTCCTTAATTATAGTTCCTATAAAATTTATATTAAATGGATTTACTGGTTTAGATTTTACAATTCCCGCTGGTGAGCAAATTGATTTTATTCTTTTCGTTTCAGCAATACAAAGGAATGATGCTTTGTTGAAAGCAAAAATAGAAAAAGAAATAAAAACAGGACCAAGACCAGTAATAAGACCTCGTTCAGCAGGGGCATAAATTAAGATATGGAATATAAAATAATAAATCCTGTTATAAGACATAACTTTATGCTACAAAATTTAAAATACGAAGTAGATGATAAAAGTTATAATGGTGATTTAGAAATTACATATGTTCCAAAAGGCTCTGGTAAAAAATTCACTGCTGATGTAAATGTTCTAAATCGAATAAAAGATAAAACTGACAAGGAACTAAATAAAAGGGGTGTAGAAATACAAAAATCAAAAATTTTTATGGATGAATATGGAAACATAAAATATCAAGCTCAATATAAAAAGAAGGAACAATTTGGAATAGCAATAGGAGCAATAATAAGCTCAATTATAAAGGCAATCATTCAAGCAATAAAAGCACTAATAAAATTCATAGTAAATGCTATTAAACAATTAGTATCATTTTTAAAAAAACTAATTATAAAAATTTTTTCAAATTTAAAAGATTTGAGTGGAAGAATTCTTGGTGATGGAAGGGAAGAAAAAGAAGTAGACCCTGAAAATCCTAATTTAGAAGATGGTTCAAGTTCAGATGGTTCAACAACATCCTCGCCAATTTCCAACAACATACTTCTTCCAGCCATAATTGCTTTAATTATAATTTTCTTTTTACTTAAAAAATAAAAATAATGTATAGGATATATGTTCCAGTTCATCTTGGAACACAAAATATAGTAGCGGAATGGGTTGGTTTTCTTGGGGGATTACTTGAAAAAATAGCAAATCCAATAAATTGGATAAATTTAAAGGGTGAAATAGAAAAACTTGCAGATGATGTTAATCTAAATGGAAGAGTATTAAAAAAAGAATTAAAAAAAGTAGTGGCATTATATGAAAAAGCCCAGCAAGACGAAACCATAAGAAACATAGTTAATAATGTAAATTTAGATATTAAATTAAAACAAACAACATATGGACTAACAAAGTATTATTACATTTCAATAGTATATGAAAGCCAAAAAATTCATCCCTTAATATTCCACAAAGCTCTATTATTAACTAATCAAAGTGCATCATTCTTTTCAACTGTTTTATTTTCAAGATTTGAAGACACATCAAAATATGACAAGATAAAAGAATTTGAAATAACATATGACTATTCAATAATAACAAAGAGAGAAGTTTATGTTTTAAAACCAAATGAAGAAGAAGTAATAAAACAATTTTTAAGAAATTATGTAAGTTATCCACCTTATTCAAGTGTAAAAAGAATAAACTATTCAAATCTTTTAATTAAACGGGAAGAGGCAATAGGGGGCTTCCATAAATTTAAAGTCAATATGTATTTAAATAATATAATTTATAAAATAAAATTTCCATATGTCTCTGGAACAATAAATGAAGAAACATTGGAGGGTGATTTGAAACTACTGCCAATAATGCCACCATTTTGGAGGAAAGATAATAAACCACAACTTATTTTTTCAAATGATTATATAGTTCCACAAAAAATAAGCATAAGTTTAGAACAACAAGAACCGCAATCTCAACAATCTGAACAAAAATCTGAACAAAAAGAAGAAAGTCAAGAAAAGAAAAAAACAAACATAATTCCAATATTAGCACTAATAGGTTTTCTTGTGTTAATAGGAGGTAAATTAAAATGAAACATGGAACATTCATAATAAACAATTATGACTTTACAATAGACCCTAAAAAGTATAAACAAATATACACAACAATAAATGAACTTAAAACAAAATATGGCTTAATTCTTGGAATTGCTCAAAAAGTAGAAGCTGGAAATAAGTATAAATATGAATTGATATTTTGGGTAAAAAACAAAAAAGCTTGGAATGGATGGAGGAAAGCATTCTTTATAAATGAAATTCTTGCTGAAATATACAAATTTTATCCCATCAATGAAATTTTTTCAAGATACAACAAAGATAAAAATGATTTAGAAGAAATTTTAATAGAATATAGAATAACAAAACAATCATTTTCAAGCGAAGAAATAGTATCATATGGAAAACTTGTAGATGATTTGGAAGATTTAGAGAAAACAAAAAAGGAATTTGAAAAAATTCAAAAAGGTGAAAAAAGTGAAATAGGAACTGGTGACACAATACCCAAACCTCCCGAAAAAAAGAAAACCATATTTGAACAGTTATCTGATGTTTTTAAGAATGCTACCCATTTAGTTTTAGTTATAGCTGTTCTTATAGCAATTTTTGCAATAACGAGGTTTATAAAAAAATGAAAATTCTAAACTTTTACGATTTTATAAAGGAAATTTGGCAAGAAATAGAAATAATATATTCAACAAAAGTAGATAAAGCCTTTACAGATGGATATAAAAGAATATATTTAAATTCTGAATTTAAAAAAGAAGAAAATAAAGACATAAAAAAATTTGTAATACTTCACGAACTAGCTCACATTTATTTAAATTATCTTAATGGGCAAATATTAGAAAAACAACCAAAAATATCAAAAGAAAATGAAGTAATATGCGACATATTAGCAACAATATATTTAAAAAAAATCTCAAAATGGGAGGGAAAAAGAATTATAAGATGTTTAACGATATTATATCCATCATCGGTGGCTCTTTTCAGGATTCACATAATCAGAAACATCTTATTAAAGGAGGTTGACAATGAGGTGGTTGATTTTGATTATAGCACTTCTTATACTTCTTAATGTTATTTACATAAATGACGATATAAAGAAACTAAAAGAACTATTATCTAAAAGAGAAGCTAAAAGAGAAGAGCAAATCCAACAAAAAGAAGAAGAAATAGATTTTATAGAGGAGGTGTGAAATATGAGAAACATAACAATTATATATGAAGCAAATAAAAGATGTGGATTTAGTGGTATAGATGAACCCTATCCAGAGCTTCCATACTTTGAAGCAGGTCTAAAAGAAATAAAAACTAATTTATTATTTGAAGAAATCTCAAAAATAACACAAAACAAAACTATAATAAACAAAATAAAAAAACATAGTCAAGGTAAAAATACAATTGTTTTTCCTAATTGGAATATCCTGTGGATAAAGCTCAAACCAAATATGAACATTAAAAACATAGACTATAAATTTATATTTCAAGAAAAGCCCTATGAATTTTATTGGTATGCTGGCTTTTTTACGCTTGAAAACTTTATAAAATATCTTGAAAACAATGAATAAAGTTATAGAAATTCTTTTATTAGTAATTGATGAATACATAAATCTTTTAAAAAACATCATAACTGAAAATACAAACATACTTAATAAAAGCATTCTAATTCTTTTAATAATCATTTCAATTTTTGCAATAGTTGCCGGAATAACAATAACTATTATCTTTACAATAGCACTTTTCATTACAATTATTAAATTTATAAATAGCTTATCATTATCAACAATTAAATCATTTATAAATTTCATAAAAGGAGGCTAAATATGGCACAATTAGCAACCTTGAAAGATAGACTTCTTAATAACGATTTGGGAGTAATTAAACTTCTTTCAGCACCAGAAGTTATTATAAATCCCAATCAAACAATTTCATTAGAATTTAGCAATTACATTGAGACAAAAAGTAATGATATACTAATTTTTTATTTAAATATAACAAATGTAATTAGTGGCGTAAATATAATATTAGAAAGAACATATGAAACCACAATACCATCTTTTAAACAAACAATAACATCAATTTATTTTGATATTGATAGTTTTATCCCATTCATAAAAGTAGGTGGGTATTTTATAGTTCCCATTAAGCGAATTTCTGGTAATACAATATCTGGTTCTATCGCTACAGAAAATTTTACACTATCAAATACAAAGTATTATAAAGTTCTAATCACTAATTTAGACACTTTAAATGCTGTATCTTTAAATGCTTTTGAGGTATATCTTGAAAGACAATTATGAGAGTAAGGTTATTAAAGAGAGGAACAAAAGCAAAAAAAGAAAAATTCTCTAAAATTCTTGAAAATGGTAAAATAATCATAAAAACATCAGATGATAGAATAAAAATTTTGGGAAATGAAATAATAAATGAAATAATAGCTGAAAAAAATAATCAAATATCAAATTTCCAGATAAACAAAATTGACAGAAACACATTTGAGATAATTTATTCAGATGAAACAACAAAGCCAATAAATTCAATAAATCAATTACTTGATATTGGAGTAATTATGGCCAATTGGGATGAAATATATATTGAAAGCAAGGAATTTGATAAGTATATTTTTACAACTTTATCATATTTAATTTTTATTTCTATTGCTATTTTTCTTATTGGCTTTCTAATAGGAAGAAGATGAGAAAATGGTTTTTAATTATTTTAATAATCTTTTTTTTAATAGCTTGGACTTTAAACAAAAGAAAAATTATGGATATTGAAGCAAAAAAAGGAAAACAAAGTCAAAATCCACTTGATGTATACTCCAAGGAAGTAATTTTATTAGCAAATAAAAGAATAGGTGGAGTATTAGACCCAACTTGGAAACCACTTCCAAACAAACCTGTAAAACATACATTTTTTAATAAAACAAATATAAATGAAATATATCAGAAAGCACTTATAATCACAAATGATAAAGAAATTTCATTTATGATAGCATATATTGTCAGTATAGAGCAACCAAAACAATTTCCAAACTACAATTTATTCGGACTGAACTTGTGGGGCAAAGATGGAACTGGTGGATGGGGTAAAAATATAGCACAATTTTTCTCATATCAATTTATTATGAAAGACAGCAATAAAGAAAACCCATATATTTGGTTTGCTGGCTTTGATAGTTTAGAAGACGCAATAAAAGCAGTAAGCATAATAATAAAATCAAGACTAATAGGTAGAACTCAAACAAAAATGATTTTAACTTACACGACAAAATGGATGTCAGGCATTTCATACACTTATAAAAAGTTAAACAATAAAGAAATAGAAACTTATGAAGATTTATTAAAAGCAAAAGAATTATTTGGAAAAAACAATTTTAAAGAAGAATATGAAATAACAAGCGAAATTATAAAAAATTGGAAAAACTATAATTCAATTTTTTTTAATCTTGTAAATAAATTAAATTTATCTCTTGTCAAAAAAGATAATGATTATGTTTTAGTATGAAAAGGTGGATACAAAAAGCAATTAAAAAGGAAGGCGCTTTAAAAGAATGGATAAAAAGAAATAAGAAAAAAATAATTGGTGCTATAAAAGAAAATCCCTTAACAAAGGATGGTAAAATAAAAATAACAGCATTAAAGAAGATAAAAAAGACCAAACTATATCAAAAATTAGATAAAAAAACTAAATCAAGAATAAATTTAGCAATAACATTAAAAAAATTAAGGAAAAAGTAAAAAATTTGACAAATTTGAACTTTTGTAAAAATATGCTTTAAAATTTTCACCAAACAGGAGGGGTGAGCTATGCAGAACTTTAAAATGCTAACCCATTATGGGGATGCAGAAAATGAAATTGCCGTGCTCCCCCTCCCCAAAAAAATCATAAGGGGTATTCGTAAATGAATTTTAAGGATAGAAGAATAGCAAGAATGAACGCATTAAATAACGCTATTGGATTTTATAAAGCAAAACCATTTTGGATAAAGTGGTTTATAAAAGTTGAAGATATATTAAACATAGCAAACAAATTTTTAGATTATATATATGAAGATGAAATAAATTTAGATGAAGAGGAGGTAGGAGAAGATGAAAACCCATTTTCGTAAAAGTGCCTATATAATGCTTTGGCTTTCTAATAAAATAGATGTGGAAACGGCAATAAAGAACTCTAAAATTTTGAGAAGTGTAATGAAGGAGCTTGAATATAACGAAAGTAAATCGGTAAGGAAAATAGGAACAATATGTAATTGTAGAGACATAATAAGTGTTATTCTTTCAAAAATGTATAATGAGGGAATAGTTGATTATATTGAAGAAAAACAAAATAAGAAAATCTACTATTTAAATGAAAAAGGAAAAGAATTACTCAAGAAAGTAAAACAAGACACTTTAAACAATTCAGACAAGACACTCAAAGAATTCAAGCAAGACGCTTTTAATTCAAGGACGACGGATAAAGAATTAGAACAAGACGCTCAAAATTCAAACACAACGGACGAAAATGACACTCAAAAAACAAAACAAGACACTTTTAAATCAAGCGTCGTGCCCGAAATTATATCTAAATTAGAGAAAGAACTTGAACTATTAAACATAATGAAAAACAAAAGGAGGTAAAAAAATGATATTGGAGAAAATAAAAAGAGAAATAGAAGAAAGTGAGCTTTGGATAGGACTTGATGTATCAAAAAAGGAAAGCCTTGCATATATAGAAGACAGGAAAAATGCCACTACTTACACAAAAATTTTCAAAAATCCAAAAGAACTTTCAGAATTTATTGGTCAAAGAAAAGCATTTATTCTTTTAGAAAACACTGGAATTTATTCAATCCCTTATGAATTATTAAATAAATACAACAACATTAAAGTATATTTCATAAATAGCAAAAAAATAAGTGAGAGAAAAATAAAAAGCAAAACTGACAGAAAAGACGCATTAAGACTATTAGACATAATAAGAAGCTTTTCTATGATAAAAAATAAAAAAGAAATAAAAGACAAAGACTTACCGCATCCACAGCAAATAAATATAAAATTATTAGAATTAAGAATACTTATAAAAGAACGAGAAAAAATAAAGAAAAATATTAATAAAATGAAAAACAATATAAGTAGCTTATTATACCTTCTTGGCATTCCAAAGAAAGTTAATGGATATAGTTTGAAAAAACTTTTAATAAAAGTTTTACAAGAAATAGAAAAAATAGAAAATGAAGAACTAAAACATTTCATAAAACTTAAATACGACACAATAGTAAAACAGCTAATAGTTTTAGAAATATATAAAACACTAATAGAAGATTACAAAAGAAAAATTCATTCAATCATTAAAGAACATAAAGATTATGAAAAGTTAAAACAGCTTGGAATATTTGAAGAGGTAATAGAGATTTTAATAGCGACATATTGGGACATCAAAAGATTTCCAAACAATAGAAAGTTTTTATCCTATTTCAAAATTATGAGAAAAGAAAAAAGTTCTGGAAGCAAATTAGGAAAAGACAAAACAAAACAAAAACTAACTTTAATTAAAAAATATATTTATATATTGCTGTTAAATATGAAAAAAATAAAGAACGAAAAAACGAAAGAAGATTTAATCAGAGCTTGGAATTATTATAAAAATGAGCGAAAACTACCATTTCCAAAAGCATTTATTAAATTTACCGCTTGGTTTTTAAAATATGTATATCTTTATTTAAGAGAAAAATAAGTGGTATGGGGGGTTAAAAGGGGTATTGCCGTGGGCTTTAAAGCCCTATGCAACTTACGAAAGTAATACCCTCATACCACAAAGGGGGTGAGAACTAAAAGGAAATAGAAAAGCCAAGACCAAAAGATTTAGGATAAACATAATAAAACTGAAATTTTTTAAACTGAAAAGAAATAATTGGAGCAATTTTTTTATTTTCAAAATCATAAAATAACCCTGGACTTAAAGAAAAATAATTTTTATCTTTTATCTTTTCTTCAAAATATGAAGAAAACCAAAACTCATTTTTTCTATCAACCTTTAACTTTTCTAACTTTGAAAAATCTACATTAAAATTAAACAAAACACTATCACACTTATAAGCCTTTAATGATTGTCCTATACCTAAAAATAAAGTTTCAATTTTAACAATTTCAATCGTATCAATTACTTTTAAGGTATCAACTTTTTTAATCTCAATAATTTCTTTTTCTTTCTTTGACAAATTACATTTAGTTATTAATAAAACACCTACAAGAATACCACTAACAAAAATAATCCATTCTCTATTAGTCATAAATTTTCAAAATCTCTTCTTTTATATCTTCTATTGTAAAATCAAGATAATATCTAATAATATTGTAATTTGAGTGCCCCAATAGTCGTCTTACAAATTCCATATTTTTAGTTTTACTTAAAAGCTCAATAGCAAAAGAATGTCTAAAAGCGTGGGGATGATAAGAAGTCCATTTTTTTACAATATAAAAGGCATTTTGTCTTGTGAAATCAAAGCCATCCCACCATTTATTCTCCTTTATTAAATCCAACAAATCCTTTGGAATAATAATTTCTCTATAAAATTCTTTTCTTTTTTTACTTTGCCTTATCCTTACTATTGCCCTTTCAAAATCAATATCCTTTCTTTTTATTCTTAAAATCTCACTTATTCTACAACCTGAAAGCATCACAAACCCTAAAAGTATTTTATGTTTAATATCAATTTTATCATTATTTTTTATATTATTCCAAAGCTTTTTAACATCATCAAATTTTGGAATATCTTTAAGTTTAAGCATAGAATTTCATTTTACAAAATAGACATTTTGTCAAAAAAAGCCCATTTAAAGCCATTTTTAGAATTTCGCATTTTCGCATTTTTCATAGATAGTTTTGTAATTTGACAAATTAAAAATTTAAGTTTTATTAACCTGTTAAAATAAAAACAATAACCATCTTTTTCTATTTTATATTCAATTGTTTCTATTTTTTCATTTATTTTCAAGATGAAATCCCTTACATTTTCATCTTTAAGAGGTTTCATAAATGCCTCTATTATATCTTTTATAAACTCTATCATTTGCTTTTCTCTTTCCATTTTTTAACCTCCTTTTTTGGTTTTTTAACTGTATGAAAATTTTATTTTTATAATTATAAATAATTACAAATAATTATAAGTAATTACAAATAATTACAAATAATTATAAAAAAATGCTTTAAAATTTCAAAGTTATGGAAGAGAAAGAAATAAAAGAACAAATGGGAGGAAAACCAGAGGAAATAATTCCTGAAACCCCAAAAGATATTCTAATAGAAATTCTAAAAACGCTTAAAGAAGGTTTTAAATCTCTATCCGAAAAAATTGATACTGGTTTTAATTCTTTATCTGAAAAATTAGAAAGAATTTATAATGCCTTATATTACCAAAAAGATGGACAAGAAGTGCCATATTTAGAAAGAGTTTATAATGCCTTATATTATCAGAAAGATGGACAAGAAGTGCCATATTTAGAAAGAGTTTATAATGCCTTATATTATCAGAA
>VAPR01001389.1_pt1 | contig 12015 bp, 12 predicted proteins | sample 3380701 | NCBI WGS metagenome assembly VAPR01 (sample SAMN11536904, study PRJNA540576) | hot springs metagenome | isolation source: hot spring wet sediment | place: Spain: Lobios | collected 2014-01
ACCGGTCCCCAGTTCATGGGCTCCCCTCCCGAGACGGTCCTCGCAGGCTCCATTCGACGACCGGCGCCGCCTCCCTCCTCTCAGGCCCCGGACCAGCCGCGCCAGGTGGGCGTCCGCTTGTCCAGGAAGGCGCAGATCCCCTCGTGGGCGTCCGGGTGCAGGGCGTTCAGGGACATGACCTCCTGAGCGTACGCGTAGGCCTGGTCCTGGGGCATCTCCAGCTGCCGGTAAAAAGCCTGCTTGCCGAGCCCCACCACCGGCGGGCTCGCGGACGCGATGCGCTCCGCCAGCCGACGCGTCTCCGCCTCCAGCTGGTCCCGCGGGACCACCCGGTTCACGAGCCCGTACTGGAGGGCTTCCTCCGCGGAGATGGACTCGCCGGTGAGCAGCATCTCCATGACCTTCTTCCGGGGGAGGTTCCGGCTTACGGCCACCATGGGCGTGGAGCAGAACAGGCCGATGCGCACCCCTGGCGTCGCGAACCGGGCCTCGGTGCTCGCCACCGCCAGGTCGCAGGTGGCCACCAGCTGGCAGCCTGCCGCGGTGGCCATCCCGTGCACCTGCGCGATCACCGGCTGAGGGATCTGCTGGAGGGTGTTCATCATGGTGGTGCACACCTGGAACACGTGGCGGTAGAAGGCCACGTCCCGGCCCACCAGCTCGTTGAGGTCGTGGCCCGCGCAGAACGCCGGCCCCGCACCCCGCAGCACCGCCACCGCCAGATCCCGCCGGTCCCCGATGCGGCGGAAGCAGTCCGTGAGCTCCTGCATGTGCTCCACCGACAGGGCGTTCCGCTTGTCGGGCCGGTTCATGGTGACGTAGGCCACCGGGCCCTCCGTCTCGAACACCACGTTCCGGTAACCCAGCTCCTGGAGTTGCATCCTCATTATTCCCTCCCTTCAGCCGATACGTTCCCTCCCGCCCCCAACCCCCGCTGCCGCGCCGGCCGCAGGACCACGTACGCTTTGGCCCCCCCAACGGTCGTCAGGCACCCTTACCAGCGCGGATGCCACGACGCAGGATGGCGTGAGAAGACCCGCTCCACCTCGATCCCGTCCGGACGCACCACCCGGGCGGAAGTGCCCGCGCAAGGCTGAGCTGGCCGTCGGTGACGTGCCGGAGACCGTAGACCACCACGTCGCCCGGTTCCCCCGTGAGGGTGTTGCTTCAGACCGAAGTGGACGTTGCGTGCGGGCAGGAAGTGCTCACGCCCCCTGCCTCACCCCCCAACGAAGCGGGCTTCGATCAGGGGGCTTCGCCGCAAACCGTCCGGGGTCCTCCCGGGCTGCCTTAGGGGTAGATCTCGCCCGCGAACCAGGTACCTGCTTCCACCCAGTCGTTGCCCGCTCCACCCCAGCCCTGGTTCACGTAGAACCAGCGGTCGTAGACTTCCTCGTCCCAACAGAAGACGAAGCACCGCCGGACGATCCGGCGCTGCCACGCGTAGCCGTAGGCCACCGGGTAGTGGTTGAGCCACCCGGTGCCGATGACGGCGGGGGTGCCGCGGTCCCGGATGGAGTTGCGGGCGTAGTTGCGGAGCTGGTCCTCGTGCCACCCGAAACTGTTCCAGTGAGCCACCAGGCGCGTGTACGTGCGTCCCCGGAGGTACTCCACGGCGTCCGGCATTTCCCACGGCCAGGTGGCACCGCTGCCGAAGAGGCAGAAGGTCCCCACCTGTCCGTGTAGCTCCCGGATCACGTTCCGGACCCCTTCCGTCATGGTCAGGGGCGCGGTGTCGTTGGGGCCGCGTCCACCGTCCCGGCGGTACAGGCCCCACCGGGGCGCCCAGTACGGGTTGGTCCCGCTCTCGGCCTGTCGGTCTGCCCACCCGAACAGCATCGCCCAGGCCACGGGACCGCAGCCCACGGCGCAGCCGCCGTGCTGGAACTGGTTGTACAGGGGCTGCGCCCCGTGCCCGCCCCTTGCCCAGTAAAAGGTCCAAGCCATGGCTCACTCCTCACAGTCGGAGTCGCCCCGGTTCCGACGCTCCTCCCGAACTTCGCTGGGGGTATCCCGGCTCACGAGGAAGAAGGGCAGACGTTCCTTCTCCCCGTTGCGGTACCGCACCACCAGCTGGAATTCCGCCTCCTTCGGAAAGGGCCCAGGGCCGGCCCGGAGGGAAACACGCGGTGGGTCCTCCTCCAAGTGCACCTGCACGTGCGCCGCGCCCTCCCCGACGACCTCCACCGCCGCCTCGTCCAGGAGGGCCACCCGGTGTTTTGTTCCCGCCGGGATACCCTCGCCCCACCTCCGGATCGCCTCCTCCAACGCCCACGTACGGGCTGCCCGCTTCTGAAGCTGGTCCAGGAAAGGGCCGAACACGTCCGCGTACCGCTCCTTGAAGGCCCTCCACTCGTTCACGTCCAGGCGCTTCGGGACGGGGAGGTCAGGCCCCGACACCTCCAGCTCGTGCAGGGCGTCCTTCGCCTCCCGGTCGTCCGCCTGGCTCTTGGGCGGCGCCCCGCGGGCGGACCGGATGGCTCCCGCGTACCGCTCCAGGCTGTGCGGAGAGCCGGAGAGCAGGGACGGGATCTGTCCTGCCTGACCCACCAGCTCTCCCGCCTCGTTTTCCGCGGCGTAGCTCAACGCGTCCAGCCGGTACAGGCGGGCGACACCGGCTTCCCGCACCTCGCGCGGCTCACACTCCACCCTGGGGTCCGCCTGGACCTGCTGGCTGGGCGGAGGACGGTCCAGGCTCCAGTGCGCCACCGGGAAGTCGTGGGGGCCTGTGCTGGCAAGGATGAAGCCGACCACGTTCCCGGGGGAGGGCTCTCCCGACTTGCGCCGTGCTCGACGCACCTCCGTTTCCCAAGAGAACCCCCGCGTGACCAGCACGCGAGTTTCCGGGGCGGTGACGCGAAACTCGTAGTACGCCACCCCCTGCACGTCAGGCCGGTATACGGGGATCGCCGTGGGCGCAAGGCGTGCGCCCCGTAGCCCCGCCATTACCTCCGTGTCCCGGAGGGACTCCAGGTGTTGCGCGGCTACACGCCGCACCGCCAAGGGCACCTGCGCCAGCGGGACCTCCACCACGACCTCCCGGTTCGGGGACGTGCGCGCACCGTAGCCCCGCGGGGAGGCCGGGTCAAGGGAATCGCGTTTCTGCCGAGCACGGGCGTGCCCCCCCCCCGGACCGTGGGAACAGGGGTGTCGGGTCCTACAGGCAGGCCGCGATGCTGTCGTGCAGGATGGTCACCATGCGGTCCACCTGCTCCTCGGTCGCCACCAGGGGTGGGGCCAGCAGGATCGTATCGCCGATGGGGTTTTCGCCCGCCTGGCCGACCCGCATGCGGGTGACCAGCCCTCGCTTCTTGGCCTCCGCCAGCACCCGAGCCCCGAGGCCGAGGGCAGGCGTCTTGGTGCGCTGGTCCTCCACGAGTTCTACCCCACACATGAGGCCCAGACCTCGGACGTCCCCCACCGCCGGGAGTTCCCGCAGCGACGCAAGGCCGCGCAGCAGCCGTTCGCCCATGGCCGCGGCCCTCTCCACGAGGTTCTCCCGCTCCAGGATGTCCAGGTTCCGCAGGGCCACCGCGCAGCACGTGGGGTGTGCGGAGTAGGTGGCGGCGTGCATGAAACGCTCCGCGGCCGGTGCGTCGAGGATCGTCTGGTGGATGTCCCGCGACATCATGACGCCCCCAAGCGGCAGGTAGGCGCTCGTCACGCCCTTTGCGAAGCTGACGAGGTCCGGCTCCACGCCCCAGTGGTGCAGGGCGAACCACCGGCCCGTACGTCCGAAGCCCGTGATCACCTCGTCGGCGATGAATAGCACTCCGTAGCGGTCGCACACCTCTCGGACACGCGGGAAGTAGTCCGCCGAAGGCGGGATCACGCCCCCGGCGCCGATCACGGGCTCCGCGATGAAGGCGGCCACGGTGTCGGGGCCCTCCCGCAGGATGGCGCGCTCCAACGCCTCCACCGGGTCCTCCTCCTGCCGGTACGGGTAGGACGGGGGCACGTGGAGGAACTCCGGGACCATGGGTGCGAACATGCGTTGGAAGGCGGGGATCCCGGTGGCGCTCATCGCGGCGAAGGTCACCCCGTGGTACGCGTGGACGCGGCTGATGACCTTCACCTTGCTGGGCTTCCCCTGACGCTTCCAGTAGTAACGGGCGATCTTGAACGCGCTCTCGTTGGATTCCCCGCCCGAGGTGGTGAAGTACACACCCGACAGGTTCCGGTAGCTCATGCGGACCAGGCGGTCTGCGAGGAGTGCGGCCGGCGGGTTCGTGTACCCCACGTAGGCGGTGGCGAAGGCCAGGGTTCGCATCTGCTCGGCGGCTGCCTCGGCCAGTTCGGCGCGGCCGTGCCCCACGTTCACGTTCCACAGGCAGGCCAGCCCGTCCAGGAACTCGCGTCCGTCGGCGTCCCGCAGCACAGCGCCGCGGCCTTCCACGAACACCAACGGGTCGGTGTGGTCTGCCGCGAAGTGCTGGGGGTGGATCAGGTGGTTGCGGTCGGCGGTGACGATCTGGCTGCGGTCCACCATAGCGTCGCCTCGCTCCAGAGTCCGGGGGTGGGGCTACCCGTGAGAGCGCCCTCGCCCGCCTATTCTAGAGGACCGGCCCCGCGCGGGCCAGCGCGCGCCCCGACCGCGGCACGGCCAGTCCCCTCCGCGGTCCGTCCAACCTGCGGTTCACCGGCCTCGCGGCTACCAGGACCCGGAGGTCCTGGAAGTGAACCTTGCACGGGCCAACAAACGCTAGGCCTTCACGCCCCGGGGCTTCACGTTCTCCCGGACCCACTCCACGATGCGACTGAGGGGCGTGCCCGGGGTGAAGACCTCGGAGATGCCGGCAGCCTTGAGGGCGGGAATGTCGTCGTCGGGGATGATGCCCCCCGCGAACACCACCACGTCTTCCGCGCCCCGTTCGCGCAGGAGCTCGAGGATCCTCGGGAACAGCGCCATGTGGGCTCCGGACAGGATCGAGAGCCCGATGGCGTCCACGTCCTCCTGCACGGCTGCGGTGACGATCATCTCCGGCGTCTGGTGCAGGCCGGTGTAGATCACCTCGAACCCGGCGTCCCGCAGCGCGCGGGCGACGACCTTGGCGCCGCGGTCGTGTCCGTCCAGACCTGGCTTGGCGATGAGGATGCGGACCCGTTCCGGCATGCACCTCCCTCCCCGGCGTCTATGCTACCATCGCCGGGCCCGGGGAAGTCTGCCCCGCGGGCAGGAGGTGTCACGTGCGGGACAACAGCCTGTTCGCCCGTTTCGCCCGGTGGACGGCCCGGGCCGCCGGCCGGCCCGCCAGCTTCGCGGCCGCGGTGGCGGTCGTCGTCCTGTGGCTGGCCACCGGACCCCTGTTCCACTTCAGCGACACCTGGCAGCTCGTGATCAACACCGGCACGACCATCGTGACGTTCCTGATGGTCTTTCTCATCCAGAGTACCCAGAACCGGGACGCCCGGCGGTCCAGATCAAGCTGGACGAGCTTATCCGCGCCGTCGAGGGCGCCCACAACGCTTTGCTGGACTTAGAGGAGCTCACCGAGCAAGACCTGGACCGGCTGCGGGGCCGGTACGAGGAGCTCGCCCGCCTCGCCCGCGAGCGACTCCGCCACGGCGAACCCGACACCGACCGGCCGGAGTTGGGCCTGCCCTGACCCCAAGGCTCTGTCCCCTGGGGACAGGGCCCTTGGGACAAAGCCCGGGGCCAGAGCGTTCATTCGAGGGGCTCCGACCGTGTCCGCGAAAACCCTTCCGAGTACGGAACCCGGGGTCCCCAAGGATCGCGCCAGCGAACTTGGCGGGCTAGAACTCCGTCACGCCCGTGAACGTGAACTCCGCCACCCGCAGGGCCGGCACGCGGTAGGCGCCGAACCGGTCCCCCAACAGGTACGTCTCCGCACCCACTCCCTCCACCGAGCCCAGCGCCTGCACGTACCCCTGGGTGAACCGGAGGTTCCGCACGGGGTAGGCCACCTCTCCGCCTTCGATCCAGAAGACCCCGTCACGGGTCATTCCGGTGACCACACAGTCCCGCGGGTGCACAAGCCGCGTGTACCAGAACCGAGTGACGTACAACCCTCGGTCCACTCCCTCCAGGAGCTCCTCCACCGTGGCGTCGCCGGGTGCGAGGAACACGTTCGTGGGGATCGGTCCGATGCTCGCCGTCTCGGGCCAAGCCCGGGGAAGCGCGTGGCCGGTGGACTGCCGCCCCTCCTTGGCCGCGGTTTGGGTGTCGTACACCGGCCCCTTCGGCACGCCGCGCTCTACGATCACGACCCGCTGCTTGGGGACGCCTTCGAAGTCGAAGGGCGCCGGAATGCCGTCCAGGTCACGGCCGTCGTCCCACACGGTCACGCGCTCGGAAAGCGCAGCCGTCCCCACGCGCCCATTCATCCAGCTGCGGCCTTCCTGCACCGCGAGCGCGCCCGCGCCGGCGTAAGCCATCCAGCCCACCACGTCCTGGACCGCGTAGGGGTCCAGGACGACGGTGTAGGTGCCCGGTGCGACCTCCCGGGGGCGCGCGGCCTTCCGGGCGCGCTCCACCGCCAGCCGGCCGGCGGACACCGCGTCGAAGCCTTCGAGGCGCCACGCGGCCCGCTCCGCGTACCCGGAGCCCCCGTCCGCGTGGATGACGGTGGAGAAGTGCAGGCGGGTCCCCGTGTGGTAGCAGAACACACCCCGGGAGTTGGCCACCGCCACCTCGTGCACGCCGGTCTCGAGGGCTCCCGCGGCCACGGCGTCCGACCCCGCCAGCCGCAGGAGGGCCTGCACCTGACGCGCTCGCCAGTCGGGAGACGCGCTGGCCAGCGCGTCGTCGAAGCCGCCCACGGGCTCCACGGGCTGTGGGTCAGGTAAACCGGGGAAGTCCGGCTGCTCCGGTGCGGCCCGCGCGGCGGCCCGTGCCTGCTCCACTGCCCGTTCCAGGGCGTTCCGTTCCAGGCGGTTGGTCACGGCACAGCCCACGCGCCTCCCCGAGGCGACCCGCACCAGCACCTGCACGTCGCGTTCCGCCACGTTCTGGTGGATGGCGTTGTTCGCAAACCGGGTGAGGGCACCGTTCCACGAAACCAGCACCAGCTCGGTCTGCTCCGCTGGAGACCGCGCCAGCGCGTCCAGCAGGAGCCTACGCGCCTCCGCCTCGCCCAGCATGCCTACACCTTCCCGAAGACGCGTACGTTCCGGAAGCGGGCGGGGGCGGCCCCGTGGCCGGTGTGCCCCACCTGCATGGGCTCGCCCTTCCCACAGTTCGGCGTGCCCCACAGGACCCACTGGTCTGCGTTGCACACCGCGTCACAGGAACGCCAGAACTCCGGCGTGATCCCCGTGTATAGGGCGTTCCGGAGCATCCGGGTGCGCCTTCCGTTTCGGATCTCCCAGGCAATCTCGCAGCCGAACTGGAAGTTCAGCCTGCGGTCGTCGATGCTCCAGGAACGGTTGGTGTCCATGAAGACCCCCCGGTCGGTGTCGGCGATCAAGTCTTCCAGCGCCCACGTGCCGGGCAGCAGGTTCACGTTGGTCATGCGGATCATGGGAATCCGGTTCCAGCCGGACGCACGCGACGTCCCGTTGGAGACGCCCGTCACATACGGAGACGGACCCAGCAAGCGCAAAAGGCGCCGCGCGGTTTCCCGGTCTGTGAGGTAGCCCACGAAGAGCCCCTCCCGGACGATGTCCACCCGCTGGGCCGGCACGCCCTCGTCGTCCCACCCGAAGGTCCCGAGGCCTCCCGGCAGGGTCGCGTCCGCGGTGATGTTGACCACCTCAGACCCGTACCGGAAGTTGCCCAGCTTGTCCGGGGTCAGGAAGGAAGTGCCCGCGAAGGCGGCCTCGGCGCCGAAGACCCGGTCCAGCTCGATCGCGTGCCCGCAGGACTCGTGGATCTGCAGCGCCACCTGGCTTCCGCCCAGGATCAAGGTGGTGACCTCGTCGGGACACGGGTCTGCGGAGAGCAGCGCCACCGCTTCCTCCGCGATCCGGGGCGCGTTACCCACGAGGTCCTGCTCGACCACGAACTCCCACCCGCGGGTCTGCTGGTGCCGGCCCACGGAGTTCGGGTACGAGCGGCGCTGGACCTCCCCGTCGCGGACCGCGGTGGCCTGGATCCCGCAGCCCGTCTCCACGATCTCCTGCGTCAGCAGACTTCCCTCCGTGCTGGCGAACGTCTTGCGCTGCCGGATGAAGACCGCCTCGGCCTCGGTGGTCGTCACCCCGACTACCCGCCGCATCTCCTGGTCGGCGCGCAGCAGCAGCTCGAGCTTGGTCTCGAGGGGGACGGCGAAGGGGTCCACCTCTACCGGGGTGCGGTAGGAACCCCGCTGCACGACCGGCTCGCCCAGGTCTACATCCTCCCGCTTCGCGAGGGCGCTCGCGCGGGCGATCTGCACCGCCAGTCGGGTGACCCGCTCTGCCTCCTCCGGGCCTATCCGGTGGCTGCTCGCGAACCCCCAGGCGCCGTCTGCCACCACACGGACCCCGAACCCCACGTCCTCCGTCCAGCTGACCGCTTGCACGGACCCGTTCCGCACCAGCAACGACTGCTGGGTCGTCTCCACGACCCGCACGTCTGCGTACGCGGCCCCTGCGAGCTCTGCCGCATTCAGGACACGGGTGACCAACTCGTCCACCTCTGCACACCTCCTACTAAAGGAATTCGGCGTCGCTCCCGCCTGCGCCTGCTGGCGTCCCATCGGGTGCACTAAACCTTCCTGGCCCCGCCCCGGTCTAGACCGGTCGGGACAGTCCACTGCCGCGCGCAGAGGGGAGAGCCATGCTCCGTGTGTCGGGACTCCCAACGCTGTTGGCTCTGCTGGTCGCCGCGATCCTCACCCCGACGGGTGCGTACGGCCAGCACCCTGGGCACCCCACAGTCCAGCCCACGCCCGAGGAGCGGGCGGCGGCGGAGCAGCTACTCGCGCAGGTGCGCGCCGCCCTCGGGCGGTATGCCGACCGGGGGGCGGCGGAAGCGGCCGGTTACCGGCAGAGCGGCCCATGGCGGTTCGTGACGTGGGGTCCGGCCCACTTCGCAAATCCGCGCTACCTCCTGGACGGCCGGCTTCTGGACCCGGAACGGCCAGAGGGGCTCGTGTACCTGCGGCTGGAAGACGGCCGGGACGTGCTGTTAGGGGCTTTCTTCGTGGCCCCCCGCGGCCAGGGCCCTCGTCCGGGTGGACCGCTGACCGAGTGGCACACCCACGACTGCCACACCACCGACGGCAGGCGCCTCCGGTCCGAGGGCGGGGCCTGCCCTACGGGCACGGTGTTCCGGCCGGCAAGGGTGGAAATGCTGCACGTGTGGACGTTCGACAACCCGGACGGGCCGTTCGCACACGCGCTCACCCGACGCGCCATCCGTGCCGCCGTGGAGGCCGCCAGACGGTAGGGCCCTGTCCCCAGGGGACAGGGCCCTTGGGACAAGGCCCCGGCGTCGGGCGTTTACTCAGGGGTGGCTTCGGGCGCGCGAGCACCCCCGGGCCGTGCGACGATGGCTACCGGTCCTCGTACAGCCTCTCCCCGCGGTGCAACCGCCATGCGATCCGGTACGTCTGCAACTGGGCGCGCCGCGTGGGCGCGTGCGCGGCCAGGTAGCGCACGGCCGCCACGAGGACGTGTTCGCGGGCCGCCGCGTCCCGCAGTCCGCTGAACTGTCGCGCGGCAGCCTCGACCATCTGGATCGTGTGGAAGTTGCGGTCTTCCCTCAGCAAGAGCGCGCCGAGTCGTGCCAGGAGCCGGTCCGGGTCTCCGCGACTGCGCAGGTACCGCGCCACGAGCTCCGCGGATGCGTCCACTTGCCCCTGGCGATCCAGCAGCGCTGCGAGCTCCTCCAGAAGCGATTCAGACTCTGCCGACAGCTCCGAGGGTTCGGGCAAAGGAGCCGGCGGCACGTTGAGGAAGCGGTCCAGGTAGACGCTCATGGCGGCGTCGAAGACGCCCCGGAGCAACTCCGCGGACCGCGACCTGCGGAGCATCTGCTGCACGGCGTTCGCAAAGGAGAAGGTGTGTAGGGCCGTGTCCCAGTCCGAGAACTCGTTGGCGAGCGAGAAGCGGGCGACCCGGAGGGCTGCAGCGTACGCCACGGTGCCCGCGAGCTCGTCTTCGGTAGCCCCGTCCCGCACCGCCTCGAGCAGTGCCTGTACGACGGTGGCCGGCTCCTCTCGCAACACGGCTGTCACGAGTCCGTCTCGGCCCTGCCAGCTACCCCTCCGGCCACGTCCTGCCTCCAGCGCGGCAGGCAGGCGCTCGAACGCGCCCTCGAGGATCTCCACCAGGTCCACGGGATCTCTCCAGCGGCTCGACTCCTCCATACGGTCTGCCTCGGCATAGGCGGGAGCGAGACTGGACAGGACCAGCTCAGCGAGGTCCCAGTTGCCGTCCCCCAGTGCCTCCAGCGCCTTGTTGGTGAAGTCCAGGAGGTGGCCGGTGCTCGCGTAGCGGTGGTCCGTGGCGGCGGCTCCCAGGAGGTCCGCCATCTGCCGCGGATCAGCGCCCGCGCGAACCGCGGTGACGATGCACCGCTCAGCGGCCTCCGGGTCGCGTAGTGCGACGAAGTGCCGGAACCACCGGCGGAGGGTCTCGAGGTCCGGAACGCTCCCGGGAAGGGGACCTAGCGCAAAGCGCGGGGGTTCTCCCTCGGTGTCCGCGGCTACGGCAGAAATGCCGTGGTACAGGGCCAGGGGACGATCCTCGGAGTCGAGGAACCGCAGGAGGTTGCGCATGCAGGTGAGGATCACAAGCCCAGGCCCGAAGCCGCTACGGCGGTACCGCACGCCGAACTCCAGGGCGACCCGGAAGGCAGTCTGGGCCTGCTCACCGCCCTCGCCCAGCTCGAGGACCGCCTTACTCAGCACGAGCGGGATCCCGCGCTCCAAGCCCTCCCGCAGGCGCCGCAACTGGTGCGCCCGCCGGTCCGGCTGCGGCGAGAAATCCACCCACACCTCGTCTCCGCGGACCTCCACCGGGTACGTGCGCACGTCGTCGGCCCAGGGGTCGAACGTACCACCGCTCGCCACGTCGAACCGCGCGTGGTGCCAGTGGCAGGTAAGGATGCCGTCCCGCACAGTACCCCGGTGCAGGGGGAACCCCATGTGCGGACAGCGGTTGTCCAGGGCGTACACCCGGCCCGCCTCGTAGACGAGCAGGACGGGGTGGCCGTCCGCCGAAACTACCAGGCGGCCAGCCCGACGCAGTTCCGCTAGACTTCCAGCAAGCACCCTTCCCACCGTGCCAACCTCCCGATGGACAGAACAGCGATTTGCTGGCTCCCACGCGGCGCAGTCTCCCCGGGAGCCCTGCCGAGAACCCACCGCCCGGACCGACCACCCGACAAATCGCTAGGCGATTTCTGGGTGCAGAGCCCGCAGGAAGGTGGCCATCTCCACCGCCACCAAAGCCGCGTCACGGCCCCGGTCGCCTGCCTGCTGGCTGCCGCTCCCCGCCTGCTCTGTGTTGTCCGCGGTGACCACCCCGTACACCACGGGAAGCCCGGCCTCCAGTCCCACTCGGGCCCCCCCGCGGCACTCTTCCCGGCCACGCTCGGTGTGGGAAGTCTCGCCCCGCACCACGCACCACCCCCTCGTAGCCGCCCACCGGGCCGAGCGCTCCGTCCCGCCCTCCGCTTGTCCGTCAGCGGGCATCCCGCACAACCTTCCATCCGAAGATCGGCGTGTCCAAAACGCCCCACAGCGCAATCCACATCGGTAGGAGCATTTCCATCGCACGCGCGGCGCGGATGTCGCCCACGTCGATTACCGAGTTCCACCCGAACCACTCCCTCAGAATGCCCGCCACAGTCGCCTTGGCCCCGCCGTCATTGCCGCAGATGAACATGTCGTGTTCGCCGCCCGCCAGCGCGGGGTTCACCATCACGCTGCAATTCACCGTGTTCAGCGTCTTGACCACCTTGGCCTCCGGGAACGCCCGCTGGACCCGTTCGCCCAGCGAATCCGTGTTACAGAAGGCCAGCGAAGGCGGCATCCCCTGCGAGAAGTCCAGGGGATTGGCGACGTCCACGAGAATTTTCCCTCGAAGATGGACGGCGCCCGCCAGTTCCAGGGCCTCGAGCGACTG
>VAPR01001390.1_pt1 | contig 11995 bp, 9 predicted proteins | sample 3380701 | NCBI WGS metagenome assembly VAPR01 (sample SAMN11536904, study PRJNA540576) | hot springs metagenome | isolation source: hot spring wet sediment | place: Spain: Lobios | collected 2014-01
GGAAGCGCGGCAACGCGTGGAGCTGACGAATACTAATCGGTCGAGGACTTATCCACATTACTTAGCAATCTGCGTATCCGGTTTTCAGGGAGCAAACAGGAACTCTCAACGTCGAACGTTGAGGGTTTTTTTGTTTTTCGGGAAGGCAGAAAGTGGCGAGTAGCTGCGTATCATGATATAACCAGGGATCCAAGCGAAGAAAGGAGTGTCCCGGATGCTGAAGAAAAAGCTAACCGCTTTTGTTGTAACGGGATTATTTGTGTTGACCATGTGGATGGGAACTCTCGATGCGGTTACGGGGCAGGCCACAACCGTCGAAGGAAATCACTGGTCGGACGAGGAGCTTCTTTTTTCGCCGGAACAATTAGATCGGATGAAAATCCCGGTAAAAGCGAAAGGAATCTACCTGACAGGATGGTCCGCAGGAAACAGCAATTTCGCCAAACTGCTGCGGCTGGTCGATGAGACGGAATTGAACGCAATGGTCATCGACATGAAGGAAGACGAGGGCCGAATCACGTATCAATCGGGAGTGCCGCTGGTCAAAGAGGTAAAAGCGGACGCCACCACCTTTATCCCCGATCTTGATCAATTGGTTCAAACCTTAAACGAACACCACGTATACCCGATTGCTCGGATCGTCTGCTTTAAGGACCCGTATTTGGCCGGGAAAAAGCAGGAGTGGGCGATGCATCGCAAGAACGGTACGATCTGGTCGGATACGAAAGGGGTAGTCTGGATTGACCCTTACCGGAAAGAAGTGTGGGATTACAACATTGCGATCGCGAAAGAAGCAGCCAAAAAAGGGTTTAAGGAAATTCAGTTTGATTATGTTCGCTTCCCCGACAACGGAAAAAGAGTGGACCAGGAAGTCGCCTTTTACCAGCAGAACGGCAAGCCGAAACAACAGGTGATCGCCGATTTTCTGACTTACGCCAAACAGCAGCTGGCTCCCTATAACGTGTACATTTCTGCTGACGTTTTCGGATTGGTACCCTCTGTCACAGATGATATGGGCATCGGGCAAAAATGGGAGCTGATAACGCCGACGGTCGATATCATCAGCCCGATGATGTATCCGTCCCATTACGCCAATGGAACATACGGGTTGGCTGTACCAGATGCACGCCCGTATGAAACGATTTTAAACGGGTTGAAGGACGCGCAGAAAAAAGATGCCGTATTGCGGGCCAACCACACACCCACTGCGTTGATTCGACCGTGGTACCAGGACTTTACCGCCCGTTGGGTAAGGGGACATATCCCGTATGGCCCTGCGGAAGTACAGGCACAGATCCGAGCAGGGAGAGAGCTGGGTGTAGACCAGTACCTGATCTGGGATGCGGGCAACTCATACAGTGAAGGCGCTTGGCGAAAATAACGAAAAAGGAAAACAACACTCACCTGCCTTCGTGCAGGAACAGGGTGTTGTTTTTTTGCATCTGCTCCATAATAACGGTAGGAAAAGCATGCTCATGATACGCGAGAAAGCGATCGACCAGATAGGTCTCCGCGTAAGAGTGGGACAAAACAAGTTCTCCCCACCACTCCGTTTCATATCGGCAGAGCATGCTGAGTACATACAGCAGCAAGTAATGGCTGGTCCAGTCCGGCAGCGGCTGCGTGTCCGCCGTATCGTTCCATACGAAAAGAGCATCATCGTGCTGTTGAAACAGGGGATGCTGCGGCAGCAGTTTCATTTCTGCAGGCGAAAGGCGCAGCTTTTTACACCCGGACAGGGGCTCGAAGTCCACGACAGGAATGATCAGACCGGATGGAGCCAAGCGCTGAAGGAACTGACCATATGTTTCTGCAGAAAATCCCAGGGTGCCATCCGTTCGCAACGGAAACGTCAGAACGATGGTGCCGTCCGGTTGCCGCTCCTGCTGTACGATATGCCAATGGCGTTCTCCGGCAATGGCGGCAAAAGCATCCGACATCGCTGAAAACGAGTCAAACAATTCCCGCACGAGGTAGCGCTCTTTCAGCATCGTAGGACCCAGCGCCTTCGCCAGCTCAGCAAAAAAACCCTCCTTTTGCGGGCGTACCTCGTCTTCCAACAGTTGGTAAGGGGTGCGTTTCAATTTGCGAGTGGTCACACCGTGCTGAAGCACGCGACTGTTTTGCGGATAGGCGGGTTGCACAGTGAGCAATACGCCCTTGAGCATGTGCACACAGCCGTAAAACAACAGCAGCGGACGAATCAGCAGATCGGCTGTTGCCGCAGCAGAATAGTAGGCGCGCGCCTGTTTCCATGTGTAGACAAACCGGTTGCTGAGCTGAAAAGCAATCCGCTCGGGATGATCAACCCCGAGATTGGCATAGCACTCTGACAAAAAGTTGCGAGCGGTTGGCTCCGTCTCCAGAAAGCGGAGATAGCTCCATGCGTGATCCATACGGTTCCACCTTTTCTAGGAATCTTCGGCTTATGGTAGCGCTTTCCTGGTATATTTTTAGATTTATCTGTATTATTTTCTGGATAACCGAACATTGAATCGATTTCTTGACAGTAAATTAAGCCGTTTGTTACACTGAATAAAATATTTTGGCGAAAGGGGCACGTTATTGTGCGGGAAGACAAGTTTGTGAAGGAAGGATTGACATTTGACGACGTATTACTCATTCCGGCAAAGTCTGAAGTCCTTCCACGGGATGTTGACATTACGACAAAACTGAGTGAAACAGTTAAATTGAACATTCCATTGATCAGCGCTGGGATGGATACCGTAACGGAATCAGCGCTCGCCATTGCCATGGCTCGTCAAGGCGGTATCGGTATCATTCATAAAAATATGTCTGTCGAACAACAGGCAAGTGAAGTTGACCGGGTAAAACGCTCGGAAAGCGGCGTAATCACAAATCCTTTCTCCCTGACTCCAGACCATACGGTAGCTGATGCGGATGCCTTGATGGGTAAATACCGTATTTCAGGTGTCCCGATTGTCGACGAAGCTCATCATCTGGTTGGAATCCTCACCAACCGCGACCTCCGTTTTGTTCATGATTTTTCTACTCCAATCAAAGACGTAATGACCAGAGAAAACCTGGTGACTGCTCCGGTAGGAACCACTCTTCAACAGGCGGAAGCCATCCTGCAAAAGCACAAAATCGAAAAACTGCCGCTGGTCGATGACAACAATGTTCTGAAAGGCTTGATTACCATCAAGGACATTGAAAAAGCGATCCAGTATCCGAATGCTGCCAAGGATCTGCAAGGACGTTTGCTCTGCGGAGCTGCTGTCGGTGTGTCTGCTGATACGTTTGAGCGTGCAGAAGCGCTGGTGAATGCCGGAGTTGACGTGCTGGTAGTCGATACGGCACACGGACATTCCCGCGGCGTAATTGAAACGGTGAAAAAGCTGAGACAAGCCTATCCGGATCTGACGATTGTTGCCGGGAACGTAGCAACGGGAGAAGCGACGCGCGATTTGATCGAAGCAGGCGCTTCCGTGGTCAAAGTAGGGATTGGCCCAGGCTCCATCTGCACGACCCGTGTCGTTGCCGGTATCGGGGTGCCGCAAATCACTGCGATTAACGACTGCGCGCGCGTAGCACGTAAGTACAATATTCCAATTATTGCCGACGGCGGCATTAAATACTCCGGTGATTTGCCAAAAGCGATCGGAGCCGGTGCATCGGCGATCATGATCGGAAGCCTGTTTGCCGGAACCGAAGAGAGCCCGGGCGAATTTGAAATCTTCCAGGGCCGCCGCTTTAAAGTGTACCGCGGTATGGGATCGATCGGGGCGATGAAGGCAGGCAGTAAGGATCGCTACTTCCAAGAGAATGAACAAAAGCTGGTGCCGGAGGGAATTGAGGGCCGCGTGCCATATAAAGGGCCACTGGCTGACGTGGTGTATCAGCTGATCGGCGGTCTGCGTGCCGGTATGGGCTACTGCGGAACCAAAACGATCGAGGAGCTGATCGAGAACTCCCAGTTCGTTCGCATCACAGGTGCTGGTCTGCGCGAGAGCCATCCGCATGATGTGCAAATTACGAAAGAAGCACCTAACTACTCCATTTCCTAATCCTTTTGACCTAGATAACCCCTTTCTTCCGCAGAAAGGGGTTTTTTACTGCGATTTGGCAAAAAACAACAGCCTGAAACAAGCTTCAATGCATACCCGTTCGTATGGTACACTTACAGGTGGTGTCCGTTACAGAAAACTCCAACGTGACAGAACGGGAGAGTGAGAGGAGAATGAATGTGAAAAAATGGACAAAGCGACTTTCAGGACTATTCCTTTCTGTCGCCATTTTCGCAACCTTCATGGTTGGGGGAGCTGCGAATGCCAATGCGGCCCCTGCAGACCTGCAGTTGGCAGTAAAGTCTGCCATTCTTTTGGAAGCGTCAACAGGCAAAGTAATTTATAGCCATAACGCGGATGCACCGCTGCCTCCGGCCAGCATGTCCAAGATGATGACAGAGTACCTGGTGCTGGAAGCGATTAAACAAAAGAAAATCAGCTGGGATGAAAAAGTTCCGGTGAGCGAATACGCGTTTTTCATCGCAAAAATGGCTGACTCTGCCGGTGTTTACCTGAACATGGGAGAGTCCTTTTCGGTAAAGGAACTGTATAAAGCGATGGCCATCGCTTCCGCAAACGACGCTACTGTACTGCTCGCGGAAAAAGTAGGCGGCAGCGAGGCCAATTTTGTGAAAATGATGAACGAAAAAGCGAAAGCCTTGGGGATGAAAAACACGTCGTTTGTAACCTCGACAGGCTTGCCGGCGAATGAATTGGGGGAGTATTCCCCTCAAACCGACCAAAATGAAAACCTGATGTCGGCTCGTGACTCTGCTATCCTGGCTAGATCGCTGATCCGCGACTTCCCGGAAGCGCTGGAGTACTCAAAAATTTCCCGATTGGTGTTCCGCGAAGGTATGCCGAACGAGCTGAAAAAGGCAAACTATAACTGGATGCTTCCAGACCTGAACAACTACTATCCGGGTGTAGACGGTTTGAAGACCGGGTATACGGCGGAAGCCATGTACTGCTTTACCGGTACGGCTACACGCGATGACATGCGTCTGATCAGCGTCGTCATGGGAACCGAAAGTGAGACCAAGCGCTTCGTCGAAACCAAAAAACTGTTTGACTACGGCTTCAGCAACTTTAAACTGGCGAAACACCTGGACAAAGGGGCCGCGATCAAAGGGTTTGAAACCGCTCCAGTGAAAAACGGCGTAGAGCTGGAAGTTCCGGCGGTAACCGGCGATGTTGCCAATGTATTGACCAAGATCGGGGAAGAAGGCAAGTTCAAACCGGTGGTAACCTTCCAGGAATTAACCGCTCCGATTAAAAAGGGACAAGTCATCGGGAAGGTCGTCTTCAAGCAGGAAGGGGCTGCTGAAGGCGATTACCTGCAGGAGGAAGACGCGACCAAAAACGGCGTCGACCTGGTAGCAGCGCAGGACGTAGAAGAGGCAAGCTGGCTCCGTTTGTTCTTCCGAAGCGTGATTCAGTTCATCAGCGACATGTTTAGCAGCATTACGGGAAAATAAATGGGGTTGTTTACGAAATATAAGTTGGTTTACAATGATGAATATTAAGAAACTGAATTAGCGATAAGTCTGACTTCATATCGTAGGAGGCATAATACAATGGTGCAAGTAGGAACGTCCCGCGTTAAAAGAGGTATGGCTGAAATGCAAAAAGGCGGCGTCATCATGGACGTCGTGAATGCTGAGCAAGCGAAGATCGCTGAAGCGGCTGGTGCCGTAGCCGTAATGGCACTGGAGCGCGTACCATCCGATATCCGTGCAGCAGGCGGCGTAGCACGTATGGCTGACCTGAGCATCGTGGAAGAAGTGCTGAAAGCCGTTTCCATCCCTGTCATGGCAAAAGCACGGATTGGCCATTTTGTTGAAGCGCGTGTTCTGGAGTCGATGGGTGTGGACTACCTCGATGAGAGCGAAGTTTTGACACCTGCTGACGATATGTACCATATTAACAAGAAAGAATTTACCGTTCCGTTCGTGTGCGGTGCCCGTGACCTCGGGGAAGCACTTCGCCGCATCGGGGAAGGCGCGTCCATGATCCGTACCAAAGGCGAGCCGGGAACCGGTAACATCGTGGAAGCCGTGCGCCACATGCGTACCATGCAGGCGCAAATCCGCAAAGTACAAAGCATGTCCTACGATGAACTGATGCTGGAAGCAAAAACACTGGGCGCTCCTTACGAGCTGCTTGAGTACGTTCACAAAAACGGCAAGCTGCCAGTCGTTAACTTCGCAGCAGGCGGCGTGGCTACTCCTTCCGACGCTGCACTGATGATGCACCTGGGTTCTGACGGTGTATTCGTAGGTTCCGGTATCTTCAAGTCCGAGAACCCTGAGAAATTTGCTCGTGCGATCGTAGAAGCAACTACCCACTACACCGACTACGAACTGATTGCACGCGTTTCCAAAGGTCTGGGAACAGCGATGACCGGTATCGAGATCTCCAAAATCAAAGAAGCAGATCGCATGCAAGATCGCGGTTGGTAAGGTGAAGCGACATGAAAATTGGCGTACTTGCCTTGCAGGGAGCTGTAGCTGAGCACATTCGCATGCTGGAAGAAGCAGGTGCAACAGCTGTAGCCGTCAAAAAAGTAGAAGAACTGGATGATCTGGACGGACTGGTGATTCCTGGTGGAGAAAGCACTACCATCAGCAAACTGATGCACAAGTACGGATTTATCGAAGCGATTCGTGAGTTCGGACAAGCCAAAAAACCGATCTTCGGTACGTGTGCTGGAGCGATCCTGCTGGCCAACCGCATCAACGGCCAGGACGATTTCCATCTCGGTTTGATGGATATCAAGGTGGAGCGCAATGCATTCGGCCGTCAAAAGGAAAGCTTCGAGGTTGCGCTGCCAATCGCTGGCGTCGCACCAGATTTCCCGGCAGTCTTCATCCGTGCCCCGTACATCATGGAGGTAGGTCAGAACGGTGAGATTTTGTCCAAGTACGAGGACAAAATCGTCGCTGCGCGCCAGGGCCATTATCTGGCGGCAGCTTTCCATCCGGAACTGACCGAAGACTTCCGCATCCACAAGTACTTCCTCGACATGGTGAAAGAGTACCGTGGCGAAAAAGTACAAGCCCAGTAAGTTACCATCAACCAGCACCGATCGCGGTGCTGGTTTTTTGCTCGCCTCCTTTACACAGGTATAGAGTTTGTAGTACAGTAAAAAAATAAGGTATAAATATTCGTTTCAACACGTAGACGAGAACAAGTACACTGCACCTGTCTGGTGAAGAGAGTCGGTGGATGGTGCGAACCGATCCGGCATGCAGGAGAATCCATCTCGGAGTGGCGAAGGAATCAACTTTGCCCGGTTTCCGTACCGTTATCACGGATCGAGTGGGCAGATGCATCGAGCAGCAGGCTTCTGCCAATAAGGGTGGCAACGCGGGTCATACAGCACTCGTCCCTTGCATGAGGGATGGGTGTTTTTATTTTGGGAAACACACGGAGGGATTTGCGATGTTAGACGTAAAGGTTCTGCGTCACGACCTGGAAGAGGTACGGCGACGCCTCGCTCACCGCAACGAAGATATCTCGGCGCTTGATCAATTTGCGGAAGTGGATGAAAAGCGGCGCCAGGTCATTCAAGAGGCGGAAGCACTGAAAAACAAGCGCAACACCGTTTCCGAACAGGTGGCGGTATTGAAGCGAAACAAGGAAAATGCCGACCATTTGATCGCGGAAATGAAGGAAGTGAGCGATCGAATCAAAGTGCTGGACGAGGAACTTCGCCAGCTCGATGAGCAGCAGGAGATGATTCTGCTCAGCCTGCCAAACCTTCCGCACGAAAGCGTGCCGGTGGGAACATCCGAAGATGACAACGTAGTGGCATGGACCTGGGGAGAACCACGCGGGTTTGACTTCCCGGCCAGACCGCACTGGGAGTTGGCGCAGGAACTGGGCATTCTTGACTTCGAAGCAGCGGGAAAAGTGACGGGAAGCCGTTTCGTTTTCTATAAAGGACTGGGGGCCCGCCTGGAGCGCGCCTTGATGAACTTCATGCTGGATCTGCACACAGGAGAGCATGGCTATGAGGAAATCCTGCCGCCGTATATGGTGAACCGCACCAGCATGACGGGTACCGGCCAGCTGCCGAAATTCGAAGAGGACGCATTCAAGGTAGAAGGACCAGACTACTTCCTGATCCCCACAGCGGAAGTGCCGGTGACAAACATGCACCGCGACGAAATTCTCGATGTGGCGGACCTGCCGAAATACTACGCGGCTTACAGTGCCTGCTTCCGTTCCGAAGCTGGTTCCGCAGGACGCGATACGCGCGGCTTGATCCGTCAGCACCAGTTTAATAAAGTGGAGCTGGTGAAGTTCGTGAAACCGGAAGACTCCTACGACGAACTGGACAAACTGGTGAAAAACGCGGAGAAAGTGCTGCAGCTTCTGGGTTTGCCGTACCGCGTCATGAGCATGTGCACGGGTGATCTCGGATTTACTGCAGCCAAGAAGTACGACATTGAAGTCTGGATTCCGAGCTATGAAACCTACCGGGAAATCTCGTCCTGTTCCAACTTCGAAGACTTCCAGGCTCGTCGTGCCAATATCCGTTTCCGTCGCGACACCAAGTCGAAGCCGGAATTCGTGCATACACTGAACGGTTCCGGTCTTGCAATTGGGCGTACGGTTGCCGCACTGCTGGAAAACTATCAGCAAGCGGACGGCAGCATTCTCATTCCGGACGCGCTTCGTCCGTATATGGGCGGCCTTGAGAAGATCGCGCCAAAAAAATAACCTGGTAAAAACGGCTCTCTGTATTAATACAGAGGGCTTTTTTTGTTTAAATGCGGAATTTTTTAAAAGGTGTTGCAATACAGAATGTGCTGTTATATAATAACACCAACAACAAAAACAATTGTGTTAATACAGAAATCAAACAGGAGGGACGTTGGAGATGAATTGCTATCGTTGTGAAGGAAACGGAGAGCAGAACTGCCCACAGTGCGGAGGACACGGTCATGATGGTAACGGTTCGCAATGCCATCACTGCCAGGGGGATGGATGTGTAAGCTGCAGCAGCTGCAGTGGAACAGGTTTTCTCGACTAGCCATTTTTTTGCAGATGCTGTACTATAATAGATTTTTAAATTATGTATCTGTATCATAATAATTCGTTCGAATCTGAAGGGAGGAGCATCACCTTGGCAACTCAGACAGAACAGTATCCAACGGGCATAGACGTGACTGGAGAGATTTCGCCGGAGTTTGCGCAAATTCTGACACCGGAAGCCATTGAATTCGTGACCAAGCTGGAGCGGACGTTCGGCGAAACACGTCGGGCTTTGCTGGAAAAGCGGCAGGAGCGGCAAAAAGAGATTGACGCCGGCAAGCTGCCTGACTTCCTGGCGGAGACGGCCCATATTCGCAAAGACAGCTGGACCATTGATCCACTCCCCGATGATTTGCAGGACCGGCGCGTCGAGATTACCGGCCCTGCAGGTGATCGCAAGATGGTCATAAATGCACTCAATTCAGGAGCCAAAATCTTCATGGCCGACTTTGAGGACGCCAACTCACCCACCTGGGAGAACACCATCCAGGGACAAATCAACCTGCGTGATGCCATACGGCGGACGGTCTCATACACCAGCCCGGAAGGCAAGCGCTACGAATTGAATGAACAAACCGCTGTCCTGCTTGTTCGTCCTCGCGGCTGGCATCTGGAAGAAAAGCATGTTCTGCTGGATGGAAAAGAAATCTCAGCCAGTCTGTTTGACTTCGGACTCTATTTCTACCACAACGCGCACACCTTACGCAGCAACGGAACCGCCCCCTACTTCTACCTTCCCAAACTGGAAAGCCATCTGGAAGCCCGTCTATGGAACGATGTATTTGTTTTTGCCCAGAACGAACTGGGGATCCCGCGTGGAACGATCAAGGCAACGGTACTCATTGAAACCATTCTGGCTGCGTTTGAAATGGATGAAATCCTGTATGAACTGCGAGAGCATAGCGCCGGATTGAACTGCGGACGCTGGGACTACATCTTCAGCTATATAAAGAAGCTGCGGAACCAGCCTGACGTCATCCTGCCGGATCGAGCGCTCGTGACGATGACCGTTCCGTTCATGCGTGCCTACACGACGCTGGCAGTGAAGACCTGCCACCAGCGGAAGGCGCCCTGCATCGGCGGCATGGCGGCTCAAATTCCGGTGAAGAACGATCCGGTGAAAAACGAAGAAGCGATTGGCAAAGTACGCGCCGACAAAGAGCGGGAGGCGTACGACGGCCACGACGGCACTTGGGTGGCCCACCCTGGACTGGTGCCGGTGGCAATGGAAGTGTTTAACCGGTTAATGCCGGAGCCGAACCAGATCTGGTATAAACGGGAGGACGTTCATGTCACGGCCGCCGATTTGCTGGCAGTCCCCGAGGGGCCGATCACGGAAGCGGGTGTCCGCACCAATATCAGCGTGGGTATCCAATACATGGAAGCGTGGCTGAGAGGACATGGAGCAGTACCGATTCACAACCTCATGGAAGATGCCGCGACTGCGGAGATCTCTCGCGCACAGGTATGGCAGTGGATTCGCCACCGCCGGGGAGTACTGCCGGATGGGCAAAAAGTGACGGTGGAACTCGTTCGTCAATGGACGGACGAAGAGCTGGAAAAGCTGCAAGATACGATTGGTTCTGAAAAGTACCACCAGGGAAAATTTCAGCAAGCCCGCGAGCTCTTTTTACAGCTGGTTACCGCAGATGCTTTCGAAGAATTTTTAACGATTCCCGGTTACACCTACTTACCATAAATAGAGGAGTGGAGAACATGAACAGACAAGAAGCAGTCACAAAATTGGAAGAAAGCTGGAAGTCGGATCGCTGGAAAGGAATCGAGCGGACCTATTCCGCAGCGGATGTCGTTCGTCTGCGCGGCTCTGTTCAGATTGAACATACCCTGGCACGATTGGGTGCGGAGCGGCTGTGGAACCTGCTTCATACCGAGCACCATATCAAGGCGCTTGGCGCCCTGACAGGCAATCAAGCTGTCCAACAGGTGAAAGCAGGGTTAAAAGCGATCTATCTCAGCGGCTGGCAGGTGGCAGCGGACGCAAACCTGGCGGGTCAGATGTACCCGGACCAAAGCCTGTATCCGGCCAACAGCGTTCCCGCCGTGGTGAAGCGCATCAACCAGGCCTTGCAGCGCGCAGACCAGATTCAACAGGCGGAAGGAACGGGAGATACGTACTGGTTTGCGCCGATCGTCGCTGACGCGGAAGCAGGATTCGGCGGTCCCCTGAACGTTCACGAGCTGATGAAGGGCATGATTGAAGCGGGAGCGGCTGGCGTACACTTTGAGGACCAGCTTGCCTCCGAGAAGAAGTGCGGCCACATGGGCGGAAAAGTATTGATTCCGACGCAAGCTGCCGTCCGCAATCTGATTGCGGCTCGCTTCGCTGCTGACATTATGGGCGTCCCGACGGTGATTGTGGCACGTACTGATGCAAACGGCGCCTTCCTCATCACGAGCGATATCGATGAGCGCGATCAGGAATTCCTCACCGGAGAACGCACGCCGGAAGGCTTTTTCCGGATGCGGGGCGGTCTGGATGCAGCGATTGCCCGCGGGCTGAGCTATGCGCCTTACGCCGATCTCATCTGGTGCGAAACATCCGAACCAAACATTGAAGAAGCACGACGTTTCGCAGAAGCGATTCACGCGAAGTACCCTGGCAAACTGCTTGCCTACAACTGCTCGCCATCGTTCAACTGGAAGAAGAAGCTGGACGAGAAAACCATCGCCCGCTTCCAGGAAGAGCTGGGCGAGATGGGCTACAAGTTCCAGTTTGTCACTCTGGCAGGTTTCCACGCCTTGAACTACAGCATGTTCGAGCTGGCTCGCGGCTACCGCGACCGCGGCATGGCAGCCTACTCCGAACTGCAGCAGGCGGAGTTTGCCGTCGAGCAGTACGGCTATACGGCAACCCGCCATCAACGGGAAGTGGGCACCGGCTACTTCGACGACGTGACCACGGT
>VAPR01001391.1_pt1 | contig 11993 bp, 11 predicted proteins | sample 3380701 | NCBI WGS metagenome assembly VAPR01 (sample SAMN11536904, study PRJNA540576) | hot springs metagenome | isolation source: hot spring wet sediment | place: Spain: Lobios | collected 2014-01
TCGGATCGATCTGCAAACGGGCAAACAGCGGGTCAATAAAGCTTTGCCCGCCCCCGATTTCAATCGTTACATCCCGCCCGGGTGCTTGCTCCAACAGCAACTGTACCGTGCGCTCCGCAACCAGCGGATGACCGGGAACGGCGTAGACGATCTCTCCCTGTTCGCGAGCCGCGTCGATCAGCTGCTCCGCGATTGTCTGGTACACATCGGAAAACGTCCCCGTTTGCTCGTACACCGCATCGAATGATTGATAGGTAACACCTTCGTCCGCAAGCTGGGCGACAACCGGGTGTTCTTTCGTCCGCAGATAGAGATGCTTGGCTTGCTTAAGCGCTTTGTAAATGCCATACGGCAGCTGTTCCAGGTCTCCCGCGCCGAGACCGATCACATGAATCGTTGCAGGCATAGGTGTGCCTCCTTACTGTCGAAGAGTCTTTTCCTCGTTACGGAGCAGGTTGAAGCGTGTCAGCAGAGAGGCAATGCGCTCCCCTCTCGGCAAAAAGCGGATGTCGGAACGAGTCAGGCCGCCCGTTTTCAGCAGGGCAAGCAGATAGGCAAGACCACCGGCCCCTACTGCAGCCAGTCCGACGATCGTGAACATCAGGCGCTCGGACGTGACGATGTTCTGCAGCAGCAAAGTCGACAGCCACTCCACCGCAATGACCACCACCGCCATGATGAGAACAGACACGAGTGGTTTCACCACGATCTGACGGAAGCTGAGATCTGCTCCCGTGTGCTTGCGAATGCCAGCCATGTTGCAAACCATCGCGACCAGATAGGCAATCACTGTAGCCAGCGCGGCGCCAGAGATTCCCCAGATCGGTACCAGCACGATATTCAATACCAGCTTCACGATGACGCCGAAAAACAGGTTGCGCGCCGGCAGCATGACGCGGCCCAGCCCTTGCAAAATCCCGGAGGTGGCGATCCCCAGGGTGGCAAACAGGATGGTAAACGCCTGGATAGCCAGCGCCTCTGTCCCACTTCCGTCGCCGTACAGCATCACGTTGATCGGTTCAGCCAACAGCGCCAGTCCGAACGACGCCGGCAGGCCGAGCAGGAAAGTAAGCCGCAGCGCCACTTCGGTGCGGTTTGAAATTAATTTGTGCTGCCCCTGTGCTACTGCTTCGCTGATGGCAGGTACAAGTGCCAGGGAGAGCGACGTGGCAAAAAACGTACCGAACTGAATGAGCGGCTGTCCGCGGTCGAACGCGCCTTTTACCAGTTTGGCCATATCTTCGTTCATTCCGCTCCACTGCAGCATGTTGACCACGGTAACGGAGTCGACCAGCGGGATCAGCGGCAGCACCAGCGCCCCGAGACAGATGGGTAGCGCATAGAAGAGCAGGCTGCGCAATACTTGTCGAGTGGACCACGTCTCGGAAGCTGTCTGACGGCTGTCGTACCCGCCGCTGTTCCGACTGCGGTTGTTTTTCCGCCAATAGAACAACAAGACGATGACCGCAGCCAACGCTCCGGGAAAAGCGGCAAAGACGGCACCCGTTCCCGCCAGATACGCGTCTTTATAGACGATCATCGCCCAAAACGCTGCGGCCAGGATGAAAATCACCCGGATCAGCTGCTCGATTACCTGGGAGACACCCGTGGGAACCATGTTCTGCTGTCCTTGAAAGTAGCCGCGCAGGATGGCCACCATCGGCACCAGCGGGAGCGACCAGGCGACTGCCCGAAGCGGCGTGGTCAAGTGCTCGTCCCCCATCAAGCGGGAGACCGTCGGCGCTCCCAAGTACAACAGGAAAAAGAAAAAGAGGCCAAGAACCATCAGGGAGCCGCTCGCCACGCGAAACGCTTTGCGCGCCCCGAGAACGTCTCCTACCGCGAGCCGCTCGGAAACAATTTTGGAAATGGCGATGGGAAATCCCGCGGTCGCCAGAATCAGCAGCGTTGTATACAACGGATAGACCTGCATATAGACGTACAATCCGATGTCGCCAGCGATGTTTTGATACGGGATGCGGTACACCGCTCCCAGGAGCTTGGAGACGAGACCAGCCACTCCTAAAATGGCAGCGCCTTTGACGAATTGCACGGAAGCTCTCTCTTGAGACATATGTCGAATGTTCTCCTCCCAACCACAAACTTCGTCCATTATACCACAACGCGGCTGGGAACAAAGAAAAGACAGCCCCGGCATCCCGAGGCTGTTTCTATCTACTGTTCCATTTGCTTGGCGAGGAACCCTGCTGCGGTTTCCGCCATTTTCGTTTCCAGGTCGCCCATTTTGGTTCCTTCGTTTTTCGTCAGCAGGATGACCGCCCCGATCGGGTCTCCTCCTGCTACGATCGGAGAGACCACATAGGACCCGTATGTCTCGTTGAGATCCCGACAGATTTCATATGTTCCCGTGTTCTTTTCCAGGCGCGTTTTCCGTTCTTCGAGCGATTTCTCCACGATGTTTCCAATCGGTTTCTCCATGTACTCCTTCTTGGAAGCGCCGGCGACGGCAATCACGCTGTCACGGTCAGTAATCAATACGGTATGGTTCATGCTCTCATAGAGAGAATCTGCATACTCTTTTGCGAAGTCGCCCAATTCACCGATGGGCGAATACTTTTTCAAAATAACTTCTCCGTCACGGTCAACAAAAATCTCAAGAGGATCGCCTTCTCGAATCCGCAGCGTGCGACGAATTTCCTTCGGAATCACGACCCGACCGAGGTCGTCAATTCGACGAACAATACCAGTTGCTTTCATACCTTGTTGCCTCGCTTTCCTTGAGAAGTGGGTTGTGAAACTTACTGTCGGTTACCTGTATTTTTTCCTCAAATTCTAATTTTAACTATGAGCTTGGACAACAACATTTTCCAGTTTGGTATCGATACTCTCCCCCGGGCGGTAGCGAGTGACTATAGTATTCGCCTCCTTTTGGAGAATATGCGAGAAAACGAAAAAACAGGGAATGGCTTCCCTGTTTTCTCTCTCGTGCGATTATGATGCCGGCTTTGGTTCCGGAATGTTGTATGTGGTGATCAGCTTGTCCAGCTCACCGTTGATGAACTTGTCGTACTGCTGTTCCAGCGCTTGCTGACGGAGCTGGTCTTTCACTTCATCGAAGCTCTTCTGCTTGCGGTTTTCCACCTTCATCACGTGGTAACCGTAGTCGGTTTTTACCGGATCGCTGATTTGCCCGATCGGCAGTGTGACCGCTGCTTGTTTGAATTCAGGCACCCACTGGCTCACGTCAGCGTCTGCGTACAGACCGCCTGTTTCCTTGCTGCCCGGGTCATCGGTGTACTCCTTCGCCAGTTTGGCAAAGTCTTCACCTTTTTTCAAGCGGGCAACGATGTCTTTAGCCAGCTTCAAGGCGTCTTCCGGCTTGCGCTGCTCCGTGGAAATCAGAATGTGGCGAACGGACGCAACGGTGATCGCCGACTTGTCGATTTCATCGTACATCTTCTTCACCGAAGCGTCGTCAACGCCTTTCTTCAGCACGTTGATGGAATTATTAATGAGAATCATCTGATTCATCACAACCTCTTTGGTAAGGCCGTGATTTTGCATCAACTTGTCGAACTTGGCTGTATCTTTGCCGAGGATGGCAATGTACTGTCCTTTGATTTTCTCAAACGTTTTCTCCGCCAGATCCTTGGACTCCTTGTTCACCGCTTCGTCAGCGCGGGACGCAAGGATTTTGGTCGCCGTATACTCGCGGGCGTAGTTTTTCAACGCTTCCTTGTCAGCAGCCTCAATCATGCCAGCCTGCTGAGGATTGAGGAAACTGATGGTACGCAAAAACGTCTCGAACTCCTTGCCAGTTAGCGTGCCGTTCTGATACTCCACAATCTTGGCATTGGGGTCAACGGTGAACGGCAGTTTCACTGCTGGGAACTGCGCAAGCGGATCGTTCGGATCGGCCGCCTGGTTGTTGTCAGCCGGTTGTTGGGACTGGTTTGGCTGGGTTGGCTGTGCCTTGTCATCGGTCTTGCCGCATGCGGACAACAGAGTGGCAGCTAATACTGCGGAAGTCAAAATCGCTATGGAACGCTTCATGTTAAACGGGTCTCCTTCCAGGTGAGCCCGATCCCAAATTACGATACGGGACTCTCCGTACTGGTGTCTTTTCGCACCATGTGAAATTCGCTGAGCAGCTTTTCCACCAGCTGCACGCCTTCTTCTACTTGTAACCCTTTTACTTTAACAGTAATGATGATCTGTTGTCCACCCGTCAAACCGACGCGTCGTCCCCAATTGTTGGCCAGCGCAAACAGGGCGCCGCCGTCGATGTTGTTGTTCTGGCTGGGGTGCAGATACAGTTTGATCACGTCTGGGTCTTTTTGGCTGATTTCCGTAATATGGTGTTTCAGCGCATAGACACGCAGTCGGGCAATCAAGAGCAGGTTCTCCACCGGTTTGGGGACAGGCCCGAAGCGGTCGAGCAGCTCTTCTGCGAGATCGTCCACGTCCTCCAGGGTCGCGGCGGCAACAAACTTTTTGTACATCTCGATCTTCTGCCGGCTGTCCGTGATGTAGAGCGACGGAATATACGCATCCAGCTGCAGGTTGATCTCCACCGGGGAGACAATTTCCTGGCGGGCTTCCCCTTTCAGCTCGTCAATGGCTTCCTTCAGCATCTGGCTATACAGGTCAAAACCGACAGAGTTGATGAAGCCATGCTGTTCCGCGCCCAGCAGGTTGCCCGCACCGCGAATGGAGAGGTCGCGCATGGCGATCTTGAAGCCGGAACCCAGCTCGGTAAATTCCTTGATCGCCTGCAAACGTTTCTCCGCTACCTCGGTCAGCACCTTATCCCGCTGATAGGTAAAATACGCATATGCAATCCGGTTGGAGCGGCCGACGCGGCCACGAAGCTGATAAAGCTGGGACAAGCCCATCTTGTCCGCGTTGTGGATGATGAGCGTGTTGACGTTCGGGATGTCGACACCCGTCTCAATGATGGTCGTGCTCACCAGCACATCGTAGTTGCCCTCCAAAAAGTCGAGAATGATGCTCTCCAGCTCGCCCTCGTTCATCTGGCCATGCGCAACGGCAATCCGGGCATCGGGCACCAGCATGGAAATCTGCTCCGCCATCTGTTCAATGCCCTGCACCTGGTTGTACAGGAAAAAGACCTGTCCACCTCGGGCCATCTCCCGCTCAATCGCTTCGCGGACCAGAGACGGACTGTACTCCATCACGTAGGTCTGAACCGGGAAGCGGTTCTCAGGCGGCGTCTCGATGACGGACAAATCGCGCACGCCGATCATCGACATGTGCAAGGTACGCGGAATCGGTGTCGCTGTCAGCGTCAGCACGTCGACGTTGGTTTTGATCTGCTTCAGCTTTTCCTTGTGGCTTACACCAAAGCGCTGCTCCTCGTCGACGATCAGGAGTCCCAGGTCGCGGAACTGAATGTCTTTGGAGAGCAGGCGATGCGTCCCGATCACGACGTCGACTGTGCCTTCCTTCAAGCCCTTCATCGTCGCGTTCTGCTCTTTTCTCGAACGGAACCTGCTCAACACCTCGACGCGAATCGGGTAGTCGGCGAAGCGCTCGCGGAACGTCTCGAAGTGCTGCTGCGCCAAAATGGTGGTCGGCACGAGCACAGCTACTTGTTTGCCATCCATCACGGCTTTGAACGCAGCGCGAATCGCCACTTCGGTTTTTCCGTAGCCAACGTCCCCGCACACGAGACGATCCATCGGCTGCCTGCGCTCCATGTCTTTTTTCACTTCACTGATGGCACGAAGCTGGTCCGGCGTCTCCTGGTACGGGAACATGGCTTCGAATTCACGCTGCTCCACTGTATCTTCGGAAAAGGCATGGCCGACCGCCGCTTCCCGGGCAGCGTACAGCTTGATCAGGTCTTCCGCGATGTCCTTGACGGACGACTGAACCTTGGTTTTGACGCGCTTCCATTCACTTCCGCCGAGGCTGTAGATTTTCGGTTCGGCTTCTTCGCTGGCCACGTATTTTTGCACGTGGTCGATCTGTTCAATGGGCACAAACAAGCTGTCGCCGCCTGCGTAACGAATATGCAAGTAATCTTTATGAATTCCGAGAATTTCTTTCGTTTCAATCCCCAGGTATTTTCCGATTCCGTGGTTGATGTGAACGACGTAATCACCTGGCTTCAGCTCCAGGTAGTTCTTGATGCGCTCCGCGTTGGTCATCGTCTGTTGGACTTTTCGCGCCTTGCGCTGCTTCGCCGTGAACACTTCTCCCTCGGTGATGACGACAAAACGGTTCAACGGCAGTTCATAACCGGTCTGCAGGTTGCCGATGATAATCGTCGGTCTGCCCGGAGGAACGGTCTCTACCTGCTCCGTCAGCAGATCCGCTTCCATCTCGTAATCGTGCAGCACCCGCTCCAGGCGTTTCGCCCGCTCCATGTCGGCTGCGACGAACACGATCTGGTTTTGCGCCTTTTTCCAGCGAGCCAGTTCGCTCTTCAGCACATTCATCTGTCCGTGGAAGTTCTGCATGGTACGACAGTTGAGGTTGACGATGTTTTGCGGCTGCGTTTTTGGCGTCTGCCGCAGGAAAAGGGAAAGGTATACGATCTGGCGCTGTTTCTGAGTGACGATCTCATCATACGAACGGGAGAGGGTAAGGTTGGCCATGAACTCCCCTTCCGCAATCCGCCCGGTCAGCCATTCCGCCTCTTCCTTTTGCAGTTGCGCAGCCGTATCAAGTACGCGAGACGGTTCGTCCACAATCAGGAACGAATCCTTCGGCAGGTAGCTGAGGATGGTGTCGTTCGTAGGGTAAATGACGGACACGTACGAATACAGGTGAGCAAAACGCTGCCCTTGCTGCATCCGCTCGATGTCACTGCCGATTTTCTCCACGACCTTTTCCTTGGCCGCGCCGTCTTTCAGCTTGGCTATGGTCTCGCCCAGCTTTTTCTCCAGTCGGACGGCCGCTTCCTGCAGAAGCTCCGTGGACGCGATCATTTCCTTGGCTGGACCGATCGTGTACGTTTTTACACTCTCCTGTGAACGCTGGGTGGCCATGTCAAAGGTGCGGATCGAGTCAATTTCCACATCGAACAGCTCTATCCGGACAGGCCACTCCGAATCAATGGGATACAGGTCGATAATGCCGCCGCGCACACTCAACTCGCCTTTTCGCTCGACCATGTCAACCCGTTCATACCCCAGTTCAATACAGGTATGCAAAAAAGAGTCGATCTCCAGCTCTTCCCCAACGCGCAGTTCGATTTGCGCTTCCTTCCAGACCTGCGGGGGAACAACCAAACGGCGGAGTCCGGCAAATGGCGCAACCAAAATACCCGTAAAGCCTTTCGCTAAACGGTTGAACACGTGGATGCGCTGGGCCAGAATCTCCGGGCTGGCCACTGCCAATTCGGAACCGATCAGCTCGTTGCCTGGATACAACAGCACTTGATCAGTGGGAACCAGCTCTATCAGATCCTCATATACTTTTTGCGCCTGGTACATATTGTGAGTCACAACACAAACCGCTCGGCCCGTCTCTTGATACAGCGCGGCCATCAGTGCCTGGCGCGAGGACCCGGCCAGACCCGATATCAGCTGCTCATGCAGCCCTCTCTGCAACCCGGCGACAATCGTCCCGACGTTCGAGTCTTGTTTAATCGGGTTGATGATGACTTGCATTCACTAGTCTCCTCTCTAGCTTTCTCATGCGAAAAGAAGCCTTAGCTAAGCAAGCCAAGGCCTTGTTATGTTGCAAGCCTTTTGATACCTATCGAGAGTTTTCCCCTGTTACTGGAGTGGGTTTCCGACTAGTGAAAGCTCAGGGTGTTGATTCAAACCATCTCGACAGTAGTCACACAAGATGTTAATGACGGTGTCTCCACCTTGTTCTCTCGATATTATAAGTTCACGCTCTTCCGGGGTCAAGGAATGAAGACCCAGTTGCACCTCGGTTACCTGCGTGTCGTCCAACTCCGCCATTTTCATACCGCAGCAGCGGCATACGTAGCGAAAGCTCATGAAACGCCACCCCCCACCATTCATATCGCTTAGTATGGCCGGGAAGGTGGAAAAACATACAAGTTACTCCTTGAGGCTGTTGTAGTGGTTCATTACTTTCAGAAACGGCTCCCTTGTCCACATCACGGCGGCATGGGCGGCATGCTCGACCGCTTTGTCAATCAATGGCCTGTCTGCGGAAGGAAAGTCCTGCAGCACGTAATCGCTTACGCTTCTGCCCGGCAGCGGACGGCCGATGCCTACCTTGATGCGTTTGAACTCCTGTGTCCCCAGGTGCTGAATCATCGACTTGATTCCGTTATGCCCGCCAGCGCTGCCTTTTTCCCGCAAGCGCAGCTGACCCGTCGGCAAGTCGAGGTCGTCGTAGATGACCAGCAGATCGTCCGGTGTGAGTTTGTAAAACTTGATGATCTCGGCGACCGATTCCCCGGACAGGTTCATGTAGGTTTGGGGCTTCACCAGCAGCACCTTTTCCGTCTCAATGCGGCCTTCGCCGACAATGGCGCGAAACTTGGACTGCTGAACGGGAATCCCCCATTTGTCGCTAATTTTATCTATGGTGATAAATCCAACATTATGTCTCGTGTCTTCATATTTTTTGCCGGGATTGCCCAGCCCGATAATCACCTTCACAGATTTAACCTCCCATCTCCTTTCTATTGTACTACTAGAATGCGCCATGAACAAAAGAAAAAGCCCCACGTTACATGGAGCTGATCCTTCCCCTTTGCGTTGCCCTTCGTTTAATGGCCAGCAGCCACATCCTCCGTATGAACGAACTGCCGGGATAGATGATGAACCAATAGGCGGCAAATTTCCTTCTGCTCCTGGGATCTGCAACGGCAATGCGCGTTTCGGTGACGAGCCGCACTTCATCTGACGCCTCCTGCCTCTCCAGGTAAAAGTTCATGGCGATTTTGGGTACCTCATCGTCCCGGAAACCAACAAACGCTTCGATTCCCTCCACCTTCACCGGTTTTGCGCCCAGCTTCCAGGGCTGGGAGAGGGCCCCGAACACCACTTCCTTGTTTTTCTCCTCGCCCAGAAACGAGAATCCCTCCTGAAGCATCTGCTGCAAAATCGGCTTCTGATCTTCCAAAAACGGGAGCCTGCGCAGCCAAAAAAGCGCTTTGACGAACGGCATCTCCTGCAGCGTCACTTCTTTGATTGCGCGAAAAACGGCTTCCGGCTGCGCCGGTATATGAATCGAGTGCACTTCGTGATAGTGAAAGGACGGCAAGATCTGATCCAGGATCATGCGAACTACTCCTCTATCGTAATTTTTTTGCCCTTCCTTCGATTCGTTTGCTTCGTTCTTTCCTGATCCAGGTGGTCAATCGCCATGTCTACGATCGCGCGGATGCCGAGCAAACTCTCCCGCTTCGCCCGGCGAAAATGTTCGCTGGCCTCGGAGACACCGTTTGCATTTCTGCTTCTCAACAAATGCTGCAATTCCCACAGGTGGTCGACAGCGCGGTGAAGTGTTTCACGGTTCATCTGGATTCCCCCCTCTCGCCAAAACGAATTCGCAGGTGCTGTTCCATAAACCTGGCCCCGACGATCGGACGCCCAGCCAAGGATCGGGGCAAAAACATTTTTCGCCGATAGGTTCCCACCTGTACGGTTAACTCGTCCCCTCGCTGCGTCAGATTCACGTCCTCTTTTCCGATAAAAGGCAGCGTTATGGTGAGCACGTACTCTTTGCCCACCTTTTTGATCTCCTCCACCTTCCCGTGATAGAGCACGTCGGCAGGATTGCACTGCTCAAACGCTGCTTCCGACAGCCCCTGCAGCGCCGAAAGCCCCGTCACTTCCGATCGCATTAATGGCACGCGCAAAATCGGGAGCGGCTGAAACAATTCTGCAATCTCTTCTTCGTAGCGGACATGCTTTTCCCGCCACTCCGCCCAATATCCGACGCCTGCCTCCTCGGGAAGTACGCGATTGACGATCACCGCATCCGTGTTAAACCCATACAGGTTGAGGTACGTAAACGAACGTCTTGCTTCCGAGATCACCATCTTCTCCGGATTCAACACCAGACGCACCGATGTAACTGCCGGGTCAAGCAGCATCGTTTGAACCTCGAGAACCTTGCGAACCAATTGTTCGACGCTGTTCATCACGTTGTCATCCGGCAGCTCCAGCCCGCCCGTCACCAATTTGGCAACCGGACGAACCAGTTTCACCAGGCGACGTTCATGGGGAAAAATTTTGTCCAACCACCACGTCAGCACGTTCGGGTAGCCCAACAGCCGCAGCGTCTCACCTGTTGGCGCGCAGTCGACGATCAGCACATCGTATTTGCCGCTTTTGGCGTGATCGATGATTTGCAGCAAGCTGAACAACTCTTCCATGCCGGGAAACGCGAGCATTTCCTCTGTGCTTACATCTTCCAGACGCGACCAGTCCATGACACCCCCGAACCAGGCTTGAACGGCACCCCAATTTCGTTCCGTCTCACGAAGATTGTCTACTTCCTGACCCCAGAGCCGGTCCGCAATCTGCACCGGTTCTGCCCCAAGCTGTACCTGGAATGCGTCGGCCAGGCTGTGGGCGGCATCCGTGCTCATCACCAGCGTTCTCAATCCCTGCGAAGCAAGCCGTACGCCGGTTGCCGCAGCGATACTGGTCTTCCCTACTCCGCCTTTTCCCGTATAAACGATCACTCTCATATCCAACCCTCCATTATTACGAAATCGTAATATTCGCCGAAAAAGAGTTGACTCGCACAACTCCTGCGTACAAGTCAATCATCAATCGAGATCCGTCTTGCCTTTGTTTTGACGTCTTCCTCATCCAGTTTCATCGTCTGGACCGCTTTTGCCACCTTAATGGAGAGAGTGATAAATTGCTCGAGTTCTTCCTCTGTCAGTGCCTGCTTGATCCCTTGCAGGACTCGGTTCATCATATCCAGCACCTGCGCGGCCAGTTCGTTTCCTTCTTCCGTCAAGCGGGCAAGGATTACCCGTTGGTCCCTTGGATCTCTTCTCCGCTCGATGTACCCGCGTCTGCTCAACCGCTGGCAGATGCTGGTCACCGTGCTGAGAGGCGTTCCCAGGCCAGCGGCCAATTCGGACATGGTCGACTCGCCCCTCTGTCTTAACATAATCAGCGCGATGAGCTCCGACCGGGTGATGTTTTTTTCAAACTGCCCCAACTCTTGATCAAACAGAAGCGGTTTTAATCCGTTTTTCAAAAAAAGCGATAATAATTGTTCCATCTGTCTCCTCTGGTGTCGTAATGTCTACCTCTATATTAGTACGACATCGTAGTAATCGTCAATAAACAATCTGCCCCAAGAATGAGCCTGAGGCAGATACACCTGTAAATCTACACTTTTTTCGCTTCTTCTGTGGCCGCTTCCGCATTTTCCTTTACGGCGACAGCTTCCTGCTCCGCATCAAGCGACTCTTCCGACGGAGCCTTCAACGGCAGCACGCTGATCAGCACTTCCAGCTCATCCAGCTCTACGTCCACGCCCGGCGGTACCTGCAGGTCTTTGACCAATATCACGTCCCCGACGTTGAGGCCGTCCACATTCACCGTAAATGACTCCGGAATGTTGGTCGGCAGGCAGCCTACCTCCACACTGTGCCGCACAAGCGTAGCGACCCCCAGTTCGGGATCTCCCGTCATCAGAACAGGTACACTTGTATGGATTCTTTCATTCATATTGATGGCTTTGAAGTCCGCGTGCAGCAGGTTGCCCATCACCGGATGGCGCTGCAGCTCATAGACCATGACGGTGTGTTCGTTGCCATTGATGTTTAGTACGAACGGCTTGTTGGTCGACTGATGGCGCAGGGCTTGGTCCAATTCCTGGCCCTTCACCTGAATTTGCATATTGTTTACATCAGATCCGTAGAGAACAGCAGGCACCCAGCCTTCCCGGCGAAGTGCTTTTGTAGTCGGCCCCTGATTTTTTCGGCGAATTTGCGCATGGATCGCTTCCACAAAAAAACCTCCTTCTGAACGAACTAGAAATTTCTTCCTTTCTAGCTTGTCCAGCGGAGGTTGTTTTCAATCGCCTGTGGCGGTTAATTAGTCGAA
>VAPR01001392.1_pt1 | contig 11983 bp, 14 predicted proteins | sample 3380701 | NCBI WGS metagenome assembly VAPR01 (sample SAMN11536904, study PRJNA540576) | hot springs metagenome | isolation source: hot spring wet sediment | place: Spain: Lobios | collected 2014-01
GAGCAGCTGATCGAGCGGGTGGCCAGCAAGACGGGCCTCAGCAAGAAGGACGCCAACGCGGCCCTGGACGCCATCCTGGACGGGATCACCAGCGCCCTCAAGAAGGGCGAGAAGGTGACCCTGGTGGGGTTCGGGACCTTCACGGTCCGGCGGCGCAAGGCCCGGGAGGGCCGCAACCCCCAGACCGGGGAGAAGATCCGGATCCCCGCCCGGAAGGTGCCGGCGTTCACCGCGGGCAAGGAGCTGAAGGCCCAGGTCAAGTAACGGCACCTCAGGAGGGAGGCCGGCGGGCGCCCGGGCAGCCCCGCCCGGGCGCCGTTTTTGTTGCTGTGGAGATCCGACAGCCCCAGGAGGGTGAGCTCGCGCAGCTGGCCGAGCTGCCCGACGGCAGCCTGCCGCCCGAGTGGCTGGCGTGGGATGACGAGCCGCACCGCGTGGTGGTGGCGGTGGACGGCACGCGAGTGGTGGGTGCCGCGCACCTGGCGGTGGTGGGACCAGGGGAGGGGTGGGTGGAGGGGGTGCGGGCGAGGCCGGAGGCGGACCGGGTCCAGGACCGGCTTGTGGAGGCCGCGCTGGAGGTGTTGCATGGATACGGGGTGTGTGTGGTGCGCACCGCTTGGCCCGCGGACAGCCCTCCGGGGTGGCTGGAGCGGGCCGGCTTTGCGCCCAGGGCGCGGTTCACGGTGCGGCTCGCAGGCGGGCAGCCCCGGGGGCCCGGGGCTGCCCGGCCGGTGGACGGTCGCGAGCTGCGGGACGCTGTGAGCCGGCTGGGCCGTGCGCTCGGCGACCGGGGCGCGGGGCTTGTGCCCCTGGGTTGGCGGTGGCGGAGGTTTTTAGCGGAAATGGCCTCGGCGGCGGCCAAGGAGGGCAGGCTCCTCGTAGACGGGGAGGGAGGTGTGGCGCTGGTCCTGCGGCGGGGACCAGACCGGCTGATCTCCGCCCTGGCCGCCCATCACCCGCCGGCGCTCGTTTCCGCGGTGGCGGCCCAGGTGGGCGAAGGGGGCCGGCTTGTCTGCTTTGTGCCCGAGGGTTCGCCGGAGGACGTGGCGCTGGCGCCATGGCCTCCGCACCCCTGGTGCCCCCGTGGCGTGGTGGTGTACGAGTTGGCTGGGAGTCCCAGGTAGGAGGGGAAAGTATGGGAGAGGCCGCGAGGCTGGCCAAGCACCTGGACGACCTGCGGCGGGCGGTGGTGGAGGCGGTGCAGGCCATGGACGACGCGCAGCTCAACACCCGGCCCGCGGGGCTTTCCAACAGCCCCGGCGTCTTGCTGCGCCACCTGCTGGGGTCGGAGCGGTACTGGATCCACCAGGTGGTGGGGGGAGAGGACGTGCGCCGGGACCGGGAGGCGGAGTTCGACCCCTCGGTACCCGTCCGGAAGGAGGAGCTCCTGCGGTCGGTGGAGGAGGTGGCCCGGCGGACCCACGAGATCCTGGACGGCCTCGCGGACGAGCGGCTGCAGGACCCCGCGGAGGCAAGGGTGGGCGGGAGGACGCTGGAGCTTCAAAAGGGAGACGCGGTCCTGCGGGCGGTGGAGCACTGGGCCTACCACAGCGGCCAGCTGCAGCTCATGCGGAGGCTCTTGGGCGTGGGATGAGGGCGGCGCTGGCTTTCTTCTGGCTGGTGGCCGCGGGCGTGGAGGTGTACCGGAGGCTCGGCGGCGAGGTGCCGGCCCCTGCGGCGTTCGCGGGCCCGTACTTCACCCTGGCGGCCACCCTGCTGCCAGCGGTGGACGCGGTGCGGGAGTTCCGCGCAGGTCAGATGGTGGAGGGCGTGAAGTCGGTGCTGTGGGCCATCCCCGGCGCCATCACCTTGTTGGCGGGGCCTCCGTGGCTGAGGTTCGGCGTTTGAGCCCGACCGGGCGGGAGCGTCTGTATGGAAGTCGCAGCTTGCCGGCCGCGACCGGGGTCCCCAAGGAGCGCGCCAGCGGTTTTTGGGGTGGTGTAGATGCGGTGGGAGTCAGCCCCGGACCTGCACGCCCGGATGGCCCGGATCGTGCGGGCCCTGGAGTTCTCCCACGTGGACCCGGACCGCGTGCACTGCCTGCGGCTGTACGGGGCCCGCGCCAACGCGTGGGCGAGGATCTGGGGCCTCCCCAGGGTGTTCCAGGAGGCCCTTGGCCTGCCCGCCAGCTACGTGGTGGAGTTCCTGTGCCCGGCGTTCGACCGGTTGCCCAGGGACGAGCAGGACAGGGTCATCATCCACGAGCTGTTGCACATCCCCACCACCTTCAGCGGGGCCGTCCGGCCCGAGAGGAGCGGCGGCCTGCGCATTGACCGGCGCACCGTGGAGCGGTACTACCGCCGTTACCGGCAGGTGGCGGCCGCAGACCGGGACGGCCCGTGAGCCGGCGCGTGGCCAGATGAGCCCTTCGGCCGCCCCACCGGGTGGTTTGGAAGGTGTGGTGACCCGCGCGGCGGGCGCGTTCGCCTTCGTGTACGCGGGCGGCAGGACCTACCGGTGCACCACCCGGGGGCGGCTGCGGAAGGCGTTGGGGGTACGGGTGGTCCCCGGGGACCGGGTGGTGTTCGTCCCCACGGGGCCTGAAGAAGGCGTGGTGCACTCCGTCCTGCCGCGCGCCTCCCAGCTGGCCAAGCCTGCCGCGCGCGACCCAGGACGGCTTCAGGTGCTGGCGGCCAACGTGGACCAGGCCTGCGTGGTGTTCTCCACCACGAGCCCAGACCCTGACCCTCTGGCGGTGGACCGGTTCCTGGCCCTGGCGGAGGCTGCGGGCCTCGCGCCGTTCCTGTGCTTCAACAAGGTGGACCTGGCACAGCCCGGCCCCCTGCGGGAGCTGTACGAGTCCGTGGGCTACCGTGTGGTGGCCACCAGCGCGCGGACCGGCCAGGGGTTGGACCAGTTGCGGGGGCAGCTGGCCGGGCACCTGACGGTGCTGGTGGGCCCGTCCGGGGTGGGCAAGAGCAGCCTCATCAACGCCCTGAACCCTCAGGCCCGCCGGAAGGTCGGGGAGGTGGGGCGGCGGGGCCGGGGACGCCACACCACCACCGACGCGCAGCTGATCCCGGTGGACGGGCAGGGGTTTGTGGTGGACACCCCGGGCTTCCAGGTGCTGGACTTCGTGCACCTGGAGCCGGAGGCGGCGCGGCAGGCGTTTCCGGAGATCTCACGGCTGGCCGCGGGGTGTCGGTTCCCGGACTGCTCCCACCGCCAGGAGCCGGGCTGTGCCGTGCGGGAGGCGGTGGCCCGGGGGGAGGTGGCGGCTTCCCGCATGCGCAGCTACCTGGCGTTGCTGGAGGAGGCGGAAGAGGCTTGGCGCGCACGCTACCGGTCGCGGAGGGAAGGATGACGCGGGTGTACCTGGTGCGACACGGCCAGACCACGTGGAACGTGGAGCGGCGCTACCAGGGCCGCAAGGACGCGCCCCTCACGGAGCTGGGACGCAGCCAGATGCGGCGGCTCGCCGCGGCGTTGGCCAGCGAGCCGGTGCGGGCGGTCTACACCAGCCCCCTGGGGCGCTGCCGGTGGGGTGCGGAGCGCATCGCGGCGCAGCACGGGCTTGAGCCCATCGTGGAGCCTGACCTGGCCGAGTTGGACCACGGGGTCCTGGACGGGCTGCGGGTGGACGAGATGGAAGAGCACGTGGGCCAGCTGGTCCGGCGGTGGTGGGAGGACCCCGCCGGGGTGCAGCTGCCGGGAGGGGAAACCCTGGAGCAGGCCCGCGCGCGGGCGTACGGGGCGTTCCGCCGCATCGTGGACCGGCACCCCGGCCAGACCGTGGTGGTGGTGGCGCACGGAGGGGTGAACAAGCTCATCCTCTTGACCCTTCTGCAGGCGCCGCTGGCCAGCTACTTCCGCATCCAGCAGCACAACGCCGCGGTGAACCTGGTGGAAGTCCCCCCAGGGGGCAGCCCCCGCATCGTGGCCATCAACGACACCTGCTACCTGCGGCTACCTTCTCAGGACCCTGCGGTGGTGGGTCAGGAGTGACTTAGCCGCCGGAACGCCCACAGCCCTGCCGCCACCAGCGCCGCGGCGCAGGCGGGTACCAGCCGCAGACCCAGGTCGTGGCCCGGCGCGTTGCCGAACCGCAGGAGGAAGCCCACGGCCGCGGCCGCGGCGGCGTTGCTCAAGTTGAGCACCAGGCCCTGCACGCCGAAGTGCGTGGCGGGGAGCCCGTGGCGTGATGCCAGCTGGGCCAGGATGGCGTTCGGCAGCGCGTACAGGGCCGCAAGGGGCAGGCCTGCCAGCACCACCAGCCCGTAGCCCAGCACGTGCGGGGCCAGAGGGAACCGGCCCACCAGGGACACCGCGGGCAGAAACACGGCGGCCAGCCACAGGCAGGCTTCCAGGGCCGCCTGCGCGCCCCACCGCCGGCCCCACGCGGCCACCAGGGGCAGGCACACGGCAGTGGACCCCAGGGCGGCCAGGAGCACCGCCGGTACCTGGGCGGTGGGGAGCTCCATCAGGACGGTGACCGCGAACACCAGCACGAGGCTCACCATGCTGAGCCCCACCCACGAGAGGCCCAATCCCACCAGGTACGCCCGCAAGGGGTGGCTCAGGGCCAGTACCCGCAGGGCGTCCGGAAGTGGGACGCGGACCGTGGGCGTTACGGGCTCGCGCACGGAGGCGGCGCACGCCCACAGGCACGCGGTGGCGACCACCCCAAAGGCCGCCGCCATGGTGGGGTACCCGAACCGCAGGTGCAGCGGGCCCGACAGGGCGTAGGCCGCCGCTGTGCCGGCCAGGTTGCCCGCGGCCTGCCACGCTGCCGCGAGCACGCGTCCGGCCGAGGTGGAGGGCAGGTCGCCCAGCAGCGCCAGGTAGGGGTTCACCACCGCGGCAAACAGGGCGAAGAAGGCTGCCAGCACCGCGGCCAGGTACAGCCCCACCCCGTCTGGCGGGGGGACCCACACCAGGAGGAAGCACGCGGCCAGCAGCGGACTACCTGCCAGGAGGAAGGGCCGGCGCCGGCCCCACGGGGTGGAGACCACGTCGCTCCAGCGGGCCACCAGCAGGTCGCTGAGGGAGTTGGAAAGGCGGCCTGCGGCCAGGGCCAGGCCCACCTGCTCGGGCGCGAGCCGCGGGGGCGAGCCGGCGTAGAAGGGGAACAGCCACAGGTTGAGGGTCTGGACGAGCAGGGAGGCGCCGAAGGCGCCCAGGGCGTACAGCGGCCCGGTCACCCGGTGCGGGTGAACACAGGAAGGGTGGCCAGGTGGATGAGCTCGGGGTCGCGGTAGGCGTCGCCCTGCAGGATCACCGCGGCCTTGGCGGTGATCCGGGCCTCCAGCCGCTCCATGAGCACCGTGGCCGCCCGGAGGGTGCCCCCCGTGCTCACCACGTCGTCCACCACCGCCACCCGGCGGCCGCGGATGCGCTCTGCGTCCTCGCCGTTCAGCACCAGGAGGTGCAGCGAGGCGTCCGTGATGGACTGCACCTGCACCACCACGGGGTCGCGCATGTACTTCTTCACCGCCCGCCGACAGGCCACGTACGGGAAGAACTGCCCGTGCCGGGGCTCCGACAGGTAGGTGGCGATCATGTGCACGAGGGGCACGGACTTGGCGGTCAGGGAGACCAGGGCGTCGAACTCCCGCAGCCGCAGCTCGCTCGCCAGGGCCCGGGCGCAGGCGTTGGTGAGCTCCACGTCACCCCAAAGGCGGAAGAAGGGGATCCACACGCCCTCCTGCACCTGCTCCACGGGGAGTACCCGCCGGACCCCTGCCACCCGCAACTCGTACCGGGTCTGCCCCTCGTACTGCATTCCGGTCCCTTCCGCGGGGCGTACGTTTACCGGGTACTCTAGCACAGCGAAGGCGCCCTGCGTACCCTCCGGCAGCGAGGTTCGGGCTACAATGGCGTAAAAACCGCGGAGGGCGAGGAGTTTGGAGATCCCCCCGGACACACGGCTGGTGGCGCTCGTGGGAGACCCCGTGGCCCACAGCCTGTCGCCCCGCATGCACGCGGCCGCGTTCCGGGCACGCGGCCTGAGGTGGGCGTACCTGGCCCTGCGGGTGAGAAGCCAGGACCTCCAGGAGGCGGTGGCCGGGCTGCGGGCGTTGGGCTTTGCGGGCGCGAACGTCACCATCCCCCACAAGGTGGCGGTCTGCGAGCTGGCGGACCACCTGGACCCCTCGGCCCGGAGGTGCGGGGCGGCCAACACCCTGGTGTTTGACCCCAGCGGGCGGGTGGTGGCGTTCAACACCGACGTGGCAGGGTTCGCGCGGGCGCTGGAAGAACACGGGGTGGCCGCTGGAGGGCTGGACGCCGTGGTGCTGGGTGCGGGAGGCGCGGCCCGGGCCGCCTGCGCGGCGTTGGGCCAGGCCGGTGCCCGGCGGGTGGCGGTGGTGGCCCGTCGGCCGCACGCCGCGGAAGCCCTGTGCGCGCGGATGCGCCCGGAGTTCCGCAGGACCGCGTTTCACGCGCTGCCCTTTGACGCGGGGCCGCTTCAGACCGCCCTTCGGGAGGCGGAGCTGGTCGTCAACGCCACGCCCGTGGGCATGCACCCGCAGGAGGGGGAAAGCCCCGTCCCGGACCCGGAGTGGCTGCGGGCCGGGCAGGTGGTGTTCGACATGGTGTACAACCCACCCAGGACGCGGCTCGTGCGGATGGCGGAGGAGGCCGGGGCCAGGGTGGTGGGCGGGCTTTCCATGCTGGTGCACCAGGGGGCGGCTGCCTTCGAGCTGTGGACGGGCGTTGAGGCACCCGTGGAAGCGATGAAGCAGGCAGTGGGCCTGCTCCCGGCGGAGGTGTGAGATGGCCCTGCGGCTGGTGACCGCCGGGGAGTCGCACGGCCGCGGGCTGGTGGCGGTGGTGGAGGGGCTGCCGGCAGGCCTCCGGGTGGACGAGGAGTACATCGACCGCCAGCTGCACCGCCGCCAGCTCGGGTACGGCCGCGGAGGCCGGATGCAGATCGAGAGGGACCGGGCGGAGATCCTGTCCGGGGTCATGGACGGGGCCACCATTGGCTCTCCGGTGGCCGTGCTGGTGTGGAACCGCGACTGGCGCACCGAGGAGGCCCCCATCACCCGGCCGCGGCCCGGACACGCGGACCTGGTGGGCGTGCAGAAGTACGGGTTTTCGGACGTGCGCTACGCCCTGGAGCGTGCCAGCGCCCGGGAGACCGCGGCCCGGGTGGCGGGGTGCAGCCTGGCGCGGCGGCTGCTGGAGGAGTTCGGGATCGAGGTGTTCAGCCACGTGCTGGAACTGGGAGGTGTCCGGGTGGGCAGCCTGCCCGAGCGGTGGGAGGAGGTCCGGGATCGTGCGGAGGCCTCGGACCTGCGGTGCGCGGATCCGCAGGCCGCGGAGCGCATGCGCCAGGAGGTGGACGCGGCCAGGGACCGGGGCGACACCCTGGGCGGGGTGGTGGAGGTGGTGGCCCTGGGCGTGCCGCCCGGGCTCGGCTCCTACGTGCAGTGGGACCGGAAGCTGGACGGCCGCCTGGCGCAGGCGGTGATGAGCGTGCACGCCATCAAGGGGGTGGTCATCGGGGACGCGTTTGCCGTCGCCGCCACACCCGGCCACCGCGCCCACGACGAGATCTTCTACGACCCCCAGCGGGGGTTTTACCGGGTGACCAACCGGGCAGGCGGGCTCGAGGGTGGCGTGACCAACGGCATGCCGGTGGTGGTGCGGGCCGCCATGAAGCCCCTTTCCACGCTCCGGCAGCCCCTCATGTCCGCGGACATCCGGACCGGCGAGCCTGCCCCCGGTGCGGTGGTCCGCTCCGACGTGACCGCGGTCCCTGCGGCCGGGGTGGTGTGCGAGGCCATGGTGGCCCTGGTGCTGGCCGACGCCCTGTGCGAGAAGTTCGGGGCCGACTCCCTGGAGGACATGCGGGAGGCCTACCGGCGCTACGTGGAGCGGGCCCGGTGGACGCCGCAGGTCCCGGTGCGCAGCGCGCCGTGAGGAACGTGGTCCTGTACGGGTTCAAGGGCACCGGGAAGACCGCGGTGGGCCAGGAACTCGCGCGCCTTCTCGGGTGGCCCTTCGTGGACACCGACCGGCTGGTGGAGCGGCGGGCCGGCAAGCCGATCCCGCGCATCTTCGACGAGGACGGGGAACTTGCTCTGCGGAGCCTGGAGCGGGAGGCCGTGCGGGAAGCCACAGGGGTGCGGCCTGCGGTGGTGGCCTGCGGCGGAGGCGCGGTGTTGGACCCGGCCAACGCGGAAGTCCTGCGGTCGTGTGGCCACATGGTGTGGTTGCGTGCACAGTTGGAGTCTGTGCTGGGCCGGGCGGCGTCGGAGGACCGGCCGCTGTTGCGCGGCGACCCCCGCGGCCGGGCCGCGGCGCTGCTGGAGGAGCGCACCCCGCGGTACCGGGAGCTGGCGGAGGTGGTGGTGGACACCGACGGGCTTTCGGTGCCGCAGGTCGCCCGCCGCATCCTGGAGGAGCTGGCGGAGCGGGAGACGCGGACGGTACAGGTGGCCGTGCCGGGCGGCCGGTACCCGGTGCGCGTGGGGGAGGGGGTCCTGCCCCTGGTGGGCCTGGATCTGTGCCGCCTGGGCGTCCGCAGGGCTGGCCTGCTGACGCACCCGCGGCTGTGGCGGCTCTACGGCGGCAGCCTGGCGGAGGCCCTGCGGGGCTGGGGAGTGGACGTGGTACCGGTGGTGGTCCCGCCGGGCGAGCGGAGCAAGTCGCTGCAGACCGCCTCGCGGGTGTACGCGGAGCTGGCCGGCGCACAGGTGGACCGGACCGGAGCGGTGGTGGCCCTGGGAGGAGGTGTGGTGGGCGACCTCGGGGGGTTCGTGGCGGGCACCTACATGCGGGGAGTGCGGTTCGTGCAGCTGCCCACCACCCTGCTGGCCCAGGTGGACGCCAGCGTGGGCGGGAAGGCGGCGGTGAACGTGCGGGCCCGGGGCGCCAGGGGCGCGGTGCGCAACCTGGTCGGGGTGTTCTGGCAGCCGGAGGTGGTGGTGGCGGACGTGGCCACCCTCCGGAGCCTGCCCCTGCGGGAGCTGCGGGCCGGGCTGGCGGAGTGCGTGAAGCACGGCGCCGTCCGCGACGCCGCCCTCCTGGAGTGGACCGACCGGCACGTAGGCTCGCTGCTGCGCCGCCACACGGACCTGCTGGCGGAGTTGGTGGCGCGCAACGTGGCCGTAAAGGCGGAGGTGGTGGCGCAGGACGAACGGGAAAGCTCCGGCGTGCGGGAGGTGTTGAACTTCGGGCACACGGTGGCGCACGCCCTGGAGGCCGCCACAGGCTACCGGGCGTACCTGCACGGGGAGGCGGTGGCGGTGGGCATGGTGGTGGAGGCGGAGCTGGGCCGGCGGGTGGGGGTCTCGGAGGGGTCGGTGGCGGAGGTGCTGCGGTCGGTGCTGCAGCGGGCAGGGCTCCCCACACAGCTACCGCAGGTTTCCGCCCAGGCGCTCGTGTCCTTCATGCGACTGGACAAGAAGACCCGGGGCGGCAAGCTGCGGTTCAGCATGGTGGACCGACTGGGGCACGCCCGCACGGGCGTGGAAGTCCCGCAGGAGGTGGTGACGGCGGTGCTGCGGGAAATGGGGGCGGCGGCGTGAGGATCCTGGTGCTGTCCGGTCCCAACCTGAACCTGCTGGGCGAGCGGGAACCTGAGGTGTACGGCCACCACACCCTGGCGGACGTCCACCGGATGGTGGAGGAGCGGGCCCGCGAGCTGGGCGTGGAGGTGCGGTTTGTACAGTCCAACCACGAGGGCGTGTTGGTGGACGAGCTGCACCGGGCCCGGCTGGACTGCCAGGCGGTGGTGCTGAACCCGGGGGCGTTCACGCACACCTCCATCGCGCTGCGGGACGCCATCGCCGCCATCCGGATCCCGGTGGTGGAGGTGCACCTGTCCAACCCACACGCCCGCGAAGCCTTCCGGAGACGGATGGTGCTGGCGCCCGTGGTGCGGGGGCAGGTGCTGGGGTTCGGGCCGTACAGCTACGTCCTGGGGCTGGAGGCCGCGGTCCACCTGGCGCGGGGAGGGGCCCGGTGAAGGTGCGCGGGATCCGGGGCGCAGTACAGGCGGAGGCCAACACCCCGGAGGCCATCCTGGACGCGGCCCGGCGCCTGGTCACGGAGATGGTCCGCGCCAACGGCGTGGAGCCCGACGACGTGGCGGCGGTGATCTTCACGTGTACCTCCGACCTGGACGCCACCTTCCCCGCAGAGGCCGCGCGGGCTCTGGGCTGGGACCGCGTGCCGCTGCTGTGCGCGCGGGAGATGGACGTGCCCGGCTCCATGCCCCGGGTGGTGCGGGTGCTGATGCTGGTGAACACCACCCTCACACAGGACGAGGTGGTGCACGTGTACCTGGGGGAGGCCGAGCGGCTGCGGCCGGACCTGCGCAGCGCGCAGTAGGATGGCGGACCTGGAAGTCCGACCCGGCAGGATCGGGGGGCGCTTCCGGCCTCCGGGGGACAAGTCCGTCAGCCACCGGGCGGTGTTGGTGGGCGCCCTGGCGCGGGGGACCACGGTGGCGCGCAACTTCCTCGTGGCGGAAGACACCCTCCGGAGCGTGGCCTGCGTGCGGCAGCTCGGTGTACCAGTCGAGCTGGAGGACGGGGTCCTACGGGTCCACGGGCGGGAGCGGTGGTGCCAGCCGGGGGACGTCCTGGACGCGGGGAACTCCGGGACCACCCTGCGCCTGCTGTGCGGCCTGCTGGCGGGGCAGCCCGTGGAAGCGGTGCTGGACGGGGATGCGTCACTGCGGCGGCGCCCCATGGACCGGGTGGTGGAGCCGCTGCGCCGCATGGGCGCGGACCTGCAGGCGCGGGAGGGCCGGTTCCCGCCGGTGCGGGTGCGCGGCGGTCAGCTGCGACCAGCGCGTCACCAGCTGGCGGTCGCCAGCGCCCAGGTGAAAAGTGCCCTGATGCTGGCAGGGCTGTACGCGCGGGGAGCCACGGTGGTGGTGGAGCCCGCCCAGAGCCGCGACCACACCGAACGGATGCTGTCCGCCATGGGTGTAGCGGTGCGCCGCCAGACGCTGCCGGGCGGCGCCGTGGAGGTAGCGGTGGAAGGCCCCACGCGCCCGGAAGCGTTGGAGGTGGAAGTGCCCGGGGACTTCTCCTCCGCCGCCTTCTTCCTGGCGGCGGCGGCAGCTCAGCCCGGCGCGGAGCTGGTGGTGGAGCACGTGGGGCTGAACCCGACCCGGACGGGGCTACTGGACGTGCTGCGGGAGATGGGCGCGGAGATACACGTGGAAGGCGTGCGGGAGGTCGCGGGCGAGCCCGTGGGCACCCTGGTGGTACGTGGCAGGCAGCTCCGGGGCACCCGGGTGGGTGGCGCGCGGATCCCCCGGCTGATCGACGAGATCCCCGCGCTGGCGGTGGCCGCGGCGGTGGCGGAGGGCGAGACGGTGGTGCAGGACGCCGGGGAGCTCAGGGTGAAGGAGTCCGACCGGGTGCGCACGGTGGTGGACGGGCTGCGGGCGGTGGGCGTGGAGGCGGAGGAGCTCGCCGACGGGTTCGTGGTGCGCGGAGGGCGCATCCGGGGCGGAGTGGTGGACCCCCAGGGGGACCACCGGATCGCCATGGCCTTCGCGGTGGCAGGGGTGGTGTCCGGGGAAGGTGTGAAGGTTCTGGCGGGGGACTGCACCGCGGTTTCGTTCCCTGCTTTTGACCGCTGGTTGGCCGTCCTGACCTCCGGGTGATCGCCTCTTGACTGTTGCCTGGCAGCGTGTTATCGAAGTGCTGTATACAGCTTGGTATACGAAGCTGGATATCGAATCGCATACGGTAACGATGCCATCTCCACGGCGAGGGAGATCTCAAGGCACGTCGTCGGGCAACACGGGGCGGGCTCCGCTGGCCAGCGTCGCTCGGGAGCAGATTTACGGTATGATCGTTCGGCTCCAGCTTCGGCCCGGGGAACGCATCGTCGAGTCTGACCTGCAGCGCAGGATCGGCCTGGGCCGGACCCCGATCCGGGAGGCGCTGTTTCAGCTGTCCCGCGAGGGCCTCGTGGTGAGGGACTCCCGGGGGTTCGCGGTCGCGGAGTTGTCCGCGCGGGAAGTGGGGGAGCTCTACGAGGTCCGTGAGGAGCTGGAGGTGCTGGCGGTCCG
>VAPR01001394.1_pt1 | contig 11975 bp, 11 predicted proteins | sample 3380701 | NCBI WGS metagenome assembly VAPR01 (sample SAMN11536904, study PRJNA540576) | hot springs metagenome | isolation source: hot spring wet sediment | place: Spain: Lobios | collected 2014-01
GAGCCACTGTAGCGCGCCTGCTGAAAGTGCCCCTCGTGCTTGCCGATACCCTTGAACACCCCGACCCCGAACGGGACTATTTCCTACGCTACGCCGACCTGCTCGCTTCGCTGGAGGCAGGGCTGGATGCGGGGCAGGTTTAGCCCGTAGAGCTTATACTAATTTGGGTTCACCGCATCTTTATCGGTTCCCCCTGCTTTACGGGGAACCTGACAGAGGGAGTAAGGTTGACCCCCACCCACACCCTTGACAAGGGTAGTTTTTTCTCAGATGGCAGACATAGGGGGCTGTTCCTATCCCTTTCAGCCACCCTGAGCCTCTCTCCCCTCGTCACCCTGAGCCGCAGGCGAAGGGTCTCAATCCGATGCTTCGCCTTCGCTCAGCATGACGAATGGGGAGGCTTAGGGGCAGTCCCTGAGTCTGCCCTTATAGTTGAGGGGCAGAGTATCGTGGACAGCAAAAAAACCTACCCCTGCAAACACCCACACCCTCCCCCTAAACGCAGGGGGAGGGGAGAAGGTTTCGATTTTTGTGTCAAGGTCAACCGAAAATAGTATGACTTGTTCGCTTGGCGAACGGAGGTGCCCCCTACATCCGCCTGAGCATCTGGCGCATCTCCGAGTGGATGCCGGCGTAGTTCATCGCCTCGTCGGGCGTGATGAGCTGCTTTTGCACATAGCGGAACAAGCACTGGTTCATCGTCATCATGCCCCAGTGCCCGCCTTCGCGAATGAGGTTGTAAATCTCGCCAATATGTCCATCCTCAATCGCTTTTTCGATGGTGGGGGTGTTAATCATAATCTCCACGGCGGCGATGCGTCCTTGCCCCCCAGCACGCGGCACCAGTTTCTGGGCGATAATCCCGCGCAGGGTGTTCGCCAAGCGTTGGAGGATGTGCTTCTTGTCGGCGGGTGGGAACATGTTGACGATACGGTCCATCGTCTCATAGGCGCTGGGGGTGTGAACAGTGGAAAACACTAAGTGCCCCGTCTCAGCCGCCTGCATACAGGCTTGCATAGTCTCCACATCGCGCATCTCGCCAATCAGGATGATGTCAGGGCTTTCACGCACGACCACGCGCATCGCATCGATGAATGACTCGGTGTCGATACCCACCTCACGCTGGCTGACAATACACTGCTTGTCGTTGTGTACGAACTCGATGGGGTCTTCGATTGTCACGATGTGCCCTCGGCGCGTCTCGTTGATGAGGTCAATCATTGCCGCAAGCGTGGTGGACTTACCCGAACCCGTGGGACCGGTGACAAGAATCAAGCCCTGTCGGTATTGGGTCAGCCCGCCCAGCACGCGGGGAATGTCAGGCTCTTCGGGCCAAAGCTCCTCCAGTTTCCAGTGCTTGAGTGGGATGAGACGAAAGACGCCCGCCACGGTCTGCCGCTGTTGATACACATTAGCGCGGATACGGCAGACCCCCTCCACGGTGAAGGCGAGGTCGATAGCGAGGCGATGCTCAAACTTAGCGACCTGTTCGTGGGTCATGGGGCTGAAACAGAGGTCGCGCGCTTCTGAGGGTTTGAGCGGTGCATGCTCCTCGCTGAAGGGTGTAATCTTACCGTGCAGGCGCATCACCGGGGGTGCCCCCGCCTTGATAAACACATCCGAGGCACGCAGTTCAAACGCTTTCTTTAGCAGGTCGTTCAGTTCGTAGTTCAACATCCTTTTAGCCTCCAAGTTCTTGATTCGATGAGACGGATTGGCGCTCGGTTTGTCGCTTAATGAGATACGAGACCCCCAAAAAGATTCCTGTTGCGACGGCGAACGCAAGCCCCAGTAAGGCAAGCACTGTCCACGGGCTAATTCGCGGTTTAGGTGGCGGTGCAGGCGCAGGTTGGGGCTGTTGAACGGGACGCTTCGAGGGAATGCTCAGCTGGGCGGGGTCATGGGTCGTGATAGTGATAAGTGTGCGCCAGAGCTGGGGTTCCGCTTGAGTCCACATACTCAGGTGCGCATCGCGGTAGTGCGTATAGCCCGCATAGGACACCTGACGCGGTAGCAGGGTATAGACCTGAAGGAGGGGCATATCGGCGAAGGTACGCACGATGGGGGTGAGGTCGAGTGTGCCCTCTTGGAGGTTCACCAGCCCCAGCGAGCGGAAGGTCACAACGGTCATCAGTTCGTGGGGTTTGGCGTCCCGTTTGAGGCTATCGTCGCCGATTTGCACCTCCGCCACACTCTGCCCAGCCCATTTGTGGAACTGTTGGAGTCGCTCCCGTACCTGCGCGTGTGGCACACGACGGTCAAAAGTCCAGCTGGCGTAGTAGGTGCCGTCAGGCTGGACTTGAAGGAACACTATCACACCGGGCGGGCGCGACCAGTCGGGTGATGCCTGCGCATAGAGGGCAATCACCAGACAGAGCCAACCCAGCCATCCGCTCCAAAAACGCCCCACGATGGGCAGATTGTACCCTACTCTTCAAAGGAGCGAAAGAGCGGCTCCAGCTCCTCGGCGTATTGGTGTTCAATCGCCGCGAATGCTAGCTCAATCGCCACCGTCCAGAGCAGAATGACCGCTTGCTCAGAGGGCATGTCCAGCACCCGTGCAAAGAAGTCCTTGATGACTTCCTCGTAGGTGTGGGCGGGGTCGTCGCGGATTTCGTAGGGATTGCCGTCCGCACGAACCTGCTGATACGCCTCCAGCTGGAGCTTCTCAAGGAACTCCCGCACATTGGCAGGCGTGGCGTTCTGGAGATTGACCCCGAACTCGGCTTCTACTCGCTGTTTAAACTCGGATAATCGCACAGATGATGCCCCTGCCTTAATTGTACCGTATGTGGCGCATGCTTACTCGGTGCGGTATCGGATTTCATACACCCGCTGCTTGCCGTTGTAGCCCCCGATGACGGCGAGGGTGCCAATCGGTTGTTGGGGGTTCGGGTCGCGTGCCCACAAAATCGGCTTACCGTCCATCAGCGCCCACACATAGCCACCCCGACGCGAGAGTTGAAGGGTATGCCTGCCGGGCGTCATCATTTGGGGGCTGTCGCTCTCTTCGCGTCCGAAGAGGCGCAGACGGGTGCGCGTGTTCGCATAACCGCCTACGAACACGATGTAGTCGCGCCCTGCATTCCGCTCAGCGGTGGTGGGCAGAAACGCCCCCAGTATCCCATCCTGAACCGCCTCGAACTCTATCCAGAGGTCAAACTCACGGGCGTTCAGCTCCCCTATCTCCAGATGGGATTCGGGCGCTCCCTCGTAGACCCACGCGCCGTCGCGTACCTCCCAGCCTGACCCTATCTTAAGACCTTCGGCATCCGTGGGGGTTAGCACACGGGTCGCGGTCTCGCGCGTGAGCATCGGTGGAGGCTCAACGGGAGGCGGAATCTGCCCCACAGGCTCCAGCATGCGGCAGTAGAAGAGGTCATATGGCTCATAGACCGAGTAGCCCGTGCCCTGAGGCGTGTAGAGGTCGATGGAGACGCCAACCTCGCGCCCGCCCCCTTGCCAAAACCAGGGGCTTTCGCCCCCGTTGGGCAGGGCAATCTCGTAAATCGTGGTACGGTCGCGGGTGCGGGTCGCACGCCACTGCAAGCCGTTGGTCGTGCCCGATACCGTCCGCAGTTGGGGTTGCTCTGCGTTCACCAAATCCAAAGCGAAGGTGCCCTTGCCCGAGAAGATGCCCTCACCCTCGCCGTCGTAGCCGATGTGAAGCCTCTGCCACTCACCCGTGATGCGGAACAGCGCATAGAAGTTGTGCCCATCGTGCGCGTGTTTGTAGACCAGCCGACGCTCGTCTTGATTCAGCTCGCCTGCGATGGGGATTGCGCTCCATTCGCTCTCATCACCATCTAGGCGTATCGGCGCATACCACACGAACGGCTGCCACGGATAGAGAGGATAGGGGTCGATGGTGTCGGGAAGCCCGTCGCCATCGCTGTCGGGGTGACGTGGGTTCGGTCGGCGTGATTGGAAGGTGGGCTTCACGAAGGTATTTTGCAGGGGTGCGGGTGCCCAAGTGCTGAGCATCGCCTTGCGTAGGTCGTTCATCTGTCCGTCGGTGCTGGCTCTGCGGGGGGCGGAGCCGAAGCGCTTCTCGTCTAGGGGCAGACGGGGGTCGTCATCGGGAAAGCCGTCGCCATCGCGGTCGCGCACGACCACCACCTCGCCGAAGTACAGTCGGAGCCACTGCGCATCGGTGAGGGTGCGGTCCCAGTACGCCATCACATTCCAGTGGTTGCCGTGGCGCCCTGCGGTGTTCCAAGCGAATTGGTACACGGAGCCGTCGGGATTGGTGCGTCGGGTGCGGGGTTCGGGATGGTTGAACACGATGCGCTCATCCTCGCGGTTCGCCAGCGAGAACGCCCCGAACGATTCCATCTGATGGTGAAACTCGTGGGCGACCAGCCACGCCGTATCCCCACCCCCCAGAAACTGACTGCGCGCTGGGTAGCCTTCGGGGAAGCCGTCCACGCCGAAGGTTCCGCCCCCGCTGTCGTAGTACTCCCAGCGCTGAGTTTGGGGGTTCCAGCGTTGAGGGAACGCCTGCTCTATTTGTCCTGCGTAGGGCACGGGTTCGTATACAGGCTGGAAGTTCGTGCGTTCGGGGTTTTGGGTGTCCAGAATGGTAAAGGCACCCCCTCCGGGGGGAGCGAAATCGACCCCTGCATAGGCACGGCAGGGAGGCAAGCCCTTGTAAAAGCCCGATGCCGATTCAGGTTCTGCCCCCCACCGTTGCCAACGCTCATCTACAAAGAAATGGAAGTCAACCCAAAGGCGCATCCCACTATTCACCCAGAAGTAGCGGGCGGCGATGGCGTACTCCTCCTTGATGCGTGCCAGTACCTCTTGGCTCATTTTCGGGGGTGGGGGCGCAGGAGCGTTCGGGTCAGCGTAGGCAGATTGGGCATTCACCACATTCGGCATCAGTAGTACCTTCACGGGCAGGCGGATAATAGTCTTGTACCCCTGAGGGGCAAGGGTAGCGAAGGCATATTCGCGCCGCCACGGCGGGTTTGCTCCCCATTTGCGCTCTTCGGCGGTGGGCTGGGTGGCGGGGTCGTAGATTCGGTAGTAGTAGCGCGTGCCAGGTTTTAGACCCGTGATGCGCACGCGGTGATAGGTGCGCTTACCGGGTTCGCCCTCTACCGTGCGCACAGTAGGGGACGCCCAAAGGTCTTGGCGCTTGTCAGGCGGACGCCAAGCGGTAGCAGGCAGGTTGCCCTCCCGAATCTGGACTCGGCTCTCGCAGGGCTGAGCAGTGAAGTACTGGAGGATTACATAAGTGCGCCCTAACTCCATTACGGGGCGTGTGGGGTCAAGTAGGGGAGCGGTATCGCCTTGAGGTTGACCAAACGCGGTAGCCAGCAACACCCCCAAGAGGCACATCCAGAAAGGTCGCATATCGAGGGGTTTTCACAAAGGTCTCCATTTTCCTGCTGAGACGAGGGGGTAGCACCGGAGACCTTAAGCTCGGTTCTGTATGCTGTAGGGGGAACCTGCTGGAAGGGGTGGAAAACCGATTTTTCGGTTCCCCCTGCCTTAGGGGGAACCTGAAGGAGGGGGTAAACATTCTGACCTCCGCCCTAACCCTCCCCCTAATCGCAGGGGATAACACGGTTCCCCCTGCCATAGGGGGAACCTGCTGGAAGGGGTTTTCTCAAATAAGGGCAGATACAGGGGTCTGCCCCTACATAACGCCGATGGGTAGGGGCACGCCCCTGTGCGTGCCCTTCTATTCCCCATGCCTTAGGGGGAGGGAAAAGCTCCCGATTTTTTTACGGCATGGTCAACCAAGATTAGTATTAAATGCGATAAGCCAACCAAAGCGAAAGGTATACTCCCAGTGTATGAAGCGCGTGGCGTGCCTATGGGGAGTTGTAGCGCTGTTGGTTGGATATGCTCTGGCTCAGCAGGCGCAGGAGCGTGGCATCACCTTCGGCAACATCACCCTCCAGTACGAGCGTCTCAAGTCGTCCCAGCGGCGCAAGGATAACACCATTACGGTGGAGGTGGAGGGCAGGCGCCAGAACCCCGTGTTCGTGAACGCGCCCGACCAGTACTTCACGATGAGCTCCCTGCGGATGCAGGCGGTGCTCGCCACGAATGAGCAGGGGCAGTTCGTGCTTCAAAGCGCGCAGTCGGAGGGGCAGGTGGTGTTCCGCTATAATCGCAAGGAGCCGTTCAGCCGCATCGAAGCCACCGCCAATCGCGCCCTATATGATGCCAAAACGCAGACCCTCGTCGTCTCAGGGGATGTGGTGGTGAACGCCGAAGACGATTTCTACACGATGGAGTGGCGCGACAACGAGCAGATGACTATCTACTTGGGGGAGGAGGAACAGCGCGTGGAAGCCACCGGACGCGAACGGGACGGCACCCGACGCGGCACGATGACCATCACCCCTAAGAAGAAAGCCTCTTCATAGCCCGCCCTCCACATACCGCTTCAGCCCGCGCACAATCGCTTCGGCAACACGCTCTTGGAACTTCGGGTCGACCAGCTTCGATCGGTCAAACGAATGGTTCAGGTAGCCGACCTCTATCAGCACCGCTGGCATTTGGCTTGTGCGCAGGACTGCCAAGCCGTTCTGGTAGAGGGTGGTATCGGAACGCACGCCTTTTGACGGTAGCCCACTGACCTTCGCAATCTCTCGCAGGATTGCCTGCCCCAGCGCGCGACTGTCGGCGTCCTCTTTGTGGTAGTAGATGGTGGTGCCCGAAACCGAGTTGGGGCGCGGGTTCGAATCGCAGTGGATGCTGATGAAAAAGTGGGCGTTGGATTGGTTCGCCATCGCCGTGCGCTCGTAAAGACCGAGCGTTTTATCCTCAGCGCGGGTCATAATCACGCTGGCGCCTTCGCGTGCGAGCCGTTCTGCCACCTTCAGCCCGATGCTGAGCGTGATGTCCTTCTCTAAGATAGCCTCTTTGCCCTGTCCCCAGCGTGCGCCTGCCTGACTGCCCCCGTGCCCGGGGTCAATCACGACAATCTTCTGTTTTAGCGTTCCGCCCGAACCGCGTGGGGGACGCAAGTTGAGGGTGAGGGTCTCTTTGCCCGGCAGCAGATGGGCGCTCACCACACGGTTCAGCTCCAGCACAAGTTGCACCATCCCCTGCCCCACAGGAAGCGCACGCATAGCGCGCACAAACAGCCCCTCCTCCACAACCGACAGTTCGAACGCGTCTTGCAAGGTGCCCGGCACTTCCAACACGACGCTCAGTGGGTCTTCCAAGAAGCGCATGCGGGGGGTGACACCCTGCGTCAGAGGGAGCTGAATCTGAACGCCCTGCGCTGTGCGCTGGAGGCTCGGCATCTGAAACAGGGGCACGGCTGGCTCTGGGGATTGAGGGCTTGGCTCCTCAGCTGGCGGGGTGGGCTCAGCAGGGGCATTCGGCGCTTCGGCGGTTGCCACCTGCTGGGGTTCCGAAGGCTTCAGGAACCCCACCTGCCACCGATGACTCACCCCTTCCGCTTGGTGTACAATCGGGGTGCTGAGCTCCAGCACTATCCGCACGGTCTGCGGGTCAAACTGAGCGAGGCGCGTGGCTTTGAGTTCGGGGTGCGCGCCTTCCTCAAGGCGGGGTGGGTTATCGGGCAGAGCGCATCCCACGAGGTCTATCACCAAGCGGGGTGGGTCATTCAGGCTAAAAACGCGCCAGTGCACGGGGAAGCTAGTCTCCACTTCCACTTGGGCGATGTCGGGCAAGAGGCGTGCAGAGCGGATATAGGCGAGCAGGGTAAGGGTGCGCGTCGCTTCATCCCAACGGGTATAGCCCCCGATGCGTCGGATAAGGTCGCGCACAGGCACGCACAGTTCAGGTGGGGTGTCGGAAGTCCTCCGTTTTTCGGAAAGAGGCAGTCGTGAAGCAGGCGAGTCGGGGGGGAGAGCGAGCAGACGCAAGTGGTCACCCTGTCGCTGGGTTTCGATGCCGAGGTTCGGGAGATGTTGGAGGGGAAGCCACAACTCGCGTCCATCCCAGAGCGGAGGCGGATGGAGTTCCAGCACCGTTCCGCGCAGGGAGAGGTGTGCCTCCTGCAGTTCGGCTTGGCTCGGCTGACCCCACAGGCTCAGCACCAGCATCCACAGCCCTGCGACCAACGCGCTCCCTCGCATAATGGCTCCTATAGGGAATTTTCGGCATTCTGTCCATGATTCCTGCAATCAGTGCGAGACTAAAAACAGAGAATCCGAACATCGCAAAGTATCGGAATGAGACCCTTCGCCTGCGGCTCAGGGTGACGAATGGGGGGCACGAGGGACGAGGGGAAGGGCGACATTCCCCCTCTTGCCATGCCCTCCCCTCCCTCGTCATGCTGAGCGCCAGCGAAGCATCTCAGAGACCTTTCGCATTCGCTCAGGGTGACGAAAGGGGAAAGACAGCGGCTCAGGGCGACGAAGGGAGCAAGAAAGCCCGCATGTCTGCTCCCTGAGTAAAAACCGTCCCCTTCAGTCGGGTACAATTCCCGTGCTATGGGTGTGCGTGTGAACTTGCCACCTGTTCGGCTGCGCCATTTGGAGCATCTCCTGACGCCGTTGGGCATCTGGCAACACACTCGCTACTCAGAGCCGTGGGTCGAACACGGCTTCTCCATCGATGACCAAGCACGGGGACTAATCGTTGGCGCATGGCTCTATCGGTTGCAACCCCAATCCCCCGAATGGCTGGAAATTCACAATCCCAACCTGCCCGAACGCCTGATTGAGGTCTGCTTGCGCTATATCGAAGAAGCGCAGTTGCCATCGGGACGCTTCCATAACTTCCGCGATGCCGAAGGCGACTGGATCGACGAGGTCGGGAGCGACGATTCCTATGGGCGCACTCTCTGGGCGCTCAAGACCCTCTGTAAACTCCTGCCGAACACTGCGTGGGCACAGCGCGCTGAGACCATCCTCCAAACAGCCATCCGCCAGTGGAGCAGCATCGAACCCTTGCGTTCGATAGCATTCCTACTCTTAGAGGAGGACGACCATCACCGCCTGATTGTGTTAGGGCGTCGGCTTGCGGACAGCTACGCGGCGACCCGCGAACCCGATTGGCGCTGGTTCGAACCGTTCCTGACCTATGATAATCCCCGTCTGGCGCAGGCACTTCTGTTAGCGGGACTTCGGACGCGCAACCCCTACTGGATCGACGATGCCCGCGAAGCGTATGAGTTCCTGCAGGAGGTCACCTTCGCTGAGACGGGCTATTTCAATCCTATCGGCAATAATGGCTGGTACTTCCGAGGCAAGAGCCGTCCCGTCTTTGACCAGCAGCCGGTGTGTGCGGGGGCGACCGTCGAGGCATTTTTGGATGCGTGGCAGGCGTTCGATTTCTACAAGCCATTCTTTGAGAGTGCCCAGCGTGCGCTGATGTGGTTTCACGGCGACAATGTCCACCAGATAGCGCTTTATGACCCTGAAACGGGCGTCGTGTACGATGGGCTGAACCCGCTGGGAGTGAACCTCAATCGGGGAGCGGAGTCGGTGGTTAGCTACCTGATGGCGCGCATTCGGTGGGAGCTTTACACCCGCTCCTGACGCTCCAACGCCCGGAGCCTACTCTCGAGCCTCGCTCTCCGAAGGCGAACCCACAGGAGATACCCGAAGATTCCAGCCCACACGATCCCGATGCTCAGCGCTAAGACTATCTGCCAGTTCACGCACTCGCTCCTCTAAAAGGCTGACGGAAACCCGCAGTCGGTACAGCACGAAGGCGGTCAAGGCGTAGGTCAAGACGCCCAGATAGACCCCCGTGCGGTAGTAAATATCCAACGCCTCGCGCCGCGCCATCACATTGCTCGGATGGAGTGAAAGCTCCGCCACCACAGGCAGGCGCGGAATGACAAAGATGAGCAAGGGGACTGTCAGCGCGGCGAACACAGCATAGCCCGCACTCATTGCCGCCCGCTGACGCTCATCTTCCAGCGAACTGCGCAAGGCGAAATAGGCGGCGTAGATGAGCAGCTGGATGACAATCGTGGTCTGACGGGGGTCCCAGTGCCACGCCTTGCCCCACTGCTGATAGGCGAACACCATCCCCGTAAGCACCGTGATGACACCGAAGAGCAGTCCCACCTCGTTGCAGGCGCAGGCGCGCGCATCGTCTAACAGGTGGCGTTTGCGCAAGTATCGCCACCCAAAGAAGCCCCCCATCAAGAAACAGCCCGTCATAATGAAGGCGGCAGGCACATGGAACACCACAATCCGAGCGGTCTCCGGGTCTTTGAAGGCTTCAGCAGGAGGAATCCAGAAGTAAGCTAACCCCACCAGCAGAAGCATCCCCAGACCTGCAAGCCAAGTGGCAAATCGCATCGTGGAATGAATTGTACCCGAACGGAATCTAAAAGTGGCGGTGGCACAATAATCAAGTGCGGGCGAGTGAGAGGGTGGGCGTGGTACAATTCCTCTGTGCGCACCAGCGTTTCAATTCAGGAGCTATTCCGTGAGCTCAGGCAGTTCGGAGTACGCATTCGCGAGCAGAATGAGGTCTCTGATTACCTTCTGCGTTTTCCAAGCCTGATAGATACCGTTCGGCGAGCCACTGAGGCTGCATCGAAGCATCTGCCGGAGGCACAACTCTCCCTTGAACTCTACCAAGACCCAGAGTCGGAAGATGAACACCTCGTGCTATATGCCCGATTCCCCCAATATGAGGAGGATGTGATGTCTCGAATCCGCAAAGCACGGAACGAGTACCGACCGTTCTTGGGTCAAGATTCAGGCTACCTCCTGCTAACCACCGACTTCCGACACCCCGAGCCGTGAGCGATGGTGTTCGACTGGAAAGACTTCTTGGCGTTGGCGAAAGCGTTGCAAAATTCAGGAGATTCATTCCCACCTGAGGCAACGAAACGCACAATAGTCAGTCGCGCCTACTATGTTGCTTTCTGCTTCTTGCGCAATTACGCCGAAAACCATTTAGGGTTTCGCCAAGAGGTGAACCCCCTCCGTAAGGTTTTTACAAGGGTAGGTTTTTGCCGTACACGATACTCTGTACCTCAATCATAAGGGCAGACACAGGGCTGTCCCTAAGCCCCCACCTGTCATGCTGAGCATCAGCGGATGTCATGCTGAGCGAAGCGAAGCATCTCCAAAGAGACCCTTCGCCTGCGGCTCAGGGTGACGAGGGGAAGTATGGCTCAGGATGATGGGAGGAGGCGCCTTAGGGTGCCCCCCCCTTTCGTCATGCTGAGCGCAGCGAAGCATCTCAGAGACCCTGCGCCTGCGGCTCAGGGAGACGAGAGTGGGTAGGGGCAGACCTCGTGTGTACCTTCCGAGAAAAACTACCCTTGTAAGTTTCCCCAACATCCCAGCGGGTGGTGGGGTACAATTCGCTGTGATGGAGTGGCAGTTTCTGCTGGTTGCGTGTGCCATTGCGTTCTGGGTTGGTGCCCTGCCGTTCGGCTACTGGGTGGCGCGTCTGCGCGGGGTCGACATTCGCAAAGTAGGGAGCGGGAATATCGGTGCCACGAATGTGTTCCGAACTCTGGGCGCTAAGGCGGGCATCACAGTGCTCATTTTAGACGCGTTCAAGGGCTGGCTCCCCACTTTCGGGGTGATGCAGTTCAGCAAGGGCGATGACCTCTCTGGGGTACTGGTGGGGGTTTCGGCAATTTTGGGGCATACCTTTTCGCCGTTTTTGGGTTTCAAGGGGGGTAAGGGCATCGCAACGGGGTTGGGCGCGCTGTTAGCCCTGTCGCCGCCCATTGTGGGGATTGCGTTCCCGATATGGCTGGTGGTGTTTTTACTGACGCGGTGGGTGTCGCTTGCGTCGCTTACGGCGGCGCTCAGCGTGCCGATTGCCAGCTACCTTTTGGGACTCTCCCCCTACACCACTGCCATTTTGGCTGGGGCGGTTGCTGTCGTGTTCTGGAAGCACCGCGCGAACATTCAGCGACTGTTGCGCGGGGAAGAGCCGAAACTGCGGTTGCGTTCCCCAAAGCCCAGCTTAGAGCAAGCCTGCTTAGACCTCGCACGCACCGCTGTCGAGCGCATGGTGATGGAGGGCGCACGCGTGGAACCCGACCTTACGCGCCT
>VAPR01001396.1_pt1 | contig 11969 bp, 9 predicted proteins | sample 3380701 | NCBI WGS metagenome assembly VAPR01 (sample SAMN11536904, study PRJNA540576) | hot springs metagenome | isolation source: hot spring wet sediment | place: Spain: Lobios | collected 2014-01
CCCGCCCGAAACCTCCTGCGGGACGCCCCGAGCAATATCGCTGGTTCGAGTAGCCGGCATCCCGTGTTAGCATCTCTTCTCGCAATTTTCGATAGAGACCTGTCGGCTATTGTGTGAACGGCCGGAAAGCTAAACAGCTCAGAGGAAGTCTTAGTGGCCAACATCAAATCGCAGATAAAACGCAACAGGCAGAACGAGCGCCGCAGACTTCGCAACAAAGCCGCGCGCTCAGAGATAAAAACGCGCATAAAGGCGGTACTTGCAGCGCTGGACGAGGGCGACGAGGAACGGATCGAAGAGAAGGCCCGCATAGCCGTCAAGCGAATCGACAAAGCCGCCCAAAAAGGCATAATTCACAAGAACAAAGCGGCGCGCCTCAAGTCGCGTCTTCACAAGAAGATCGCTTCGGCCGGCTCGAGACAAGACGCCTGAGCCCCGACCCCGCCCCCGGAAAAGTCGTCGCCAGACTCGGTGTCACCCGACGGGTGGCGCCCGGGCCGGGAATGCCTCCAGAGATCGAACTTCTCCGTTCCAACAACAACTTGGACGCAGCCTTTCATCGAGGTCGCCTCTTCCTCGCCTTCAGAAGCGCTCCCAGTCATTTCGCTTCTCCCGATGCCCGGATTTACGTCATCTCGAGCGACGACGGTGGCGCTGACTGGAGGCACGAAGCGACTTTCAAGAAAGGGCGCGACCTGAGAGAGCCCCGTCTGCTCTCATGGAAAGGAAATCTTTTTCTTTACTTCTTTCAGGCGGGCGCCAGCCCGTTCAGTTTCAAGCCCGAGCGCATCTACGCATCGAAGCGCACGGGCGAGGGCAAATGGGAAGAGCCCCGTCCGATATCGGAAAAGGACGCTGTAGTCTGGCGCACCAAGGTGATCGATGGTGTGCCGTACATGATCCGATACTCAGGCGGCGGACAGATGTACGGCGCGTCTGCCTCTCTTCCCAGACTTAGAGTCGAGCTTTTGACCACCGAAGATGGTTTCTCCTGGAGGCCGGTGGACGAAGAGAATCCCGTCGTATACGAAGGGGGAGGATCGGAGGCCGACTTCGCCTTCGACCGGTCGGGCAATCTATGGGCCGTCATTCGCAACGAGGTCGGAGACTCCGGTGGATGGGGGTCGAAGATCTGCAAGGCATCAAAGGACTCTCCGGCCAGGTGGGAGTGCACCGACGATCGCCGGAAGTTCGACTCCCCTTTAGTCTTCGAGCACGCAGGCGAAATCTTTCTCATCGCCAGACGAAATCTGGCTCCCTGGCGCTGCGGCGACTACGATCTCGGCTTGAGATTTCTGCCTCCTAGGCTTCAGTGGCTCGTAAACGAGCTCTCTTACTGGCTTACCCCCAAACGGACTTCGCTTTACAGGATCGACACGTCCGGTCCGCGCATAGACCACGTACTCGATTTCCCCTCCAGAGGAGACACGGCTTTTCCTGCGATCGTAAAAACCGATGCCGATTCGTATCTCGTCTTCAATTACTCCTCGGATATCGACGGATGTGACATGCCGTGGGTTGCAGGCCAGCTCTCCCCTACCGCTATTTACGTCACCGAGCTCGAGTTATCACCTGCAAATCTCACAGAGTCCGATAACTAGCTTTTCGATTACTGCACGCGAGTCCAGGCCCGACCGGCCTTTCAAATCCAAATCGGCGTCGGCGATTCTCTGGACGAGAAGGCGGGCTCGCGCCGGACCCAGCCTGCGTGCCAGCTTGGAGATGCGGGCTTTGGCGCCGGGAGCGAGATTCAGCGAAGCCAGGATTTCCTTGTGCGCTCCCTCGGCTGAGGCCAGATAAGCGATTCGCCTGCAGCTCGTATAGAGCATGGCCAGTACCTGCAAGGGGTGGTAGCCGCCGTCCAGGAATCCTTCGAGGCTCGAGATAGCATCGGCCGCATCTCCTCGCTCTATCGCCGACATCAGCACCCACGGAGGATCGTGACGAGCGGGCTCGAAAATCGCCTGGACTTCTCCTATCCCTATTCGAGGCGCCGTCCGCCCCGATCGCTTATCCGACGGACCGCCTCTGTTATCCGGCCGCTCGGCCCCGGCCACTGCTCGCTCGCCTCTCGTATCCGGTCTCCCGGATCGCTCATCAGGCCGCTCGGCCCCGGCCACTGCTCGCTCCGAGACCTTGAGCGGATAAGCGTCGGCCAACTGAGCGAGCGCGGAGCGAATTGCATGCACATCAGCTCCCACAGCCGCCCCTAAGAAAGCCGCTGCTTCAGGCGTCAGTTCGAGGCCGAAGTCGCCGGCCAACGCCGCCACGAACGCCGGCAACTCCTGATGCGACGGGCGCTCGGGCGCTTCGAATCGTACATTGCATCCCTCGAGTTTCTTGCGGACGCCGGCGGTCAATTTCCTTTCGCTCGAAATAGCGACGAGAACAGCACCGGGATGGTGACCGCTGGATCTCGCTTTGGCCAGCCACCCGCAAATCTCTTCGGCCCGGGCTTCCGAGATCGAACGGCACTCGACCACGATCGCTTTGGGCTCTCCGGTAAGAGAAGGGGTAGAAGCGGCAAGTAAAGCAGGCTCGAAGGATTCTGAAGCGTCGAATCGCTCGACCAATAAAGACGAAACCTGATCGAGCCCGCAAGCGGCGGCGAAGCCCTCGATGGCTCTCTCTATCGCCCGGGCCCTTTCGCCTTCGTCATCACCCTCAGCTATTACGACCTGGAGATCGTCACCTCGCTCTACCTGGATCCGTTCGTCAGATTCGCCGCTCACGATCCGAGAATTGCCTCCAGCATCCGCATGCCCGACTTGATCTCGGCCACATTGTGCACCCGCACGATGCGCGCCCCTGCGCCGACCGAGTAGGCCAGAGCCGCCAGGGTGGGATAAAGACGTTCGTGCAGGTCCAACCCTAAGCTTTCGCCTATGAACTGTTTGTTGGATGCTGAGACCAGGATCGGACGTCCGAGAGATCTAAGACGGGAGGTCTCCTTTAGAAGCCTGAGGCTTTGGGTGGCGGATTTTCCCAGATCGAGCCCGGCGTCTATCACGATCTTCTGGAAATCCACTCCGGCAGTTACTGCCGACTCGATCTTCTTTTCGAGAAATGCGGTCACCTCGCCCAAAAGATCGACATAGACCGGATTCGGATTCGCCACCCTGGGTTTCCCTTTTATGTGAGTGATAACGAGCGAAGCGCCCTTCGATGCCACGACGCTCGCCATGTCGGGATCGGCCAGTCCCGATATGTCGTTGACCATATGGGCCCCGGCCTGAAGTGCGGCTTTTGCTACTTCGGCGACGAAAGTGTCGACGGAGATAAAAGCTCTTCGGTCCGAGGCGAGGTGCTCGATAACAGGGCAGACTCTGTCGATCTCTTCTTGAGGACTCACAGGATCGCCGGGGCCCGCCTTCTGGCCGCCGACGTCTACGATGTCGGCGCCCTCCTCGACGATCTCCTCGGCCCGCTTCAGCGCCGCGTCCAGCTCGAAGTAGCGTCCTTTGTCGTAAAAGGAGTCGGGTGTGCGGTTGATGATTCCCATCACCAACACGCGGGCGGTAAGGTCGACTACCTCATCCGCTATGGTCAGATAGAACTCCGAGGAAGGACTCGACAATCCTCAGTCCGCCTGTCTGAAGACGGCCACGGCGATAGCGCACATGAGCACCCCGACCCCGAGCAGTATCGCAACTTCGGCGAATACAGAAAGCTGGTGTCCGAAAAATACGACGGCCGTTCCGAATCCCGCTGTTGGATTCGACCCCAGCATCACCCGGCGAAGGGCGGTGACCCCGTAGGTAGCCGGATCCAGCTTTGCCAGCACACCGAGCCATGACGGAAGCGTCTCGACGGGATACAGAGCGCCCGACAAGAAAAAGATCGGCATCAAAAAGAATTGCATCACCGCTTGGAACGACTCGATGCGCTGAATCCGAGCCGCTATGACGATGCCGAAGCTGGTGAGCGTGAAAGCGGATAGAGCCATGATCCCCAGACCGGCGCCAAGAGCTGCAGGAGAGAGCTTGACTCCTACGAACGGAGCGAAAACGAGCACCAGGGCGCCCTGAATCGTCGAGACGGTAGCGCCGCCGAGTGCCTTGCCGACCACCAAACCCGAACGGGGAACCGGCGCTACGAGCATCTCTCGCAGAAAACCGAATTCTCGGTCCCAGACGATCGAGACCGCCGAGAAGACCGCGCTGAAGATGATCGACATGATGACCACGCCGGGAAACAAGAACGCTTTGAAGTCGAAACCCGGAATCGATCCCCCGATCAGTCGTCCCAGGCCGACTCCGAACACGAACAGATACAGCACCGGCTGAGCCAAAGAAGTTGTCACTCGCATCCTCGAGCGCAGAAAGCGGATCAGCTCTCGCTGCCATACGATTCCCACCGCCCGGTAGAAAGCCTGAAGCGGGAGTTCCTCTTTCGGCGCGATCGAAACGTCGACGGCATCAGTCGCTGCCAACCCTGCTTACCTCCTCGAAAGGTGCCCTCTTACCCACGGGTTCGCCCTGTTCATCTCCTCGCTTCCGGCGTCGGAGTCTCGCATCGCCCGCCCCGTGTATTTCATGAAGACGTCGTCGAGGGTCGGCCTTTGGGTAGCTATCGACTTTACGGGTACCTCCAGAGCCTGGAAGACCTTAGGGATGAAAGCCGCGCCGTCGCTTACATGAAAGATGACCTGGCCGTCGTGAATGGTGGGCTCTACGCCGAGCTTTGCTTCTAGTTGCTTTACTGCGACTCTGTCATCTTCGGTGCTCAAGGTAACTCGATCTTTGCCTACCGATGCCTTGAGCGCAGAAGGGGTGTCTATGGCCACTATCTTGCCGTAGTCGATAATCGCGATTCTGTTGCAGCGCTCTGCCTCTTCCATGTAGTGAGTGGTAAGAAAGATAGTTACATCCTCTGTACGACGTAGCTCGTCGATGTACTCCCAGATGTGCGCCCTCGTCTGAGGATCGAGGCCTATTGTTGGCTCGTCGAGAAACAGCACTCTAGGAGAGTGCATGAGCCCTCTGGCAATCTCCAGACGGCGGCGCATTCCTCCTGAATAGTTGCGAACCAGCTCCTTGCGACGGTCGGCAAGTCCCACCATTTCGAGGACTTCGTCGATGCGGCGCTTCATCACAGATCGCGGCAATCCATAAAGTGCGCCGTGGAAGTGAAGATTCTGCTCCGCCGTCAGAAGATCGTCGAGAGTCGGGTCCTGAAAGACGAGTCCGATCGATCGCCTCACAGATGCGGGGTCCTTTGCTACATCGAATCCCGCTACCGTCGCAAAACCGGACGTCGGGCGCAGCAGCGTACACAACATCGAGATGGTCGTAGTCTTGCCCGCCCCGTTGGGACCCAAAAACCCGAACGTCTCGCCGACCTCGACGTCGAAGCTGACCTCTTTTACGGCCTCTATGGGGCCGAAGCGCTTGGAAAGCCTGTCGGTTACGATCGCCTTGTCAGTTGTCTTTGCCATCCTGCCGTCCGGTCAGCGTCGAATTTGCCGGCCGAGGGTCATGCCCTATGCCGTCGCACACCTTTGGCTGCTTTTCCCGCCAGATGTATCACCGCGATAAAAGCACAGAGAAGGGACGAGAAAATTCCCCTCGAGAACTCTGACATTGTGACCTCTATTTGCGGAGTTTTCGCAAAAGCTTCCGCCGAGAAAATGAGCGCCGAAAGCATCGGGCCTAGCAGAACGAAAAACTTCCCGAGCAACTCGGGTAAGGCGGCTGCCGGAAGCGCCATACCGAATCCGAGAAGTGAGGCGGCTTCAGCGAGGGGAACGGCGATCAAGTTGGAGATCGCGCCGGACGGTTGAAAGGACCCGAAGCGCCAGAAGATCACAGGCGCCACATAGAGCTGAGCCGCAAGACAAATCGCCGCCAGTCCGGCGAACATGCCTGCGATTTTTCCGAAAAACGGCGCCAGGATCCCACGGCCGAGACATCTCCTAAAGACTCGCTCCCATGACTTCGCCCAACTGAGACCCGAGTGGAGGATCCCGGCTGTGGCGGCTACCGACAGCTGAAATCCGGCCAGATCGACCAAGAACGGATCTATTGCGACCAAAAGCGCAACGCTCAGCGAAAGACTTTCCAACGCCTCGATTCTCATTCCTGCCGCCGATCGGCCCAGCCCCACCATCGCCATTGCGGCCGCGCGCAATACGGAGGGCTCCCAACGCGTAAGAACACCGAAGAACGCCACGACCGTCATCAACAAGGCGGTCCTGAGCCGGCTCCGGCCTCGAGTTTCCAATCGCTCGAGAGATACGGAGGCCCCGCTACGAGACCTCTTTCGAATCGAGGAGAACTTTTCTTTCCGTGCAGCGCGCTCGACCGAGTCGAACACGAAAGCCGCCATCGCCAGGACGGCCGAGAAGTTATGCCCCGATACCGCTGTGAGATGAGACAAGCCCGACTTGCGAAACTCCTCTTTTCTCGAATAAGGAAGCGAGAAGTCGTCGCCTATGAGCAAGCCGAGCATCAGGGCCGCCTCTTCTTTGGGAAGGGCCACCGAAACGGCTTTTGAAAGTCGCTCTCTCAGCGCGTTGCTGAACGATAAGAGTCGGCTCGGCGGCGCCCTGACCTCTACGAGCTTTGCATGAACGACCGCTACCGTATGTCGCCGCTTCTGGTAGCCGGCGACGGTGGGGGCCGGCGGCGCTAGAACACCGACGATACGTAGAGCATCGCCCAGACGAGCGCCTGCAGGAGTAGAAGTAGAAACCAGCACCCGGGCTCGGGTGGGCGGACGCGAGCGCTCCGGTTCGATCCGGTCCAAGCTAAGAACGAATCGCTCTCCGCCAAAGTAGGGCTGGGGATCCGAGACGACCCTTCCGCCGCCTTCTATTTCTTGGTAATAAAGCTGCGCTACCCGCGCCTCGAGCGACTCGATCGATCGTTCCTCGATGCGAGATCTATAACCTGCGAGCAGTACGAGGCCGACGGTTACCGCTACTGCAGTCACAAAGCGGCGGCTCTCGGATTCGCGCCGGCAAAGCCACAACAGCCCCGTAAGGACCAAAAGACCCCCAGTAGCGATCAGCACCACAGCAGCGGGGAAAGAGGCGACAAGGCGTCCGACGACAACCCCGCCGACGGCCACAGGGCCTGCAAGCAAAAACGGACGCCACTGCGAACGCGGAGAATCAGAACGTGACGAACGGGGCGAGTTGAGCGATCTTGACATCGCCGATTCCCGGCACTCGTGAAAGGTCTTGAAGGGCCCTAAAGGGGCCGTTTCGAGAGCGGTCTTCCACAATTCGCCTGGCGAGCGACTCTCCTATTCCGGGAAGCCTTTCCAGTTCGGCGGGTGGGGCTTTGTTGATGTTCACTTTCTTCGAGATGCCCGCTGCTGATTGTTGCCCTGAGGAATCGCCCATCGAGTCCGAGACAGCGGGGTCTCCTTCTGCAATGGAGTCGGGCGGAGGATTTTCTCCAACCTTGGGAATATAGATTCGAGCCCCGTCCTCCAACAGAGCGGCTAAGTTGACGCGGGCTAGGTCTGCATCGGATGTGGCGCCTCCCGCAGCTTCGACAGCGTCGACAACCCTTCGTCCCTGCCCCAGGTAGTACACCCCAGGAGCATTGACCGCTCCGGTTACATAGACGGCCAACGAGTCGCTTTCGGATAACTCGGGCGATTCGTTCTTTTTAGACTGCGCGCCCGAGGGGCCGCCAACCTGTCGCCGGGTTATGCCGAGGTCTTCGATCGAACTGGGCTTGGGATCGGGGGAATCCAGTAGAAAAAAAGCACCAACCCCCGCACAGACGAATAAAAGCGCAATGACAACGGCGCGTGGGGCCCCCAGCTTTCCGAGGCGCTCCCGGAATTTACTGAGGATCGAACGGAGCTGTCGGGAACCCGGGGCAGCCTCTTTGTCAACCGAGGCGCCGGCAAGCGTCGCCAAATAGTCGGACCGATCGAACAACCCTCCCCCCTCTTGGTCGCAGCAACGCCTGAGACCTGACCGTCTGAGAGCCTAAGGCATCCCTACGACATTTAGCCGACGATGTTGACCAGGTGCCGTTCGGGGACGACCACTACTCGACGCGGCTCTTGGCCGGCGAGAGTCTCTCTTACTCTTTCCGAAGACAGAGCGATGTTTTTCTGTTCGGCTTCGGAGGCATCCGCGTCGATTTCGATGCGGTCTCTGACCTTTCCGTTTACCTGCACTACAAGCGTTACCTTCTCCGCTTTCGACAACTCGGGATCGGGCGCCGGCCAGGGCTGGTCGTGAACATCCCCCTCGAATCCGAGTCGTTGCCAGAGTTCGGCCGTTATATGGGGCGCCATCGGCGCGAGCATCCTCAAGTAGATGTGCAAGGCATCCCTAAGAGTCGCCGCCCTGGGGCCCTTAGGAGCCTGGGCCCACTTGTACATCTCGTTGAGAAATTCCATAGCCATAGCAATTGCAGTATTGAAAGCGAACTCTTCTATGTCTTTGTTGAATCGCACAAGCGTCCGGTGCAAAAGCTTCATGATGGCGACATCTTCGGGGGTTTCCTCGCGCTCCACCGGCGTCGCCAACCGGCCGAGCGCCAGACGCCAGATTCGCTGGAGGAATCGAAGCGCTCCGTCAACTCCTTCGTCCTGCCAGTCGAAATCCTCGGCTGGAGGACCCACAAAGAGGTGGTAAAGACGCAGGGCATCCGCCCCGTGAGTCTCGAAATACTCGGTCGGCACGGCCACGTTGCCCTTGGATTTGGACATCTTCGTTCCGCCCATACGAACCATGCCCTGAGTGAACAACCGAGCAAAAGGCTCCCTCGTCTCGATCAGACCGAGATCGGCGATCGCTTTGGTGAAAAAGCGCGCATAGAGAAGGTGAAGGATGGCGTGCTCGACGCCACCGATGTACTGATCGACCGGCATCCAGTGTTCGACTTTCGATCGATCGAAGATCTCCTTGTCGTTGGTCGCATCGCAATACCGCAAGAAGTACCACGAAGAGTCGACGAAGGTGTCCATGGTGTCGGTCTCACGACGAGCAGGGCCGCGGCACGAAGGACAGGTAGTCTCTACGAATTCGCGCGATGCTGCGAGCGGCGACTCTCCTGTCGGCTTGAATTCGATTCCTTCCTCGGGAAGCAGGACGGGCAGTTGGTCTTCGGGTACCGGAACGATCCCGCAAGAATCGCAGTAGACGATCGGTATCGGACATCCCCAGTAGCGTTGGCGAGAGATCAGCCAGTCCCTCAGCCGGTAATTGACCTTTCTTTCGCCGATCCCCCGCTTTTCTAACCACTCTATGACCGCTTGTTTTCCCGCCTCCGAATCGAGCCCCGTGAACTCGCCGGAGTTGATCATCCGACCCGGGCCTACGTACGCCTCCTCGAGCGGCTCGCCCTGCCATCCCGGCGGCTCGATTACGACCTCTATGGGAAGCCTGTGGGCTCTGGCGAAGTCGAAGTCGCGTTGGTCGTGAGCCGGCACCGCCATGATCGCTCCGGTGCCGTAAGTCATCAGTACGTAGTCGGCTATATACAGCGGGATGTCTTTGCCGGTGAAGGGATTTCTTACATGCCGCCCCGTGAATACCCCTCTTTTTTCGTCGACAGCCTCGGCCGAGAGGCGTTGAACTTCGGACTCCCGCTTGACTTGCTCGATGAAGGATCGGACTTCGCTTTCTCGATCCGTGCCGGCAACCAGAGGCTCGACGAGCGGATGTTCGGGCGCCAGCACCGCATAGGTCATACCAAAGACGGTGTCGGGGCGGGTGGTGAATACCCTGATCTTCCGCCGGTCGGGCGGAATATCAGGAATCGGTTCTGAGATCTCGAGGTCGAACTCGCATCCCTCCGAGCGCCCGATCCAATTGCGCTGCATCACCTTTACGCGCTCCGGCCAGTCGAGGGATTCGAGGTCATCGAGCAAATCCTGAGCGTATTTGGTGATTGCGAAGAACCACTGCTCCAGGTCACGCTTTGTAACGGGAGTGCCGCAGCGCTCGCATACCGCCTCGTCTCCGATGACTTGTTCGTTCGCGAGCACCGTCTGACAGCTCGGGCACCAATTGACAGGCGCGCGCTTGCGGTAAGCGAGGCCCTTTTCGTAGAACTTCACGAAGAGCCACTGCGTCCAGCGGTAATAGGAAGGGTCGAGCGAGGATATCTCTCTGCTCCAGTCATAAACCGCCCCGAGTCGCTTGATCTGGGCTTTCATCGTGGCGATTCGTTCTTTGGTGTATACGGCAGGATGAATCCCTGTTTTTATGGCGGCGTTCTCTGCGGGAAGACCGAAGGAGTCCCACCCCATAGGTGAGAGAACTTTGTATCCCTTCATCGTCTTGTAACGGCAGATGACGTCACCCAAGGTGTAGTTGCGCACGTGTCCCATGTGCAAGTCGCCCGAGGGATACGGATACATGCACAGGTCGTAGAACTTGGGGCGGGGGTCTTCTTCCGAAACGTAGTAGCGTTTGGTCTCCTCCCACCTCTTTTGCCACTTCGCTTCTATGGCTTGAATTAAGCCGGGCGCATATTGATCGGAGTCGTCGAAGCTCATGTTTTTGCCCACCATTTGAGAATTCGACTCATAAATGTTCCTTCGCAATCCGACACAAGTATTGCAAGCCTAGGCGCGCGTCCTCACACGCCTTTGTGAGATGTCCGAGTTGGAGTAAGGAAGGTGGCTGAAACCGCATCCCCCAGCACGACCGGAACCTCGACTCTGCAAGAACGACCCCGCGTCTTAGTGGTAGATGACGAACCCGGGGTACGCCAGGTGATCAGGGTGAATCTGGTAATGCAAGGCCACGAGGTGGTCGAGGCCAAAAATGGCGCGCAGGCATTGCGCGCTCTCGAAGAGAACGGAATCGACCTAGTGGTATTGGATCTTATGATGCCGAAGGTCTCGGGATGGGACGTGCTCGAAGCCGTGAGACAGCGACGGGGATCCCGAGCGATTCCGATCATCGTGCTATCGGCGGTCACCACCGAAGACGCCAAGATCAAAGCCTTCGAGCTGGGGGCTTCCGACTACATCGTCAAGCCCTTCGCAGTCGGCGAGCTGCTCGCGCGGGTCAATCGAACACTGCACGAGCGCAAAGAGAAGCAAGTTCTGGCCGAGTTCTCCATCACCGACTGGGTGACGGGATTGTTCAATCGAAGGTACCTCGAGTTGCGGCTTCCGCAGGAGGTCTCCAGGGCTCACAGGTACCAACGACCACTCGCCGCTCTTTTCTTCGAGGTGGATCAACTCCCGTGGCTGCTCGAGGAGCGAGGTCCGCAATTCGTAGATGGCATCTTGCAAGAGGTGACCTCGCTGGTGCGGGGCGAGACGCGAGCATGCGATGTTTTGTTCAGATACGACGGCGATTACTTCGTCGCCTTGCTCCCCGACACACCTCTCGGAGGCGGCATCGAAGTGGCCAATCGCATCAGGAAAAGGATGCTGGAGACCGAGTGGAACCAGGAAGTGGGTCTGTCGGGCACCTTCGGCGTCGTCGAGCTTCAAGAGGGGGAAGACGCAGCCAAGTTCCTGACTCGCGCCGAAGAAGCGTTGCTGGCGGCAAAGCGAGCGGGAGGAAACTCTGTATGGCCGTTGCCTGAAAGCTCGGAAAGCCCGGCTGTGGCGCAAGCCATCGGCTCGGTCGCAGACTATCAAGCTCAGTACGAAAGCGACGGTGGCGCTGTCGAGATGCGTCCTCCCTCAGAGTCGTATCCAGAAACTTCGCCGGCGATTGCAGAGTATCCGGTCGAGAGCGGCCCGGCAGAACCAATCATCGCACCGGAAGAGGCAGCCGGCGCCGGATTGCACGGCGCCGAGGAGTATCAATACGTCGAATATTCCCCAGAGCTGCAGTCGGGCGCCACTCAACGAATCGACCCCGCCGTACTCGACCAACTTCGCCAACAAATGGAAGCGACGGCGCAAGAAGGCGAGCTTGGGCAAAGCGCTTCCGCCGAGCCCCAACCTGTACAGGAATGGGACGAGCAAGCCGCTCCGGAACAGTGGAACCCCTCAGAGGGCTGGCAGGAATCCCAGCAGTGGGACCAGTC
>VAPR01001398.1_pt1 | contig 11958 bp, 11 predicted proteins | sample 3380701 | NCBI WGS metagenome assembly VAPR01 (sample SAMN11536904, study PRJNA540576) | hot springs metagenome | isolation source: hot spring wet sediment | place: Spain: Lobios | collected 2014-01
GGGTCCGGTAGACCGGAAGATGATGATCAACGCCCTGAACTCCGGAGCTCAGGTGTTCATGGCGGACTTCGAGGACGCCTTATCGCCCACATGGGCGAACGTGGTGGTGGGGCAGAAGAACCTCATGGACGCTGTACGGCGCACCATCGAGTACACGAGCCCAGAGGGCAAGCGGTACCAACTGGCGGAACAAACCGCCACCCTCTTGGTCCGACCCCGGGGCTGGCACCTGGTGGAACGACACGTGCGCGTGGACCAGGAGCCCATCTCCGGCTCCCTGTTCGACTTCGGTCTGTACTTCTTCCACAACGCCCAAGCCCTATTGGAGCGAGGTACCGGGCCGTACTTCTACCTCCCGAAGTTGGAAAGCTACCTGGAGGCCCGCTTGTGGAACCAGGTGTTTCAGTACGCCCAGGACGCTTTGGGCATCCCGCGGGGGACCGTGCGGGCCACGGTGTTGGTGGAGAACATCCTGGCCGCCTTCGAGATGGACGAGATCCTGTACGAGCTACGGGACCACGCCTCCGGCTTGAACGCGGGCCGGTGGGACTACATCTTCAGTATCATTCGCAAGTTCCGGCACAGGCCGGACTTTGTGCTCCCGGACCGGGCGCAAGTCACCATGACGGTGCCCTTCATGCGGGCGTACACGGAGCTTTTGGTGAAGACCTGCCATCGGCGCGGTGCCCATGCCATCGGGGGTATGGCCGCCTTCATCCCCAGCCGGAAAGACCCGGCGGTGAACGAGCGGGCCTTCGCGAAGGTGCGGGAAGACAAGGAACGGGAGGCTCAGGACGGGTTCGACGGAACTTGGGTGGCACACCCGGACCTGGTGGCGGTGGCCCGGGAGCCCTTCGACCGAGTCCTGGGCACACAGCCGCACCAAAAGCACCGGATGCGGGAGGAGGTGCAGGTGCTGGCAAGCGACCTGTTGGACATTCGGGTGCCCGGCGGCCAGATCACGGAGGCGGGTGTGCGCAACAACGTCAGCGTGGCGTTGCAGTATCTGGACGCATGGTTGCAGGGCACGGGCGCCGCGTCCATCTACAACCTCATGGAGGACGCTGCAACCGCGGAGATCTGCCGTGCTCAGCTGTGGCAGTGGATCCACCACGGTGCGAAGATGGAGGATGGGAACACGGTAGACGCCGATCTGTACTCCGGAATACGGGACCAGGAGCTCAGGCGGTTGGGGGAGGGCGGTCGGCTCCGGGAGGCCGCGGAGTTGTTGGACGCGTTGGTCCTTGGGGAGGAGTTCACCGAGTTTTTAACCCTACTCGCGTACGACAGGCTTGAGTAGGACAGAAGCCTTCGCGCGAGCAATCCTTCGAGGACGCACGGTGGATGCGAAGCAGGTGGCAGAAGGGCTGCGGGCCATCTATCCGCCGGATCGAGTCCTGACCCGTCCCGGCCAGCTGGCACCGTACGAATCCGATGCCTTGACCGCGTTCCGGTCTCGGCCCGCCGCGGTAGTTCTGGCAGAGCGGCGGGAGGAAGTGATAGCCACCGTTCGCTGGTGCCACCGCCACGGGGTCCCCTTCGTGGCGCGCGGGAGCGGGACGAGTCTATCGGGAGGCTCGCTGCCGGTCCCAGGCGGGGTCGTCATCGCGCTGAACCGCATGAACCGAATCCTCCGCCTGGATCCCGAGGAGCGTGTGGCGGTGGTGGAGCCTGGCGTGGTGAACCTGGACGTGTCCCGCGCCGCCGCCCCCTTTGGGCTATACTACGCACCCGACCCCAGTAGCCAGCCGGTGTGCACTGTGGGGGGGAACGTGGCGTTCAACTCCGGCGGCGCCCACTGTCTCAAGTACGGCATGACCGCCAACCACGTGCTGGGGCTGGAGGTCGTGCTGCCCGACGGAGAAGTGGCGCGGCTTGGGGGCGATAGCCTCGAGGGTGTAGGGCCGGATCTGGTGGGCGTGTTCGTGGGGTCTGAGGGAGTATTGGGGATCGCGCTAGAGATCACCTTGCGCCTGGTACCGCGCCCGGAAGCGTACCGGACGGTGCTGGCTGCGTATCGAAGCCTGCAAGCTGCAGGCGAGGCAGTGGCGCAGGTGGTGGCTTCGGGGCTTCTCCCAGGTGCCCTGGAGATCATGGACCGACTCGCCCTGGAGGCCGCGGAAGCTGCGGTGCATGCGGGGTATCCGCAGGACGCAGCAGCCGTGCTCATCGTGGAACTGGAAGGAGAGGAGCCCGAGGTGGAAGCGGAGCTGCGGCGTCTTTTGACCGTGGTGGAAGCTTCAGGAGCGTACGAGGTGCGCTTGGCACGGGACGAAACAGAGCGGCAGCGGATTTGGAAGGGCCGGAAGGGCGCGTTTTCCGCCGTGGGGCGGCTCAGTCCCGACTACCTGGTGCAGGATGGGGTGGTCCCGCGCAGCCAGCTGGGCACGGCCCTGGCGGAGATCGAGCGGTTGAGCCAAAGCTATGGGCTGCGGGTGGCCAACGTGTTCCACGCAGGCGATGGCAACCTGCACCCGCTGATCCTGTACGACGGAAGACGGCCCGGCGAGTTGGAACGCGCGGAAGCGCTGGCAGGAGAGATCCTGCGGCTGTGTATCCGTTTGGGTGGCTCGATCACGGGTGAGCACGGGGTTGGGATGGAAAAGCGGCAGTATCTGGGGGAGATGTTCGGGGAGGTTGACGTGGAATTCATGCGTCGCTTTAAGCGGACGGTGGACCCCCTGGAGATCGCCAACCCCGGTAAAGTCTTTCCTCCCAACGGCCCACGAGCCTTTGCGAGCGGATGAACCATGCCGGCAGTCGTCGTGGCCGTGGACCGTATGGAAGCCGTAGCGGCTGCGGTTCGGGAACACGTGGGGATCCGGCCTCGCGGAGGGGGCACAAAGACCGCTTTACAGTCCACCGATGGGGTGATCTTGGATCTGTCGGGACTTCGGGGCGTGGTGGACTACGAGCCTAGCGAGTTCACGTTCACCGCGCTGGCGGGGACCCCGGTCCGGGAGGTGGAGGCGCTGCTCGCACGGCACGGCCAATACCTTCCCTTCGACCCGCCGCTGGTGGCGGCGGGTGCGACCCTGGGTGGTACCGTGGCGAGTGGCCTCAGCGGACCACTGCGCTACCGCTACGGAGGGGTCCGGGACTTCGTTTTGGGCTGCCGGTTCGTGGACGGCGAAGGCCGGTTGGTGCGTGCCGGCGGAAAGGTGGTGAAGAATGCCGCCGGGTTTGACTTCCCCAAGCTTTTCGTGGGGAGCTTAGGTACGCTTGGGATCCTGGTGGAGCTGTCGTTTAAGGTTTTCCCTCGACCCGTTGCGCACGCCACCTTGTGCGTTTACAGGCAGGATTTAGAGGAAGCGCTTAGGACGTTATGTTCCCTGGCCACCAGCGCCTTTGACATCGAAGGGTTGGAGCTCATTCCTCCGTCTACCCTTTGGGTCCGGGTGGCCGGGCGGGAAGAGTCCTTGGCGTCCCGCATCGACCGGATCCGCGTGTTCCTGGGCGGGGAGGTGGACGTGGTAGGGGACGACGCCACCTTGTGGGAGGAGGCGCGGGAGTTCGCTTGGTTGCCTCGGGGCTGGTCACTAGTGAAGGTCCCTACGACCCCGCGACGGGTGGCGGCGTTGGAGTCGAAGCTCAGCACCACGGAATGCTTGCGCCGGTACTCGGTGGGCGGAAATGTGGCGTGGGTTGGCTGGCCTACGGATCCAGCGCGTTTGAGTGAGATCTTGGCCGAACTGGGCCTGCGGGGCGTCCGGGTTTTGGGCCCCCCAGGCCCGGTGTTTTTGGGCCGCTGGGAATCCGAGCCGTTTGGGGACCGGGTAAAGCAAGCCTTCGATCCGGCGGGCCGTCTGGGGAGGATCGAGGAGTGCAGCACCGGATCCCGGTAGCACGGTACGGCGCCGCTGGACAAGCCATGGCCCGGGCAGTGGAGGCATGCGTCCACTGCGGGTTTTGCCTACCCGCCTGTCCCACCTATCGCGTCTTGGGGGAGGAGATGGACTCGCCCCGCGGTCGCATCTTCTTGATGAAGGAAGTCCTGGAGGAAGGACTTCCGCTGGAAGAAGCATTGCCCTTCGTAGACCGCTGTCTTGGGTGTCTGGGCTGTGTAAGCGCATGTCCCTCCGGGGTCGCCTACGGAGAGCTCCTCACGCCGTTCCGAGAGCTCGCGGAGCGGCAACGCCGCAGGTCTACCCTGGACCGACTGCTGCGGTGGATGCTGTTGAGGACTTTGCCGTATCCAACCCGCTTCCGGTGGGCTGTGGTAGCAGGACTTGGCATGCGCCCGCTGCTACGGCGCCTGCCTGGACGTGTAGGGGCTTGGATGGCGCTGCTTCCAGCTCGCCTGCCGGAAGTAAATCCCTTGCCCAGGGTTGCGCGCGCAACCGAGGAGGTTCGGGCGAAGGTGGCCCTGCTGGAGGGCTGCGTGCAGCGGGTGCTGCGCCCCTCGATCCATTTGTCCACCGTTCGGGTGCTGGCTCGCAACGGGGTGGACGTGGTGGTTCCACCAAGCCAGGGCTGCTGCGGAGCCCTGGCCATGCACGCAGGTGAGGGGGAACTGGCGCGGCAGCTAGCGGCCCGCAACCTCCAGGTGTTCGGGGATTCTGTAGACGCAGTGCTCACCAACGCCGCGGGCTGCGGTTCTGCCATGCGGGAGTACGGGCTGTTGTTCGCAGGGCGCGGTGAGGAAGCTGCGGCGCGGAGACTGGCCGAACGCACCTGGGACGTTAGCGCCTTCCTAGACCAAATCGGTTTTGCCACGCCACCCCCGGCACTGCCCGCACCTGTTCGGGTGGCCTACCACGATGCCTGCCATCTAGCCCACGGCCAGGGTGTGCGGGACGCACCGCGCAGGCTACTTCGGCAGATTCCCAACCTGGAGCTGGTGGAGATCCCGGACGGAGAGCTGTGCTGCGGCTCCGCCGGCACGTACAACCTGGAGCATCCCGAGGTGGCGACAGAGCTAGGGCGCCGCAAGGCCCAGGCGATCCTGCAGACCGGCGCGGACGTGGTCGCCACCGGGAACGTGGGGTGTCTGGTACAGCTTGAAGCGCATTTGCAGGCCCTGGGCCGACCGCTGCCCGTCCTGCACACCATGGAGGTCCTAGAGCGCGTGTATGGGGGCGTACCCCTGGTACCGTTTGGGGGGTCAGAGATGCCGACTGCGGGCCAGGGTGGCGCGCGCCATGCGCAGTGAGGCCGCGTCCACCATCTTGCCCTCCACGGTGATCACCCCTCGCCCTTCTGCCTGCGCGGCTTCGTACGCCGCCACCACCCGTTGCGCCCACGCCACTTCCTCCGGCGTCGGCGAGAAGACCTCATGGACCACGGGGATCTGGGCGGGGTGGATGCACCACTTGCCGTCGAACCCGAGCGCCCGCGCAACCAAGCACAGCCTGCGGAAGGCTTCCAGGTCCCGGAACTCCGCGGACGGACCGTCGTAGGCCCGCAACCCGTGGGCGCGGGCCACCACCACAACCCGCTGCATGGCATAGTGCCAGCGGTGGCCGGGATACAGATCGTCCCAGGTGTCATGGGTGCCGATGGCGGCGGCGGGCATACCCACGGAGGCTGCGAAGTCCCCAGGGCCAAAGCTCAGCGCCTCAAGCCGCGGGCTTGCCGCGGCGATGCGGTCCAGGTTGCTAAGGCCCTCCGCGGACTCCACCAGCACGTGGATGCGCACGCGGCGGGTTAAGCCAAGGTGCGCTTCCACTTGGCCGAGGAGGATGTCCACAAACGCTACCTCCTCCGGCCGGCCGACCTTGGGGACCACCACGGAGTCCAAAAAGTGGCCTGCGGCTTCACACACCTCGATCACGTCCCGGTACGCCCATGGGGTGTCAAGAGCGTTGATGCGTACCATACGGGTCTTGAGCCCCCAGTCTAAGTCCCGCAGGGCCCGGGCGGCCTCACGGCGGGCGGTGTCCTTTTGGTCCGGCGGAACCGCATCTTCCAAGTCCAAAAACACCGCGTCCGCCGAGGACGCGACTGCTTTCTCTACCTTGCGGGGTTCCGAAGCGGGTACAGCCAGGATGGAACGGTCAAGTCGCTCCAGCATAAGACCCTCCCCGGGAGCGTTGCATCCTGAGACAATGAGCCCGAGGCCCTGGTTCCGATTTTACGGCCCAGTGGAGACGCAGTGGACAGGCAGCAGCGAAACGTGGTGACGCTCGCGGTGATGCTGGGGATGTTCCTGGCGGCGCTGGACACCACCGTAGTCGCCACCGCGCTTCCCACCATCGCGCGTGTTCTTGGTGGCGTAGAGCTGTACCCTTGGGTGGTGGCGGCCTACTCCCTCACGCTCACCGCAGCCACCCCGCTGTTTGGTGGACTGGCGGACCGCTACGGCCGCCGCCGGGTCTACCTGTTCGGCATCGCCGCGTTTTTGGCTGGCTCGGCCCTGTGCGGTGCTGCAGCCACCATGCCCCAACTGGTGCTGTTCCGTGCCCTGCAAGGGATAGGCGGAGGTGCCCTGTTAACCGTAGCCATCACCATCGTAGGGGATCTGTACAACCTAGAGGAAAGGGCTCGGGTGCAGGGTTTGTTTAGCGGGGTGTGGGGGATCGCCAGCGTGATCGGGCCGCTGGTGGGCGGGTTCATCGTGGATGCGTGGTCGTGGCGGTGGATCTTCTATCTCAACCTGCCTGTGGGGATGGTGGCTCTGTGGATTGTGGCGCGTGCGTACCGGGAGACGACGGCTCGGGCGGAGGGCTCCGTGGACGCTGTGGGCGCAGCGCTGATGGTGGTCTCCGTGGGGCTGGTGCTGTGGAGCCTTAAGGGCGCGCGCCCACAGCTTGGACCGCTAACCTTTGGCCTGCTGCTTGGCGCTGCCTTCCTGTGGTGGGAGAAGCGAGTAGACCACCCGCTCATCCCCCTCGGGTTGGTTTCAAACCGGCTTGTGAGCGCCACCTCTGTTACAGGCTTTCTCGTAGGCGCTGCCCTTTTCGGCAGCCTGTACTACATTCCCCTGTTCATTCAAGGTGTCCAGGGTGGCACGCCCACGGAGGCAGGGGCGGCGGTGACCCCACTCATGCTGGGCTGGAGCTCTTCCAGCACCCTAGCCGGCAGGCTTGTGCTAAAGTTTGGGTTCCGGCCAGTGGCCTCAGGCGGCGTGGTGGCCTTGGCCGCGGGGTTCGCTTTGCTGACCCAGCTGGGGCGAGCTACGTCCGTGGCCTGGGTGTGGCTGGCAACCGCACTCCTTGGGATCGGGATGGGCTTGGTGGTGCTGGTGACGGTGCTCAGCGTCCAGAGCTCGGTGGCGTTCCGCGAGCGCGGTGTGGCTACTTCCCTGACCCTGTTCTTCCGGAGCGTGGGAGGCGCGGTGGGCGTGAGTTTCCTGGGTAGCCTTTTGCTGTCGCGGTTGCGGCTTGCGGGCGTAGAACCGGAGGAGCTAGTGCGGTTGCTAGACCCCATAGGCAGATCAGCGGGCGGGGGGCCGCCCTTGGAGGCCGTTCGGGCACACCTCGCGGAGGCACTGGGGCTAGTGTTCTTGGCGTCCCTGGGGTTGAGTCTATTTGCCCTTTTGTCGGTGCGTCGGTTGCCCCGAGGGCCCGGATCCGAAAGCAAAAGGGCCCTGGCGCCAGAACCAGGGGCCTAGAGGTTGGACGCGGCGCGAAGGACTTCCTCCGCCAGGGCGTCCAGGAACTCGGGGTCTGCGTTCAGCGACTCCGTGCGGCGGAACACAAGCCCGAGGGCTTGCGCGCGCTCCTTCGCCTCGATGTCCAGGTCGTACAACACTTCCAAGTGGTCTGCGGTAAATCCGATGGGGACCGCTAGCACCTGCCGGGCACCTGCTTGCGCCAGCTCCTGTAAGACCTCCAGGATGTCCGGACCCAGCCACCGAAACGGTGTGTGTCCCGCGCTTTGATAGCACACTCGCCAGCGCGGAAGCTGTAAACGCTGCGCAAGCGTTTGACCGTTCTCGTGAAGTTCTGCGGGGTAGGGGTCGTTCCATTCCAAGATGCGCTCAGGGAGGCTGTGGGCGGTGAACAGCACCTCCGTGGCCTCCGGCCGGGGGTCGGGGAAGGCCGCCAGAGCGGCCCGGATCCGGCGCTCCAAGGCGGCGAGGTAGCCAGGGTTGCGGTGCCAAGAACGCACCACCTGCAGTTTCAGGCCCTCGGCTTCTTCGAAGGCTGGATGGGCGTACTCCAAATATTCGTCCACGATCATGCGGGACTCATGGGGCGCAAGCACCAGCGCCACCACCTGCCTTGCGCCGTCGGAGATCAGCTGCCGGGCCACGTCGGACACAAACGGTGCACTGTGCTTCATGGCCAGGTACACCCGAAACCGGCCAGGAGCCTTGCGGTCCAAAGCCCTCTGCAGCTCGCGGCCCTGAGCCTCCGTGATCTCGTGTAAGGGCGAGACTCCCCCGATCCGGCGATAGCGCTCCCGCAACTCCTCCACCTCCTCTGGAGAAGGCCGACGTCCCCGCCGGATGTGGGTGAAGTACGCTTCCACCTCGTCCAAAGTGCGGGGTGTGCCGTACGCCATGAGGAGGACCGCAACCGTCACGTCCTTCTCCCCCTTTCGTGTACGCGGTCCACGAGTCGTGCCAAGCGGTCCGGGTCTGTCTGGGGCAGCACGCCGTGGCCGAGGTTGAATACGTGACCGCAAAGGGCAAGGCCTTCGTCCACCAAGCGGTCCGTCGCTTCCCACAGCCGCTTCGGATCCCCCAACAGCAACGCGGGATCCAGGTTCCCCTGGACGGCCTTCTCGGGGGCACAGCGCGCAACCCACTGGAGCCGTACGCGCCAGTCCACGGCCAGCACCTCTACGGGTAAGTGCGAGAACTCCTCCAGCAGATGGGCGCAGCCGGTGGCGAAATACACCCGTGGGGTTCCCTCTAACGCCTCCAAAAGCTGCTGCAGGTAGGGGCGTACGGCCCACCGGAAGTCCTCAGGACTTAAGACTCCCACCCAGGAGTCAAAGATTTGCACCAGGTCCGCTCCCGCTTCCACCTGGGCCCGCAGGTAGGCCGCGAGGTTGGAGGATAGCTTCGAGGCCAGGGCATGCCACGCGTCCGGGTAGGCGTGGAGGAAAGCCCGGGTCCTTGGCCAGTCCCGGGAAGGTCGGCCCTCCACCAGGTACGCCGCCACGGTGAAGGGCGCTCCGGCAAACCCCACCAGGGGCCGGTCCAGACTGGCTCGCAAAAGGCGCACGGTCTGCGGGACAAAAAACACCGCGTCCAGATCCAGGTCCGGTAAAGCCACGAGCTCTTCTTTGGACAGCGTTTGCTCCAGCACCGGCCCTTTGCCCTCTTCCACAAGGAAGTCCAAGCCCATGCCCCACAGCGGCACCAAAAGATCGCTAAACAGAATCGCGGCGTCCACGTCCATGCGGGCGAGGGGTTGCAGAGTTACCCGGGCAGCCAGCTCGGGGTTGCGGCACAGCTCCCGCATGGTGTACCGTTCCCGCAACGCCCGGTACTCGGGTAAGTAGCGTCCTGCTTGCCGGAGGAACCAGACAGGCGTCGTGTCCACCGGCTGCTTGCGCACTGCCCTCATCAGCCGGTCGTTCCGTAGGCGGGGCTGCAAGCGCGTCACCCTCGGAGCTGGGTTGCTAGGTACACCACGGCCAGCAGGGCGAGAAGGGTTCCCCGGGCCAACCCCACTGCCCACGGGACGTACGCGCCCCCGTAAGATCTGGCTCGCGGCGCAGCCCAGAAATCGTGCGCAGCTTTCATCAACACAGCTCCCGCCACCAGGCCGAGCTTATCCCGTAGGGGAGGCCGCAGTGCGTCCCACCCGGTGGAGAGAAAGAACAGACCTGTGGCCACCAGGATCCCCACGCTGAGCCAGGAAAGGGCCCGGAAGCGAAGACCCAGGGTGCTCAGTGCCCGCAAGCCCTCAGGCCCTTGGCGTCGCAGAGCGGGAGCAGTCAGCGCGAACAGCACGTGACCTCCCAGCCAAACGGACGCCGCGAGGATGTGCAAAAACCGCGCAGCCTCTACCAGGTTCATCGGGGCACCTCCGCCAGGCAAGCGAGGGGCACCTCCCGCCGCACGCCCCATCCGAAGTCGAGTTCCGACAAGACGTAGGCGCGATGCGGTCTCAGGCAGAAGAAGCGGACCGGTCCGACCCCGCGGACGGCCGCGAGGGCAGGGAATTTCCCGCGGGCCGAAGGAAACCGCGTCAAGTACGCGCGGAGCGCACGCGCCGCCTCGCGCCCTACGAGAGCTGCCACGGTGCCCTCCAGTTGAATGCCTTGGAGGGGCCGAGTTTGGGCTGGATAGATAGCGGCTGCGGCCCGGGGATCCTGAAGAAGGTCACGGACATGCCGCGTTGTGGGACGGGACATGAACACCAGCTGCGGGCCTGGCAGGCACGCGTACAGCACAGGTGCCGCCCACGGGCCCGCCGCCGACGTGGTGGCCAGGGTCATCACCCGGTTCTCCTCCAAGAGGCGCAAGAACACCTCCACCTCGCGGCTCCGCGCGCAGGGGACATCAGGTGCCCGGGAAGACGTCGCCTAAGACCTCCTGGAGGCTCCCGTACCGGGCGGTCAGGATTGGGGTGTCCCGGAGGGTGTAGGGCCGGGCGGCCGTACTCCGCATGGCCGTCACCAGGTCCGAAAACCGCTCCAGGTCGTCGGTTTCGTAGCCAACCACGAACTCCCAATCGCTCAACCCGGTGGTGTACAGTAGCAGCTGTTCGATGTCCTCAAAGTCGTGGCCGACCCGTGCGTGCTCTAGCATCATGCGACGGCGCTCCTCGTGCGGCAGCTGGTACCAGTCGTGGGTCTTGGTGAAGGGATAGACCACCAGGTACCGTTTCCGAGGGGCGCTCATCCGAACGCTGGTACCGCTGCGGCCTGTGTAGGGGGACGAACGGACGGTACCCCACAGGGCCCACGCAGGCCGAAGGTCCGTGGCCAGCAGGTGGGCTGCTGCTCGCTGGTAGGATGGAACCTCGTGGGCAGCGATCCAAAAGCAAAGGTCGCAGTCCCACCGCAGTCCTACGGTAGAGTAGGTGAACAGCCCGACGACTCCAGGCACGCTAGACGCCCGCTGGAGGGCAGCCTCCACCCGGTGCGCCGTGTGAGATGTGCGCTGGCCGGGGGGGACGGCGAAGAAAAGAAACCCGTGCACTTGGGGTTCCTTCATCGTGCCCTCCATGGTGACCTCCTGCGTTCCATTACGGCGGTCTCGGCCACGGGCCTATGGTGGGAAGGATCCGAACGTTACCGTGCCACCCGGCGGGGCCTTCGAGCAGCGCGGGGCCGCTGGGCTCGGGCAGTGCGCCCTCGGGCCGGGGTAGCCCGGACGGCCCGGACGCGTCGACGCATGCCACGCCGCAGGGCTTTTACGTCCTCGACGCGCACCGCGTAGGACCGGCCCTGTCGGACGGCGGCCAGCTTACCCTGCCGGATGTATTTGTACACGGTGAGGCGGGAGACCCCCAACCGCCGGGCCACTTCCTCCACGCTCACCACGCCCGATGGGGATGCCGCGGTCTCATTCGTCCCCACCGCCCGCAAGGCGGCCGCGGTCCGGCGGATGGCTTCCTCGATCTCCCGAGCCCCCATGCGCCGCTGTGCCGCCTGCGCTTTCACGATCTCGACCGTCATGTCCAGGATGGATGCCACCCTCGACCTCCTCAGTGCGGGCTGCTTCTCACATAACCATACCGCATTTCGTCACAGGACGCACCTTGGTCACCTTGGCGCCCAATGGCCGCCGTGGCAGCGAATCTCCCCGCGAACGCGTTAGAAGGCGCGGCCGCGCGGCTGAATAGAACGCGAAAGCGCGTCCGCGTCCCTTTGACACCCCCATGCCCCTCGCCCATACTTGCGGCAAAGCGCAGGCGGAAAACCCGATCCCGCCTCCGCTCAAGGGGTTGGCGCCAAGCGCCGATGGAAACGTTGGGGGGAGCTGGGCAAGCGATGGAGATCCGAACCGTGGGCGCGTACCTACAGGCGGCTGCCCACGACGACCGCCTCACCCGCACCGCGCACCGCTATATCGCGGACATGCTGGAGTACTACGGGCCCGAGAAGGTGTTC
>VAPR01001399.1_pt1 | contig 11937 bp, 12 predicted proteins | sample 3380701 | NCBI WGS metagenome assembly VAPR01 (sample SAMN11536904, study PRJNA540576) | hot springs metagenome | isolation source: hot spring wet sediment | place: Spain: Lobios | collected 2014-01
GTGGGAAAAAGGTTCGCCTGAAGCACAAAAAGTCATTCATTGGTTGGAAGAAACCTTTGGGATCAAAGTGCGCCCCGATTCGGGCATCGGCATCAAGCCCATCAGCGAATTCGCCACCAAGCGATTGGTGCGCAAAGCTATCCAGTATGCTATTGACAACAAACTCCCCTCTGTCACCTTCATGCACAAGGGTAACATCATGAAGTTCACCGAAGGCGCCTTCATGAAGTGGGGCTATGAAGTTGCTCTGACCGAATTCCGTGACTATGTGGTTACGGAGCAGGAAGTAACGGAGCAATATGGTGGGAAGGTGCCTGAGGGCAAGATTGTGGTAAAGGATCGCATCGCTGACAACATGTTCCAGCAGATCCAAACCCGCCCTGACGAATACCATGTGATCGCCACGATGAATGTCAACGGTGACTACATCTCTGACGCTTTGGCGGCGATGGTTGGCGGGTTGGGCATGGCACCCAGTGCCAACATTGGCGACTACATTGCCCTCTTTGAAGCTACCCATGGCTCTGCCCCCAAGTATGCCGGTAAGGATGTTGTGAACCCCAGTTCCGTGATCCTTTCGGGCGTCATGATGCTCCGCTATATCGGTTGGCATGAAGCCGCTGACCTGATTGAAAAGGGTATCTCGGAAACCATCAAGCAGAAGAAAGTCACCTATGACTTGGCTCGGCACATCGGTGTGGAACCCATCAAGTGCTCGGAGTTCGGGCAAGCTGTCTGCGAGAACATGAGGGCTTTGGTTGTTGCCGCTAAAGCCTGAGCGATCCCTTTGCCCTACTGACAGAGCATCCTTGGGGAGCGGTGCCTTCAAAGGCATCGCTCCCTTTCTTCTTAGCACGCTTGCGCCATGAAATTGGTTCTGCTTGATCACAAGGGCAAAAATCTTTATAGGCGAACCAATCCAGCGATGAGGCTAAGATCCAGTTGGGGTAACCTTGAGTTGCTTCAAGACAAACTCACAGGTCCTCCCGTCTCCAACGAGCGATAGGCTGCCAATGCCAGTGCCACTGCGGCTCGCCCATCCTCACCGGTGATAGCGGGTGGGCGCTGCTCCAAAATGGAGGAGATGAATTCCCTCAACTCTTGACGCACGGGATCTTCCGTTAACAGCGCTGTTGCTTTGAAAACCTGTTGCTGCTCTTTTGTGTGGACAATCAATTCCCCGTCCCAGAGATTGGGGAACAACAGGCTCCCTTTCTCACAGTCCACCCGCCCGCCGTAGCTGCCCGCAATGGAGACTTGACTGGAATGCAAGAAACCTAAGGCGCCGCTTTGGAAGCGCAGGGTGATGAGCAAGCAATCGGGGAAATTTTGGTCGGGGTGAGCGAAGTTTTCACCTAAAGCCATCACTTGCGCTACCTCTCCACCAACAAACCGCAAGAAGTCCAGTTCATGGATGTTCACCTCAAACAACATCCCGCCGCTGAGTTCCCTTTTTCGTCGCCACTCTTTGTCCCACACACCTGTGTAACCCAAACCGGCTCGGTGCATGGTGATACAGAGCAATCGCCCTAACTCGCCACTCGCCACAATTTCCTTCACTTTGGCGTGGATGGGAAAGTAACGAAGCACTTGACCAATCATCAGGTTTACTCCGTTTTCCTTGCAAGCAGCAATCATGCGGTCACATTCGTCCAGAGTGAGCGCCATCGGTTTCTCGCAAAAAACATGTTTGCCCGCCTTTGCAGCGGCAATCGTGTGCTCTGAATGCAAGTGGTTGGGTGTGGCAATCAAAACAGCATCTACGGACTCTTGCGACAGCAGGTCGTCCAAGTTGGTAGTTGCCCAGACGCCCAATTCATTGCCTAAGGTGAGGGCAGCGTTTTCGTCCACATCGCAGACGCCGACCAATTCGGCTTGTTCAATGGTGCGCAACTGCTTTGCCAGACTTCGTCCCATCACCCCGCAGCCGATTAACCCTACGCCTACCTTCAAGCTGCTCATTGGAAGCACCCCCTAAATTGATCAAGGCAAGTTACTTGAACGGCTCTCTTGCGCCGACACTCACGACCCTATCTTCACTTTTATGGACCGGGAGTAAGCGGACGGGTAAGTAGCGTAAAGACCAGGCCAAAACCAACCAGAAGCACCAACAAGAATCCGCAAACGAGAAGGGGAGCTAACACGGCTAACGCTGCCCGCCAAGTGTCCGTGCGGTGCGCTGCGGCTAAGCCAATGATGTTAAGCACAAGCACCCAAACAGAACCGATGCACCCACCGATGAGTGGGATAGCACCAAACAATGTAGGGGCTTGAGCATAGGAGACTACTCGCAAAGTCATCACCAGACCTTGATTAGCCCCGCCAAACAGCATCAGGAAAAGGTGCAAGAGAAGTCCTGAAATGAGAATTCCGAGGAGCACAGGTATCCAGCCGAAAAGGGCCACGCAGAGCAAACCTCCTACTGTCCCGATCAGTGTTCCTGTTGTTTCTTCTTGAGGCAAACCGGGCAAAAGGGAAGTTGGAAAAGAGCGGACCAAAGCGCTCCAACGAAGGTGCCTATCCATCCGATCAGCACTCCAAACAGCAATGCGGGGGTTAAGTCTTGACCGTTGCCCACACGGTCAAAGAATTCCTTAGGACGAAAACACGCATCCAACCAAGTGTTCAGCAAGGCGAGAAAGAACCCACCATATGCTGCCTGCTCCTCAAACGGTGGCAGGTTACCCATCGCCATCTCCAATCACCTCCGCTCAAAATGGTCAAGGTCGACCACAATATTGCCACTATTACCCTTTGGCTGCTGGAAGGCGCCTCTCCTGAGGCACCCCATGTCGTTCCTCTTTTCGTTCGGCTTGTTTGGCGAAAATTTGGAGGATGCAGTGGTCACGGGCGCTACTTCATCTTTTATATCGCCCAAATCGCCTGTGGTCTCGCCGCTACTATCGCACACACCTTCACTGATCCCATTCGCCCATCCCTGTTGCTGTGTTAGCAGAGCCATTTCGAGGAGTGTCGGTGCCTACTTGGCGATGTTTCCAAAGCTCGTATACTGACCTTGGTGTCCATACTCGTGAGGGCAAGGAGAATGTGAAGGAATAGACTGGATCTCCCAACTTTTCCAGCGACTTCTGGCAATTTCGGCGGTAACACTTTGGCTGCAAAAATGCTGAAAGGGATGCACTTTCAGGTCGCGCAACTTGTAGAAAGGTGTTGCCGTTCACAAGTCCTTGCCTTCATCCACCAGCACAAAGATGATGCAGACATCGTGCTCCCAACCTTCTGACCGATCTATCATATCGCCAACACATGGCTGCTAACCCCTCATCTTCTCCCGTTAACGCAATAATTGTCCGCCGCTATAATAGTAGCAACCCTTTCTGGAGACGGAGTGTTGGGAAAATGAGACAGGGTCAACGAGAGGCACTCGTTGCGACGGTTGGGGTGGAGCCCCAAGTCGTCACCCTGGTTCTGGATGCGTTATTGGCGCATTCCTTGCCCATCACTCAAGTTTGGGTTCTTCATCCCAACGAAACCCATCCACCCATCGCCCGCGCCCTCCAAAGTCTTCGCAAGGAGCGAGCGTTTTATCGCCACAACGGCCTGTCCCTCCGATGGCAGTTTGTGCCCATTCGAGAAGACCAACATTATCCCAACGATTTCGCTACCGAGCAAGATGTTGCCTTGCTGCTACGGGTGCTCTATCGGACTATCGCCCAACTGAAGCGCAAGGACTTTCGCATCCACCTTTCCATCGCCGGTGGGCGGAAAGTGATGACGGCAATGAGCATGGTGGTTGCCCAACTTTTACTGGACGAACAAGACCATGTTTGGCATCTGCTCTCGGAAGGAGAATTGCTTCAAAGAAGAACCATGCACGCCCAAAAGCCAGACGAAGTGGTATTGGTCCCCGTGCCCGTTTTGCGCTGGAGTTTGTTACCTTCAACGCTCCAGGAAATTTTGATCTGGGACGACCCCTATCGAGCCATTGAGCGCCAGCGCCACCTGCAGCAGCAACAACGGTGGCGATTGCTCCAAGACTTCTGGAACAAGTTAACGCCAGCCGAAAGAGAGGTCGTTAAAGCGCTGGTAAGTTACGGTGAGAAAGTTGAAGCGTTAGCGAAGCGCTTGAACCGCTCCGCTAAAACAGTCCGAAATCAATTACAAAGCATTTACACCAAATATCGCAATCACTTCGATTTGCCCGAAGATGCTAAAGTGCGGGATCGGCTGATCGCTGATCTTTCCCCCGTCTTAGCGATGTTGAACAAAAGCGAAGACTGCTGATAACTTCACGGGCTTTTGGGGCATTTTGCCCAAAGCGACCTGATGAGTTTGGCTTATGCGCCGTCAGTAAGGGAAGGCTATCATTGGGGCAGGTGATGGGATAATGGAGACTTTCAAGGTTCAGGTGAAGTTGGAAACTGTGACGCCCCTTTTCTTAGGTGGTGCGGATCCACGAGGGGAACCGGAGTTGCGGGCTTCTTCCTTCCGCGGGGCGCTGCGCTTCTGGCTGCGGGCTCTCTTAGGTGGGGTCTTAGGCGATCGACCCCAGGAAGTTTTCCGCCAAGAAAGCTGCGTTTTCGGTAGCACCGACCACGCCTCTCCCGTTATCGTGCGGCTGGAAAAGATCAGTTGTCTCAAAAGTGACGGTTTCAATCCTTTGCCACATAAGAAGGAGCGATTCACTTTTAGGGGCTTTGCACTAGGTCAGCAGTTTAATATTCTGCTCCTTAGTCGCAATTCAGAGGCCATCCAACAAGCCCAAAACGCGTTATGGCTATTGTGCCATCTCGGTGGCTTAGGTCGCCGGAGCCGACGGGGCTTTGGAAGCCTGCAAATCGCCGAGGGCGAGTTGGCATTGACAGCGAAGACAGCAAAGGAATTAGCGACGAAACTCAAGCAGAAGCTGGATTCTCTTTTGTCAAGCCCATGTGCAATACCTGATCCCCCTCACTTCCCAACTTTACATCCAAGTTGGGCACAAATCAAGGTATGCGAGGAGGAGTTCGAAAACTGGAAAGAGGCTATCCAGTTTGTCATGGACAAGGCTCATGACCATAAAAATCCTGCTTTGGGTTCCGCAAATCCCCGTCAGGCGTCCCCTGTGCATATTCATGTGACGAAACTGCAAACAGGCAAGTATGCGCTTATCGTGACAACCATGCTTTCGCAACTGAATCCGAAGCTATTGAGGCAAGCTGACCGTCATGGGCTTGCTAACTTTCTCAAAGACTTTCCAGGTGAGCCTATCTTCGGATTTAAAGAGGTGCCAGAAAAATGGCTTGGTGGCAGCAAAAGTTAGTGGCTCTCCTTCACGACCCGCCAGACAAGGCGCTGAAGATCCCGGGACATGAAGAGCGTGCTGACGCCCTCGTGCAGACAGCGCTGCGGGGCTTGCCTGAGGTCCCACCGACTGGAGTCCCCCCAGCGAAGTGGAAGGAAGACGCCAAGAAAGCCGATGTCGTGGCAGCAGCTGCTGACCGCCTGAATTTTCCTGAAGGGGTTCGGGCACCGGGAGATTGCTGCGTCCACCCACTGTCGGGTCGAGAAAAATCGTTTCAGGAAAAACTGTTGGCTCCAGCTGATCCAGAGCGAGCGTCCAATGCGCAGGCAGAAGTGGTCCGGGATCTCAGTCAGAAGACCGATGACCCCCAAAAGCGCTTCCTACTCCTCTGGCGCTGCTTAGAAGAGGAACTTATCCAGCGTGAGCCCCATGTACCCTGGGCTCTGCTCCCTGCCGACACCCGCATTCCCGATCATCCCTTACTGTCGCACGCCCGCGTCGCCAGCGCTTTTGTCAACTGCCTGCCCTACCCTGCGACATTGCTGTTCACCATTGGACCCGTTCAGGGCTTCATTGCTTCCGCCCGCAAAACCCGTGACCTCTGGGTGGGCAGTTTTCTGCTCTCTTACCTGACATGGCATGCCATTCAGGTTATCGCTGACCAACTTGGTCCCGACCATATTCTTTTCCCATCGCTGCGCGGTCAACCCCTCGCTGACCTTTGGCTTTACAAAAAAGGCGTCCTGCCTCAACAACCGTCTTACGATCAGTTGCGCTTAGCAACTTTGCCCAACCGCTTCTTTGCCATCGTGCCTGCAGAGCAAGCCGATGCGTTGGCAAGGGAAGTTGAAAAGGCGTTGCGAGCAGAATGGCAGCGGTTGGCGGATCAAGTGTGGAAGCAACTGTGTTGCCATGTTCAGGGGTTTGAGCGGGCTAAGTCTATCTGGGACCGGCAGCTCTCACAGTTCCCAGAAGTTTACTGGGCGATTTACAAGTGGGGCGAAAAGGCTGAAGACATTGCCGATCATTTTCGGCAACTAACAGGCAGCGAGAGATTTGTAGAGTGGCTTACAGCGACACAGAGTGCCTATGGGCACAATCAAGGATCGGTTTACGCTGCTTGCTACGAGCTGACCGAGCGGACTCTTGGCGCCCGCAAGGCTTCACGGCTTTTCCACAGCCGAACCGAGCCCGCCGACAAATGCTCCCTTTGTGGCGAACGGCAAGCTTTGAGCGATCTGGTTGAACAGGTGACAGGTAACTGGTGGGAGCGGGAAAAGGCCTTTTGGCAGAAGGTGGCGAAAAAGTTTGTCGGCGATGTGGATAGCGATGGGCGCGAACGCCTCTGCACCATCTGCACCATCAAGCGCTTCGCTCCCAAACTTGTTTTCAAAGAGGAGTTGAGCATCCCTTGGCTGTTCCCCTCCACCGACAGCATCGCTGCTGCTACTTTTGTGGAAACCCTTTTGGAGCGATGGTCAGAGTGTGCAAAGTATGTCCGTGAGTTGCTGGATCGCATCTGCGCTAATCAACAGTGGAAATATGTTGCCTTCGTTGGCATGGACATTCCGAAACTGCAAAAGAAGGCTAATGGTTTAGGCGACGCTAAGCGATTAACCGAACTCGACGGGGAGTGGCTGTTCACCGAAAGTTACGATCCAGATCACATCCGACGAGCCCACGGCGTGGAGGTGAAGAAAGAGGACGCTCAGCAGTGTCAGAAACTGTTGAGCAAGCTCTACGAAATCGTTGAGTCGTCGCCCAACGATTACTACGCTGTGTTGTTCATGGATGGCGATGAAATGGGCAAGTGGCTGAGTGGCACGCACAAAGGTTTGCCCACATTCAGGGAGATCTTGCATTCGCAGTTGCGGGAGCAACTTACCACTCAAACGGAATGGCAAGCGGTGCTGCAAACGAAAAGGTTGATCTCGCCGTCCCTGCATGCGGCTATCAGCGAGGCACTTGCCAATTTTTCCTTGAATGCTGTGCCTTTTGTCGTAGAGCAGCTTCACGCAGGGCGGCTGGTTTATGCTGGTGGCGACGATGTGCTGGCGCTTTTGCCCCTTCAAAGCGCCCTCCCTGCAGCGCGCCAATTGCGGGCACTCTTTTCGGGAGAGGCGAAACGCCAAGCCGAAGACATTTTCGTGCAGTTCAACAGCGATCAGTGGACGGGATGGCTGGATTGGGAGGGGCAGAACCTCCTCACGATGGGCAACCGTGCCACCGCCAGCATCGGCATCGTTATCGCCCACCGTCTCCATCCCCTCCACGATGTGCTCCGCCAGGGTCGGGAAACTGAAGAAGATGCAAAGGAGCGCTACGGACGAAACGCAATTTGTGTCCGATGGCTCAAACGCTCAGGCGAGCAAGTGCAAATGGGCGCACAGTTCTTCTACCCAGACCACGATGTCAATGACACATTAGGGATGTTGCTGGAGTTTAGTGAGCTAATGCGGAAGAAAATTTCGCGCAGCTTTGCGACCGACTGCATGCAAGCATCCTTTGCCTTAGCGGGATTGGACGAGAAAGCACAGGAAGCTGAGCTGCGCCGCTTGCTTCAGCGCCGCAAAAAGCCGGGAGCAGACCTCTCCGAGGGGGATATCCACGAGTGGGCGCACCGATTAGTCCGTCTTGCCACTGCGTTGGACACCCACGCCGACCCCAAAGCTGACCCGTTTGACTTGACACGCCCGCAACGAGGGATTATTGAGCTTGGAAAGTGGCTAACTCTCCTGCGCTTTCTGGAGGGAGGTGGCGAGGGATAACCCAGGTTGAAGCCAAACTGGAAGCCTAAGGAGGTTCTCAAGCTGAGACGAGCCGAAAAAATCGCACAAACGATGTTCCAACGCACAACAATTACTTTCCAACACATGCGCTTTAGAAAATCGTCAGGATCTTATTGCAGGAGGGAGAAAAATGCAAATTGCAATTAAGCCAGTAGATGTTTGGCTTTTCCGAGACGGCAAACCCTTCGTAGCAGGCGAAGATCATCTTGCCGAGTCCGCCTTTCCGCCTTCGCCTTTTACGCTGCAAGGCGCTATCCGAACAAAAGTGTTAGTGGACAAAGGTGTTAGCCTGTCCGCATTCGCTAAAGCTTGCAATCCTGACCCCGATGTCGGTTACGGTGACAACTTTGGGAACTTGCGATTGCTTGGACCGCTTGTGATGCGTCGCAAAGGTGATAGCTGGGAACGGCTCATCCCAATGCCTGCTGATGTCGTAAAGGTGGGCAGTCGCTACGAATTGCTCCGACCCAATTCCCAATTGCCTTTTGTTGCGACGAACTTGCCCAACGATTTGCAACTTTTATGGGCACAAACAGATGAGCGAGTAACAGAGGCAAAAGGTTGGCTACCAGAAGAGGAATGGGAACGCTATTTGCAAGGGCAGCCACCTCAACAAGTCGTCGGCAACGACGAGTTGTTCGTCTTTGAACCGCGCTTTGGCATCGCTATTGACGCAAGTAAAGGCATATCGCAGGAAGGGATGCTCTATCAGATGCGCTTTGTTCGGCTTTGCGAAGAGACAGCTCTTTGGGCTGAAGTGAATGGCGTGAAGATGGATGGGAGCGGGTTCCTGCGCTTCGGCGGGGAGGGGCGGGCAGCAAGTTACGAGGTGCTACAAAACCCTCTCCCATCACTTTCGCAACTTAACGCTGCCCGTAATGCAACGCGTTTCAAAGTCGTGCTCGCTGCGCCTGCCTGGTTCTCTGGCGGTTGGCAGCCCGAGGGGGGTGACTGGTCAAGGTTGTTCGGCACATCGGTTCAGCTCATTAGTGCTGCAATCCCCCGACAACTGCACTTGGGTGGCTTCGATGTTGCCAAAGGCATTCCAAAACCGTTGCGCACTTTCGTGCCTGCTGGTGCCGTCTACTTCTTCGAATCCAAGCAACCCATAGCCTTAACCGATGACTTTGCGTTCACAGAGACTCCCGACGAAGTGAAAGAGCAAAACAACGGTGCCAATGCCTGGGCGCAGATCGGTCTGGGTGCGGCGCTGATCGGAGCTTGGTGACACCGTCAAACGGAGGTGAACGCTATGTTTGAAAAGGCGGCTATCCTTTTCCTCTACTGCGAGACGCCTGTCCACGCTGGCTCGGGGTCCAGCTTGAGCCTTGTAGATCTACCCATCCAGCGGGAGCGCATCACAGGATTGCCTATTATCCAAGCCTCCAGCTTGAAAGGCGTGCTGCGAGCAGAAACCTTGCACATCCTGGAAGGAAATCAGGATTCGCAAGCCGAAGATAAAGTTCGGGTGCTGTTTGGTCCCGATACCCAGCGTGCCAGCGAGCATGCAGGGTGTATCAGCCCCCATGACGCCCGCTTGCTCCTGTTTCCCATCCGCTCCCTCGTCGGCGTCTTCGCTTGGGCAACCTGTCCTTTGGTGTTAGAGCGGTTCAAACGGGAACTGATGGCTGCGGGCTTTCAAGTGAACTGGAAAGTACCGACCTCAGAGCTCAACAGTGAGCAAGCCCTCGTCCATACTACCAATAGCATGATCGTTGTGGATGAGAAAGTCGTTCTGGAAGAGTTCGCCTTCACGGCAAAAAAGGATAAAGGAGTTGATCAGATTGCGGACTGGCTGAAAAACGAGGCTTTCCCTCAAAGCGATGAATACAAACCCTTCCGTGAATGGCTTCCCCAGCGATTCGTCATCCTGCCCGATGACGCCTTCCGAGATTTCACTTACTTGGCAACAGAAGTCATCGCTCGCATTCGCTTGGATCAGGAGAAAAAGACCGTAGCCCCAGGGGCGCTGTGGAGCGAGGAGCACTTGCCCAGCGAAACGCTGCTTTACGCTCCCATTTTCATCAGTAAGCCGCTGGCACATGATGCTAACAATGTAGGCTTACCAGACAGCAACGCTGTGCTCCGAGCATTGCAAAACCTAAAAATAGACCGCCTACAAATCGGCGGCGATGAAACAGTTGGGCGGGGCGTTGTGAAAGTGCGATGGAAGTTTCCAAATTCCAACAAGCAAGGCGTTCACAACGCTGAAGTATCGTGAAGACTCAAAAGAGGTTGCCAAGAGCGCAAGGAGGTGACCGCTATGCCTTCAGGGCTGCGGACGCTGGAACAGGAGCGCGCCAAGCATGCGTGGAGCTGCATACAACAGGTAAAGAACGAGGAATTTGCCAGCGAGTATCGCTCCATCGCTTTGAAGGCAGCTTCCTTCATCATGACCAACGGCTTGGGACAAACCCTGGCGTTTCTGAAGGCGAAAGGTAAGGGAGAACTTGGCAACGAGCACGAAGCCCTCTACCAGCACCTTTCGAAATGGGTGCAAAAACGGGTGCAAGGGCAAATGAAAATCGAGGGCGGACAAATGAAAATCGAGGGCGGAAAAGACTTGTTGGACTGGATCGTCAACAATGCTAATAGCCAGCAGTATCGTTTAGCGACGATGGAGGCACTGGCGCTTCTTCGGTGGCTCAAGCGCTTCGCTGAAGCCGAATTGCCAAGGGGGGAGGAGTGATGGGACAACGACCACAATCCTCAGGGCGACCACGGCAAAGAGAACGGGACTTTGAGTCCTCAGCCATCCTGCCCCTGCCGCGTGAGGTCCAACAAGTCGCACAGAACGGCAACCGTTGCGAAAACATCAGCTTATGGCTGGACCGCTTTTTAACGGTTGACCAGAAAACCTGGGAGCTCACGCAGGACGCCAAGCGTCGTGCACAGGTGAAGCAACTTGCAAATGCATCGCGACTCCAGGGCTTTGTGAGCGCCCTGCAGAGGCGCTGCGAAGCGATCCTAAGATGGCATGAACAACGAGGTCTGATCGTGAAGTCATTTAAAGCCAAACTGGTCTGGCGGTTCGTCGTTGGGTTGGGGGCGGCACATGTGCTGGAGACAAGCATCACCCTGCATCGCCTGTTTGGTCTGCCCATCATCCCAGGAAGCGCGTTAAAAGGCGCAGCAAGGGCTTACGCAACTCTTGCGGAAAAGAAGGAGGATAATGACCCAGAACTCATAGCGGTCTTTGGGACAACAGAAAAGGCAGGGAGCGTCATCTTCTTAGATGCCATCCCTGCGGAAGTCCCTCAGTTTCAACTGGACATTATGAACCCGCACTACCCTAATTACTATCGCACACGAGGACAACACCCTCCTGCCGATTGGGAATCCCCAAACCCAGTGTTTTTCTTGACTGTCCATATGGCATCTTATCAGTTTGCACTTGCCGCTCGGCATGAATCTGGAAACCGTTTGCTCGATACCGCTGAAAAGTGGCTGAGAGGCGCTTTAAGTGAACTGGGCATCGGCGCCAAGACAAGCGCTGGTTATGGTTACTGGACGATCGAGAAGTAAGACATCGCCACGAAGGCAATCACTTTTCTTCAGGCGACAGAAATCGTGCCAAAAACAATGCCGTTATCCTTCAAGTTCACCTGTTAGACACGCCGCCACAAAGGTTGCCCCTATCCTTCACTTTCGGAATTCAAGCGACACCCGTCAAATCGTTGCCCAAAGATTTCCACGAATGGCGAATCTGTCACGGCGCCTTTTACGGGATGGAGCAGCAACCGTTGACGGAAAGTTCGAAAGAGACAGCGTTGGAGGAAGCGGCACGGCTGGGCGTAAAGACGCTCGTCTTCCACGAGCATTGGACGCCCGTCCAGTAACGAGCCTGCTCCCGGTATCGGGGGTGGGCCGCGGCCCGGCGCAAAGCCGGAAGACCGTCAGTAC
>VAPR01001400.1_pt1 | contig 11929 bp, 9 predicted proteins | sample 3380701 | NCBI WGS metagenome assembly VAPR01 (sample SAMN11536904, study PRJNA540576) | hot springs metagenome | isolation source: hot spring wet sediment | place: Spain: Lobios | collected 2014-01
ATTCTTCTGGAAGTTTTTCTAATATCTTATTTATTTTTTCTATCATAAAGAAAATTTTAAAGGCACTTTAAACTTTTCATATGCCAAAATTAACTTATAAAGATATTTTTAAGCTTAAATTCTTGGGCAGTATAAAAGTTTTCTCAAATTCTGCAATTTTTACAGTTTCTTATATGGATGAAAAAGAAAATACATATATAACTCATCTTTATAGAGCAAATAAAAAAAGTGTAAATCAAATTACATTTGAAGGTAAGAAAAATTTAAATCCAAAAGTTTCAAAAGATAAAAAATTATTAGCATTTTTATCAGATAGACATAATGATAAACAAAAGGGATTGCAAATATATTATTTTAAAGAAGGATTATTTGAACCTATAAAATTAACTGATGAAAAGGAAGGAATAAGTGATTTTTTCTGGACAGATGATAATAAAATTTTGTTTTTAAAATCAAAGAAGAAAAAAATTGATAGTCCATATCCAAAAGATTCAGATATTCATATAATTGATAAATTGATTTATAAATATGATAATTTTGGTTATTTTGAGAATTTTATAACAGAAGTTTATTTGTTAGATTTGAAAGGAAATAGAAAGTTGTTATACAAAGCAAGTCTTATTTCAAATGTGAGAATGAAAAATAATAAGCTTTATTTTATTTCAAATTTTGATGGAAATTGGGATATTTCTTATTATAATTATATTTATGAATATGATTTGAAAACAAAAAAATTGAAAAAATTAATTGATGGAAATTGGGATATTAGTGGTTTTGAAATTTATGAAGATGAAATAATATTTGTGGGAGCAAAAAGAGATAGAGGATTTGCAGAAATTAGACATTTTTATAAATTGAAGGATGGGGAAGTTATTGATTTAACTCCACATTTAGATAGAAATCCATATAATAGTTTAAATTCTGATGGTAGATATGCTAATAATCAACCTTTGTTTATAATTGATGAGGATGGTAATATATATTTTTTATTAACAGATGGTCCAAGATGTAGTTTATGTGTTTTAAATAGGAAGGGGGAAATTAAAAAATTAATTGAAGGGAATTTTTCTGTTGAAAGTTTTGATTTAGATGAAAATAAAAATATTTATTGGATTAAACAAAGTTTTATAAATCCTGGTGAAGTTTATTTTAATGATAAAAAAATAACGAAATTTAATGAAGATTTTTCTAAAAAATATAAATTAAGAGAACCTGATGTTATTAAATTTAAGGCAAGTGATGGAGTTGAAGTAGAAGGGTTTGTATTAAAACCATATAATGATGATAAAAAAGAAAATGATAAATATCCTGCTATTTTAGAAATTCATGGAGGACCAAGAACAACTTATGGATATTCATTTATGTTTGAGTTTCACTTACTTGCATATTATGGACATTTTGTGATTTTTTCAAATCCAAGAGGTTCTGATGGTTATGGATTTGAATTTGCTAATAAAATTGTAAAAGATTATGGAAATAGGGATTATTTAGATATTATGGAGTTTGTAGATGAAGTTTTAAAGAGATATAATGAAATTGATGAAAAGAGAATTGGGGTTACGGGTGGAAGTTATGGAGGATTTATGACAAATTGGATTATAACTCATACAGATAGATTTAAATTAGCTTTAACCCAAAGAAGTATTTCAAATTGGTTAAGTTTTTTTGGAACAAGTGATATAGGATGGCTATTTGGAGATTATGAAATTGGTCAAAATCCAATTGATAATTTAAATGAATATATTAAAAGGTCCCCTCTATTTTATGTAAAAAATGTTAAAACCCCTTTGCTTATTTTACATACTGATAAAGATTATAGATGTCCACTTGAACAAGCTGAACAATTTTTTGTTGCATTAAGAATATATAATAAAGATGTAAAACTTGTTATTATACCTGATGAAAGTCATGAGCTTTCAAGAAGTGGGAAACCCAAGCATAGAGTAGAAAGGTTATATCATATTGTAAATTGGTTTGAAAAATTATGAGAAAGTTAATTTTTTTAATAATTTTATATGGATGTTTTAGTATTGAAGAAACAATTTGGATTAAAGATAATGAAAATTATGATTTACTATATAAAGTTCAAGTTAGCTCTTTTATAACTCAAATAATTCCAGAAGATAGTATTAGATCAAATTTAAATGATGAAAGGGCTAAATATATTAAGGTTGAAACAGATAGCTTAAAAGGTATAGTAAATATAGAAATTTTTTATGAGAATTTAAATCTCAATGAATTGCTTTCAAGGGATAGTTCTATAAAGTTTTTTAAAGGGAAAAATTACATTGAATTTTTTAAGTTTTTATCTTTAAATGATACATTAACAAAAAATTTAGTTAATTTTATAACTGACGAAAATTATTATAAGTTTGTAGTTATTTCTCAAAAACCTATTTTACAGTCAAATGCAGATAGTATTTCTCAAAATAAAGTTGTTTGGATATTTCCTTTAAGGAAATTATATCAATTAAAAGTAGGTGATACTATAAGGATATTTTTTAGGATAGAAAATTAGGTGCGCCTTTCAAATATTATAATCACACTCACTTTAATTTTACTATATTCTAAACAAATAAATAAAGAAACAATTTTATTTTTGTTTTCATCCATCCTTTTATTACTATTTGCAAATTTTCAAAATGATTATATTGATAGAGAAATTGATTTAAAGAAGGGTAAAAGAAAATTTATAATTTCACCATTATTGCAATTATCTCTTATGATAATTTCTTTAATTATTTCAATTTTTATAAATGTTAAAACTTTCATTTTATTTTCAATAATGGCAATTTTAATAAATTTTTATAATTTATTTGCAAGTAAGAAGCCATATGGTTTTTTAATCACAAGCTTAATAATTACACTTGGAATTTTAAATTTAGGTTTTGCTTTTGGATTTAAAGAAAATTTAATATACCTTTTAATATTTGCTTTTCTTTTTAATACTTTGAGAGAAATTGTAAAAAGTTTTATTGATTATAATTATGATTTTGGTTTTAGAGAAACTATTGCTATTAAAATTTCAAAACAAAAAACAAAAATTTTAATTAAATTTCTTTTGTTATTTGTTTTAATTTCTTTGATTATTTGCTCAATTTTTATAAACAATTTAAAATTTTGGGTTTATACTATATTTTCAGTTTTCATAACAATGCCTTATTTTTTAAATGTTTATAATGAAAAAATTTTTTCAAATTTTCTTAAGCTTCTGATGTTTTTGGGATTTCTTGCTTTACTTCTTTAATAGCTTTTAGAAGTGAAAATGTTAATGTAAGGAGAGTTATAATATAATGAATTGTTACCATAGAAACACTTAATAAACTTTTAATAACAAGAATGTTTGCAATAAAAATGCTAATTGTAAGAATAAGGAAAATAAATTTTTCCATAGAAAATTTTTTAAGTGAAATAAGAGTAATAAAAATTAAAGTTAAATTAAGCATCTGATATATAAATTGGATAATTACTTTTGGGTTTTGAAAGCTTGAAGATAAACATAATATATTTTCGCAAGCAAGTTTTGAAGAGGTTTTATCAACTACCGCTCCCCAAATGTAATATAACAATGCTAATATAAAAGCAATAGTCCAAAAATTGTTTTGAAATTTATAAGTATTTTTATATAGCATAAAAAGAGTTATATAAGTTAAAATAGCAAATATAGCATGTCCCATAGATATAATAAATGGCATTTTTAAAATTACTGTTAAACCCCCTATTAAAATTTGACTAATAATTAATACAATTAGTAAAGATGATAATAATTTTTGATTTTTAAAATAAAGAATTCCAACAATTATTGATAAAATTCCAACAATTGCAGCAACTAATCTATGATAGTATTCCAATTTTGCTACAAATTGCTCTGGGGGCAATACGCTTCCATAACATAATGGCCAATCCGGACATCCAAGACATGCTCCAAATGCTGCAGTTATTATTCCAAGTGTTAATAAAATTATTGTAAAGATAATTGTTATAATTAATAATTTTTTCATGAGCTTGGAGTTAGAGCTAAGAATCTTTTAATTCCTTCTGTTTCAACAACAATAAGTATAGGCTTGTCTGATTTTTCATATTTTTTCATAGCATTTTCAAAATCTTTTAGTGAATTTATTTCAATATCCCCTATTTTTAAAATTTTATCACCAGGTCTTATACCAATATCTCTTGCTCTTCCTTTTGAATCTAAAACTACAACACTATTATTTTTCTCTATTACAGTCATTCCAAGCCAGCTTAATGTGTCAGAACTTTGAGGACTTTCTTCTTCACTTGGCATTCTACCTTGTGCTAAGTTTTCAGGCATTTTTCCAAGTTTTACTTTAATTGTAATATATTTCTTATCTCTATAAATTTTAAGTTCTACTTCTTTTCCAGGAGGAAGTGATCCAATATATAATCTTAAATCATTAGCATCTTTAACTTTTCTTCCATCTACTTCTACTATTACATCTCCCTCTTTTATTCCCGCTTTATCTGCTGCTTCACCTTTTACAACTTGATTTACAACCGCTCCACCTGTTTCTTTCAATCCCATAGCTTGGGCAAGTTCAGGTGTTAAATCTTGAATTCTAACTCCAAGATAACCTCTTTCAATTTTTCCTTTTGTAATTAATTGTTCTGCTACATTCTTGGCTAAATTTATAGGAACAGCAAAACCTATTCCTGCGAATGCTCCTGTTGGTGTTGCAATAGCGGTATTAACACCAATCACTTCACCTTTTATATTTAATAATGGTCCTCCACTATTTCCAGGATTTATAGCAGCATCTGTTTGTAAAAAGTCTTGATAATCTGGTCCTTCTGGCAAAGCTATATTCTTTCTATGAACTGAGCTTATAATTCCAACTGTTACTGTTGAAGATAAACCAAATGGACTACCTATTGCAATTGCCCATTGACCAACCTTTACCTCATCCGAATTTCCAAGTTTTAAAACTGGCAATTCTTTATTAGTTTCAAAACTTAAAACCGCTATATCTGTTTTTGGATCAGAACCTACTACTTTAACATTATCAATAGTTGTTCCATCACTTAAAGTTATTCTAATTTTATTTCCATCTCTAATAACATGGTGATTTGTCATTACAAAGTATTTATTTCCTTCCTTTTTAAATATAAAACCAGAACCAAGACTACTTCTTGGAATTTCTGGAAATTCAAAAGGAAATGGTTCCTCAAAAAATCTCTTAAAAAATTCCTCAAATTCTCCTGTTTCTCTTCTTTTAGGTCTTTCATTTGTTGTTGATATATTTACAACACTTAGAATTGCACTTTGAGCTATTTGGGTGAATGCATCTTGAATATCTGATAGTGTTTTTTGTTGTTCTTGCGTGGGTTGATTTGTTTGAGCAATGGCTTTATTGAATATATTTAGATTTGAGCTTATTAACATCCCTGTTGCTATACCAAGCAAAATAAGGATTGTTCCAAAGAAAAGTTTTTTCTTCATAGTTGAAAATTTTAAAGCTTTAAAATTTCACTATGCTTTTGCTGTCTCTTTCTTTGACCTTTATTGAGGGTTGGAAGTTTCTTGATAATGTGAGAGTTTCTCCTGTAAAGGTAGTTGGTGCAAGCTACATCCAATCTGTTGGTCCTGAATACTTGGGAGGTGCTGCCGGTAATTTGTATATCTATGCTCTTAGTGGTATTGCTTATGGTAATGGAACATCAAGAGATAGTATATTTGCTGTATCTCTTGCTGCTCTCCCACGCTGTGTTAATGATACTCCCTTAGTTGCTTTTAGACAAGAATATATTGTTTCTGATAGTATTCCTACTGGTAGATATGATACTACATTTCAATATGTTAGGAAAGATTCTTCTGCTGATTATGGTGGAATTATTGTTTATAGAATAAGTTATAATACTTGGCAAGGTTTAGATACCTGTATTGTTAAGCTTGATAGTGCATATGTAATACCCAGTATAGATGATGATAATATACCAGATACAGTGTATTATAGGTCATCTCCGGGAAATTTAATTTCAAAAACAGGGGATACAGTTTATAGTAGAGTTGAGGTAAGGTATAAACTTAAGAATACTGGAACTATTCAGGGTTTTCAAATAGATTCTATTGTTTTCTTCGATAGATATAAGTTTAGATTAAAAGAATACTTTGGATTTTTGCAAATAAAACTTGATACTTCGCATTATATAATATATTTCAGGCAGTTTGGACCTTTTCCACAAGATTTAGTTAATGTGTTTACAAAAGATCTTACCCAAGCAACTTATGCTCCTCAAACTCTTAATAACAAATTCAAACTTGTCGGAAATAGAATTATATTTGATAATCCTTATAAAGGCTATATAGAGATATACAAGGCTGATGGAACATTATATAGAAGATTTTACTTTAATGGTTATGACTTAGATCTTTCACGCTATAAAGGTCTTTATATTATAAGAATTGGAAAAGATAGGATTAAGTTCATAAACTAGGGGGGAACTCCCCCTTTAAACTTTCAAAATGCTTCTTATGATAGAAACTTTTATAGAGGTTAAACCCTTAGATATTAAAGAAAAAACCTTAGATAATGGGCTCAAAGTATATGTTATAGAGGAGCATTCTGCTCCTGTTGCAAGTGTTCAAGTTTGGTATAAAGTAGGTTCAAAAAACGAAGTTGTAGGTATAACTGGTTCTGCTCATCTATTAGAGCATATGATGTTTAGAGGGACAAAAGAGATTAAGGATTATTCTCAAATAATAGATCAACTTGGTGGTTCTGATAATGCTTTTACAAGCTTTGATGAGACTGCATATTGGTGTGAGATTCCTGCGAGTGCTGTTGAGAAAGTATTATATATGGAAGCGGATAGAATGAGAAATATTACATTTGATGGTTTTGATGAGGAGAGAAATGTTGTAATTGAAGAAAGAAGATGGAGAACAGAAAACGATCAAAGGGGTGCTCTTTGGGAAGCCTTATTTGCGACAGTATTTTGGGCACACCCTTATAGGAATCCTGTTATTGGCTGGAGAAGTGATTTAGAGGGGGTTTCTTTAGAGAGAGTAAAAGAATTTTATGATACATATTATGCTCCTAATAATGCTTATTTAATAGTAGTTGGGGATGTTAAGGCGGAGGAGATATTTAATTTAGCTCAGAAGTATTTTGGCAAATATGAAAGCAAAAAAATTCCAGAGTTTTATACCAAAGAACCTGAACAAAAGGGTATAAGAAGGACAGAAATTAAGAAAGAGGGATTTGCTACGTATATAGCTATTGCTTATAGGGTTCCAAGGGGTGGGAGTTCTGAAAGTCCAGCGGTTAGTTTATTATCTGATATTCTTGGGGGTGGTAAAACTTCCAGATTATATAAATCTATTGTTCATGAGAAAGGTTTAGCAAGTTCAATTAATGCTTTTTATTATGATTTAAAAGATGATGGACTTTTAATAATTTTTGCAGTTTTACAACAGGGGAAAGATATATATGAACTTGAAAAAGCTATAAATGAAGAGATTGAGAATTTAAAGAAGAATAAAATAACACAAGATGAGCTTAAAAGGGCTCAAAATAGCCAATTGGCAGATATTATATATTCAAGAGAATCAGTTGTTAGACTTGGTTTTCAACTTGGAGATGCTCTTATAAAAACTGGAAATCCAAATTATATAAATGAATATCCAAAACTTATTCAAAAAACGAAATTAGAGGATGTTCAAGGAATTGTGGATAAATATCTAAAAGATGAGAATAAATCAGTGGTTATTGTTCATCCAATACCACCTGCGGATATTCAAGCTTATATTGAAGGTCTTAAAAAGGCAAGTGAGATAGGGAGGTGAGATATGCTTTATTTTATAATTATGGGAGGAAAGGTTATGGATAAGGTTGAGGAAAAAACCTTAAAAAATGGTTTGCACATTATAGCAGTTCAAAAGCAAAAGCTTCCTATATTTCAAGTTAATATAATTTTAAATGTTGGCTCAGTAGATGATCCAAACGGGAAGGAGGGTTTAGCAAATTTAACAGGTAATTTGATTGATGAAGGAACAAAAAAATATAACTCTATTGAAATTGCTGAAAAATTCGAAGAACTTGGAACAGAATTTTCAGTTTCTGTTAGTAAGTGGAATACAACAATAAGTTTAAAGTCATTAACTCAAAATGCAGAAAAATCTCTTGAAATCCTTTCAGAAATTTTATTAAATCCAACATTTCCCAAAGATGAATTTGAAAAAATTAAAAAGAGAACAATAAGCAATATCATATCTCAAAAAAGTGATCCTAATTATATTTCAAGAATTTTATTATCTCAAGTTTTATATAAAGAGCATCCACTTTCTCATCCAGCAGAAGGTTATGAAAATACATTACTTAATTTAACTCGTGAAGATGTTGTTGAATTTTATAATAAATATTATATTCCAAATAATACAACAATAATTGTTGTTTCTGATTTAGAACCTAAAAAATCAATATCACTTATTGAAAAGTTTTTGTCAAAGTGGGAAAGAAAGGATTTAAAGAGAGATGAAATAAAGGACATTGTTTATCCAAATAATAAAGAAGTTTATATATATCACTTTCCAGGTATAAATCAAGCATTCGTTTTCTTGGCAGGAAAGGGAATTTCAAGGAATAATTCAGATTTTAATAAATTTAGAGTAGCTAATTATATACTTGGGGGTTCTGGGTTTTCTTCAAGAATTGTAAAAACTATTAGGGTTAAGTATGGATATGCATATTGGGCATATAGTTATTTTGATAATGGATTTAAGAGAGATAATAAAATTTATGAGGGAGCTTTTATTGCTGGTTTTGCTACAAAAATAGAAAGTGGAAATCATGCAATAGAATTATTATTAGAAGAGATAAAGAAAGCAGTTAATGAAGGATTTAGTGAAGAAGAATTAAAGGCTGCAAAAAGTTATTATGAAGGTTCAATAGCAAGACAAGGCCAAACATATTCACAAGTTGCAGATATTGTTTATAATTCTAAATTATGGAATTTACCTTATGATTATTGGCTTAAAGATATAGAAGAAATTAAAAAATTAGATTTAAAACAAGTAAATGAATCAGCTAAAAAGTATTTACCAAGCTCTTTTGTAATGGTCGTCGTTGCAGATACTAATCAATTTAAGTTTAATGTTGGAGGTTTTGATAAAGTAGAAATAAAGAGTTTTGGTGATACATCTCATAATTAGTCAGATATTGAGTGGAATTGTTGTAGATGAAATAACAAGAGAAGGAGTTGCTTATTGTGCGGTTGAAATTAATAATATTGGTTTATATTGTGATGAGAAGGGATTCTTTCAAGTAAAATTAAAAGAAGGTAAATACAATATAAAAATTTCTGCGCTCGGATATGAAGAATATAAAAAAGAGATTGAAATAAAAGGAAATGTTCAATTGAAAATATATTTAAAACCAGTTGGAGTTAAACTTGAAGAAGTTATAGTAAGTGCAAAAAGAGAAACATTTAAAAGAGATTTTTCTATAAATGCAATTCAAGAAATTGAAAAATATAAAACATTACCAAGTCCATTTGAAAAGGATTTAATGCGAGTAATACAAGTTCAAAGTGGTGTTGTATTTGCAAATGATTTTTCGGGTAGATTTTCTGTAAGAGGTTCTGCTCCATTTGAAAATTTAACTATACTTGATGGTATGTTCTTATATAATCCATATCATTTAGGTAGTTTTATTTCTATATTTGATTTAGATGTTTTGAGTACATTTCAATTTTTAAAGGGAGGTTATAGTGCTAAATATGGAAATGCTACTGGTTCTATTATTGATGCAAAAATTAGAGAAGGGAGTTATAAAAATTATGAAAACTTAATTGTAATTAGCCCTATTGCTACAAAGTTTTTATTTGAGGGTCCTTTTAGTAATTATAGTAGTTTTATTGTGAGTTTTAGAAAAACATATATTCAAGATTTTGCTAAATTGTTTGATTTTGATATCCCTTATAACTTTTTTGATATAATAGGCAAAATTTCTTATAATTTTTCAGACATTACAAATTTTAGTGTTTCATTTATAAATAGTCAAGATAATTTAAGATTTTTAGATATTGTAAGTTCAAATTGGGGCAATAGAGGGATTGGACTTAATTACAAAACATTTTGGAAAAATTATCTCTTAAATAGCTATTTAACCTATACTAAAAACTTTATAGATTTTGGACTTTTCTCTAAAACATTTAGCATAAAAAATGAGTTTAGTATCCTTTCAAATAGATTAGATTTTGAATATATTGCTTCTGATTGGAATGTGAGTATGGGACTTGATTTGGCATATATAAGTGGTTATTATAAGAGTAATATATTTGGAGTTAAAGTTGATAGAAGCGGGAGTCCATTTATAAGTGCAATTTTTTTGGATTTGAAAAGAAATTATAAAAAATTTATGTTAAATATCGGAAGTAGAATGAGTTATTATAGACTTAGTGGATATTATTTTAAGGAAGATTTTTCATTTGAGCCAAGGGCACAAATTAAGTATTTTTTAAATGAGCAATTTTCTATTAAATCAGCAATAGGATTATATAATCAATATGCAATTGGATTTAGCACAAATAATTTACAAATTTCTTCATTTTATTTTTGGGTGCCAGTATTTGAAAATGTAAAGCCCATTAAAACTCCCCATATTATATTTGGATTTGAAGGAATTCCAAAAATTGGAAACTTTGAATTTGTTATATTTTTAAAACCTTATTTAAATACAGTGGCATTAAATCCAGGAAGAACTGATATAACTAATGTAGATAAGGAGCTTTTGAAAAATGGTAAAGCATTATCTTATGGACTTGATATTTGGTTTGAAAATAAAAATTTAGAAATATCTTATACCCTTTCATTTTCTTATGATAAATTAGAAGGGGAAACATTATGGCATAGAACGAGTTTTGACAAAAGGCATGTATTTAATGTAATTTTAAAAAGAAATTTATTTAAAGGTGAAGTTGGTTTAAAAATGACGTATGCAAGTGGTTCTCCATATACGGATATTATATCAAGATATTTAATGGCAAGTGTTCTTCCTGATGGGAGCCTTGAATTTCCATTTTGGTATGAAGTTTATAGTCCAAGGAATTTACTTACACTTCCAGATTATAAAAGAATTGATATTTATTATGAAGGAAAATATAAATTTTTTGAATATGGTGTCGGAATTATAAATGTTTTTAACTTTAAAAATTTGTTTATAAGTTTTTATGATTATGGGAAAAATCCACCTATTAAGCGCGAAATTTATCAACTTCCATTTTTACCATATTTTACAATAAGGGCTGGGTTTTAAAATGAAAATAACAATTATAACAACTCTTCCGCCAGTTATTGGAATTTCTTACTTTTCAATACATCTTATAAATGCTTTGAAGGAATATTTTGATGAAATAGAAGTTATAAATTATAAACGCTTTTATCCCCCCTTTGTAAAAACTAAAATTTATAAAACAAATTTTCAAAAGCCTAAAAATTTGATTGAAAAAGTTGTTCTTGATTTGTATAATCCGTTAAATTGGAAGAATGTTTTAAATGAAATTACAAATGAAATTGTATTATTAGAATATTGGAATTTTGTTCAAATTCCTGCTTTTCTATACTTATCAAAGGCTTTAAGAAATAAAAAGGTAATTATTGAGCTTCATAATGTTATGTCTCATGAAACGAATATATTTGAAAAGTTATTTTTAAAGGAGCTTTTAAAAAATGTTGATAAAATTATTGTTCATAGTGAAAGCGCTTTAAGTTATTTAAAATCCTTTAAGAATGTTTTATTAAATCCATTTGGTTATTATAAATATCCAAGAGTAGATAAGCTGTTTGCAAGAAATTATCTAAAAATAACTAGTGATTGTTTTGTTGTTTTATTTTTTGGAAATGTAAGGAAATATAAAGGACTTGACATATTATTAAGAGTTTTTAGTGAGTTTTCAGTAGATAAAAATGCAT
>VAPR01001401.1_pt1 | contig 11927 bp, 6 predicted proteins | sample 3380701 | NCBI WGS metagenome assembly VAPR01 (sample SAMN11536904, study PRJNA540576) | hot springs metagenome | isolation source: hot spring wet sediment | place: Spain: Lobios | collected 2014-01
TCGGCCATACTGCCACCTCCTGCTTCGCATATCGACAAAACGGGGAGTTTTTCTTGAGAGGGTTGGCCGACTCTCATTCTCCCTGTATGAGCAGGTGGACGGTGTCCCTTCTAGAAAGCGGCCTTTATACGATCTCGGATTCGACCTTCGGTTCGAATGTCTCGGAGGCGGCACGCTCTTTTTCGACGTGTTTTTCGGCGTCGACTATCTGTCTTATGAGCCGGTCGCCTTCGTGCCGTACTGCGCGCCAGAGTCCGTCGAGTTGTCTCTGGTTTTTGTTCTTTATTTCCATCCAGAGGGGCGATTCATCCGACAAAGCCGGCATTCCGGACGCCTTTTCTTTGAGCGGCCCGAAGGGGTAGCCCTCGGTTTGGACCATAGAATCGACCGCGGTATCGGCGAGAAATACCGCGGTCTCCGGCTTTTTTTCTGTGTCTTGCTCCAGCAGTCTTACCGCACGGCGCGCCGCCCATATGTAGGCAGCTCTAGCCAGCAGCTCTGTGGCTTTTTGTCGAAGAGCAGAGAAGCGCTCTTCTGCGAGCTTCAGTAAGTTTTGCTGCTGCGCCTGAAAGTTTTCTCGCAGGGCTCGCTTGAAGTCGGCCTCTGCTAACTTTCTTGTCTCCTCGGTGCACGCGCCAGGGCGCAAAAGCGATTGGTAGAGATCCCCTAGCGTCTCGATCCTCTGCGGGTGGTCCCCTGTAGGCCCGTACCATGCCACGACCTTTCGTGGGCCGAGAGCTGCTTCAGCTCTGATCAGCCCTGCGGTGGGCCGATGGGACTCGGCCGGCGATCTCAAGAGCTCTTCGAATACGCGATCCCCGAAGGTAACGAGCCTTACGGAGTCGGGGTGCTCGTCGGCCACTCCGGGATCGAAGGTCAGGCCGATTCGATCGGATGCATCGGATCCAAAGGAGGCCAGATAAGCGCCTTCGATTTCGGGATGGGGCTCGAGCCTGGAAGAAAGAGCCGGCGTCTGCAAGAAGAACTTTTCGAGCTCCTCGGGCGTTGCCGGTGGGCCGGCAGGCTCGGCCGGGACCGGCGCCTCATCCGTCAGCGCATCCAGATCGAAGCTTTCTTCTCGGAGCCTCTCGATGTCTTCTTCGAGGGAGCGCAGAGCCTCTGCTCGACGCTGCTCGCGAAGTTCGGGCCGTTCGAGGGCGAGATCCCGGATCGTGCGCTCCACCCTGGAGAGGATCGGCTGGAGCTTTCCCACCACGCCCTGGAACCAGTCGATCCGCTTTACCAAAAACTTGTAGACGTCTGCTTCGACGGTGTCTTCGTAGAAGTAGGTCCAGATCCATACTTCGTCGTGGCGCTGGCCTATTCGGTCGATGCGGCCGATGCGCTGCTCGAGCCGCATGGGATTCCAGGGAGCGTCGTAGTTGATCTCTACCCCGCAGGTCTGCAAGTTCAGACCTTCGGCCAGCGCGTCGGTGCCCAGCAGTATCTGGATTTCGCCTTCGGCGAAAGCCCGCTTGATTTCCTCTTTGCCTGCAGGCGTCCATCCGAGCGGGGTCCAGCGCTCGCCTCCTCGGCCGGTATAGCAGGCAATGCGCTGTGCATATACAGGGCGAAGCTTTTCTTTCAGGTAGTCGATGGTGTCCGCGTACTGGCTGAAGATCACGACCGATTCTCGCTTCGCCAGAGCTTCTTGGAGATCTTCGACCAGTCGGTCGAACTTGGTGTCTGTCGCCAGATTGGACAGCTCGTCCAAGAAATCTTCCAGATGGGCGATCTCTTCCCCGCGGAGCTTCTTGAGTCTACGGCTTGTTTCCCAATCGGATTCGGCCCCGTATACCGAGCCCGACTCGGTGCCGGCTGCGATGCCCAATTCTTCGGAGACGTCTCGAGAGAGCTCGTCCTCTTCTAGGTCTTCGTCGGTCAGGCCCAGATCGATTGTCCTTCCCCGCAAGAACGCCAGTCGACGTCTGAGGCTCTGTTCGAGCGCGTAGAACGAGCTCGTGAGCCTCCTCCTGTAGATGGTCATGACAAAGCCGAGCCCTTTTCGGGTACCTTCGTATTTCTCGTAGAAGTCGCTCGTGTATTTATCTATCCGGTCGTAGAGGGCTCTCTCTTCGGACTTGAGCTCGAGCCAGCGTTCGACGGGTTTGCGCTCGGCGATTTTCTCGGGGAGGAGGCCGGATTCCTCATACCGCTTGAGAAGACTTCTGGTATGGCGGAACATGCGCCGCCTGAGGGGAGTCAGGTGTCGCAGCAGCGACAACAAAGCGCCTCTTTCTTCCTCGGAGAGCCGCAAAGCGTGCCTTCTGGGATCGGAGGCGCCGGGGAAGCTTCGGATTCGCTCCCATCCCGAGACACCGAGTCGTTCCTCGAGCGATCGGGCTATGCGTTCTTCTACGGGTCCGCCGAAGCTCACCTCGTCTTCGGCCATCGCAGCCAGGAATTCCCAGTCGGCTTTTTCCGGTTCCTCGGCGGCGAGGTCCAGCTGGGAGAAGTAGCGAACGAAGTTCAATTCCGACGTCCCCCAACGGCCCGGCAGTCCCAACTGCAACAAAAGATCCCATACCTCAATGGGGGCGATCTGCATGGGAGTGGCCGTCAGCAAAAGCAACCCCCGGGTCTTAGCAGAGAGGCCTTCGAGGCCGTCTGCGCCTTCGAGAAGCTCGAGCAAGCGGTTGGGGCTCCGCTTGGAGGGGTCTCTGAAATCTTTCCTGCGGGCGTGATGCGCTTCGTCTATTACGACGAGGTCCCAGTCGGGACTCGCTAGCAAGTAAGATCTGCGGTCCTTGCGCTTTACGAGCTGGCTGGAAGCGAGAACTATTGAGACATCCGAGAACACGTTCTGCGGGGAAATCTCTTCTTCGGTGCGATCGGGGCCGGGGCTTATGAGTTTTTTGCCGTCGTAGATGGGGACATCCAGGCAGAGTTTTTCTCGAAGCTCGTCCTGCCACTGCTTGAGCACGCTCGCCGGCGCCAGGATGAGACAGCGCTTCGCCATTCCCGAGAGCATGAGATTTCTTATGGCAAGCCCTGCTTCGATGGTCTTTCCCAGGCCTACTTCGTCGGCTAGGAGAAAGCGCTCGGGAAAGCGTTTTACGATCTCGGAGGCGACCCGGAGCTGATGCGGCCATGGCTTGATCGTCGCGGTTGTCTGGCCCAGCCGGTCTCCGATGCCCAAAAGATGAGGGGCATCCAGCAAGAAGCGGGCGACGATTGCATCTCGGGCGGCCCGGATCTCTTCTTCTTTTGTTGTCGGGGCCGGAGGCGGCGGTGTCACCGGCATCTCTTCTGCTTGCGCCGCTGCTTCCAACGGATCGGCCTCGGGCGGTGCCTCGGGCCTGTAGCGGAGCAGCCTTTCCTGGACGGCCTTGGGTATGGTAAGGGAAATCCAGCCGGGGTCACGGTTTTCCCACACCCGTCCGAAGAACGACTCGACCTGGGATATATGCGGAAGCTCGCCTGCGACCCACGAGCGGAAGACGTGGAACTCCTCGAAGTGCCTCTTCCAGGCGGACTTCGATTCGTTGATAGAACCCGAGAAACCTACTCTGTCTCCGGCTGCGTCTTCGAAAAGGCCTTTCTTTGTGTGGTAGTAGCCTTCTGCATCTTCTGCCGGCAGGGGATGCCCGTCGGGCCCTTTGGGGAGGACGACTTTTATCTCCAGCGTGCCGGCTGCCACCATCCAGGCCAAAGCCTCCAGACGCTTTCGCTTGAGTTCGTCTTCGGGCTCTGCCAGCAGTTCTACGAGCCGCTCTCTTGTGATTTCTTCTAGGGAGGCGCCCCGGCGGATAGCCTCTACGTCGGCTCTGGAAAGCTCGGCGCCTACTAAGAGGCGCATCGAGCCCCCGTTTGCGATCAGGTGGGCGAGGCCCTGCGCGGCGACGACCAAAGCTTCGCTAGAGAAATAGCCTGCACTGCGATCGTAGCGGACGGCTCTCGAAAGCACGGGAATGTAGAAAGCATTGAGCGGATCGTCGCCGGGCCCGTAAGCTACCCGCAGCTTGAGGTCCCGGAAACCGGACGGGGTCATATGGAATCAGTCACCCTCGTCGGGTGTCTCGTCTTCTTCGTTGAGATCCATGGCGAGCTGTTCTGTCGGACTCGTCTCGACAGGGGGCTGCAGGTCGGGGAAAATGACCCTCAGTCCTTCCAGGGCTGCGGCTTCTGGCCTTACGAAGGCGTCTTTTACTTTGGTCCGGGGGATGGCGTTCATCAGGGCCTGAAGCAGTCCTTTGAAGCGGCTGTCCGTGCCATAGCCGGTGCGTCTCAGCCATTCCTCTGCGCCCCGGACGCCGTCTTCTGTGAAGACGATCATCAAGGCGTGGGCGGCGTCTATCAAGTAGGTGTAGCTTTGGTCTTGCGGGTCGGCGAGGCCCGGGCGGCGGTGGCGGGGCTCCTGGAAGGACACAGCGTCTCGCTTTTTCGAGACGAGGCGTGCATGGACGATTTCTTTGTCTATGTCTACGCCGAGGGCCAGCCCGAGCTTGCGGGCATCGTCGTAGCGCGCCTCGGCGCCGAAGGCATCCCAGGCAAGAAGGTACCAGTCGGTTATCCGGTCGAACTCGATCTGGCGGCCGAGAAGCAGGTCCCTTCTGCGGAGGGATGCGACCTCTTCCCGGGCGACGGCTAGGGCTTCTTCTGGACGGAGGGTCTTTGGCTCGCCTGTTTTGGGATCGACCTCTGCTGTAAGCACAGGCCATTGCCTGGAGATGACAGAAAGCGTCGGCCCGAAGGTCGATATGTATAGGTCGACTCCCGAGATCCCGGCTGCTTGGAACTCGGCGGCCCGCTCCCGGGCGATACGGCGCACCTCGGCCTTCAGGTCGTCCCACCAGATGGGTTCTCCTGTGCTCTGGCGCTTTCGGCAGGCGAGAAGGATCGTTGACGCGGCACCGGCTTTGCCCCTCTGGTGAAGCGAGTACTCGGACTCGGTGTGGATCGGCCAGGAAGAACTTATGACGAAGCCCGCCTCGATCAAAGCGCGGCCTAGGGCATCCCAGGCCTCAGTCTCTCTGTGGGTGAACATGACCGTGAGGACGCCGTCGTCTCTGAGGACCCTGTGCATCTCCTGGAAGCAGGCGGTCATTTTTCTCAGCCAGTCGGCCCGCGCAAGGTCCCCGGCTCTTCGTTTGTCGACTTGTTCGAAGCGGGCAGGGTTCGAGACTGCCTCTGTGTCCTTGTCGGTGAGCTCGGTTGCGAACAGCTCGGGGTAGACGTGGCCCAAACAGCGCCTTTCCCAGACGTAGAAGAAGTCGGAGAGCTCGGCATACGGCACTGCGGCCAAATACGGCGGATCAACTACGATAGCATGCACAGAGCCGTCCCGGTGAGGGAGATCGGCAGCGTTGCCTTGGTGGATGTCGACTAGCTCCGCTGCTGCATCGGGTCGGTCGGGGAAGAGAGCGCCACGAGAGGGCTCTACCAGATTGGCGATCCCCCGGTAAGCGTCGACTACCTGGTCGACGGCCCACGGCAGAAGGTCGCGGGCGGCTTCGAACTCGGCATGGCTCCACTTGAACGAGAAGTCGTGGCGTTGGAACGTGTGGGCAACAACCCCGCGACTCGGATCCCACGTGCACTGAAGGCTGTTGTAGTCCACGGCCTTGTCGAGGGCAAGCGCTAGGCACGTCAGTATCGCCCTCGCGTGCTCGTCCCCTACCGCGGCCCGAATCTCTGGTTCGAGCTTCCGGAGCTCCTCGAGGGCGGTGACCAGCGAGAGAAGCTGGCGGGGTGAGAAAAGGTCGCACCATCGGGTCATGCCCATCTGGAGAAGCCTTCGGGTCTCGCTCCCGTCAGGAATCTCCTCCGTAGGGATGAGGCCCTGGCGCTCCCAGTCGTCCCACCGACGGCGCAGCCCCCTCTCGGCTTCCTCCAGGGCTGCAATGTCTTCATGAGTGGGGGCGCGAAAGTCGCGATTTCTCCCTTCTTTGATCGCGACTGCATATAGGATGTGACCCAAGCGGCCGGCCCATGCCTCGGCCTTGATGTATTGGGAAGGGATTGTGGCACCGGTCCAAGGCGATCGCCCGGCCCCTCCCGACTCTGTGCCAGAATCGGGGTCGATGCTCTTTATCGCCTTGCCCCGCACGATTTCGAAAGATGGCGCCTCCATGTCCGGTTCGGTAATGAGCCGTATCGCTACGGGATTTGAGCCCTTCCGGAGCCACCAGTTGGGCGAAAGCGGGACAGGTTTTCCTGTCTCCGGACAGGACACGGTCGTGGCGAAAATATAATCATGAACTGACTCCCCTTTTCGCACGGGGAAGAATGGCTCCAGGCGCTTGCGAACCCGGTCGCACCAGAGCCCTCCCCACTTCTTGATTTCAGTTGCCAGCGAAGGGCCGAAGCGCGCCGGGAATTCCAGGGTGGCCTTGAGGATCACGGAAGCCACAGGGTTGATTTCTCCCGCAAAGGTGCGAAAGCCCAGCCTTAAAGCCTCAAGCGGGATTGAGCCGCCTCCCGCCATGGGATCAGCGACGGCTACATCTTCGGTCCCCCATGCGTAGCGAAGCAATTTGCGTTGCGCCTCCAGGCCGTCTCGGTCGGGAGTGACCGTGAATGCGCGTGGGCCTTCGTACCCGCGGTCTGCTTTGACACCGGCCCGCTTCGCTTCATCTATGCGCCGGCGGGCTGCGACGGGGTCGCCGATGATGCCGAGCTGCCGGATGAACCATTCCTCGTAGTCCTTCTCGGTAGGAAAGAGCGCTAGTAGATCCTCGGGCCAGTTCTCCGACCAGGCCGGAAGCGTCGAGCCAAGTACGGCAGCTCTCGAGGCCACGAGGGGTCTCCGCGCCCACCACACGTGGAGGCGATTCGGTGGCGGGTGCTGACCGGTCGCGTTTTCGCGGCGACTCTCCACGCCGATCTCCGCGATCGGCAACCATTTCTCAATCAATACGTCCGACCTGTTCTTCTTCATTGCGCCATTCCTCCGATTACTCGCACCGCTGAGCCGACAATCGCTCGGGCTATCTCGATCGTCCTCTCGGGCTTACCTTTGGGCGTCGGGCCAACAGCAAAGAGCGCCGCGACGCAGAGCACATCTCGAGCTCGCCGCAACCATTCCCTCGGATCATCCGGCGGAAACCGCGCCGGAGGCGTCATAGACCACCTTTCCCTCTCGAAGAGCCGGTCGGATCGCCAGCGCGGGGCTGTCCTTGTAGCGCTCGACGTCTTCTGTCGTGACTACTACTACGTCGACCGGCACGCCGACTCCGAAGATGCTTCGGTAGATACGGCGTTCGGTCTCCCGCCGATGCTCGACATCGGCTACGACAAGCAGGTCTAGATCGCTGTCGGGCTTGGCCTCGCCCCGAGCCGCCGATCCGAAGAGGATGATCCGTTCGGACTTTGCTACTTCGCCGATCCGTCGGACGACTTCTTCCAAGGCGGCGGAGGGGACCTCGGCTGCGCTTCTCATCTGTCGCTCCAGAGGTCTCTGAAGGCGCGCTGGGCTCTCGGTCCGTGGTCGGGATCTGTGCATTTGGCGAACCAGTAATAAGCCTCGTCGTCGCTCATCGTGCGAATTGCAGAGGAGACCTCTTCTATGCGTCGGATCTTGCGAAGCGGTTTTATCGCAAGCAGCGCCAGGCCCAATCTCACCCCGGCTTCTTCGGGCAGGCGGAACGGCTTTTTTCGGTTGCGGCGAAGATCGGATGGGCGATGGCCGGCTTTGCGAAGGCTCTCCAGTACGTGATCTCCTGCAGCCTGCAGCGCACTGTCCTTGGCGAAGACGATCTTGCGCGACTTGTCGGATCTTCCGTTGGGAAGCTGCCTCAGCTCTATCCCTATGTCTGCTTTTCCTACGGGAACCACGGCGAGTTCGAATTCGGTGTGCGCCTTCATCTCTCCTCGCTTTCAGGATCGGCCTCGATCGTCATAGCGCCGGGGTTCAGTTGGACGAAAACGTCGCGGATCGTCTCAAGTTCGGGGCCATGAGGATCGATCCCTTGGGGGAAAGAAAGGACGAGCTTCAGATGTCCCGTCGCGTCTGAGACATCGTCCGGCTTTGTTTTCTGGATGGCGTCGTGCAGGGCGCGGTAGCGATCCCAGGGTCCTCTGAATTGGACCTTGAGGCTGGTTGCGTCTCGAAGATCGAGAGTAGCCTGCATCACAACGTCAACTTTGGCCTTGGGCAGTTGGGGAACCGCAAGCGCCATCGTCCGGAAAGCCCCCAACAAGTCGGCTTTCTCTGCGTCGATCTCAGCCGATAAAGAGCGAAGACGCTTTGCTTGACGGTCGGATGCCTGGTCGACGATCGCCTGGAATGCCTGTCCGGGAGCGCCCTTTGCGACGAAGCTCTTCTGCAGCAGGTCCGAAGGCGTCGAGGTTCCGCAAGTGCATCGATCGATCGGGTTGTGACAGACAGGGCAAGTGGGCTCCTCGGCCAACTCGCTTGCCGGGAGGTCACATATCGGGATTCCTTGGGCTGTTTCGGGCAAGACAAGCTCCATGTCGTCGGAGATCTCGACAGGTGGGGTAGTTGTCGAATCTTTCGACCAGGCACATCCCCGGCGCGGGTCGTAGTAGAGCCAGTAGCCGTTGCGCACCCCCAGCTTTATGGCTTTTTTAAGCTTGTTCACATCGAGCAGGATTTTTAGTCCGACCGACATAGCGAATTGCTGTCGAAGCGCGAGCGTGCTTAGACGCTCGTTGTTGGCCGGCCAGGCCTTGTCGCGGATCAGCTTGGGAGGAATGTCGGGGGATTCGGCCGTGATGACGCGATCGAGGCTTTTCAGCGTGCGAAGGACGACCTCGGATTGGTCGCGTTCTACTTCGCCTTGTTCTTGAGCTTCCAGGCGAGCATGGGCTAAGCGGGCGTGCTTTTCCAGGGCCGAGGGATCGGGGTAGTAAAGGTGACGGTACATGCGGGTGATTGCGACCCTGAGCTCCAGCTCGGCTTCTTTTGCCATTTGGCCAATGCGGCTTTGCTGCTCTTTGGTGAACTCGCTGTAGCGGCCCGCGTCGGTCTTAATACGTCCCAGCGCCAGATACCTACGGGCGGTCTCGACTGCGTGGTCAACCGAGTCTTCGTCGGCTACTAGGAAGATCACGTTGTTGCGATATCGCCTGTAGTTCTGGGCTGCGCCTGCTCGGTCGGCCAGATGGACTACGAGGTCGGGTGGACCTTCTAGCTCTGCCGATGCCCTGGCGGCATCGTAGTGCACCACGGCCAGCTTAGGACGCTCATAGGCTTCCTCTATGTCCTGGGGCTCGGCCGGAAAGAACACGGGATCGAGCGCTCCCTTCTTCCAGATCGTCCGGATCTTTGTGTCCAGTTCTTTCTTGGCCGATGTTCTGTGTACGAGCTGGGTCTCGTCGTGGACGATCTTCACCAAGGAGGGCTCTGTAGAAAAGCGCAGCCTGGTGCCCGTCGTATCCAGGAACCAGCAGTTATCCAAAAGGCGCTCTAGCTGTTTGCTGATAAGACCCGTGTCGTCTCCCGGCGTATATACAGCCAGTTGGGCTTCGGTGGGGGTCAGCCCTGCGCCCTGGCCCTGTACCAAGGAGTGCAAAAAGACGGTCGTGGCGAGTCGAGTCGCATACGGCGGGCGTCCGGCCGAGATCATCTCGTCGTCTAACAGTGCGGCATGCCCCTTCGCCCCCGCTTTGGGATTGACGATGTCGGCCTCGGCTACTTGCCGGAAGACAGGTCTGTCGAGTCGGCTGGTGAGATCGTTGAGGATGTCTTCGTCGCTCAGATCGACATGGTGGGTGTGGATGAGGTATGTCTGAGGCTGGCGGGTCTGCCAGAGCCTCCGCACCGTCCGGGCCAGCAAGCGAAGAGCGCCTCGTGTGCGCTGGAAGTTGGGGATGGTTCCCACTTTGTTGTCGAGAGCCCTCAGCAGTTCCGGATGGAAGGGATAGTCGTTTTTAATGTCGGCCGCATAACCCGGCTCACGGGCGTTCATCGGGAGATCCGCGCCCCGGTCGAGCTCTGTGACGTAGGCCTCATGGTAGGCTCGGGCGCATTCGCGGGCTGCCTGGGGATCTGCGTCTTCGAACAGTCGGTGTCGGACAATGGCCGCAATCTCGTCTTCTTGGGTAGGCGAGATCACATGCTCTTTGCGAGCCGAGATCGATCTGGCTTCAGCCAGGATGCGATGGATCTCGTCTGTCTGAGCGGCGAATGCATCGGCCGAGGTGGCCAGGGTGTAGACGACACAGACGCGCTCTTTGGAGTCGGTTGCTTCGAGCAGAGCCATAAAGAAGGCTTTGGTCTGCTCTGCCAGAGTCGACTCTCCGATCTTGTGGGCCTTGCCGACCTCTAGGTAGCGGGCGAGCTCGTCGATTAGGACGAGCACCGGCCCGTCGCCCAGTACTTTTTCCAGAGTGTGAGTGCCCGGCGCCGTGCGGGCTCTGTCGGATTCCGCCACAGCCTCGTAGGCACCGAGTTGATAGGCGAGCTCGCCCCAGATCGTATAAGTCGTAGCTACTTCGTGCTCGATTCCCTGGGCCGGATCTAGCGCACTGCCCACCAAAGCAGCCGTGCGGATCGGCGCCTCTGGGAGAAGCTCCGGGTCGAGATACGCTTCTGCTTCGGCCGGCACGGCCCCTCGGGCGAGGTGATACAGGGCGATGAGGCTATGGGTCTTGCCTCCGCCGAATGACGTCTCGAGCCGGATTATCGGGGATGCCGAAGGACGCTTGCCGCTTAGGCGCCCGAGTGCTTCTTCGAGCAAGCTTCGAAGGCCTCTCGCCGGATGAGTGTTGGCGAAGAAGCGCGCAGGATCTTGATAGATAGGATCGGCCGTCCCTCTGGCTACGTCTTCGAGCTTGGCTGCGAACATCTCGTCTCGCAGCTCGCCGGAGAGCACATCTCCCCGGGGCTTGCACGCATCGAAGATCGTTTTCATAGAGCCCTCGCCTAAAAGATCCCCAGCAAATGACAATCTGCTTTTGCAGGTAACCTAATTTACCAAAGGGGTATGACAGCGAGGGGGGCCGACGGCTGCGTCCCAGAATCCCGCCGAACAAGGCTGCGGTCTGAAGCGCTTTGCTTTCGCATTAAACTCTGCCGGCGCGAGGCAAAGTCGCGCGCACGAGAGCAAGCGGCAGAATATGTCCGACTGACGGCAGAACGGTCTGGAGTCCCCTGAGAGAAGCCGTTTCTGCCTTTGCTTTGTAGGCGGCGCGCCAACCCAAGAAATCCTTGCCAATCGAAGGCGAGCATTGCGCCTCAGACTACGACCCTTTTTTCAGCAGGTCTGCAAGCTCACAGGTGGTCTCGGAATCCCCGCGTACTGCAGAGAACCAACCCTGTCTGCGATACGAGCGCTGCAGCGAAGGAAAGACCCATTTAGGAAATGTCGTCTGCCGCCGAGCCTACGATATCCCCGATGATGCGGCCGGTTCCTCGCAGCGCGCCCAACCACTCACCCCCGCGTCGAGCCGAAGGCGCATCCACTGCGGGAGTAAGGCCGGCATCCTCGGGGTGGTCGATATGGAGTGGCCTCTTAGAGCCGCCCGGCGCGGGCAAGATTTGCGCAATTGGTCGACCCCTGCGCGTTACGATGATCGGTCGGCCCGTACGCGTCAGCTTGTCCAAGATTTCGAAAAGGGACGTCTTGAACTTCGATACGGGAATCTCTTCGGGCTTCGCCGACATCGGCCTCTTCGAACCTCCCGAGCCGAGCATACCACTGCACAGAACCAAACCCACTCGAGTGGGGAATAGTGAAGGCTCGGCCGGCCGAGGCAGCTCGGGTCGGGAGTCGATTAGACACGCTCAAGCGGAGCGTGCTTTCCCCGAAGCAGCCAAGCCGGGCGGCCTGCTCGGCTAACCGACCAGGCGAGCGGAAACGGTCAGAGACTGAAGACCTCCTTTTATGAGCTTGGATACCGGGCAGTTCTCTTTGGCTTTTTCGGCGGCGTCCCGGAATGTCGCTTCATCGATGCCCGGTACCTTTCCTTCGGTATCCAAATCTACTTTGGTGATCTGAGGCCCGCCCTCGCCGGTCTGCAAT
>VAPR01001403.1_pt1 | contig 11916 bp, 6 predicted proteins | sample 3380701 | NCBI WGS metagenome assembly VAPR01 (sample SAMN11536904, study PRJNA540576) | hot springs metagenome | isolation source: hot spring wet sediment | place: Spain: Lobios | collected 2014-01
GGCCCTGGCGACGGCAGCGGGGTCCGGCCTGAGCTTCCTGAGTTCCACGTGGTCCCCCACCACGCGGACCTCCAACCGGTCCCCGGGTTTGATCCCTAGCGCCTTCCTGACCGCCGCAGGGAGCGTGATCTGCATCTTGCTGCTGACCGTGGAAGTCTTCATGGCCTTTACAAATGTAGCAAAGCTTATCTACCAAAGCAAGTCCTGCTTGGATCTCACCGCAACGATCGGGACCGGCCCAGGCGGTCCCCCGTACTCTGGTCTTCCCCAGGATCCCTTGGTTTCCGTCGAACTGGACTGCGGGCTGGCTCTGGCCCCCAAAAAGGGCTTCCGGGCATGTCGGCGGACTGTCAGGAGTCTTTCGACGGCTACCGCGCGGGCCGCGAAGGCCCCGCCGACCACTTCCGGCAAACCAGGAGGGAGGTGGTGGGGATCGCCGCCCAGCCCTCCACCAGCTCCCCCGAAGACCCAGAAGCCACGGACCCCGAGGCCCCGGACCCATCCCCACCGTTCGACGAAGAGGTGGCCCTCCGGGAAGACCTGTCCAGGCTGCTTTCCCCTGAGGAGTACCGGGTGTCCGGCTCGTCGGCGCGGTATCCGTACGGCCGGCCCCCCAAGCTACCGAGACGAACCCCGCCTGCTCCTCCGGCCACCCGCAGCCCGGACCCTCCGCTCCAGACCTTCCGCCGCCGCGCGGTCCAACCTCGAGCCATGCACCCACAGCAGCCGCAGGCGCGCTTCCGTACCGCCCACCAGCGCGACGGCAAACCGCTCTTCCAGCCCGCTCCCTCCCCCTCCCTGAGGGAGCCCACGCAACGGGAACACGACCTCGCGCGACAGAGTGCCCGGTACCCTCCGAGGGGGCACGTAGGCGTCCGCCGGGTCGCCGAACTCAACCCGCCCACTCTTCCACGCCCATCGCTCCACTCGTCCTTTCCCGAACACGAAGACCGCCTGGTACCGGCCCTCGCGCAGGTCGTTACCCAGCTCCTCGTCGGTAACATGTACAGCTTGAGAGCCTATTATCCGCTCTACACTCTCCAGGACGCGCTACCTGCCTGCCTGTCTGCCTTGTGCCCGCGCCAGCAGCTTTCCACCTCCCAGAGCCTAAGCTTCGTCATCGCGCGGTGGACGAGCGAGTGAACGGCCGTTCGGCCACCACCTGCCCCTCGGCCGAGAACTGCCGGGTCTCTTGGGGTTCGAGAGTAGCGTAGACGGCCCGACCCTGGGAGATGAACTGGTGCAGCTTGAAGGCGAAGAAGGGCTCCTGGAGCCCGCGGTTCAGCTCCGCTCCCCGGGACAGCAACTTCTCCAGAACCGCCCGACACAGTACCCGCACACACTCCGGACAGGTCCGCCTTCACGTTTTCATCTTGCAGCTTATCCAATCACTCGAATCCACGCGATACACTCCAATTCCTCTTCGCGCAGCTCTTGTTCTAGGGCGCGTTGTTCTGTTTCCCCTTGTGTTGCCCGATGCGGATGTGTATCCGCAAACGCTCGGAGGCGTTGCATCCAGGCCTCCTGGGACAAAGCAGTGCGCTCGCGCCAGAGGCGGCGCAGTTCCTTGAGGTCCGGCCCCGCAAGCCCACGCTGTTCAAAGTAGGCAAGGAGCGCGTTCCGCTCCGCCCAGGGAGGCAGCGCACGCAGCCAGTTGACGATCTGCCGCTGGGGAGTCGGCAATTGCCCGGGTGCCAGCCGAGCAGCCCGAATCCGATTCCAGAGATGACGGCGAAGCTCCGCAATCCGCGGACGCGGATCGAAATCCTTTGGCAGCGGCTCCGCGGGTTCAGAGGGCTCGCACCGAATCATCTGTATGGCTTCCAGTCGCCGTTCCAGAATCCGATCCCTGGCCTCGTCATAGAAGAGCCAGTGGTGCTGGTTTGTACGCACGTTCCGGAAAGCAACGAACAATCCACGCTTCTCGTCGGGGCTTTTGCGCCCTGTGCCCACTCCCAGAGGGATCCGCTGAAGCCGCTCCTCTCCGGCTTCCTTGAGAAAGCGCAGAAGGTCCTGCCGCAAGAACTCGCCTATGGCCAAATCGCTCTCCGCCTCCAACTCCCGCAGAGCACCCGTCTCCTCTCGAGCCAGGCGCCGAAGGGTGTTGAAATCCATCGGGTTTGGGGCTTCACCCAGAATCGACGCGTCCAAACCCACCGTCCGGTTGATAGCATTCAGTTTCCGATGAAGCCGGTCCAGGAGCCCCAGGAGTTCCTCCAGCTCGTCTTCTGGGAAGAAGTTATAAACCCGGATCTTCTCATGCGGGCAGCCTAGCCGGTCCAGCCGTCCTAGCCGCTGAACCATGCGCACAGGATTCCAGTGCAAATCGTAGTTGATGAGCACGTCGGCATCCTGGAGGTTCTGCCCTTCGGAGAGCACGTCGGTGCTGACGAGCAGGTCGATCTGCTCTTCCTGTGGCATATCCCTCCGACCGTTGGCTTGAGGCGCGAACCGCATGATGAGCGTGCTTCTGTCTTTCGGGCTGATCTTGCTGTCCACAATGGCGATTCGCGGATGCCCCAGCTTAGAGAGGAAAGAGCTGTCATTCCGCAACCTCTCGTGGATATATCGCGCGGTATCCCTGAAGTACGAGAAGACAATGATTTTCCGCCCCTCTAGCTCCGGCGAGAGAAGCAGGTGTTTGAGAGTCTCTAACTTATCATCCAGGCGCTCTTGCTCCAGTTCCCCCAAGATCTCTTCCAACGCTTGGAGGTCGGCGCGCACGGCGGCCCGAAGGCTTCCCACATCGTAGAGATCTGCAGGGAACGCCGACAGCTGACTTAGGAAAGCCTCCATCGCCTCCTCTTCTTCCATGCCTTCCGCATCGGCCGTTTCCATCTGAAGCCAACGTCGATAATCTTCGCTCTGAAGCAATCGTCCCTCCTCAAGAGCCTTCAGGAACAACACCAGGAAGTCCTTGAGCCGCCGTAGGGAAATTCGCAGCGCCTCCACCGACGACTCCAGCCGCTTCAGATAGAGCACCCGCATGATATGAGCCAATGCTGTCTGCCGGCCCAGGGTCATCAGGAACTGATGAGCTTGCTCTCTCGGCCAGCCCAGAGCCTCCTGGAGACGCTGCACCATCCCCTCGGTTGTCTCATCAGACTCTTCAAACAAAGGCAGTCGTCTGACCCACGCCCGACGGGCTTCCATCAACTCCCGCCGATAGGTGTCCACCTGGTAAGGAGCAAGTATCAAGCCCTCGATCGCCCTGGCAATTTTTCGGTAAAGTTCCGCGCCATAAGTGGCTTTCAGGCTGTAACGGACAGTGTGCAGTTTCCGTTCCGGGAAGTGGATCTTCCTCCCGTCAATCTCCGCCTCGGGGTAGTTCTGCCGGATGAACTGTCGGCTCCGGCGCACCGCCAGGGCTTCCAGCACCTCATAGAGGGACTCCTTGTTCTGTTCTGCCCGGCGAAAGTAGTCCCACAGGTTAGATATGCCAATCCCGTGAAGGAATTGGGGGTTGTCTCGAGTGATGAACCGCAGCTGGTGATACAGGTCGAATACCGTGTTGTTGACCGGCGTGGCGGTGAGCAGAATGACCTTTTTGTTGGCGTCGCCTTGCGTGATGAGCCGAAAGAGATTGGGCCAGCGGTTGGTGTCGGGATTGCGAAAGTTGTGGCTTTCATCCACGACGATCACGGAAAAACGCCGAGCATATTCTTCCACCGGGAAATCCTTCCGGCTCAACCGCTCCATGGAAACAATCTCGTACGGGATGGCAAAGTGCAGGAGCAGAGGGCGCCAGACGGTGCCCTCCACCGCCGCCGGACAGATGACAAGCGCCGCCTGCCGTTCCCGGTAGGCATAATCGTCCAGCAAACGCAGGGCAAGGTACGTCTTGCCCAGACCGACCGAATCGGCGAGGACCACGCCGCCGTAGTTCTCCAGGATTTCCTTCGCCGCCAGATAGCCGTCGTGCTGAAAGTCGGCCAGGGCAATGGGTGAAGGCTTGGTATCTTTCTCTGAGAGGTCCTGTTCCAGCCGGTCTTTGAGCGCTTCGTAGATGACCTTGATGTAAATCTCGTACGGCGTGTACGTGCGGGTGAAGCGCTCCAGAAGTTCCAGGAGCTCGGCTTTATAATCCTCCGCCTCCGCCCAGAGCCCCTCAAACCAGGTTTTCAGCTCCCGAACCGCAGATTCCTGTTTCAGGACGGCGTTGAGCTCCAGGTTCGTCGTGAGCCCTGCGCCAGTGAAGTTGGACGACCCCACGATGCCCACGGCCCCCAGGGCGAGGACGCCGGAAACGATATAGGCTTTGCCGTGGCAGAAGGCTTTCCCATAGCGCCGGATTCCCACCATGTCGCCGGACAGAAACTGCCGCCAACGTTCGATCTCCGCCGCGATGGTCTCGCCCCGTGCGGTCGCTTCCTCCAGCTCGGCAAGCAGTCGCTCGCCCACCACAAACGCCTGCTCCTGTTCCTTGCCCAGAAGCAGACGCAGACGGCTGATACGCTCCACTTCCGGCACGAGTGCTTCCAGCCCCTTCAGATTGAAAAAGGCGGTGACCACATCCAGCGCCGGCTCCGAGGCTGGCATCAGCAGGTCTTTGAGCACCTGAGCCAACGTGTGCTTGCGGTTGTCAATGAGGTCGGGGATGGTGGTCATCGTGCTGCTCCCTCATCAAATGCCTCAAATAAGGAGAGCTGCTTAACCAATCCCAACTTCCGAGCCCATTCCGTCCATCCGATGCAGGGCACGCCCTCCAGCGCGCAGGCAAAGCGCACGGCGCGGTCGTCCGAAACACAAATTGCCGAATGATGCTTCGCCACGGCAACGACCTGGCCGTCTGCGGCTTGTTTGCCCGCCTTGCTTTTCCAGAAACCTCCATACTCTTGTCTGCCCAATCGTATTCGCTCGCCGTATTTTCGCTCCAGTTCGGCAACCATTCCCTCAAGGGGACCTTGTATCCGAACCTCGACACTCGCCCTCTTGCTTTTCACAAAACACATAAGTCTGTCGCTTCCCCGGAGAATTTCCCGGCAAACTCCTTCCGGGCTTTTCAAACGCCCGTGCTTTGCAAGCCGCCTGAGAGCTTTCAGCGCCACGTCTCCAAAATGCCGCCACAGGTCGATCAATGCATCGGCGTCGCACACATAAAGCTCCTCTCCCATCCGCGGCTGTCCTTACGGGTTCTGCTCCTTCACCCATCGCAGGAATTCTTCTGTCTTTTCCACCTTCATCCCCATCATCGAAGCGGCATCTGCCCACGAGAATTCGGGCTTCTCCATCGCCTGCCCCAGAAGGCGGCTCAAGGAATAACCCAGTCTCTGAAGCGCCTGCTCCCTCTGCGGTGGTCGCCTGCCGCCGCGACCCCAGGGCTTTTTTGACTCCCACTCGGCGCGCTTACGTTCGTAAAAATCCTGTGGCGCATACCGCATCTCCTGAAGAAGGATAGCTACCACATCCCGGCTCACGAAAAATGGCTTTCCCAGTCTCTGCAGCACGCTATCTGGCCACTCTTCCTGCAAGCGCGTTTCACCGACACTTTTCAGTCGGCCCTTCAGTTCTTCAGGTGTGAGCAGCATCCGAGCAGCGAAGCGATTGGCAAATGGTTCCGGGTTCTCACCCCTGCGGGCACCGCGGAAATCGCAGGCAATGCCGTCGCCGCGAGCAGAAATCAGATGGGCAAACTCATGGAGTAAGGTGAACAGACGCCCAGTGGCGGCTTCGGCGTCTTGGTGATTGACCAGGATGAACGGATACCCCTCATACCATAGGGAAGCCCCGCGAATGTCCCCAGGGTCTAAGGGCAACTCGAAGCAGAAAACCCCTTGGTCTTCCAGGGTTCGCCGCCACCATTGGAAAGCTTCCTTTGCATCACGAAGTCCTGCACGAACTTCTACTGTCCACCCCAAGCGCACTCGGTAGTCATGAGCAAGCCGCTCTGCATCCTGTGTTCGCGGCTCAACTTCGCGGGGACGAATTCGGACATCCCACGAGACCCCCGTTCGGCGGATGAGCTCTACCGTCCATTCGGCGAACTCCATGAACCGTTCCAGGGAGCGGCGCGTTGGGGACGAAAGCCGCTCCACTTTGTGCTCCACAAGCCCCCGGAAGGACAGAGGCCGAGCAACCTCAGGAACGGTGTCCAAAAAGAAATAGCCCACCGGGCACACGTAGATTTCGCCGAGCGTCTCCAGTTGAGCCATCGTCGGCTCGCCCTGCCCCCGTTCCCAAGCGCGAATCTCTTCCGCCGATACAAGTTCGTAGTAGCGTCGCCTGAGCCGGCGCGCCTCCGCTTCCACCTCTTCCGGCGTGAGCCCGAGCTGCTTCCGAGCCCACCGGAGGATTTCAGGGTTCGCCCATCGCCTCATCGCGTTTTCATCCATCATCACACACTCTTTGCCTTCACCAACCGCTCCTTCACCAATTGCGCCACCGCCCGGTAGACCTCCAGGCGCTCTTCCTTCGTCAAGCCCAGGATGTCGAAGATGACGCTGTCCAGCTCAAACCGGTCGGGCGAGGCCTGCCGCACCTGCTCCAGGGTCAGCGCCTCCGGACGCACATGCTCGTAGGGATGCTCGGGATGGTCACATTTCTTCGCCCGGCACAGCGCAAAGCCCAGCTCCTCAAAGATGCTGCGGATGGGACGGCTGGAAAGACGGTCAAATGTATGGAGAAGACGCTGGCGGTGCTCAACATCAACCAAAAATGGATTGAGAACAAAAGTCCTCTGCAAATCTGGAATGTAAAGCTCGACGACTGTAATTGACCCAGTCAATTCCCTGCCTTCCCTTTCCAGCAACAGTCTCCCACAAGTAGACGTGAGTACGAGGGCAATAATATGCCCTTCATCGACTGTTAACTCGTAAAGCGTATCCCCTACGAGGGCTATGCCATCACTTGGGCAGAGATGGCGGTCTCCAAGGCGGCGGGAGTAAATCACATCGGGACACCTGTGTTCCCCCACATCCCACCACCATTGCCGGCTGGCGCAGGTGGGACGCTCATGGTATCCCTGGCGTTCGCCCCAGCGGATGTAGGCGGTGGCGAGGGGGTAGTCCCGCCACGGCTCCTGGTTGCCCTTTTCGATGGCCTGGCGCACATCCTCCGGCGGCATGAAGATGAGGTAGCGCAGGTCCTCCAGACGCACCCGCAATGTCTGGATTTCCCGCAGTGATGTGATGACCGGCCGAAGCCAGGCGACCTCGATCTCCCCCTCCCACCCGGCGCCATTTTTGACCCGTACCGGCGCTTTGGGGTCCTTCTCCCTGAGCTCCGCCACCTCCTTCACGCTTCGCCCCACCGGCTCCAGGTAGAAGAACTCGTTGGCGCCCGTCTTGATGCCGAAACGCACCTCGGCGATGTCACCCAGGCGGACGAGTTTCCCCTTGCCCTTCTCCAGGATGGTGAAGAAGATATCGGGCGCCCGCAGGTATTTGCCGCCCCATTTGTCGCCGGCATAAAGGCGGCTCTCGGCCAGCGTCAGGCGCCTCTCCGGGGGACGCCCTTTTCGGCGGCGGGGCCGGGTGGTTTCTTCCTCTTCTTCCTCTTCCCCCAGCCCGGCCTGGTAGAGGCTCCACTGGTCGTGGAGGATGGCACGGAACTCGGGGCGATTCAGCGCCCGGAAGCTGGCAAGCGGCTGGTAGAGGCGCTCGTCCTCGATTTCCGAGAAAACCACCGGGCTCATGGCTTCCTCGAAAGGCACGCGGAAGGCGACGAAGTGCACGGGGTGCTGGCGCATCTCCTCTTCCCTGAGGACGCGCTTTCGCTCGGGTGCTCCAGCCAGGACGATGACGGTGTGCACATCAGCCTGGGCGAAACTGCGCTTGACCCGGTTGTCGATGATCATCTTGAGGTGCCCATGCCACAAGAAAAATTCTTGCAGGTCCTTACCGAAATCCACATCCAGCCAGGAGTTGGAGGTAATGAAGCAGAAAGCGCCCCGGTCGGCGAGAAGCGAAAGGGCATGGAGGTAGAAGTAGACATAGTAATCCGCCCGTCCGCTGATGCGGCGGCTCTTGCCCATGAAGGCGGGATAGATGGCCCGGAGGCTTTCGTTGAGCCGCGCCAGATACCCGCTGCGGTCGAAGCGCTCCAGGTAGTCCCGAATCTTCTCCTGGCGCACATAAGGCGGGTTGCCGATGACGATGTCAAAGCCAGGGTTCTCGTCCTCGAAGATTTCGACGAAAGCCAGGTCCCAGACAAAAGGCGGGGGCTGGTCAGGACGGAGGGCGTCCCGTGCCTTCTGCAAGCGTTCCTTCTGCTCCTCCAGGGCCTGAATTTCCTCTTCCAGGCGTTGGCGGGCCTCCGCTCTGCGGCGGGCATCCTCCATGCCAGGCAAGGAGCCTTGCTGGACGACAAGCTCTTGCTGTTTGCTCTTGATCTGGTTATCCAGCGCGTGGATCTTCGCAAACAAAATGTCCCTGAAGAGGTTCTGCTCTTCCTGCTTAAGTCCTTCCTCAGTCAGGCTCGTATCTTCCCCCTGGAAGAACCGCCGCTTCTTCCCCTTGAGCTGGGTCAGGCGCCCCTTGAGATAGGAAGGCAGGGGCAGCTCCGTGCGGCGGAAGAGGCTCAGGTCCAGGTCGCCGAGGGTCTGCAGGAGGCTGTCGCCGGGCCGGAGTTTGAAGTTGAGATTGGGGAGCAGGGGGCGGGCTTTGAGTTCCCACCACCGGAGTTCGGTTTCCACCACCAGCTGGAGCCAGAGGCGGAGTTCGGCCACTCGCACCGCCCATTCCATGACATCCACGCCGTAGAGCTGGTCCTGAAGGATGCGCTTGCGCCGCTCGTAGGGCGTCTCGCTCCGACCCAGAGCGCTGTTGCAACGCTTCTGGAGGTCATCCAGAATAAGGAGCATGCCCACCAGGAAGGAGCCGGAGCCGCAGGCCGGATCGCACACCCGCACCTCTCGCGTCAGCTCATCCAGTTTTTCCCACAGCCCGGCCCGTGTCACCTCCGCGTCCGCCTCCTGCTTCTCCTCCTCCGCCAGGGCGAAAACCCATCGGTAGAGCGCGTCCCGTCGCTCGTCGCCCAGGTAACGGGTGAGCCAGTCAACAAGAGCCAGGCGGCACATGAGATCGATTTCCGTTCGGGGCGTATAGAAGATGCCGGCGGCTCCCCGCCGGTCCTCTTCCTCGTCGCCGGCCTCAAAGGTCACATTGACCAGGCGCTCATAGACCATCCCCAGCATCTCGGGGTCCACGGCCACCTCTTCGTCGAAGCGCCCGCTCTCCACCACGGTGAAGTTATAGCGCTCGAAGAGCCCGGGGAAGGTGCCATCGGTCCAGCGTTCAAAAAGGAGCTCGAAGATCTCATCGGGAAGTGGTTGACGGAGTTGTCCATCTAGGTCAGGACGGCGTGTATACAGCCCGCCGTTGAGATAGGGCGCTTGAGCCAGCGCGGAGATGAGCCATTGCGGAAAGCGCTGGAGATACTCGTGGCGGTTCTGCCATTTGTTGTTGAAAGCCTCGAAGAACAGCACGGGGAGCCATTCGGAATGAAAAGCGTCTTTCTTTCCGCTCTTGCGATATGCCTCCCAGAAGTGGCGCATGAAGTCGCGGTCTGGCTGGCCGTTGGGTCCAAGGAGCCAGCCCTTCCGGGCGACGAAGTAGAGGAACATGATGCGGTTAAGGAGTTGGTGGGCATAGTCACGGCTCCAGTGGGGTCCGTTTTCCGGGTGGGTGTGCTGGAGTTCGTTCCGAATGCGGTGGAAGACCTCGCTGTAGTCCCTGAAGAACTGCTCGGTGACCCGCTGGACGCTGAAGGCGTCTTCGTGGCGCTTCCAGATCTCCCGCGGATCACGGATACCATCGGCGCGGATGCGACTCAAGACCTCCAGGTCGGTGCGGTAGGGCTTTTCTCGTTGCACCTGGAGGGTTCGTAGCCAGAGGCGCACTTTGTGCGGATCTCGAGGATCCTGCAGGCGCCGAGGAGAAACGAAGGCTAGTTCATCGTACGAGCCAGCGGTAGAGAAGACGAAGAGGTTTTCACCCTGGGGGAAGCGGCGATAAAAGGCTTCCAGAAAGCGGCGGATATCTGTGCGGCGGATCGCCTGCGAAGAGAGTTCCACATGATAAATGCGGAAAGATGCGTCACCGCTTACGTGGACCAACTGATTCATAGATGAAACCAGCGCCCTTGCCCCCTGAGGAAAGTCATCAGGATCCTGGCGTAGTGGTGCCATCGCTGGGTACCCTAAATCCTGGAAAAAGGCGCACCCTTGCTCGGGGGAGCAATAATTTGCTAAAGCGTTTCGCAGTTTTTCAAAATCGCTCATGCTACAACCCCTCTTTGCCTCGCCCCGTCCACGAGCCTGGGGCGATCGCTGCTTTTGCCGTAGTAGCGGACCGCCTTGACTACGGGGCTCTGCTGCTCGTACCGGTCCACCCGGCCCTCCCGCTGCTCCAGGCGGTTGGGGTTCCACGGCAGGTCGTAGTGCAGGACCGCGTTGAAGCCCTTCTGGAGGTTGATCCCCTCACTGAGGCAGTCGGTGGCCACGAGGACCCGGGGACCCTCGTGTTCCATCAGCTCCTCGATCTTCTGTCGCCGCTCCTCCTCCCCCGTGCGGCCCGTCAGGCTCAGGACGCGAAGGTTCGCTATCTCAGGGAAGAGGGCGGCCTCGAGCTTCTCCGCCACGTACTCCGCGGTCTCCACGTAGTAGCACCAGACCACGGGGTTGAAGCCGTCCCGCAGCAGCCCTCGGACGATCCGGGCACAGCCGGCGAGCTTGTTGTCCTCGGCCTCGGAGATCTCCTCCGCCATCCGCTCCAGCTCGCGCAGCCGGCGCTTCTCCGGGTCCGTGAGCTCCGCTTCGGTCTGGTCCAGCTGCGGGGTGGGCACTTCGTCGCTGGGAAGCCGGTCGTCGGGCTCGTACACGTAGGAGGGGTCGTCGGCCTCCTCGCCCACGAGGACCGCGCCCTCCTTCCGCCGGCGCTCCAGGGCCACCTTCGCCGCGCGGGGGCTCGACATCACGCAGCGGAGCAAGGCCAACGCGCCCCACCACCGCATCCGGCGCCTGTGCGCCGCGAGCGCCTGCCCGCTGGCCACGATCCCGTTGCAAAAGTCGTACACCGCCTCAAACAGACGCCGGTAGGGAGCCGAGAGCGAGTAGGTGGCGTCCACGGGATCGCGCTTCGGGAAGCACCGGTCCCCCTCCCACTGGGACTCGATGTCCTTGCGGGTGCGCTGGACGAAGTGGCGGGCAAGGCGGACGCGCTCGCGTTCACCAAGTTGCGTCAGATCCCATCGTTCGAACTCCGGCTCGAGCAGTCCCAGAAGCTTCTGGAACGCCTCCGCAATCCCGCTGTGAGGCGTTGCCGTGAGGAGGATGAGGTGGCGCTTGCTGTCCTGCGCCAACTCTCGGACGAGTTCGTACCGCAGGTGGCGGTCGGCCCCGCGGCCCGGCGTGGCGCCGTGAGCCTCGTCCACCACCACGAGCTCCGGCGCGTGGAGGAGGAACGCGTGCTTGTTCCGGGGGTACTTCACGAAGTCGATGCTGATCACCTGGACGGGGTAGTGCTGGTACACGGTGCGGCCGGGGGGAGTACGGCGGTCAAGCTGCCCGACGGTGGCCGGGTTGATGACGACCGCGTCCAGGTGGAACTTCTCCACCAGTTCCTTCTGCCACTGGTCGCACAGGTACGGCGGACACAGGACCGCGAGGCGCCGGACCTCCCCCCGCTCCCACAGCTCCCGCACGACCAGGCCGGCCTCGATGGTCTTGCCCACCCCCACGTCGTCCGCGATCAGCAACCGTACAGGGTCCAGCCGCAAGGCCATCATCAGCGGCACCAGCTGGTAGGTGCGGGGTCGCACTGAAACCCGGCCCAGAGACCGGAAGGGTGCCGCCCCCTCCCGGAGCAGCAGCCGGGCAGCCTGCCAGAGCAGGTGGAGGCTCTGGGCGTCTGCCACCGAGTCCGGGGAGGGGAGCGGGAACTGCGACGGCGAGATGCGCTCGGAGGGGAACGTGTAGCC
>VAPR01002332.1_pt1 | contig 11891 bp, 14 predicted proteins | sample 3380701 | NCBI WGS metagenome assembly VAPR01 (sample SAMN11536904, study PRJNA540576) | hot springs metagenome | isolation source: hot spring wet sediment | place: Spain: Lobios | collected 2014-01
GAGCGGACGGAGACTCTGGAAAAGTTGTTGTTGGAATATGGTGTGTCCGTTCGGTTTCGGGGTTCCCCCATGAGCGCCATTCAGTGGCAGAATCTGATCTTCTCGCTCCTGTTTATGGCTGCGTTCATCGGTTTGCTGTTCTTCCTCTTTCGCCAGATGCAAGCGGGGAACCAACAAGCCTTCAATTTTGCCCGCAGCCGTGCTCGCCGTTATGACCAAAACCAGCCCCGGATCACCTTCGAAGATGTAGCGGATTTGGAAGAAGCCAAAGAGGAGTTGCGGGAAGTCATTGAGTTCCTCAAGAACCCTCAACGCTTTCAAGCCTTGGGGGCAAAAGTGCCAAAAGGTGTGCTATTGATGGGTCCGCCTGGGTCGGGCAAGACTTTGTTAGCTCGTGCCGTTGCAGGGGAAGCAGGAACCCCCTTCTTCCATGTCAGCGGCAGCGAGTTTGTAGAGATGTTTGTTGGTGTGGGGGCTGCCCGCGTTCGGGACCTCTTTGAACAAGCCAAAGCCCATCGTCCTTGCATCATCTTTGTGGACGAATTGGATGCTGTCGGGCGGCTGCGCTTTGCTGGCATCGGTGGCGGTCACGACGAACGAGAGCAAACCCTCAACCAATTGCTTGTGGAAATGGATGGCTTAGAACAAAACAGCGGGATCGTGATCATCGCTGCCACCAACCGCCCCGATGTCTTGGATCCCGCTTTGCTACGTCCGGGTCGGTTTGACCGGCGCATCGTGATCGACCATCCCGATGCTAAAGGGCGGGAAGCCATCCTCCGAGTTCATCTAAGGGGTAAACCAGTGGCAGAGGACGTGGACATTGCCAAACTGGCGAAGCAAACGGCTGGGTTCTCCGGAGCAGATTTGGCGAACATGGTCAACGAAGCGGCAATCTTGGCGGCTCGAAAAAACAAAACCCGCATTGAGATGAGCGATCTATTGGAAGCCTTGGAGAAAGTTATCGCTGGTCCTGAACGGAGGAGCCGCCTCATCACTGAGGAGGAGAAGAAGATCTTAGCCTATCACGAGAGTGGACACGCCTTTGTAGGTAAACTCTTGGGTGTGGGGGAAGTGACCAAAGTCACCATTATCCCACGCGGCTTAGCCTTAGGCTATACCCTGAACCTGCCGCAGGAGGATCGCTACTTGAGGAGCAAGAAAGAGTTGTTGGACGAAATCACGGTGATGTTAGCAGGACGAGCAGCCGAAGAGTTAGTCATTGGTGAGGTCACAACTGGTGCCTACAACGATTTGGAACGAGTAACCGAGCTGGCGCGGCGGATGGTGTGTGAGTTTGGGATGAGTGAGCGCTTGGGGCCCGTCACCTTGGGGCGGAAAGCAGGACCCATCTTCTTGGGGCGCGATATCGTGGAGGACCGCAACTACAGCGAGGAGATTGCCAGCCAGATTGATCAAGAAGTGCGGCAGATCGTAGAGACTTGCTACGAGCGAGCGAAGACCCTTTTGCAGGAGCACAGAGCCGTGTTGGATGCCATCGCTCAGCGGTTGCTGGAAAAGGAGACTTTAGACGGCGAGGAATTGGATGAGATATTGAGAGAGATGGGAGTGGTTTTTGCTGGGCAGCGTCATTCCCGTCAGGAGGGAGACGGCAATGGCGCACCGTGACCTCCACGACTTAGAAAAGCAAAGTCAAGCCTTGCTGAAGGAAGCAGACCAACTCATGGCGCAGGAGGAGTGGTGGCAAGCGGAGGAGCGATTTCGGGCGGTTGCCCAACAGTTGCACCGCCGGGGAAACCGCAATGCTGCCCTTAAGCCTTTGTTGGTGCGTGCCCTCACGGGTTGGGCGCAGTGCTTGTTGGAACGGGGCAACTTCGCCGAAGCCCTAAAAGTCGTCCAACGAACCGTTCCCCTCGCTCCGGATGGCGAATGGGTGCACCACCTCCTGTTGCGGGCACTTACGGGGTTAGGCAAGTGGGAGGAGGCTTTGCGGCAGGCGCGTCGGCTGCTCCGCCGCAACTTCCGAAGTTGGCGCTTGCACCTCTGGATCGCCCAAATTCAAGCCGAACTGGGACATTGGTCGGAAGTTCTCCCTCACTTGGCATCCGCTTTGCGGCTTGGGGACAACGAGATAGAGCCCTATCAGGTAGCTGCCCAATTGTTGGAGCGGCGAGGGGATCTCCACCGCGCCATTGCCCTGCTCCAAAAAGGGGTGGAGAAAAACCCGCAATCGCCCATCCTTTGGTTCACTTTGGGGCAATTGTTCCGTAAGGTAGGACAATTTCGCAATGCTTTGGAGAGTTTTGAGCGGGTTTTAGCGCTGGGTCAAGATAGTGCTTCCCTGCGAGAACTGATGGGGCACCTCTGCTTGGAGTTGGGCTGGTTGGAGAAAGCGTTGGAACACTTGCTAAAGGGGTTGGAGCAAGACCCTGAAAACCCGAACCTTTTGGACCTCTTAGCCTTTGTCTACCTCCAGAAAGGACGTGCCCGCGACGCTTTGCAAACCCTCCAGCGGTTAGCCCGCATTGCCCCCACCGACCCCATTGTGCACTTCAAGATGGCGACAGTGCACCACCAGTTGGGCAATTATGCTCAAGCCGTGTTGGCATGCCAGCGAACAGTCTCCCTTGCCCCCGGCACTGATCTGGCTCGGGAAGCCCAGCGCATTCTGGAGGTTTTGGACCGTCAGCAACTGGAGCAAGTGTTCATCTTGAGCATGGAAGATCCTATCTTCCGCACCAAGTTGATGCGCAACCCTCCTCAAGCCCTGCAGGAAAAAGGCTTTTTGCTCTCTGAAGCCTCATTGGAAGTCATCGCCAACACCGATTTTTCTCAACTGCCTCGTCGCCACGGTTCTCCTCAGCGGTTCGTTTGCTGAGCGAACTGGTTGCTGTTCTTTTGCAAGCATCTCTTACTTTGCAATTAGTGTTAGCAGGGAGGTGAAAGACCCTTGGTTTCCCGCACAGAGGATCCCAAGGTTTACGATATCACGATTATCGGTGGTGGTCCCACCGGTTTGTTTGGGGCGTTTTATGCAGGGATGCGTCAAATGAGCACAAAGCTCATTGACGCCCTTCCTCAATTGGGTGGGCAACTGGTTGCGCTCTATCCCGAAAAGTTCATCTACGACATGCCTGGGTTCCCTAAAGTGCTCGCCAGTGAATTGGTGCAGCGCTTGGTGGAGCAGGCGATGCAGTTTCACCCAACCGTTTGCTTGGAGGAGACGGTGCTGCATTTGGAGCGGTTAGAAAACAACCTTTTCCGGTTGACCACTACGAAAGCCGTTCACTACACCCGCACTTTGCTCCTCTGCGTAGGCATTGGGGCTTTTCTGCCTCGCCGATTAGGGCGTCCTGAGGTGGAGCGGTTTGAGGGCAAGGGAGTCTACTACACCGTCCCTAACCTTCAGCAATTCGCCGGAAAGAAGGTTTTGATTGTTGGCGGCGGCGACAGTGCTGTGGATTGGGCGCTCTCGCTGGAGCCTATTGCTGAGCAGGTCATCTTGATTCACCGCCGAGATAAGTTCCGAGCCCACGAACACAGTGTGGAGCAATTGATGCGTTCTTCCGTGCAGGTCCACTTGTTTCATGAACTGGAGACAGTGGTTGGGGATGAAAGCTTGGAAGCGGCAGTCATTTTCCACAACAAGACGGGTGAAAAGCAAACGATCCCCGTAGATGCGATCATCTTGGCGTTGGGCTTTACCACCAACCTTGGTCCCATCAAGGAATGGGGTTTGGAGATGGAAGGCAACGAGATCAAGGTGGACCAGCGGATGATGACCAGTATCCCAGGCGTTTTTGCAGCAGGAGATGTCGCAACTTATCCTGGCAAAGTAAAACTCATCGCTACAGGAGTTGCGGAAGCCGCTATCGCTGTCAACCAAGCCAAGGTCTTCCTTGACCCTACAGCGCGGCTCCAACCCTCGTTCAGCAGCGTCACTGGCGTCCCATCAGGTTTGGGATGAAGAGCCCAGCAGCACCCTGCCTTTACAAATTGGAGGTTACTTCCCCTCGCGTTCCTGAGGTAACTGAGGAGTTGGTTGTGGGTTGAGGGCGGGACCAGCCTTAAAAATGGGTGCTGTGGGCGGTGGGCTCATCCCTTCCCGAGGTCGTGGTTGGCGCCAGTAGTAAAGCCCGGCAACGATCAGGACGACGACAATTGCCAACACGACAGCAACCCAAATAGGCACTTCTCGCTGCATGGTTTATCGCCTCCCGTTGCGATTACGGACACCCTACCCCTTTGCCTCCCGTTCGGGTGGGTGGTGTGGTGTAGTGGCCCCACAATTCCCGCCCAGGCGTTCGGTCATAAAGTGGCCCGCCACCGGGGACGCTGGCATCAGGGTCCCAAACTACATTCCGAGCGGAGCGGCAGTCCCACATGACTGGATACCACTTGGCATGACTGTCAGCAAATACCATCATCGCTCCCCGCAAGTGAACGCGACTCACATGCCATTGGGTCGCTTCCAAACAAGCGGTGGTGAATAGGTCAAGGTTGCCTCCAGTTGGGTGCTTGCTAACACCACATTGCAGGTCTTGCCATGCTGCATGGTCACTTCCTTCTGGGCAGCCAGTGACTGGGTCAGTCCATCCTGCGCATCCTGGCGGGTTGGGCTTGCTGTCGCCTACCAAGATGGTAGACGCAGGGGCACCAAATTCGGGGAGTGCTCTCGTGGCTCCTTGGCAACCTGCTGCGTGCCCCCAGTTGAAGCCGTAGCCACGATACCGTAGGAAGGGTGTTAGTTCGGGACCTGCCAACGGGTGCTCTCGGCTCCTCGCCCAGTCTTGCATGTGCACCCCTGCTTTGGACGGGCACATGAACATCTGCCAATTGCGGGTGTAAGGGTGTAGGAGGTTGAACCAGTAACCCATCGTGACCCAGGAGTTTGGTTGAGGGCGATTGTAAACCGTTTGGAAGCCCATCGCATAAAGGTAGGAGTAAAACCACGGGAACCGTTCGTCGTAATCTTGTCCGTATTGCTGAAACGCCATGCCGATTTGCCGCCCATTGGACAGACAGTTCGCTTGCCGTGCCTTCTCGCGAGCCTGACTGAAAACGGGGAACAGAATGGCTGCCAGGATCGCAATAATCGCAATCACCACGAGCAACTCGATCAGGGTGAAGCCGAAGCGATACCGCGAGGAAACTGCCCAAGGCGAATCCTTGATCGCAAATTGCCGCATCTTCAATCGCCTCCCTTGGGTCGTCAACGCCGCGACCCACAAGAGCTTGGCACCGAAAAGGGAGTTTGTCAATACGAAAAACCGCAGTATGAAAAATCAGGAGGGGTTGTTGGCACGGGTGGTGGAATGAATTGAGGATCAAGTGGTTCGCTTGAACAGTGCTTGCTTTTTTAAACGGTTGCTGCCCCGACGACCCGTCGGGGGTTACCACGAAACCCGTCAGCCAGAGGGACCGCACGAGGAACCACTGCGGCTCCCTCGGGAACTGGCAATGAAAAGGGACAAGCGGCGACGCACTTCATTGCTGCCGCAGTTAGGACAGCGGACTTTCTTTTCCTCTATATCCCGCCAACTCACTAACTCTTCAAACTCGTGGTCGCATCGGTCACACCGAAACTCATAAATCGGCATCTGACACTCACTCCTTTATTTCCTGCTCAGATGATGCTTGTTCTCTCCTTCTGCGCGGTTCCACCGCGCATGCATCGCTCATTCAGGTCGGCACGCCCAACTTGGGTAGCAAGTAAGCTTGCAGGAACACCCACAAGCCTACGAACAGCAACAGCGCCAGCAGTTCACCCATCCTATTAGCCTCCTTTGTATGCGCCACACTTTTAGATTAGCAGGCAGGTGAAAGGTAACAATGCCGATCGTTGCACTCCTGACGGACTTTGGCACACAGGACATTTATGTGGGTCTGATGAAGGGGGTCATTTGGGGCATTTGTCCGAAGGCGCAAATTGTGGATTTGACCCATGAGATCGCGCCTCAGGATATCACATCGGGTGCCTTGTCCCTGTGGGGTGCTTTCCGCTATTTTCCTCAAGGCACGGTCTTTTGTGCCGTCGTTGACCCGGGCGTGGGAACAGAACGCCGCGCCATTGCGGTGAGAACCCACGACTACTTTTTTGTTGGTCCTGACAACGGGCTTCTCTGGTGGGCGGCAGAGGAAAACGGGATTGAACAAGCAGTGGAGTTGCGCAACCGCGCTTACTTCCTACCCGTGATCAGCCGAACCTTTCACGGGCGAGACATTTTTGCCCCTGTAGCGGCACACCTCGCTAACGGTGTTCCTCTGACCGAATTCGGTCCCGAATTGGATCAAGAGACCTTGCAAAAACTCCCGCCTTTGCGAGCCCAAGTGGGCGATCAGCTCATTCTCGCTCAGGTTATCCACATTGATCGTTTCGGCAACGCTATCACCAATTTGCGAGAGGAAGATTTTGCGGCTTGGGTAGAGAACCTTGGTTGGCGCAACTGGCGGGCGGCTATCCGAGGGGCTGTGTTTGAGACCATTTGCAACAGTTACGGAGAGGCTCCCATCGGTGCACCCTTATTGCTCTTCAACAGCTACGGCTTATTGGAAATTGCCGTGAACCAAGGCAACGCCGCTCGTCAGTTAGGGCTCCGAAAAGGTGACTTGTTGGAAATTTGGGTGACAGAGGAATGAAGCGAGGTCGGTCCTTCTTCTGCTTGCTTCCTAATCCCTTTTGGCAATTAGGTGCCATTGGCGCAGTAGTGGTTCTGTTCCTTCTTTGTGCTCTCAAAGCCCAAAGTCCACCAAATTCTTTCTCTTTGGTCACCCTTGCGGTTCCTGCCACCGATATGCCTATTCCCATGCAAGTGGTCATTGCTTGTGTTTGGCAACAGCAATTGGCAGACCAACCCTTAGCTGTTCCCTGGTGGTCCTTTGGGGGATTTGGGATCACCTGTGCAAGGGATAGCGAGCAAGTAGCCGAACTTAAAGCCAATTTGCAATCTATGTGGACACGCGTGCGTTGGGACGCTTTTACCTTTGCCCAAGCGCGACGACTGGCCGTTCAGGAACTCCAACGGTGGCAACGAGACCCTTTTCAGTGGCTCATGTGGCAAGCCCGCTCTCTTTCAGGGGGGCGAAAGCAACTGGATGTGGAGCAACCTCTTAGGGTGGGAAGCGATGAGGTAGAGGAAGCCCTTAAACGCTTGTCCCAGAGAACGCCCTTGTTGTTTAGCCATCCGACACTCGTGTTCACCGCCCCATCAGGCTTCCAACTAACCCCCCCTTTGCGTTTAGGGTTTCAGCATTCCTTTCGGTTTCCCCACTCACAACGGGCTCATGCTCTGTGGTGGACAGTGGTGCGGGGAGATCCAGCAGTAGCGATGGTGGCTGCCGAATGGTTGGGAGGAGGCACCGAAGCCCTTTGGTTCCAACTGCTGCGAGGTAACAAGCCCCTTTCCTATCACGCCCTCACTTCCTTCGCCCTGACACCTTGGGGGATAGAAGTGGGGTTTTATGGGTCTACTGAAGCTACAGAGTTGCCAACGCTTTTGCGCACTGGTCGTTCGCTACCTCGTCGGTTGAGGGAGGCACAAATAGATGCGGTCGCATTGAAGCGGGCAAAAGAGTTGGCTCACCTGCGTTACCAAAGATGGAGTGCAGATCCCTTATCTTCGTCCCGTTTGTTTGCTCTCTGGTTAATGGCTGGGCGGCAACCCAAGGAGTGGACGCAATTGCCAGACCGTTTAGCAACCGTTTCGCCTGACGAGGTGCAAGCCTTCTGTCACTCCCTCTCCCAAGCCCGTTGGGCAGAACTGTTGGCAGTCCCGTGAGCTCACTCAACCAAAGCAACGGCTTTCATCATCTCTTCATCTCCAGGGAAGCTGCCGCCGAAATTTATGTCCCCCGATTGGGCAAAACCCACAATAATGCCTTCTACATACTTGCCCCCATGGGCAGAGCCTTGAGAGAGAATCTCCGTGATCTCAACGGCAACGAAACCAACAGCATGGAAGTAGAGGGAGTTGGGAAACTCGCAATCGCCGTGCGCTCCCGGAATTTCACTGCGGTGGTAAGGGAACAATTGTTGCATCCAATCCCGATCGAAGACGCGGTCAAAGACGATGAAGAAGAAGATGGGGCGCAGCCCTCGTTCCATCAGTTGTTGCCGTTTCATCAGTTGCAATTCCCCGTCCAAACCCTCCTTCTAATACTTTAGCCCCAAATGGTATATCTAAGCTTTCGATTTTATTCAACACGTAAGCAGATCTTAAACGAGTATGAACGTCAGGTGTTCCAAAAAGTAGGAAAAAGGCCATCTTTGCAAGTGATCTCTGTCCGCGCCATTGGAAACTTCCCATGCGTATGAATTCACAAAAGCTGATCACGTTCAGAGCCTTGCGACTATTAACTATGAATTTTTTATTACTTTTCATCCCTTTTATTACCTCCTTTTCTTAATGACAAATACCAATCGATCGTTCTCTGTAGACCTTCCTTGAAATCTGTCTTGGCACGGAAGCCAAACAACCTTTCCGCTTTTGAAGTATCTAGCCTACGCCTTGGCTGTCCATTAGGTTTACTAGTATCCCATCGAACTCGTCCTTTGAAGCCAGTTAACTCTTTGATTATCTCTACTAGCTCCTTAATACTAATCTCAAAACCAGAGCCCAGGTTTACCGGCTCCTCACCATCATATCGTTCAGCGGCCAGCACGATTCCCTCAGCGGCATCAGCAACATATAGAAACTCTCTTGTAGGAGACCCATCTCCCCACACAACGATTTCATCAGCTCCTGCTTCTTTAGCATCAACACACTTACGGATAAGAGCAGGGATGACATGGGATGTTTCTAAATCAAATTTATCTCCAGGACCATACAAGTTTGTCGGTATCAAGTAAATGGCATTAAAACCATATTGAGCTCTATATGCTTGACCTTGCACCAACAGCATTTTTTTTGCCAGACCATAAGGAGCGTTAGTTTCCTCGGGGTAGCCATTCCACAAATCCTCCTCCCGGAAAGGAATAGGAGTAAATTTGGGGTAAGAGCAAACAGTACCAACCGTTATAAACTTTTCTACTCCCCTCTTTCGCGCCTCCTCCATTAGCAGAATCCCCATTATTAAATTGTCATAGAAAAAGGTGCCAGGACGAGCACGATTAGCCCCAATGCCTCCAACAACAGCAGCTAAGTGGAAAACCACTTCTGCCTTTGAGTCATCGAAGGCACGTTTTACACCATCTGGTGTTCGGAGGTCATACTGGGCGCTGCGAGGGATAAAAATGTCCGAACATCCCCTCGCGCGCAATTCCTGAACTACATACTGTCCCAGAAAACCCGCGCCACCAGTGACCATAATTCGTTTACGTGTTAAATCCATAGCGCCTCCTGACTTTGTTGTAAAAGAGTAGAAGCTTAGCAGCAATAAAGTCCCATGCAAATTCAGATTCAGCCAAGTATCGAGCCCTTCTGCCCATCTCCTTGCACAAACTTGGATCTTTTAATAGCCGGAAAACTGCTTTAGCCAGGTCCTCTGGATTGTCATCGACAACCAGACCAAAGTTCCCCTTTGCTACCAATTTGGCCACATCACCCACATTAGTGATCACAACAGGACGTCCAGCTGCCATATAATCGTTGAGTTTAAGGGGTGAACGTCCCCAGTTTGCTCCACTATTTCTCATCGGCAACCAACACACATCACAAGCTCCTAAATAAAGGTTAAGATCTCGATAATCAACCCATCCGGTCCGCCAAACAACTCCAGAGGCTTTCACCATAGTTTCTACAGCAATATTACAATATCCGATTATTAATAAACGAGACCTTGGCTCCATACGATGCAATATTTCAAATGATTGTGCCATAAGTTCTGCATCAGCTCGGAAAATAGTGCCAATATATCCCAAAATATAAATATCTTCTGGCCATCCCAATGTTTTTCGCGCCTCCAATTGGGACACAGGGAAAATCTCATCAATGTTACAGCCGTTAGGCAAAAGAAGAATATAATTAGGGTCAATCCTCAAATTAACAGCTCTTTGATACAAAAAACTGTTAATTACTGTCGTTCCATCAGCCCAAGCTCGGAAATATTCTTCAAAGAAAGTTTCCACAGGCCTTAGAAAGGCACGTAGTAGTTGATTAGGACGCTCTTCCACTGCCCCCCCACGTCCGAACCAATCACTCCAATCCATAACCAAGGGCACCCTTTGCCAGCGCTGCCAGAAGAGTGCAGGCAGAATGACCACCGGTCTAGACTCAAAAGCATGTACTAGGTCAACCTTGAGTCTATAAGTTTGTATAATGCGTGATAATGAATTCCACAAATCCCATCCTGATCGTAAGGGGCCTTTAAATAAATCCGGAGACTCTATAATTCTTACACCGGTTTGACTATCAAAGGAAATCCTAGTTCTGAAATGATGGTCCCGAGAAGTAGCCACAATAGTGATTTCATGCTCTCTTTTGGCCAATGCTCTTGCCAAATGTAGAGCACGCCAGTAAGTGCCTTTACCAACCACGTTGTGGACTATCATCAAGAAGTGCATTGGGAAACCCTCCGCCATACATCGATCAACCCATCTCGCAATCCCCGGCAATAAGCGAGGGCAGCATCCCATCGTTTCCGCCAGAGTAGTCGAATTAACGTCTTGATAGCACTCCCAACCCGGTAAGGCACTATGACCAGCCAACGGAGTCCTTTCACATGTTTGTAAAAGAATAAAATACTGCTGCGAGCCATCCAGTATCGTTCGTTTGGGGTATCACTCCCTCCGCTACTTAGAGCCACTTTATGCCAAACATGAGCATTGGGAACGAATAGTAGCTTGAATCCTTGGCGCCTTGCTCGTAATGATAGATCTGAGTCCTCATAGTACATAAAGAAACTTTCGTCAAACAGACCAACAGTTTCTAACAACTTGCGGGAAATTAACACCGCACATCCGACTAAATAGTCACGTTCTAAAACTTGGTTCCACTGCCCTCTGTCTATCTGACCACGAGCATCACCTATTTTCTCAAGAGTCACAGGATGACACTTACCACCTATTGACCAGATAATAGGTTGTGAAGCATGTGCATAATAAATCTTCGGAGCAGCCATACCTATACCAGGTCCCATCGCTGCGATCAAATGATCAAGTGCATCAGAAGACACCTCAGTATCATTGTTCAGGAGAAAAACAAACTCAGCTCCATTTTCCAGCGCATACCGCAGTCCCACATTACAGCCTGCTGCGAAGCCAAGATTCTCATCGTTAACAATTATTTCAATATTAGGGAAGATTGCGGCGACGGTCTGAGGCGTCCCATCTTGAGAACCGTTGTCCACTAATAAAATGCGCTTATTAGGATAGCTTAATTTATTCACAGAATCCAAACAATTTATTGTCTCCGAACAGTTATTCCAAGAAAGTACTATCACATAAACCAAAGGCAAATTCGTAGAATTCATGAGCATGGAACTAGCATTCTCCTATTAAATGATCAAAATACACATATTGGTCAAAATTTATTATTTATAACCCAAATTGCTACTTTAAAAGACAGGACAAAAGATACGGTGCAAATTGTAACTGATCATCGCCATCCTGATCTTCAGCAAAAACCCTCTCGATGTCACCGCTTGAACCCTTTTGCCCAAGTAAAGCCTAAGCATTTCCAATACCTTCTTGGCTCTCCTCTTCCAAGCCTCCATTTCTTCCCCTGGATCCCTTCGACTTCCCCTCCGCCGGATAGGTTCCCACCCTATCCCTTCCCTTCTCATCTCTTCCTCCCATTCGTCGCATGGGTACGCCTGGTCTGCGATCACTTTGTCCCCCTCTGAAAGATTAAAAGGAAGTATTTGCCCGTCCTTCCAAATCATGAGACCTTCCATCTATGATGACGAACTCGTCTAGGAGTTACGCAGTTGGGGCCCAACTGAGTCATTCCCACCGCCATATATGGGGCGTTTTGGGCGATCACTCGCCATAT
>VAPR01001405.1_pt1 | contig 11888 bp, 9 predicted proteins | sample 3380701 | NCBI WGS metagenome assembly VAPR01 (sample SAMN11536904, study PRJNA540576) | hot springs metagenome | isolation source: hot spring wet sediment | place: Spain: Lobios | collected 2014-01
GGTAGGCCCGTCCGGTAGCCAGCTGGGAGGGCTGAGGCCGTCGTAGGGCGTTCAGCTGCCTGAACGTGCCTCAAAAGAGGCCGGCGCCGCCCGCCGAGCGCCTTCCGGTGCACCAGCCCAGGTCCAGCGGATGACGACAGCAAAACACGAGATCATGAACGCCAGCACGCCGGCCACCGCGGCGTTCAGCCGGGCCGGGGAGACGGGTTCCGGCGGGATGTACGGCTCTTGGACCAGGGAGGGGAGGTCCAGGGCTGCAAGCTCGACCCTGAGGTCCTTCTCCGCGGCTACGAGCCCGCTGAACACTCCCTCCGACACCGCGGCGGCGTTTAGCGCGAAGGTCCTGGCGAATCCGGTCTCCAGGCCTTCGGGGTTGGCCTGCAGCCGGCCAAGGGCCTGCTTGGAAAGCTGCAGAGTACGCTGGACGTCGCGGAGCTGCGCCTGCACCGCTGCCAGGCGGCGGCGCACCGCCTCGCGTCGCTCGCGCACGCGCTCGGAGGCCAGCTGTAAGAACTGGCGCAGCAGGTCCTGAGTGAAGGCCCGCAGGCGCGAGGGATCCGTGTCTCTGACCCGCAGGTACACGATGCGGGTATCTCGGACCGGCTCTGCCCGGACCATGCGTTCCAGCCGCCGTCCGTCGGAGATCCCGTGTCGCGAAGCGATGGGGCGCAGAAAAGAGATGCTGGTGAGGGTACGGGATGCGGCGGCGGGCGTGGAGTAAGATTCGGCGCTGTGCGCGCTGAGCTGGATGTAGGTGCGAGACTCGTACGTGGGCGGCAAGAGGTACAGGCTCACGCCCGCGGCGAGGACCACAGCCGCGATGGTGAACCCAAGGATCATCCACCGGCCGCGCCAGAGAACGAGTGCTATCTCCCGCAGGTCGATCTCGTCGTCAACGTAGGGCCGTGCGTCCAAGCTTCACTCACCCCCTTACAGGCCCCGGTACAGTCGTTGGAGGTCCAGCGTGACGTCCACGCAGGGGACCGTCACCTGCCCTGCTCCCTCCCACACCCGCTCCTCGTACCCCTCCTCCGTCCGGTAGTACCCGGCGACCCACGGGCGGTCCTGATCCAACACCAGGTAGGCCCGGAGGGACTGGAGGCTCCCGTAAGCCACCCGTTTCTCCCCCAGGTCCACCACCCGGGTGGACGGGGAGAGCACCTCCACCAGCACGCACGGCCGGGTCTTCTCGTAAGGGTGAGGGTCCTCCTCGCACACCACCATCACGTCCGGGTAGTAGTGCAGCTCCCCTTCGACCCCGCGCACCACCACTCGCAGATCGCTGATGTACACCTCACAGCCCCGCGCCTCCGCCGCGGGTAAGAGGGCCGCGTAGATCCGGCCGGCCAGCCGGTTGTGCCGGTCGCTAGCGCCCGCGAGCGCCCGCACCACGCCCTGGACGTACTCGTGCTTGGTGGGCGAATCCGCCTCCAACCTGCGGTACTCCTCTACGCTCATGGCCCTGCGCACTTCAAGCGCCATCGCGCAGGCCCCCTCTCAGCCTCCCCCGGAGGCTACACCCCTACCGCTCGCACGCCCCAATACGAGGGCCACCCGGGCTTCCCGGGTTCCCTCACCGCGTGCGCTCCTGGCCGTCGCTGCGCTGTGTAGCTTTTCCGCCCCCTGCGCGCGGCGGGTAGCGCCGCCCTTTCCCCTCACGACCCCGGCTCCAGGGCTTATCACCCTCAGCCCCCTGCCCTGTGCGCCAGCGCCGGGTGGGCACGCAGGCGAGCGACGAGCTCCGCCACCACTTCATACCGCCCGAAGGACGGCATGAGGTACACCCCGTGGATCCGGTCCGCGATGGCGTCCAGAAGCTCGGCCGCAAGCCGCAACCCCTCCTCCCGACCGCGGTTGCCCGCCTGGGCCATCCGGCGGCGCACCCAGTCGGGGATGTGGATCCCGGGGACCTCGTGGTGCAGGAACTCCGCGTGCCGGCTGGACTGCAACGGAAGTACCCCGATGAGCATGGGTCGCGGCGGCGAGCCGACCCGCCGCAGGTAGTGGTCCAGGACCTCGGGCTCGAAGATGGGCTGGGTCATGATGAAGTCCGCACCAGCCTCCACCTTCTGATCGAGCCTCCGCATTTCCCGATCCAGGTTATCCGGGTGCATGTCAAACGCCACAGCCACGCAGAAGCGCGTGGGCTGCCCGATGGGCTTCCCCGCCAGGTCCACGCCCTCGTTCAGGCGCTTGAGGATGCGCACGAGGCCGATGGAGTCGGTGTCGTAGACGGCCGTGGCGGCGGGGTAATCGCCCGCGCGGGGCGGGTCGCCGGTGAGCGCCAGCACGTTCCGCACCCCCAGGGCGTGAAGCCCGATGAGGTCGGCCTGCAGCGCCATGAGGTTCCGGTCCCGCGTTGTGAAGTGGATGATGGTCTCGATCCCCACCTGTTGCTGCACCAGCACGCACAGGGCGGAGGCGCTCATGCGGACTCTGCCGAGAGGGCTGTCGCCCACGTTCACCGCGTCCGCGCCGCGCTCCTTGACGAGGCGGGCGCCGAGTAGGTCCTTGGTGGGGTCGGTCCCCTTCGGAGGATCGACCTCCACGCTGATGACAAACTGCCGTCCCAGCTTGCGGCTGAGCTCTGTGCCGGCATCAGCAGGGGGCGCAGGCTCCGGACGCCGGGGGAAGCTGACCAGCACCCGTGGTTCGGGCGTGGGTCGGAGATCCCGCACCGCTTCCGCCACCGCCGCGATGTGGTCTGGAGTCGTGCCGCAGCAGCCGCCCACGACGCGAGCGCCGAGCTGCGCCATCCGCCGGGCGTGCTCCGCGAAGTAGCGGGGAGGCGTTGAGTACACGTAGCGGCCTTCCACCCGTGCGGGGAAGCCGGCGTTGGGCATGGCCACCACGGGTACCGAGGTGACCTGCAGCATGGCGGCGATGACCTCCACCATGGGGAGTGGGCCCACGCTGCAGTTGGCGCCCACTGCGGCCACGCCGAGGGGCTCCAGAGACCGCACCACCTCTGCGGGGAGGTGGCCCCGGAGGGTCTGCCCCTCCTCGTCAAAGGTCATCTCGGCCACCACAGGCAGGTCGGTGACGTCCCGGGCGGCGCGGACCGCCACGCTCAGCTCATCCAGGTCGGAGAAGGTCTCCAGGAGGATGAGGTCCACCCCGCCTTCGACCAGGGCCTCGATCTGTTCCCGGAAGGCGTCGTAGGCATCCTCCGCGCTGACGATGCCGAAGGGCTTGAGGGGCTTGCCGAGGGGGCCCACGGAACCCGCGATGAACGCGGGCAGGCCTGCGACGTCGCGCGCTTCCTTGGCCAGCTTGGCGCCGGCCCGATTCAGCTCCCGCACCCGGTCCCCTAGCCCCTTCGAGCCCAGCTTGAACCGGTTGCCGCCGAAGGTGTTGGTTTCGATGAGCTCGGCGCCAGCCCGCAGGTAGTCCACGTGGATCTGCACCACCAGGTCCCGCTGCGTCACGTTGACGAGCTCAAAGGGCTGGTCGAAGGGCACCCCGCGGGCGTACAGCATCGTGCCCATGGCCCCGTCGGCCACCAGCACGCCACGCTGCAGACGGTCCAGGAAGGGGTTCACCGCGCCTGCAGGCAAGGGGCGCAGGCCTTCTGGCTGGGCCGGAGGGGGAATTCCACTGGCCTATTCTCCAGCTCAGGCAAAGGGCCCACCCGGGACTGCGCGGGGCCGCCGCCCACCCGCGCGAAGCCATCTCGGACTGCCGCGTGCGCATCCACGGGCCAGGCGCCCGCGACAGCTACCACGTTCGAGGCGACCAGTCGTACCACCCCGGCTCCTCCTCCTTCGCCGCCGCTTCTCATCCTGGTCTGGCTACTGCTTCCATCCCCCAGTCAACGCGCCCCACTTCAGGGAAGCGGGCCAGCGCCTCCTCCAGCACCTTCTGGATCCGGGCCAGCGCCTCTGGCGTGGTGCCCTCCGCCCGCACCACCAGCACCGGCTGCGTATTGCTGGCCCGGATAAGACCCCAGCCGTCCGGGAACAGCACGCGGGCGCCGTCCACGTCCACCACCTCGTAGCGCTCCTTGAAGTAGCGGACCAGCTCTTCCACCACGCTGAACTTGCGGTCGTCCGGGCACGGCACCCGGACCTCCGGCGTGGCGAAGTAGCGCGGCACGTCCGCCAGCAAGGTGGACAGCGGCCGGTCGGCGTTGGACAGGATCCGCAGCAGGCGCGCCGCGGCGTATACGGCGTCGTCGAACCCGTAGTACTCGTCGGCGAAGAACATGTGGCCGGACATCTCGCCGGTGAACACAGCGCCGATCTCCTTCATCTTGGCCTTGATGAGGGAGTGGCCGGTCTTGTAGAAGAACGGCCGGCCCCCGAGCCGCCGGATCTCGTCCACCAGGGCCTGGGAGCACTTGACCTCCACGATGGCCTGCGCCCCGGGATGCTTGGGCAGGATCTCCCGCCAGAACAGGACCATGAGCTCATCGCCCCAGATGATCCGGCCCTGGTCGTCCACAACACCGATGCGGTCTCCGTCGCCGTCGAAGCCCACGCCCACGTCCGCCCGCTCCGCCCTGACTGTGCGGATGAGGTCCTGCAGATTTTTGGGGTCTACGGGGTCGGGGTGGTGGTGCGGGAACGTGGGGTCGCTCTCGCAGTACAGCTCCACCACCTCTACTCCCAGGTCGCGGAGCACCTGAGGGGCGATCACGCTGGCTGTCCCGTTTCCGCAGTCCACCACCACCTTGAGCCTGCGCGGGCCCAACTGCACCCTCCGCAGGATCTCCGATCGGTAAGCAGGTTTTACGTCCACGGTGCGCACGGACCCCCGACCCTGGCGGGACGCTCCGGCTTCGGCCAGCCGTCGCACCTCCTGGATCTGCTCCCCATACAGGGTCCCGAACCCATGCGCCAGCTTGAACCCGTTGTACCCCGGCGGGTTGTGGCTTGCGGTGATCATCACCCCGCCGTCGATGCCGAGATGCACCCGCGCGAAGTAGAACACCGGGGTCGTGACGAGCCCGATGTCGGTGACCTCACAGCCGGATGCCACCAGGGCGTCCACCACGGCTCGGTGGAGGACCGGAGAGGAGCTGCGGTTGTCGTGACCCACGACCACGGGCAAGGGATCTTCGCCGGGCGTCTGTGTGCGCAGGTAGACCGCAAACGCCTGCGTGACCCTCTCGGCCACCTCGGGGGTCAGGTCCTGCCCGAACACGCCGCGGATGTCGTACTCGCGGAAGATCGCTGCCGGTACCATCAGCGCCTCCTCCGCCCATTGTACCTGAAGCTCCCGTCACGGTTCGGGCAGGGGCACGGCTTCCCGCACCTGGGAGGACGGCACCAAATTCACCGTGACCCACCACTGCTGCTGCGGGACGCGGTACGCCACCGAGAAGTCCAGGCAGTCGCACAGGCGGCCTGCCCGCAGCTGCAGCTCCTCGAACAGGGCCAGGGTGGCGTTGTACTTGGCGAAGGTCCCAAAGCGCCACCCCCCGCCCGGGGCTGCGTCCACACCGGCCAGAAGCCGCCAGTGCTGCGGGATGGCGTCGTACTGCACTGCCACATCGAAGGCGAGCCCCTGGCCGGCCTGGCGGTACCCGAGAGTGACCGACGACCCGCGGGTGGGCGCGTCGAAAAGGAAAGGCGTGGACCCGTACGCCTCCGTCCACGCGTAGGCCAGGTAGGCGGCCGCGCCGGGCGCGGTGGAGTACGCCACCGACACCGCCAGGTTCGGCGCGAAGAGGGATCGGTCCCTGTAAGTGGCGTGGCGCAGCCCCACAGAGCCGTCCACGGACCAGCGGTCACCCGGCCGCCAGGTGGGCGCCCTCGCTGTCAGCACCGCGTCCAGCCGGGGGCTTTCCGCTCCCGTCACGCGTTCCCGGTACTGACCGGCCGACAAGGCAAGCGATCCAGCGATGTCCCCGAGCTTCCAGGGGCGCGCGTAGCTCAGCTCCGCGAGGTCCACCGGGCGGGCTTCGGTATCCCGGACGGTGCCGACGCTGAGCTGGGCGGTGCCTCCAAGGAGGCCGGCGCGCAGGGTGTTGCGGACTTCAAACCCCATCTGGGTGTTGTAGCGGGCGTAGGCTTCTGATTCCACGTCTCCTAGACGGTAGGGGTAGCGCAGGGCGATCCAGTACCCCGAGAGCGCGTCGAACCCGAGCTCGGGCGAGGGGAAGCTGCGGGACACCGCATCCCGGGATTCCAGCCGCACTTCGTAGCGTGGAAGGGAAAGCACGCGGACGCCCCCGACCCACAGGCTGGCTTCTTCTGCCACCAACCGCTCCCCGGGGAATACGGTGATTCGCCGGGCGGTGACGTGGAACAGGGGGTTTTGCGGGTCACACAGGGTGGCGAGGGCTTGCTGGGCCACGACCCGGTCCCGGCCCAGCTGCAAGCGCTGCGCGCGCAGGTAGGCGTTGTCCACCGCCGCCTGCACGTTCAGCGCCTCACCCTCCCGAAGGTCGAGGCGGTAGCGCACCTGTTCCGCCGCCACGCGCTGGTCGCCGCGGGCTGCACGGACGTTGCCCCGCAGCAGTACCTCACCTGCCTGCAGGTCAGCGAACAGGTACTCCGCGGACGCCACCAGATCTCCGTAGCGCAGGCGGACGTGGCCGGAGGCTTCGACGGTGCGCGCCACGGTGTCGTAGGTGATGCGATCCGCCTCCACCACAAGAGGCAGCCGCTGGGCCACGGCAGGGCGGCCGAGGGCCACGAGCAGGCAGCACAGCGAGAGCAGGAAGGGTCGCACGGGTTGGACCATATTCGATGGGCCGCGGGGCCGGCCCTTCCCCGCATCCCGGCCCCACCGCGCCTATAATGTCGGCGTGGAGCTGCTCCTGGTCTCAAACGGCCCAGGCGAGCTGTCCGGCTGGGCTCTGCCCCTGGCCCGTGCCCTGAGGCGGCTGGCGCCGGACGCGCGGCTTGTGCTCGCACTTCCGCCATGCCAGTACGCCACAGGGCGGGAGCCGCAGGTGGCGCGGCAAAGCGGCTTGTTCGACGGGGTGTCCGAGCCGCGGGACGTGGTGAGATGGGCCCTGGGGCTGGGTACGGTGTCCGCCCGGTGCGTGGTGCACGTGGGCGGGGATCTTTGGTACGCGGCGCGGCTGAGCCGGCGGGCGCGCTGCCCCGCGGTGGCCTATGTGGAACGGGACCTGGTGGCGCGCCGTCACCGGGCCTTCGCGTGGGTAGCAACTCACACCGAGTCTCTCGCCCGCAGGTTGGTCGAGCTCGGGGTGCCCGCCGAGAAGGTGGAGGCGGTGGGAGACCTGCGGGTGGACGCGCTGAGCGACGGAGCACGGGAGGAAGCCTCAGAGGGCGGACTCCTCCTGCTGCTCCTCCCGGGCTCGCGGCCGAGCATCTTCCGCGACTTGACGCCCCTCATGCTGGAGGTGGCAGATCATGTGCGTGCCCGCATCCCGCAGCTTGAGGTCGCGCTGCTCCCCTCTCCCTTCCTGCCACCCGAGCTGGTCCGACAAGTCGTCGACGGGCAGCCCGTGACGGTGGCCTGGGATCCGGACCGCCGGCGTGAGGTGCTGCGCCGCACCGCCCTGGCTCTGGCGCTTCCAGGCACGTCCAACGTCGAGCTGGGGTTGTTGGGGGTGCCCATGCTGGTGTGGCTGCCGCTGTACGACCCCTCGCGGGTGCCTCTGGAAGGTACCGTGGAGTGGCTGTCGCGCCTGCCGGTGGTGGGCCGGGCGGTGAAGGCGGCTGTGGTGCGCAGGGGACTGCGCCGGCTGCGGTACGTGGCGGCGGTGAACGCCGTCACGGGCCTGCGCCTCGTAGAGGAAGAAGTCGGTACGGCTCCGCCCGAAGCGGTGGCGGCCCGGGTCGCGGCTCTGCTGCAAGACGCCGGACGTCTGCGGGAGATGCGGCAGGCGCTGCGTACGTATTTCCGACGCCCCCCGGGTGCTGCGGAGCGGCTGGCGCGCAAAGTACTGGAGCTGGCCTCGTGAGGGTGCCGCGGCTGCTGCGGGAAATCGTGTGGCCGCACCGCGGACTGCTGGCCGCCGCGGTGGCGTGTGTGCTCGGAGCCACCGCCGCGGGGCTGAGCGTTCCGCTGCTGTTCCGGGACCTGGTGGACCGGATTACGGCCACGGGCGACCTGGCTTTGCTCCGCCAGCTGGCGCTGCTCGGCCTCGGGGTGTTCGCGGTCCGGTCTGCGCTCATGTACGGTCAGATCCACCTGAACTTCGCGTTCGCGCACCGGGCCACCGCGGACCTCCGGGAACGGCTGTTCGCCCGGGTCCTCCGTTGGCCCGTGGAGCGGCTCGGCACGTGGGACAGCGCGGATGTGATCTCCCGCGCCCTGCAGGATACCCAGCTCGTGCACACGCACCTGCTGGTGGGGTTGATCGACTTCGTGGCCACCGGCGTCACGCTCCTGGGGACCGTGGTGATGCTGTTCGTGCTGGACTGGCGCCTGGCGACGGTCACCTTCGCCATCCTGCCCGGCACCGCGCTGCTGGCCCGTCACTTCGGAGGCCAGATCCAGCAGGCGTCGGTCACGGCCCAGCAGCGAGTGGCGGACCTGGCGGCTCGAGTCCGGGATGTGGTGGCGGGAGCCCGCATCGTCCGCGCCTTCGTGCAGGAGCATCGGGAGGAAAGGCGGTTTGCCTCCGAGAACCGGAGGCTGCTGCGCGACCAGCTGCGGATCGCCCGCCTCGTGGCGCTGGAGGTGTCCGCCATGAGCCTAGCGACCGCCGCGGGGCTGATCGCCTTCCTGTGGGCGGGCGGGCAGCTGGTGGCGGCCCGGTTGATGACGCCCGGCGAGCTCGTGGCGTTCATCGCGTACGTGGCCATGGCCATCGAACCTGGTGTGAACCTGACGCGGCTGTATAGCCACGCGCGCCAGGCCGCGGCCGCCCTGGACCGGGTGGACGAGATCCTCCGCGTGCCGGTGGCCACGGATCCCTCGGGCGCCCGGGACTTGGAGGGGCCGCTGGGTGAGGTGGCGTTTGAGGATGTGTGGTTCGCCTACGAGCCGGGACGGTGGGCTCTCCGGGCGGTGGACCTGCGGATCCGGCCCGGGGAGCACGTGGCCCTGGTGGGCCCGAGCGGCGCGGGGAAGAGTTCTCTCGTAAACCTGTTGCTGCGCTTCTACGACCCGACCCGGGGCCGGATCACCGTGGGCGGGGTGGATCTGCGGGAAGTCCGCACGGCCTCCCTGCGCCGCCGCATCGCCTACGTGCCGCAGGAAACGGTGCTGTTCGCGGGCACCGTGCGGGACAACATCGCGTACGGACGGCCCGACGCGTCCCTGGAGGACGTGGTCCAGGCCGCGGTGGCGGCCAACGCGGACGGGTTCATCCGAGCTTTGCCCCGCGGGTACGACACGCCGTTGGGCGAGGGGGGACTCAACCTGTCCGGGGGGCAGCGGCAGCGGATCGCCCTCGCCCGGGCTCTGCTCCTGAACCCGGACCTCATCGTGCTGGACGAGGCCACCTCATCCCTGGACACGGAGTCCGAGGCGTCGGTGCAGGAGGCCATCGAGCGGCTCATGTCGGGGAGAACCGCGGTGGTGATCGCCCACCGCCTGAGCACGGTCCGCAGGGCCCACCGGATCGTGGTGCTGTCCGAAGGCCGTGTGGTGCAGGAGGGCACCTACGAGTCGCTCATGGCGCAGGGCGGGGTCTTCCGGGCCCTGGCGGAGGGCCAGCTTCTGCCCGAGCGGGTGGCGCAGGTGCTTCCGGGGTGAGCGCGGTGCGGCTGTCGGTGGTGATCCCCACGTATAACCGTGCGGAGGTGATCCGGGTCTGCCTGGCGAGTCTTGCGGCGCAGACTTTCCCGCAGGACCGGTTTGAGGTCCTGGTGGTGGACGACGGATCCACCGACGAGACCCCGGAAGTGGTGAGGGCCTTCGAGTCCCACCTGCCCGTGCGCGCCCTGCGGCTGGAGAGTAACCTGGGACGCGCCGCGGCGCGAAACCGCGGGATCCAGCAGGCGCGGGGAGACGTCGTGGTGTTCGTGGACAGCGACGTCTTCCCGGTTCCCGGGTTTCTCGAGGCCCACGCGGAGATCCACGCGCGGTCCGACCGCGCCGTGGGCCGCGGTCCCCTGCTCCTCACGCAGCACCTGGACGACCCCTTCCGCAGGCCTCCGCTGCTCCCGGACCCCTCTCCGGCGTTCCTGGACACCGCCAACGCCTCGGTGCGGCGGGAGCACCTCCTCGCTGTCGGGGGCTTTGACGAAGGTTTCCGGCACTACGGCTGGGAGGACGCCGATCTGGGGATCCGGCTCCGGAAGATGGGCCTGCGACGGGTGTTCTCGCGGCGGGCCCTCGCCTACCACTACCAGCCGCCGGCTACCGCGGAGGAACTCCCGGAGGTGCTGGAAGAGCTGCTGCGCAAAGAGGAGGAGCGGGCGCGCATGGCGGTGCGCTTCCTGCGCAAGCATCCGGGGTTCAGTAGCCGCATGGTCACGCAGCTCACACCGCTGCACTCCTTCTTCACGTTCCTCCTCACCGGTGGCGGTGCGCTCAACGAGCGCAACCTCTCCCGGGTGCTGGCCCGGTTGCGCAGCGGCCGGCTGCGGCACCTGGCACTGCGGGCGGCGCTCAGCCGGCACTACCAGAGCGCGCTGTGGCGCCAATGGGTGGAGCTGCGCCGGCAGACCGCGTGAGGGTCGGCGGCGCCTCCGGCTCGGGGAGCTGGAGTCCCTGGCGCCGCGCCCTCCTGGGCGTGACGGCAACTCTGCTCCCTGTGGGCTACGTCCTCGCAGCTGGAGTGCCGCTGGCGCTCGCCTGGCTCGCGGAGTGCGTGGCCCGGCGCCGGTCCCCGTGGGAGCGAACGCCACTGGATGCACTTCTTGTCGCCTGGGTAAGCTGGGTCTCGCTCTCCGCCCTGACATCCCCCCACCGTGACCTCGCCCTGGGCAACACCCTGCTGCTTGTGCTCGGAGCGCTCTGCGGACTCGCACCACTTGCGTGCACCCTGCGCGAACGGCCTGAGTTTCGCCGGTGGCTGTACGCGGCCTGGGTCGCCGGCGGCGCATTCGCCGGCGCGTGGACCCTCGCGCGGTTTCTGGCCGGTTTGCCGCGCGGGGAGCTGCCCCAGCTGGGCTATAACGCCGTCGGCACGATGCTCGCAGCCGCGTCGGTGCTCGGGCTCGGGCTCGTGGGCGCAGGGGACCACCGGGTTTCAGCGTTTGGAGCCGCCGCACAGCTTCCAGTCCTTGCCGGGCTCCTGGCGACCCTGAGCCGCGGGGCGTGGATCGGCTGGGGCGTTGGCGTGCTGTGCTTGGTGCCGTGGCTGGGAGTCCGGACCCGCTCTGCCGTGTTTGCCGCGGTCGCGGTGCTGATGCTTTCGCTGGCTGCCCACCCGGGGCTCCGCGACCGGGCCAGGAGCACTATGCAGCCGGAGCGCAACCAGGACCGCCTCCTGCTCTGGCGGGCTTCCGTCCGCATGGTGGCCGACCACCCGTGGCTTGGCGTGGGGTTTGGCGCCTTTGCGCGCGAGTACCCGGACTACCGCCTGCCCCAGGACCCCAACGTCGCTCCGCCCTTCGCCCACAACATCCTGCTGAGCCTCGCGGTGGAAACCGGTCTGCCGGGTGCGGCGGTGTTCGCGGGGCTGCTGGCCTACGCGCTCTGGGTAGGCGCGCGCTCGGCCACGCGGGCCCCACCGCGTCACGGGTTCCTGCAGGGCGTCGGGCTTGCCGCCCTGGTGGCGGTGATGGCACACCAGATGGTGGACGGAACACTCCAGTCCTTCCACCTGGGGTTTGCTTTCTGGTTCTTGCTGGCCTGCATTCTGCCGGAACGCGGGACGGAAGGGAAACCATGACGGGGATCTCCGCGGTGATCCCGGCACACAACGCGGCTGCGGTTCTCGGCAAGACCCTGGAGTGTCTTGCGCTGCAGGAGTACCCCAAGGACCGCTACGAGGTGGTGGTGCTAGACGACGGCTCCACGGACGCTACCGCGGAGGTGGCGGAGAAGGCGTCGGCGGACCTTCCCCTCCG
>VAPR01001408.1_pt1 | contig 11858 bp, 7 predicted proteins | sample 3380701 | NCBI WGS metagenome assembly VAPR01 (sample SAMN11536904, study PRJNA540576) | hot springs metagenome | isolation source: hot spring wet sediment | place: Spain: Lobios | collected 2014-01
GCGCCTCACGAAGTCGTCCGACGAAAGGACCCGGTTGTTCACCAGCCACAACGCCACGGAGTCCGCCACGATGGGCCGGAACTCCTCCATCAGGTCCAGAGCCAGGGACGGTCTACCGGGACGCATCCGGTGGTAGACGCCCCGGAACGGGTCCAGACCGACCGCCAGCAGCGCCCGGAGGGCGTCCTTCAGCAGTAGGGCGTACAGGAACGAAAGCACCGCGTTCACGGGGTCCGGAGGGGGCCGCCGGTCCCTCCCGGCCACGTCGAACCCCATGGGGTCTTTCAGCATCCCGGCAAAGTGCGCGAAGTACACTCGCGCCCCTAGCCCCTCGATACCGAACAGCCGGTCGACGTCGGCTGCCTGCCTGGCCGCCTTGGCCAGTCTCGCCAGCTCGCGCAGGGCAGCCGGGGGGCACTCCGGGTGGTTCCGCCGCAGCAGGGTCCGCTGGTTCTGGAGCTTTCCCGCGACGATCGCCCTCGCGATGGGCAAGCTCCTCTGGGGATCGTCGGCCACGCGGTACTGCTCGACCCGCAGCGGCGCGTTGTGTTCCAACACACCGGAGGTCACCGCCGCCAGCCAGCCGCCGTACGTGTGGTGGAAGATAGGTACCCCTCGTTCTGACAGCGCGCGGACGACCTGGGCGGTCACCTGGACGTTCCCGTATACGGATACTTGAGACACGTCCAGCAGGCGCACGGACACCGCGTCCTCACCGCCCCTCTTGCGCACCGTGATCCTGTCTCCGGACCTGCCCACCACGGCTCCCTGTTCGACCACGTACAGGGGGACCGCGTCGTCCCGCGCCGGCACAAGCCGCCGCACCTCACTCGGTGCCTCTCCACGGAGGTAAGCCGTCTCGTCCGGAAGGCAGATGCCCACCAGGGAGCACCTCGGGCACTTAGGGCTGTCCACCAGCGGCGGCGGTGGAAGCGCAGACTCCGCAACGTGCCGTAACTCCTGCAGTACGCTTAGGGTCCTTTCCACCAAGGCCGCGTCGAAGCGTACGCTCACGCGCTCCCTGGTCCCCGCGTAGTAGATCTCCCCCTCCTCGCACCTGTACCCGTTCTCTCGCAGCACCAGTGCCTGTGCGCAAAGTTGGATCCGCTCCGGCTCCCAAGGGCCGTCCCTGCCCGGGGTACCCTTCTTGTAGTCCACAGGTCGTACCGACCCATCCTCGGTTTCCACCACGTCCATTCTCGCGATCAGCCCCAGCCGCGGTGCCGACAGCAAAACCGAGCGGGCCTCCGCGCGATCCTCAACGCCGAGTTCCTCAGGACCCGGAAGCCTACCGCTCTCGACTTCAACCCGCCGGTGCACAACACCTCCTTTCACGGTGTCCTCGTTTTCCGCCCACTCTCCTCGCACCCACTCCAGGTAGAAGAGTCGCGGACAGTATACGAACTCGTTTACCATCCGGGCTGGGACGAGTTCGGACCGCCCTTCCGCTTCCTCTAAACCGGCCTTTGTCTCCATCTGCGCCCGTATTGCGCCGTTCCCACTTCCTCAGGAACCCGCCGTTGCTACCACCCGCGCGGGCGTAAAGTTCACTTTTCGGTTGGCTCCCGAACCCACTTGTATACGCCGCACGCGTAACACGACGTGCACGCCCCGCGCTGCCAGGAGCGCCGGATCGGGCCTCTCGGCCATTAGTTCCCGCATCTGTATCAGTGACTTCACGGCACCGATACCCAGGAAATGGCCCCATAGAGGCCAAGTAAAGGTCTCTTGCGACCGCTCCCATCCCGCTGTGGCCAACCCGCGGGAGGTTGGCGCAGCCGGGAGGAGCGCCAGACCGCGGTATGCCAGCAGGTTCGCCATCCAGACCGTGCGGGTTCCTTCGTCCGAGGGATCGCGGTCCAGGAGGGCATAGCGCCGGTCCTCGACTGGGTCCCAGCGCAGGCCGAGGCCCTGATCGCGATACGTCCATGGCTCAAAAAGGCATTCCCGCACTCGCTCCGGCGTGACCTTGACCAGGAGCTTCCGGACGTCTTCGAGAAAGAACTGGTGGCCGGATCCGCTCGTGAATTCAAAGGGCGTCGGGACGAGCCGGCCCTTCGCGTCGATACACCCGTCGCTGGCCAACGCGGCAAGCTGGTCGAGCTCCTCACGGTTGCCGGCGTCGGTGGTCTCCAACAGGCGTTGCGCCAGCTGGCGATAGTGCTCGTCTGCGGCGTCCTCGATCCGCTTACCCAGAGCCAGCTCGATACTGGGCACAGCCTCCAACAAGGCTCGGGCGTACTGCTCCCGGAGGGCCGTCAGCTTCTCCTCGAGGGGCCGGAGCTCACGCTCTCGTGCTTCCCTCCGCTCGGCCGCGGGCAACGAACGCCGCCAGATATCATCGCGTTTCTTCTTGAGTTCGGTTTTGGTAGCATCCATGGCCTTTCGCACCTCCTCGAGGCGGCGTTCCGCCTCCTCTGACACAGTGCGACCCCGTAGACCGTCAGCGACGATTCCTGACAGGTCATCTTCACTCGCAGCCTTAACCTGATCCAGCACCGGCACCCACGTGTGCCGCCGGGTCCAGCTGATCCGAGTGTCCCGTTGCCCTCTTCGATGCAGGGCGGCAAGGACACCCAGGGCTGCCAAGAACCCCAAGGGATTAGCGCCATCCAGACCTCCGAGCACGAACTGTCGGCTCATCGCACGCTTGCCTCCAGTCCCTCGCGGCTCCAGGTGACCGCGCTTGCGTACCAGTCCGCCAGCCTGAGAATGGCTTCCAGGTACGCCAGACCCCACCATCCATAACGACGAACCAGCCGCCAGAACCGGTCCGCTAGGCCAGAGTCGACACGGTGTGCTGGCACAGCCTCGGCGCGCTCGCCCGCGTCCAGAAGGATCGAGCGTCCGTCGAGCACCCCAGTCACCCCTGGTGGCTTAGGGTCCACCACGACGGGCGCAAACGGGCGAGCGTATCCATGATGGCTCGCGACCAGGTGCAGCACCAAATCTGCAAGGCGGTCATCGTCGGGGAGAGCTGCAAACCGTTCTACAAGTTGGACCGACAGCATCTCGTGGCGGAAGTTCGGGGGTAGTCCGGCCGCCTCCCGGATAGCATGCCGGCGGGCGGGTGAGGCAGGGATGTGGGCCGACTTCGCAAGCGGTGCCGGCGCTACGGCGGCGGCCACCTCGTCGCCTTGGTGCAGGACGAGCTGAAAGCGCTCGTCCAGCTTTCCGGCGTCGTGCCAGGCGGCGGCCAACTGGACGGCACCGTGCAAAGACGGAGGGAGGCACCGGTCGGCGAGCTTGGCGGCTGCGCGCCGGACTGAAGCGCTGTGGTCTTCGAGGCTCACGTCCGTGTCCGCCGCAGATGTCAGGTCGTCGTCGTCCGCGAACAGATCGGGCTCGGATGGCACCCGCCTTGCAGAGCTCGGGCGGCCCAGCACGACGATCCCACCCGCCGGGTGGTCCTGAAGCCGGCCGCTCCTCGCCCGATCCAGTAGATCCAGCCACCACGCAGGTGGCGCCGGCGGCGATTCTTGACCTTCAGGCTGGTAGGCGAGCACCGCGTCGATCGCGGCCTGGATCTCGTCGCGGTCCCACCCCGGAGCCTCGGCCAGTGCCACCAGCTGGGCAAGCGGGGGGTAGCCGAGCCACGGCTCGAGCACAGCCCGCTGCAGGCGAACGGCCGGCGCCTGCCCAGCTTCTTCACGCGCAGCCTCCCAAAGGTCGAGCCTGTCAGCACCCAGGCCTCGCTCTTTCGTGGCGTGGCCGAGCCCCTCGATCCCGTACGACGCCGGCACGACGACCACGTCGCCGGGCGCGATGTCTCCGGCTTTTCTCGCAACCAGCGACCGGTCGCGGCCACGCCACAGAAGGCATGGCCGGATCCGATCCCTTACCGCGCCGCGCTCGACGTCGGTCCCCTCGACGTCCGCCGAGTCGTCGGGCGCTGTCCGTTCCGCCAACCAGTGCCGCACCCGCCAGAGCGGGGACTGGAGCATCTCCGCGCTCACGGGTGGGCAGAGGGCGACCGTCTCCGTCCAAGTTGCGGTGTTATCCGGCGAGAGGTCGGACCGCCAGACGACGGAGACCTCCGCCGTGCTGGGCCGCCCGTGCAGGTATAGCGAGACGTCCGGCTCCGGGTGAGGCGGTGGTGCGGTCTGGCAGAGAAGATCCAGGTGCGCCGGGAGCAAGAGCGGGGCGTTCTCGGTGGGAGCCAGCAATCTGGAGATGTCATCGATCTCACGAACCTTCGCTTCCAGAGCTTCAACTCCGAAGTCCACAATGAGGCGATCATCGGTCGTCGGCGTCGCTTGCTCCTTCAGCCAATGCCACGTCTCCGCCAGGGCATGCCCATAGACGGGATCAGGCTCGTCTGAGTTAGCGTCCTTCTCGCGGACGAGGACGACCGCTGGCACCGGCTCATCTGAGCCAAGCCGCGCTAGGCGTCCGAAGCGCTGCCGGAGGGCGTCGAGGCTCGCGCACTCGGCAACAAGCGCATCGAAGCTGAAGTCCGCACCCACTTCGAGGCACTGCGTGGCTACCACCACAATGGGGCGCTCCGGCTCCTCGGGCTCTCTCGCTCGCAGATACCGCGTCCAGTGCTCGATGAGCTCATCGCGCTCGAAAGGTCGGATGCGCCCCGTCAGGAGAACCACGTCCGCGCGGTCCGAAAGGGTGGCGCTGAGAACTTCCTTAACCGCTTCGGCGGTCCGCACGCGATTGACCATGACGGCCACTCGGCGCCGTTCTTCGGTCACGTACCGTACCGCGCGGTCTACGGCCTCGGCGATCAGCGGATCGTCCGACTCGCCCTCCTCGCTCGTCTTCTTCCGCTCGCCTCCGACGGCAACAAGTTCGGCCAGCTTCGATGTGCGAAGCCTCCGGTGAAGCTCTGGATGGTCGAGCGCCCGCCCGCGCTCGTGGCCCGGGAAGATCGCTTCCGTGGGGACCCCTTGCGGTGGCGTGGCTGACATCACGACAAATGCGAATGGTGCCGCCAGCGGCTCTTCTGCCCACTTCGGCCCTCGGAACCGGGCGATGGCTTCAAGAGTCTGCATAAAGGGCACGGCGCAGTGGGCCTCGTCGAGGATGATCAGGCTGTCGTTCGCCGCCAGTCCGGCGAAAATGGGGGCCGTGAGCAGACTGTGTCCGTAGCTTCGGAACAGGAGCCGCGAGCCGAGCTGGTCCACGGTAGATGTAATGATCGCCGGCTGCGAGGGAATTCGCGCCCAGCCGTCGTCCCTGAACGTGCCGCCCCGCAGCCGAGCCACGGCCAGGGGCCGGTCGGTGCCGGACAGGTGCCGGAGCCGGTCAGCGACGGCCTTGAGAGGCCCGCCACCGGCCGTGGCTAATTTCTCGGCAATGGTTAGGGCTCGCTTGAACGCCTCATCCACAATAATCCGTCGGTCTACGACGAACCAGATACGCCGCGGTGCTGTTCGCTCGCCTAGCGGCCGGTCTGCTTGAGTCGCGAGCGCGTAGATGGCGATATCGACGCATGCCGTCTTGCCCGAGGCCGTGGGCAGGTCGAGGACCCGCGGCCACTCCCCCCTGGCAACCCGCTCCGCGAGCATCTCCTGCCAGGGGAAAGGGGCCTGTTCCCACAGAGCGTCGAAAAACGCGGCAAACGTGAGCATCGGAGAACCTCCACCTATTCCAGTCCCTAGTAATGCAGTGGTCTCGCCATGCCGTACCCCCGGTATCGTCCCGCTCCGATCAAGACTGGCCCCCGTACCGGTTCGTCGAAAGCGATGATCGCGTGGGCATGCTGGCGCTCGCTGCCGTCCTTGCGCGCAAGGCGTGGGAAATTGTGTGCCGGCGGTACCCCGAGATGGGCCGAGACCTGCGTCACGATCACCTCGCGAGGACGAGGCAGCCCAATCATGGTGCAGGCGGTGGCGATCATTTCTGCCACCTGCCGCTGATACTCACCGCGGTCCTTGGCCTTTGGATGTCGGTCAAATGCTACAGGTGTGACGGTAGACCAGTGGGTGGCGCCTGCAGGGTGCGCGGTCCAAGCCTCCGGCCTCAGGTTCCACGGTGGGCGATCGCCAATCTCCCGTTCCAGACGCCAGACGCCGAGCGGCCCGAGTTTGAGGTCACGTACGCGCCCCAGTACCCGCAGCACCTCGCGGCGCTCGTCGGGTGTCAACTGTTTAGGTAAGGCGATCCCAAGTCCCAGCAGGTGACCGTCCGCGTGCGGATGCCCAACGAAGGCAAGCGGCAAGAAGGCCAGATGAGGCCCCTCGAGCGGGCCACCGCTCCGGTCGTGGCCACTGACGATCTCGCGTACCCGGCCTGGCATGTCGTTGGACTGGCTGACTAGGGCCTCGCGCCAACGCGCGGTCACCGTCGCCACGGTGCGCAGGCTGAGCGCCTGATAGGGACCGCTCTCGCGCTCGAGGCGGAACACAACCAGGTGCGGGCTGAAAACTGTGCCCGGGGCCTCTTTCGAGCACTCGGCTGACACTGGCCGGGCATAACCCTGGTAAAAAGGCACCTGGGGTCGGAGCCGGGGAGGCGGCTCTTTCCCGAACTCCCCCTTCAGCCGCTTTTTCGCGGCTCGTCGGGCTTTGGCATCTCCACACTCTGCGTCGATGAGGAGCGCTGTGTACGCTTCTACCGCCGCCCGGTTGTATCTGCGCTCTAGCTCCGCGAGTAGCCCCGCCGAGGGCACGCGCAGGTGGATCTCCGCACGCTCCTCGTCGGGGATCCAGTTGGGCTCGCCGGCTTCCTCAGGAGTTGCCATCCACATTTGGACCAGCGACATGGAGTGACCGATCCGGGTAACCTTGGCGCACAGCCTTGCCAGCGCACGCGCTAGGGATGCGTCAGGCTCAGCTTGGGGCCAGAGGATGTATACGACTTCGTCATCCACCCAAGCCCGCGCGAATGTCCGATCCTGGCGGTTCCGCATGATGCCAGGCGCTGACTGAAGAGGAGGTGGGGGTCCCTGTTTGGGCTTCGCGGGATCCTTCTTCCATACGGGCCTGTCGTTGACAGGTACGAACTGACTCACGACTGCCCGGGGCACATGCTTCGGCGCGCGCAGCTGGGGCGGGGGCAGCGATTCTAACCACTCCAGGGCGCGGCGCTCGTCGAGGTCTCCCCCTGTCTCGAAGTGCGCGGCCGCCAGAGCCATGAAGACCCGTGCCGGGTGTGGTGGCCACTCAGGGAGGTCGCGCGCGTCAGGCTCGCTCGCTGCGGCGAAGCCGTTCAGGTAGCGGATTCCCAGGGCAAGCATGTCACGACGCCTCACCCGTCTGCTTCATCGCCTCGATCTGGCTCAGCCGCACGAGCTTTACCAGCTCCGCGGAGGGCTTGAGCACCAACGGCTCTTCTGGCCATGGCAGCCCCTTCTCCTTGGCACCTCTTACGGCTTCCTGAAGCAGGGCGATCGCGGCCTTGCCGGTAAGCGAGAACCGCTCGGGCTCGGATCCCGGTCGTGCCAGCAGCTCCCAGACCATCGGCCCATCGGGCCACAGAAGACACCGCGACCGCAAGTGGGTGCCGGCCTCGAACGCGAGGGTAGCCGCACAGAGCCCGAGCGCGGCCAGCACGGTGCGGGCAGCCACGTCCACCTCCTCCCGTGGCCGCTGGCCATTCGGTGGGAAGCGCAGGCGCCGAAGGCAGATCAACGAAAGGGTAGTCGTCTGCTCGGCGTACTCGATCGTGACGCCATCGTAGTAATTTTCCGAGGTTTTCTGATGTATCTGCTTGGGAAACGGGACGCTGGCAAGGCCGAGCTCTGATGGGCGGCGCCCCTCCTTCGATCCTTCTGCCACGCGGAGCTCTGTCCGGTCCTCCGAGGAGATCACCGGTATGTCCTTGCTCGTCCCAAGGGGATCCCGCCGCACACCACGTCGAAGGTCTCCGACCTCCGCTCCTATTCCGACGATCTCCGACACCATCGCTCGCTCGAACTTCGCCCCGAGCCCGCCTTTGGGTCCGCTCGAGTCCCACATGCCAAACAGAAGCGCCGCCGGGCAGAGTTCGAACACGGGGGTCGCATTCGTCGGGCTCGCCCAATTCAACGCCCTGCCCTTCTCAGACTTCCGAAAAGGCACGCCGTCCAGCTCGCTATAGCGTAGAATTGCGTCAGCCAGGCGGTGTGGCAGCTGCAGGCTCGTGATCTTTCCCACCCTATCGATCAGTTGACCGGCCTGCTCGTCCGCTTCCAGGTCGCCCTTGGGGTCGTACTCCGTGAAGTCCACGACCACGAGCGGCATCTTGATCCTGCCGGCGTCTACTGCCTCCTGGAGGGCCAGTTCCATGCGGTTCGCTTGGCTCTGGACGCTGTCGAGCAACACACAGGTGACCGGTGCGTCGCGGCCCGGGATACGCCGCTGTTCGATCGCATAGACGGCACCTGCGAACGTCGGCGGGAATACCTTGTCGCCCGGGCCGCCTGCCGGCTGGAGCCGCCGGCGGCAGCGAAAAGCAGCCGCGGACCCCTTAACCGCGTCTTGAAGGAGATTGAACTTCAATTCCTGCACGGCCATCGTCACCTCCCGTATTGGAAGCCTCAAGTTCCAGCTATTTGTCCTCAATCATCCGAGCTATCCTCGATCCTTCCAGCGCACGCCCCAGCTCTGGCGCCGTGAGGGGGCGGGGGAGGGCTTCCACCGGCGCGACATCCCGTAAGGTCTCCCCGTCCGGGACGGCGCCCAGGGCCTCGAAGCGCCGGGCGGAGACCAGCACCCGGGTCTCCAAAGTGGCCACGGAGCTGTTGTACGCCTCCACCACCCTCCCCAGCCCCTTGCCCACCTTCGCCCAGTGCTCCGCCAGGTCCCCGATCCGCTTGTACAGTTCCTTGCCCAGCTCCGCGACCCGGTACGCGTTCTGCGCCACGGCCTCCTGCCGCCACCCGTACGCCACCGCCTTCAGCAGGGCGATCAGGACGGTGGGGCTCGCGGGGATCACCCGCTGCCCCACCCCGAACTCGATCAGCTCCGGGTCCGCCTCCAGCGCGGCGCTGAAAAAGGCCTCGCCCGGGATGAACATCACCACGAAGTCCGGCGTTACCTCAAACTGCTCGAAGTACGCCTTCTTCCCCAGGTTGGCTATGTGGTTGCGCACCTGCGCCGCGTGCTGCTGCAGGAAGCGCCGGCGGCTCTCCTCGTCTGCGGCTTCCACCGCACTCAGGTAAGCGTCCACGGGCGCCTTGGCGTCCACCACCAGGCACTTCCCGCCCGGCAGGTACACCACCAAGTCCGGCCGCTGGCGCCCGTCGTCTGCCTGGCCCGTGACCTGCTCCACGAAGTCGCAGTGCTCCTGCATCCCCGCCATCTCCACCACGCGCCGGAGCTGCAGCTCTCCCCAACGGCCCCGCGCGGTGGGCTGGCGCAGCGCCTTCACCAGGTTCGCGGTCTCGTGGTGCAGCCGCGGCAGGTGTGATTCCAGTAGGTCCCGCAGTTGCTGGGCCAGCGCGGCGTAGGCCCCGGCACGCTCCTTTTCCACCTCGGCCAGGTGGTTACGGAGCCGTTCCACCTGCTCCTGAAGCGGCCGTACGAGGTCCTCCACCGCCTTCTGACGGGCCCCCAGGTCCGCCTGGGCGAGCTGCTGGTACCTTTCAAGGCTCTCCCGGGCCAGTTGCAGGAACGCCTGGTTGTTCGCGCGCAGCGCTTCCGCCGACAGCGCCTGAAACGCCTCGGCGAGCTTCGCACGGGCGTCGTCCAGCAAGGCGAGCTTCTCCTCGGCCGCCTGGCGCTCGTGCTCCAGCTGTGCCTGGAGCGCGGCCGCCTGGGCGCGCAGGTCGGCCAGCTCGGCCTCCCGCGCCGCGACCTTCTGCTCGAGTTCCGGGACCCGAGCGGCTTCCGCTTCCGCCGCGGCCCGGCGCGCGGACTCCTCGTGAAGGTCGCGCCGCAGCTGCTCCTCGCGGCTGGCAGCGTCCTGGAGCCGCCGCTCCTGCTCCGCGTGCGTCGCCTGCACGCTCCGGACCCGCTCGCGGAGCACCGCCCAGGTCCCCAGGGCGCCCAGCAGGACCCCGATGCCGAACTCAACCCACCCGGTCACACTTCACCCCCGGAGCCGGAACTCATCCCTCGCCGTAGACTGAACGGCCGGAGTGGCGGGTTTTGGACGCCCCGAGGGAGGCTCCCCTACAGAGAGGCTGAGCTGGATCCCTGGCCCTGTGCCGCCCAGGAGTCCCCCGATCCCAACGCGCGGGAATCCACCCCGGACACCTCTTGTGTCGCACCGACGCCGCCCCGCCGCGCCGTCCGGGAGCCCCCCGAAAGCCTCCCCAAGCCTTTATGCCCAGGCGGGCGCGTCGGTCAGCGTGTTCGCAGTGTACGCCGTACGGCTTGTTCTGTCAAGCCCGGTCAAGATGGCGGGCGACGGTACAGGCTGCGCTGCCCCGCCACCTCCACCAGGCCCAGCTCCACCAGCCGGATCCGGGCAGCCTGGCGGGAAACGTCAAACCACCGGGCGAGCTTGCGGGCCACCCCTTCTACAGCCCCTGTCCCGACCGGCTCGGTCAGCAGGAGGCCCTCCTGCTGCTTGGCCCGCACCACCGCGGCGACGAACACCGACTTCGGCATGAGCAGCGCGGCCATGAACCGGTTCGCCTGAACCTCCCGCCAGTCGCTGCCTCCCCCGAACGCCACCTCCCGCTGCAGACAGCGGAACATCCGGTCGGGCGGGTCGAAGAGCGAGGTCTGCGAAGGGTCGGGTTCCACCAGGGCCCGGTGGAGGAGGATGTGTCCGGCCTCGTGAGCCAGCGTGGCGCGCCAGCGGCCCCGGCTCCCGGGAGGCGGGTGCGGGTCGTCCAGGGCAGCGTGGGTGAGAGCCGCGTTGACCTGCACCAGGGGAGGAACTCCCGGCCGGAACTCCGTGGCACCCAGCACGTCGCGGGGCAACGGGGCATACTGGTCCAAGTCCGCACCCAGGTAGCCCTCCAGGAACCGCTCCACGTCCACCACCGGCGCTTCCAGGGAAGGCAGAAGGCCGGCCCTGTGCAGGGCCTCCTCCGCCAGCCGGTCGATCTCTTCCAGATCGAACCAGACCCGCAGGGAGCCGTCCCGGTGGCGGTACCGCTTCATTTCTTCCGCTGCCCGAGCTGCTCCGCGCTCTTTTCCAGCTTCGCGAGAGCCTCCTCGTCCAGCCCGTGCGCGGCGATCCTCCGGAACAGCCGGATGGCAGCCGGGGAACGCTTCAAGTACTCCTGCGTCTCCGGGTCCAGCCGGCCCGCCCTCGCCAGCAGCTCGTCAAGATCCACACGCAGGTGGCGGGAGATCCCTTCCAGCACCTCCTGTGAGGGCACGCGCCGGTCGTTCTCGATGTCGCTCAAGTACGAAGGGGTGATCCCGAGCTGGCCCGCCAGCTGACGCAAAGTGACGCCCCGCCCCACGCGAGCCTTACGGACGTAAGCGCCGAGGGTCTCGGTCTCGCCCGGCCTGCGCATGTCCGCTTACAAGCCTAGGCAGGCAGCAGGGCGCGTGCAAGTGGCTACGCGGAAGAGTCCACCTTTAGCGGGTCCCGCACCGCCCGGGGTAACCGTCTGCGCTCCAGCTGCACCCGAAGGCGTCCTGCGGCGTCGTCCAGCCTGATGGGTCTGAGGCGTAGTCTCAGGCAACACTCACAGGCGGCGCGCTGGCCGGTGGAGCGGCTGGCGCAGGAGCCGGCGGTCCGGGTGGCGAACCAGCGAGCCAGCGTCCAGGTCGAGGTCGGCACTGCCCGTCACGGCGGCCCCTCCGGCCTGCGGGGAACCCGGCGGCGATGGACCACCACTTCGCAGACCTGTCCTGGCCGGCGGTCCGGGAGTTGCTCGCTGACCGCCGCAAGCCGGTCCTCCTGCTGCCCGTGGGCGCGGTGGAGGCGCACGGGCCGCACGCCCCTCTGGGCACCGACCTCCTCATCTCCCTGGGCATGTGCCGGCGGGCCGCAGAGCGGCTCCGGGGCGACCCACAGGT
>VAPR01001410.1_pt1 | contig 11845 bp, 12 predicted proteins | sample 3380701 | NCBI WGS metagenome assembly VAPR01 (sample SAMN11536904, study PRJNA540576) | hot springs metagenome | isolation source: hot spring wet sediment | place: Spain: Lobios | collected 2014-01
CCCCACCGCCATATATGGGGCGTTTTGGGCGATCACTCGCCATATGTGGGGCTCCCTTCCTGCCAACTGCGTAAGTCCTAGTTGTTTTAGGCAGATAATCGTCCCAGCCAGAAAAAGTCCAAAACCTGTCACTTACCAGATCTGCCTCAAGCTTAGCGTTAATATAAAAGATAACTCAAGCCAACCCAAACCAAGAGCAATCACTTTCCAAACCGAAACCCCACCTCATAAAAGCGGATGATTAAACCTTTGATGAGCTTCGAAGCATACATAACCAGGGACAAGAGCCACAAAAACAATAGCAAGACTCATCAGAAATCGAATACCAACCCCAAAATTACGCCCACATCGGAAATGGACGCTGGTAAGCGCAAAACAAATTCATTAAGACTTATCTTAGTGACAAGACGAATTATGAGATAATCTAAGAGCATCGCCATTGCATGTGAGCGAACTGCTTCTATAGTGCCCTGGATAGTTGAGGAAAGTGCAACCAGAACGATGCATGCCCCATCATTCCAAAGAATATCACGACCAAATTGTAAAAATTGGAGGCCAAATCTTAAAGAAAGTACAAGAGCTGTTAGGCAAACTCTCTTTTCTGTGATGACAACAAATCTTCTAAATAACACTTGAATTGAAAGCCAAGCACGCGTGGTGTGAACCTTTCAAGGTATAAATGATGTCCTTTTTGAGAGATGTATTGGCGCAACTTTTGGTCCCTTTTTAACGTACGTATGGCCTCTGCTAAGGCTAAAGGATTCTCCCTTTCGCACAGATAAACATGCTCACCATGAATCAACACCCGCCGCACAGCTGGAGAATCGCCCGTGATAACAGGTTTTCCCATTGCCAGCCCTTCATAGATTTTATTCTGTACTGTCATAAGAGATTGTGGTGTGGTGCCGAAACTACCGAGGATTACATCAGCTCTAGCAGCCCGACTTACCAGTTCCTCCTGATCCATCCAATCATCAAAGGTCACATTGGTGAGATTATATTGACGTGCCAGGGCTACTGCCGCTGCCTTTTCTGGACCATCACCAATTAATTCAAAGTAGATGTCAGTTTCGTTGCATAAGATTCTTGCCGCTTCAATAATATATTTTATTCCATGATTAGGAATGAAAGAACCATAATAGAGGACTCGAAATAGACCATCATCCCTCTCGATAGATGCCGGCTGGAACACCCTGTCGTCTGCTCCGAGAGGTATTAAACGGAACCGAGAGGAATCGACTTTATATTTTTTCTGAAACCATGCCACATAGTCCTCTGTATCCAGAATTAACAAATCTGGCAACAGACAGGATATCTTCTCCAAGCCATAAATCAGCCAGCTGGTGCATGGATTATGTGCAGTGAGTCCTCGTTCTTGAGCAATGAGGTAAATAGACATCAGCACATCCAATACAAGGGGCTTTCTATTTAACCAAGTCAGCACTCTGGCTAAAGGGACATCCAACTGCCCCGGATAACCGAGCACCATTACATCGTAAACGCCAACACTCCAATACTTACGCAGAAGACGGCAATAAACTTTCATAATTCGCAACCAAAAAGAGGGACGTATCCACCCCCCGCTGGCAGCTTGCACTCGATCATCAGTACCAAACCATAAGGGCTCGTGGCACTCAATGACCTCTACCCCGTTGCGCCGCAGCCCTTCTATCATCTTTCGATTGCGAGTATAGTTGGCCTGGTATGTCCCAAAATAACAAACTCGCAAGTCACCTCCAGGAAGTTCACCACGATGGTATGGACAAAAATGTGATTGAGTTATCAGTCTGTCTCAATTCCAACCCGCTACTGCCGTTCTTCACTTCCGCCCCCACCCAGGTAGTCGCTCCCTTGAGTAGTGCTCGGTGGTATAATCGGGGCCAGATTCCGACGGAGGTGGGCCCGATGAATCGAAAGCCCCATCCCCAGAACCTTCCCTGCCCTCGCCGTGGGGCCACCCACGGGATCCAGAACAGCAGCCAGGGCGGACGGCCCCGTTGGGTGTGCCGGAACGGCGGACGCTCCTTCGGCCCCACCCTGGGCACGGCGATGGATCGCTGGCGCGCCACCCCGACGGAAGCGGCGCGCCCCCTGCGGGTGGGGATGCGCCGGGGGAGCCGGAGCGCCGCTGAAGCGATCACCGGCCACCAGGTGGGGACCATCCGGCGGTGGCGGCAGGTGGCAGCCCGACACGCCAAGGCCCTCACCGAGGTCCGGGTCCACGACCGGCATCGGAGCGAGGAATGCTTGACCTTCCTGCATCACCAATACCTTAGGAGGTGACTACCCCCACCCACGGCCCAGCCAGAAATACCACTGCTACATGCACAGATGCGCCACATTCAGACCGGACAAGTCAGTAGTGCATCCCAGAACCTTTACCTGACTATCACCACCTAAAGGGAGCAAGAGGACCTCTACCGAACCGCTGCTTTCACCCAGATGGAAGCGATGCACCCCTGCCTCTGCTCCACCGACCAAGTGCCAAGTGACCATTCCTCTAGCCCCAGCAGGCCCCCAAGCCTCATCCACAACCAGACCGTTCAGGTTCTCCCGCGGGATGCGCTTGTTCTGGAACAGACTCCGGCCCATCGGCAGCCAGAAGAACGGCCGGCTGTCCAGCACATCAGCGGCCAGGGCCTCACCCTAATAGACCAGCGTCACCGTGCCCGTCGCCTTGTAGCGGTGCCAGCCGGTGAAACGCAGGTTAACCAAAAGATACGCCACGTCCGGGCTCCAGCCGTCCCGGAAGACAATTTTGTCCGATGCCAGCGGACCCTTCTGGTTGGGCAAGCCCGAGTCGCTATACAGCAGGCACGAACCCTCAGTGGAAGAGCGGCCCCCCAGCGAGGCCGGTTCCTCCACTCCTGGCTGGGCAAAGAGATACCCATCCATTTGCTCCAGCGCCTCCACCGCCCGACCGGCCAGCCAGACGTACCGGAGGTCGCCAGATAGTTCACTCAGATAGGCGATCCCGGCCAGATTCCATCCAGGATAATTATACCGCAAAGGTCCCCATCTGGCAAGGCCTGAAGGACTGACCTTCGGAGAGAAGTTCGGACAGGGGGTGGTAGAATTGGGCGGAATCCTCTTCGGGGGAGGTAGGAGTCATGGCCGAGATCTTGGAGCGGGACGAGCACGCCCAGAAGGCCGCCCGGTTGGTCCAGGCGATCCTGGAAGCGGGTTCTTTGCGGATTTCGGACCTGGCTCAGGCCATGCGTGGGACAAGTCCCGATGCAAATTACAAGGCGATCCAGCGATTTTTGAAGGAGGCTGATCCGAAACAAGCCCTTTTGCGTCTTCTGGATGAAGAGGCGCCTTTCTACATTGGGGATGGGACCGAGGTGGAAAGGCCCTATGCCCGGCGGACCGGCGATGGGGGCCGGCTTTCCGACGGCCAGACCCTGGGCTTCTGGCTTTTGGTGCTGGGTCCGCCCGATGCGGGTCGGACGATTCCCTTTGCCTTTGTTTGCGACTCGGAAAAGACGATCCACCGGGATCTCCACTCCCGCAATCTGGAGCATCCGCGGCTGTTCCGACAGGTGAAAGATCTTCTGGGTGGCCAGCCGCTGGTTTTCGACCGGGAGTTCAGCGATCTGGGGCTTTTCGAAGCTTTGGCGGCCTCGGGGATCCAGGATGGGATCCGGCGGAATGGGGCCCATCGGCCGACGATCCCGGACGAAGAGGGGCGACGGGTAGCGTGATTCATCCGGCCGGGTCAAAAGGTGCTCCGGCGGAATGTCATCGATTTGGGCAAAGTAAAGGGCAACCTGGCGGGCGACTGGGCCCCGGGGCTGGAGGAGCCGGTGGGGGTTTTTTCCAACCTGGAGCCGGAGAAGGCCCTGGAGATTTACCGGAGTCGGATGAAGATGGAGCCAAGCTTTCGGGATCTTAAGGGTCTTCTGGGGCTGGAGAAGGGGATGTCTAAGAAATTAGGTACTTGTTTAGCGTCTGGGGGTTATGAGGTGTCCCACAGCGGGGGAGGGAACAGGGGAGGAAGCCGGGCCGGGGCCGTCCGGACCGATATCCGGTAGGCCAGCGTCTCTCGGCCCGGTTGCCTCAGGGTTTGCAGCAGGCTGGCCCACACCGCATGGATTCGGGCCCCTCGAGGGGTCTTGGGGCGGACCAGGACCGCCGGTCGGAGGGCCCGCTCCGCCCGGTGGCTCGACGCGGAGGAACCGCAGGAGATGCCGCCGTTGCTTACGCAGTCGCCGGGCCAAACGCGCATGGTCCCCATCCGTGAACCGTCGCTTCTCGGCCATCCGGGCAGACAGCTTCGCTTCCCACTCCTGGAGTCGGGCCTCAAACTCCGCAGGCTCCAGCCTCCCCTTCTCCGCCCTCCAGGCCAGGGCCTCCCGCAAAAGCCCCGCCCCCGCTTCTTCTCCCCCTGAAGCCGCCCCAACTCCCGCAGGACCTGCTCCCCCCGATGGTCCTAAGCCCGGAAACAGTCCGTTACCCCCACGCCCGAAAACCCCGGCCCCAGGACCCCCACCCCCACTTCATGGGACCGGCGCCCATCGATGGTGTAGACGGTCCCCCCCGGGCCGGTCAAAACCCACAACCCGGCCCCCTGCCCCCCGACCCGCCACCCCGTCTCATCGGCGTGCACCGCCACCGAGTCCCGGAGGGCCTCCACCAACTCCGGGTAGACCGGCTCCGCCTTCTCCGCCAGCCGTTCATCGGCCTGGCCCAGGCCCGAGGCCGTCACCTCCAGACCCCAGGCTACCCGGAACAGCTCCGCCACCTTCCGGTAGGGAATCCCCCGCCGATGCTTCAGGTCCGCCGCCAGCGCCCTCGCCCCCCGCCGCCCCCGTCGCCGACGACACCGGCCGGGGATGGCGCGACCGCACCCGCTTCCGACATCGACGACAGTAGCCCCTCTCCGTCCGAAACCGCGGGATGACCGGCCGCACCTCCGGGATGTCCACCTGCACCTGCTCATGGGTGGCCCGGTCCTCCAGGGGTCCCCCACACGCCGGACACGCCTCCAGCGGGACTTCCACCGTCTCCTGGATGGCCTCCTCGGGCGGCCGACTCCCGCCCCGGACGACGGCCCGGTGGCTTCGGATCGGGCTTGGGCTTATCCCGGGAAAAGGGCGCCGCCGAACGCCGACCCCGCCGCACCTCGGCTTCCAGGGCGGCGATCCGCTTCCGCGCCTCCTCCCACTGCGCCCGGAGCCGTTCCAATTCGGCCAGAAGCTGTTGGCAATTCGGACAGGTGGACTGGGTGGTCATGGCCCTCCTATGATACCCTATCCAGAGACGCTAAACAAATACGAAATTAGAAAACCTGGAGAAGTGGATTGCTTTTATGCTTTTGGCTTATGTGGTGGGCCTGCTCATCGGGGAGACCATCCGAGACGAGGTCTACCGGGGAAAAAAGCACCAGGCCTACTCGGGGCTTTTTATCCTCCTCAAGCACCGGCTCCGGCTGAGGCTCAGGCAATTTTTGAGGCTCATCCGGCTGGCCCTGGACCGGTTCAGGGCCATCGTCCAAGGCCCTGTCCTATCTCCTGCCTGAAGGTCAGCTGAAGGAGCAGCCACTCAAAAGAGAGTCGGGCGTTCGTGCCCAGGGATTCGCCGGTGTATAGAGACTGAAAATAGGCGTTGTCTATCCACTCTGGTTGATAGACCAGCGCATCGTCGGTCACCCGGAAGCGGGCGGTCCAGCCCCGCCGGTTGCGGGCCAGGTAGGCCCGGTTCGCCGCTGAGAAGGCCAGGTCGGTCAGCCCTTCCGCCTCCGGTAGGGCCGGCAGGCCCGCATCGTTCTCTTGGTTCTCGTGCAGTCCCTTTGGCGATTTGAACAGCATCGCCATAGAAAGTTTTAGGTCGGTCGCTACCATTATTGTGTTATCTCAAATATCCACACTCGATCTTGGTGGTAAATCAAGCGATAATGGCTACTCTTCAAAAGCACGTTGGGGTCCAATGTCTTTGGCCCTTTGTAGTTGACCGCGCCTCCCTGTTGACCTATGTATATGTGAGTGACAGCGCGATCTTTTAGCAGCTTCAAAACTTCGGAAGAATCTATACCGAACTGCTGAACCTGGGCTGTCAATTCATTTACCCATATCCGGTAATCCGGTCTCGGACCTTTTTCAACACCATAGTTCAAAGGTGGCACGGTGTTTGCTCGGCCGGCCAGCAGCGGGAGCCACCAACCTCCATCAGAACCTACTACTACGCTTCCTCCATAGGCAAAGAAAGAGTTTATCAGAAATTTGGCGCTTTTAGGCGTGTTTTCCCGAATCCAAGCCATTGCCCGGATGTCTGGGCGTGTTATTAGGGCATGAGCATTGATGTTCAAGTCGCCTAAACGCTTTAAAGCACCCCATAGGCCAAATGCAATTACCAGTATGGTCAATGATAACTTCCAGAAATGGCTACTCCGGTGTGCTATCCACTGTCCAATCATATCCCCAATCAGTGCTCCAGCCGGGATATAGACAGCTATAAATAAGGCAAAGTTACTGATAGACCCACTACCTGGTAAGTAGAGCCAATCTGGATTAGTGGCAACCAATAGCAAAAACCACCAGATGGACACAAGGAGAACCCCACGTCGCCGTTGCCATAGTCCAGAACCAATCGCTATGACTAAAAGCAGCCACCCCAAAGGGGCCATAAAGCGGGTGAGGTCTCCAATGGCATTGTATTGGCGGGCGAAGTCAGACAGGTGAGTGGGAAGAGTTGTGAGCTGTTTCACAAAATTTTGAGTAATAGTCCCGGCAAAGATGTGCAGAAACCACGGCAGAAACAGGAGTCCGGCTCCAATCCCCAATGTGCTCACTCTTGAAAGTACTTGTATCCAGGTTCCCTTCCGCAGATTGAGCACAAGACAAGCAGCAACAAAAATCACATAGAATATAAGCACGCGATAATGAGTCAAAGCGAGCCCCCCTATAGCCAGCCATCCCAATCCTGCCAATGCCCATGATTTATTAGAATTTTCAATAAACTCCCAGGTAATAAGCACCACAGTTGGTAAAATAACCTGCCCTGCGAGTTGAGTGTAGCGTCCCCAGTTCACATAGAACATCGGCATAGGCAAGAGCAGGCCAGCTATAAGCACACTCACCGAACCTGCCCAACGGTTGCCACTAATTTTCATGCTCAAAGGATAGAGAGCCAATACTGCCAGCCCGTTGAGAATCTGCCCAACCCATAACGTTGCCCGATATACGGGCATCCCAGTCAACCAGTGAAAGACTGCGACCGCACTGTGAAAACCAAAATGATAAGTAAAAGTCTGTAGTTCAGCATACGGCTCCCACGAATCAAACAAGCCGCCGTTGTCCACCAGCAACTGAGCGATGACCGCGTGCTGGTAGGAATCCCCCCACATCGGGGCGTCCAGCGTGCGCACCACCAGGAACCGCACGCCGAAGACCAAGGCCAGGATGATTACCATGGCCAGGTCGGGCCAGAGGGCATCGGAGCAAGCCCAGGCCCGCAGCGCCTCCCAGCCCTGGCGAGGTCGCCAGCGCCGGTAGCGCCAAGCCAACGCGGCCAGCCCCAGAACCACCGGCCCCCACGCATACAGGGGCCCCAAATGCAAGCCGACCAGATCTGTCCAGAGGAAGAGCAGAGGATAGAGGGCCAAACTGAGGCCAGCCGCCAGAGCCATCCAGACAGGCCAAGGAAGCGGGTCACCCCGCCAGAGCCATGTCAGCAACGCGCATCCCGGGATCAGATAGAGAACTGCCGCTACCGTCAGCAGCCCTATTCCTCCCAAAGCCGCACGTCCCAGTTCCAGTATCATCCCCCAAGGGTTGTAGACCAACCGGAAGGCCAACTGGACATCCAATGGTTCGTGGTCCCGATAGGCCGCGCCGTCTATGTAGGCATCGCCCGGGGCAGCCCCCACTCGCACCGCACCCGCACCGTCTAGCTCCAGGACAGCATAACGATAAACACCATGGGAGCGATGGTCCGATGGGAAGGAGAAGCGATAAAAGCCGGGGGTTGCGATCTGATCCAGTGAGAGCTCTGCTACAGCCAGGTCGATGGAAGACTGAGGGTCAGACCGGAGGTGGAGGCGGAGGACACCCGCGCTCCCCGGCTGCGCTTCCAGCCAGAACTCCATCCCACTCAGCCCTCCATGTCGAGCGACAAAGGTTTGGCCAACCCAATGTCCGGGTTCCAGAATGACCGATAGATCGGGGGAGACAATTGCTTGATCATGGTCCACAAAGTCGGAACATCCGGTTAAAAGGAGAACCGCTGTCCCCAATGCGATAAACACGGATCTCTTCCGGTTGAATCCAAAGCCTATCCACAGGTTTCTCAAAGGGTTTCCCTGAACCCTAAAGGCAAATAGCCCCATCGAATCACCTCGTCAACTCTTCAATTTCCCAACATTCCTCCTGGCCCGTGACGGGATCCAAGCGCCTCCAGGCAGAAACGAGAGCACCAGCTTGCCACACCGGAGATCGGAACGAAGTGGAAGACCTTCTATCTCCCCTGCTCTGCGGATAGCCTCATTGCCACCTTCCTGTTCCTCACTTGAAAAGGCGAAGCAGATGACCAGTCATTTCTGACTTTCATCGACCCGGATCACACGCGAAGTGTGTCCGGTCCGCGCTTTCAACGGCCCCGGACAGAATCCCCTCCCGGATCGATTCTACTCAAACCTGCAGATCCCGTCATCCCTCAGTAGAAAGTCCACTCACCGAGACAGCCACCAGGGATCAGCCATCCCGCGAGTCCAGAACGGCACTCCAGGATGTGAGCAACCCCCTCGATGATGGAGAAGAGCTCACCCCCCTCGCAGCCAAAAGAGATCCGCCACCCACGCCGCTCAGCGATTCTGCGGCAAATGCGCAATCCTTCGACAGGCCAGCAGCTGCCCCTCTGGACTTGACAATCCCTACAGACTCATTTTCTATAGTTGGGGAAAATCTGCAAAACGAGGGGGGGTGCCTTCATCCCCGGAAGCCTGGTATGATGCCTGGTATTTCCGCCACTGTTGCGGCCGGCCCTACGATCGAAGCCAGGAACGGACGGAGTCTTCGGGCGGATCGCCAATCGTATCACCGCTGACATCGGACCGCGAGCAGTTGTTGTGACCGATGATGGGTGGATGAGGCGGTTTTGCCGGCATCGGCGCATCGAAGGGCCAGAGAAGGGATTCGGTGGGGGATTTTTATCCAGAAAAGTGGATTAACTTGGTGTTTAGCTGATTCGAATATCATAAAATATTCAAAATAAGAGATAAAATGGGCAAGATCCGCGTGATAATTGTCTATATGAGCTTGGCGATTGCCTACGCCATCCTGGTGCCCCCATGGGAAACCCCAGATGAGCCTGCTCACTACCGCTATGTAGCGGACTTAGCGAGGCGAAAACGACCGCCGGAAAATCCAAAAATTATAAGAAAAGGCAAATTCTGCGAGGACTATAATTTTATTTCATCTAATTATGAGTGGTATCATCCGGCTATCGGCTATTTTCCTATATCAGGATTATATGCATTGATCGCTTGGCTGGCTCCTCATCGTCTTCCTGCCGAGATCCCACCATTGAATCCTCTGTTCTGCGTCTCTCCGTTTGAACATCTTAACATGTTCGTTCACCCCGCCCTAGGGCTCATTAACACTTGGAAAAACATGTGGGGGTTCCTTATTCTAAGATGGGGAGCCGCCCTGATGGGGATTCTGGTGATCTGGGCCGCCTTGGAGACCGCTTGCTTGTTAGATATGAAAGAGAGCTCATTTCTTCCAGGTTCTTTAATCTCCTTACTTCCACAATTCATCTTTATCAGCTCGTCTATTCGCAACGACACTACAACCAATGCGCTTGCCGCACTTCTCTTCCTCTTCAGCGCTCGCCTACAGTATATCGCTGAACCTCAAGCTGCCCGGCGACAAATCTTTATCTTAGGAATCACCGCAGGTCTTGGTTTGTTGTCCAAATTGGCTTTTCTATATGTATTCCCTGTCGCCATCCTTGCTGTCTGGATTCTCCCTGTCCCCTCATCCGAGGAGCGAATCCGGAACACAATTCGCTTAACGCTACCCAGCCTTATGTTTGTCGGCTTGTATTATGGGCTGTATCCCGAAGCCCGGGCGGCATTGCATCATACCGCCCTGGAGCTGCGCATCCACCCTCGGGCGCTCACTTGGGACTACTGGCGTCCCGTCCCCGCTATGCTCATCGAGCTCTTCTTTGCGCGCTTCGGATGGGCGAACGTAGCCCTTCCGCAGGGATGGATTCCCACCGCCTTGGGGCTATGGGCGATCGGAGCGGCGCTCACACTTGGACAAGCTCTTACGCTCCGGCGGAAGCCCGAATCCGCCCCTCTCCGTCGCGTCCTGATCCTGCTGGCCCTGGGCGAGGTGCTGGCCTGGATCGGCGTGCTTCGCTATAATCTCTCCCAATTCCAGCCTCAGGGACGCTTTCTATTTCCCGCTCTTGTCCCATGGGCGATTTTAGGCACCTGGGGGCTATCCCGGCTTCCTCGAACGCATCGACGGATTCTAAGCATAACTTGGATCGCCTACATGGGCCTGCTCAATGCCATCTCCCTTCTCACCTTAACCGCCGCCTATCACTAAACCGCGGCCTTGTGGATGCGATGCGAGCCGTGGGGATGCCACATTCACTCACGGGCCAAGCCACCAGCTCGGCCGCCCTCCTTCCGAAGAAAGACCTCGCACATATTCCCGCCAATATATCCCCAGTGGCGAGATTCCCTGGGGTTGTCCGCCCAAGCCGGAGTAAAGAAGGTTACCATTATAAAATTGATGATATTCTCCATCCTCAAACCGGCCACTATCATCATCCAAGCTATACCAGTTCCACCGCTGAATCAATCGACATTCGTCCGCTCCATAACCCAAATTACAGTCTTTATAATTTAAAAACTGATCAAAAGATGGGTACATGAAGGAAGTTTTAACCTCTTCATAAGAAAATCCGCTGTAATGAGGCGGCATATTGACACCATATTCTGTGATGATTAAAGGTTTATTTTGTTGACCTATTTCTTTCATCCATTGACGCATCGAAAGAAGTTGTTGCCATCCCAATTCGAATCTTTTATTATCTTCAATCGTGTATAATATTCCTTGTTCTGATTCTATTCCAGCTGGTATATCAGCACCCCACTCCCCTTTCTTCTCTTGTAGAATAAAAACATGGACATTCCAGACATCGACAGGCATGTCCCGACCATACTTTGCACGATAAGCGTCCCACACGCGTTGCAAATACTGTCGTCGAAGAGGGGTAAATTGGACTACACCGCCGATGGCGAAGCGAGCAGTGGGATCGATCGCTCGGATAGCCTCCCGGATCTCATGGTAAGCCTCGGCATATACTTCCGGGAGCATCTCATCCTGCCCCGCGCATCCCCCGTCGCTAGTCTCCCAGTCCACCCGCTCGATCTCGTTCCCGATCACCCAGAGCAAACCCGGCCGCTCCTGCGCCACCTGACGCAGGATCTCCAGAGAGGGAGACACCGTATAGGTATACTGTCCGTTTACCTTCAGATATTCACATCCCGGACCTGCGCAACAACGCATCGGGACCCCGTCCTTGACCTTCCACTGCTTAAGCCGAACGATAGGAATATACTCAATCCCGTAAGGCTGTGGAGCGTTGGGGGTGACAGTCCAATCCACATACCAGCCGAGCCGCAGACGATAGGCTTCACCCCACGGCGATCCGCCCTTCATGGGAAGGCCCAACGCCGGGGCACCTGCCAGGGCGGAACCAGGGGGGCAACCATGCGAGGGGATCCGGGGCGGCGCTCCGGGATGTGAGCAACCCTCCTCACTCCAAGCAGGAGTGCCGAAGAATGACCTGAGCGTAGAGCGTCTCCAGCCGATCCACGTGCTCCTCC
>VAPR01001411.1_pt1 | contig 11837 bp, 13 predicted proteins | sample 3380701 | NCBI WGS metagenome assembly VAPR01 (sample SAMN11536904, study PRJNA540576) | hot springs metagenome | isolation source: hot spring wet sediment | place: Spain: Lobios | collected 2014-01
GGCGGGAATACGGGGCGGAACAGCCTCGTTGCTGGCACTCGAAGAGCCGACGTCCCCGCAGAGGAGGTTGGGAGACCATGGCCAAGCCCGTGGAGGTGACCGACGACACCTTCGACCGTGAGGTGCTGCAGGCGGATCTACCCACGGTGGTGGACTTCTGGGCCGCCTGGTGTGGCCCCTGCCGGAGGATCGCACCCATCGTGGAGGAGCTGGCCCGGGAGTACGAGGGCCGCGTGAAGTTCGCGAAGCTGGACGTGGACCGCAACCCGGCCACCGCGGTGCGCTACAACATCCTGTCCATCCCCACCCTGGGGGTGTTCAAGGGCGGGAACCTGGTGGAGCGCATCATCGGCTACATGCCCAAGGCGGAGCTCAAGCGGCGCATCGAGGCCGCGGTGGGCGCTACCGTGTAGCTCCCGGGGGCCTGCGGGCCAGCTCCGCCACCGCCTCGTGGATGCGGAACACCACCACCACCGCCTCCAGGGCGAGCCGGAGGAGCGCACACCCGAGCAGGAACCCCAGGGGAGCCGTCACGACCCCGAACAAGGCCGGTGCGCCGCCCTGCACCAGGGCCGCCAGCAGCAGCAACAGGGCCCAGAAGCCCAGCAGCACCACGCCGGCCGCGTACACCCACCGGGCCACCCGGAGGGTGACCATGCGCTCGAAGGAGAAGTCAAAGAGGCTGGACAGGAAGGGCCCGTCGTCCGAAAGCTGACTCACCTCAAACCCTCCGTTTTCGCGGAGGGTTCGGTGAGGGGAGAGCCGGCTCCTGCGTCAGTCCTGGTGGGCCAGCCAGCGCTCCGCCTCGATGGCGGCCTGGCAGCCGTACCCCGCCGCGGTGACCGCCTGCCGGTACGTGTGGTCGTGCACGTCCCCCGCGGCGAACACGCCCTCCACGCTGGTCATCATCCCCCGCTTGAGCACCACGTAGCCGGCCGCGTCCAGCTCCAGCTGGCCCCGGAACAGGTCGGTGTTGGGCACGTGGCCGATGGCCACAAACACCCCGTCCGCCGGCAGCTCCCGGACCTCCCCCGTCTGGGTGTGGCGCAGCCGCACCCCCGTGACCCGGGAGTCCTCGCCCAGGATCTCCTCCACCACGTGGTTCCACACGAACTCGATCTTGGGGTTGCGGAAGGCCCGTTCCTGCAGGATGCGGCTGGCCCGCAGCTGGTCCCGGCGGTGCACCACCCTCACCGACTCCGCCAGGTTGGCCAGGTACAGAGCTTCCTCCATGGCCGTGTCTCCCCCGCCCACCACCACCACCCGCTTGCCGCGGAAGAAGAAGCCGTCACACGTGGCGCAGGTGCTCACGCCACGGCCCAGATACTTCTGCTCGGAGGGCAGTCCCAGCATGCGGGCCCGCGCCCCCGTGGCCACGATCACCGCCCGCGCCTCGTACACCTCGCCGTTTCCCGCCTGGACCCGGAAGGGCCGCGCGCGGAAGTCCACCGCCACCGCGTCCTCCGCCACGAACTCCGCGCCCACCCGCTCCGCCTGCCGCCGCATCTGCTGCATGAGTTCGGGCCCGAGGATGGGCTCCGCGAAACCTGGGTAGTTCTCCACCTCCGTGGTGAGCATGAGCTGGCCTCCGGGCTGGGAGCCCTCCAGGACCAGGGGGTGCAGGTTGGCCCGGGCCGTGTAGATGGCCGCGGTCAGGCCCGCGGGGCCCGAACCCAGGATCACCACGTCGCGCATGGTCCCGCCCTCCGCAAGGGGTCAGGTCAGCCCGGGGAACGCTCCGGAGGTCCGGGGGATTCCCGGACTGGGGTATAAACCTAGTCAGGAACGGGCCCGGGGGTCGGAATGGCGAACGCGCGCTTCCGCACCGACGTTGACTACTACGAGGTGCTCCAGGTGCACCCCAGCGCCCATCCTGCCGTCATCCGCAAAGTCTACCACGTGCTCATGCTCGACCTGAAGCACCACCCGGACCTGGGCGGAGACGTGGAGCGGGCGCAGCTCATCAACGAGGCGTTCGCGGTGCTGTCGGACCCGGATCGCCGGCAGGAGTACGACCGGTTCCGGGCCGAGGTGGGCCTGCGGACGGAGTCCCCGGGAGCGGCCCGCAGCGCCCCCGAGCAGGCTCCCGAGCCGGAGGTGCACGCGGCCCTGCTGGAGCAGATGCAGGAGGCCATGTCGGCCCTGTCCGCGTGGCCTCCCCGCAAAGCCCCGCCGCCCTTCTGCCGCGGCCGGGTGGCGGCGGTGGAGGCGGGCCCCCTGGCGCGGGTGCACGGCCTCCGCTACACGGGGTCGATCCGCAGCGCCCAGGAGAAGCTGGGGGAGGAGCTGGACTTCCGGACGTACGCGCGGCCAGGAGGCGACCTGCGGCTGGTGCTGGTGTCCGCCCGCGGGACCCTGGTGGCGGGCATGCTGTGTGGGCCTCCGGACCGCATGGCCTCGGAGGTGGTGCGGGCCTTCGCCACCGAGGTCACCGGGGGCGAGGTGGACCCGGAGGCGGTGGCGCGCCTGGTGCACGCGGTGGAGTACCTGGACTCCGGGGACCGGCGGCGCAGGACGCGTGCGCTGGACCTGTGGCTGGCGTGCGCCACGCGAACGCCGGAGGAATGCTGCGTGGTGCTGGCCGCGTACCCGCTGTAGGGGGCGGCTTGGCCACCGTCGCCCCTGCCGCCCGTTCCCGCGCTGCCCTCGCAGAAGTCGCCCTGCTGTTCCTCAAGCTGGGGGTGGTGGGCTTCGGAGGCCCCGCGGCCCACGTGGCCCTGATGCACGAGGAAGTGGTACGCCGGCGCCGGTGGGTGACCGAGGAGGAGTTTTTGGACCTGGTGGGTGCCACCAACCTGATCCCCGGACCCAACTCCACGGAGCTGGCGATCCACCTGGGCTACCGTCGCGCAGGGTGGGCCGGGCTGTGGGCCGCGGGGGCCTGCTTCATCCTCCCGGCATTCTTCGCGGTGCTGGCCTGCGCGTGGGCGTACGTGCGGTTCGGCGCCCTCCCGCAGGTGGCCTCCGCCCTGTACGGGGCCAAGCCAGGGATCCTGGCGGTGGTGGCGGCGGCCCTGTGGGGGCTGGGGCGCACCGCGCTTCGGGATGCCCTGACCCGGGGCGTGGCCGCCTGCGTCCTGGCCGCGTGGCTGGCGGGCGCGCACGAGCTGCTGCTGCTGTTCGGCGCGGGCCTGCTGGCGGTGGCGGTGAGGGTGGGAGGCGCAGCGTGGACCGCGCTCGTGGTGGCTTCCGCACCCGCGGTGGCCGCCGCGCCCGCGGTGCCCTTCCAACTGGGCACCTTGTTCTTCACCTTCCTGAAGATCGGTTCGGTGCTGTACGGCAGCGGCTACGTGCTGCTGGCCTTTCTGCACGCGGACTTCGTGGCCCGGCTCGGGTGGCTTTCCGAAAGCCAGCTGCTGGACGCGGTGGCTGTGGGCCAGGTGACCCCAGGACCGGTGTTCACCACCGCCACCTTCGTGGGCTACCTGGTGGGCGGGTTGCCGGGTGCGGTGGTGGCCACCGTGGGCATCTTCTTACCCTCCTTCGTGTTCGTGGCGGCCACCCACCCCCTGGTGCCGCGGATGCGGCAGTCCCGGCTCGCCTCCGCCTTCCTGGACGGGGTCAACGCGGCCTCCTGGGCGCTCATGGCGGGCGTGAGCCTCCGGCTGGCCCGTGCTTCCATCATCGACGGCCTGACCCTGGGGCTGGCGGCGCTGGCCCTGCTACTCCTGTGGCGGCGGGTGAACGCCGCGTGGGTGGTGGTGGGCTGCGGGCTGGTGGGGATGGTGGCGCGGGAGGTCGTGACACGGCTGTGAAGCGGCCGCGGCATCCTTCCCCCGCAGGGGCGGAAGGGAGGTGAGCGGATGCGCGGGCTGCTGCTGGGGGTGGCTGTCGCAGCCCTGCTGGTCTCCACCGCGGTGGCGCAGTCCTACAAGGCTGGCGAGTACCAGGTGGGGGCTCCCGGACAGGAGGCCAAGTGGAAGGTACAGGCGCGGACGGGCTCCACGCACGCCGGGTTCGCCGCCGCCGCGGAGGGGGCGGCTCCCGTGGACCAGCACCTGGGCCACGCCCTCAACTGCATCGAGGGCCCCAAGGGCCGGAACTTCAACGCCAGCTGGGGACACCCCTGTCAGGGGCAGGGGGACGGCCTGCTGGCAGATCTACGGGCGGACCGGGCGGGCGCGGCTTGGCTGCTCGTGGCGGAGGCCGCAGACCAGCTGGCCCTAAGCGGGATCCGCAGCCGGGACCTAGCGCAGAAGAAGAACGCGGCCCGGGGCGTGGCCGAGCTGCTGCGCCTGATCGCGGAGGCGCGCTAGACCACCCCCAAAATCGCTGGCGCGATTTTTGGGGACCCCGGTCCCACCCGGCAAGCTGCGCCTTTGATGTCATGGACACGCTCTTAGCCAGCGCACCCACCCGGAAAATCGCACCTGCGGTTTTCGGGGTGGTTTAGCCGGGCGTGGTTGAGCCCTCCCGGGAACCGGGCTACTGTAGTAGCGCGGTCCCGAGGGAGGTTATGGAGCGACACCCGCCCGCCCCGCCGCGGGGCTTCGCCCACGCCGGCCAGTTTCCCCACCGTAGCGGAGGGCCGCACCTTTCGGAGGTGCCGCCGTGAGTGAGGTCGGCGCCATCTCCGCGGTGGCGGCCCTGGTGGCGTGCGTGTACGCCGCCGTGGCCAGCTTCCACGGGGCGCGCAGCGGACACGGGCGCTGGGTGGAAAGCGGACAGCGGGCCCTCCAGGCGGCCGCGGCGCTGCTCACCGTGTGCGTGGTTGCGCTGGTCCACGCCCTGGTGACGTGGGACTTCCGGCTGGCGTACGTGGTCCGCAACACCAGCCTCGCCACCCCCCTCCTGTACCGGGTCAGCGCCCTGTGGGGTGCGCAGGCGGGGTCGTTGCTGTTCTGGAGCTGGTTGCTGGCCCTGGTGGCGTGCGTCGCGGTCAGCCGCCACCGGCCGACCCACCCGCACCTGTCCGCGTGGGCTGGCGTGGTGCTGAGCGCGACCCTTGCCTTCTTCGTGTTCCTCGTGGTGTTGGAAAAACCGTTCCAGACCCTGCCGTTCGCGCCGGCCGACGGCCGGGGCCTGAACCCCTTGCTGGAGGACCCGGGGATGGTCGTCCACCCACCCCTTCTGTACTTGGGGTTCGTGGGGCTTTCCGTCCCGTACGCGTTCGCCATGGCCGCCCTGGTGACCCGCAGGCTGGACGGGGGCTGGGTGGCCGCCACCCGGCGGTGGGCGGTGGCCTGCTGGCTGAGCCTGGGCGCAGGGCTCGTGGTGGGCGGGTGGTGGGCCTACCGGACCCTGGGGTGGGGCGGGTACTGGGGGTGGGATCCCGTGGAGAACGCGGCCCTGGTTCCGTGGCTGGTGACCACCGCCTACCTGCACTCCGCGGTGGTGGAGGAACGCCGCGGCGCCTTTGCCGCGTGGAACCTGTGTCTGGTGGTGCTGGCGTTCAGCACCGCGGTGCTGGGGACGTTCTTGACCCGTACGGGGCTCGTGGTGTCCGTTCACAGCTTCGCGCGGTCCCCCATCGGCCCGTACTTCCTCGCCTTCGTGGCGGCGGTGCTGGTGACGTCCTTCGCCCTGGTGGCATGGCGGTGGGAGGAGCTGCGGGGCCGCCCGCCGGTGGACGATCTGCGGTCGCGGGAGGGCGCCTTCCTGTTCAACAACGTGCTGTTCTTGAGTTTCGCGGCCGCGGTGCTGTTGGGAACCCTGTACCCGCTCGGAGTACAGGCCACCGGCGGGCCGCAGGTGTTCGTGGGGCCGCCGTACTTTCACGCGGTGGGGGGGCCCTGGGGCGTGGCGCTCCTGATCCTCATGGGGGTGGCGGTGGTGTTGCCGTGGCGGCGCGCGGGCGCCGGGGTGGTCCTGCGCTTCCGCTACCCGCTGTTCGCGGCGCTCCTGGCGGCCCTGGCGGGCGCGGTGGTGCTCCGGCGGCCAGGGGTGGTGGCGGGGCTGGCGGCCGTCAGCTTCGCCCTGGGTGCACACCTGCAGGCCTTCCACGCCGCGGGCCGGGCGGGAGTGCGGGCCGGGCGGGGTTACCTGCGCGGGTTGGTGGACGCCTTCCGGCTGCAGCCACGGCGGTACGGCGGGTATCTGGTGCACCTGGGGGTCCTAGTGGTCGCCGTGGGGATCGTGGGCAGCCACGCGTATGTGCGCGAGCGGGAGCTGACGGTGCGGCCCGGTGAGGCCTTCCACGTGGGACGGTACGCCTTCGTGTACCGGGGCCTGCAGGCGGGCGCCACGCCGCAGGCGGACGTGGTGCGGGCCCGGCTGGAGCTGCGGGAGGGGGACTCTACGGCGGTCCTGGAGCCGGTGCGGCTGGCCTACCCGAGATGGGGACAGGTGGTCACCCGCCCGGCCATCCGGTCCACGTGGCGGGAGGACGTATACGCGGTGCTGTGGGCGTTTCAGCCGGACGGGGCGGCCACCTTCCGGGTGTGGGTGAACCCCCTGGTGCGGTGGGTTTGGGCGGGCGCCCTGGTGGCCGGGCTCGGTACCCTGCTGACCTTGTGGCCTCAACCCACCCGCGCGCGGGTGTTCCTCGCGGTGGCGAGCTGGCCTGCCGGGCACGCCTCTTCGCGGGATGGCCACCGGGGCCGGGCTGCCCGACAGGTGCTGCGCGCCCTGCGCGGTGGGCGGGAGGACCGGACGTGAGGGTTGCGCTCTTGGCCGCGGCCGCGGTGGCGACAGCGTGCACGCTGGGGTGGGGGTCGCCTGACCTGGACCAGCGGGTGCGGGCGGTGGCCTCGCAGCTCATGTGCCCGGTCTGCGAAGGCCGCACGGTGGCGGACTCCACCTCGGAGCTGGCTGCCCAGATGAGGGCGGTGATCCGCGAAAAGCTCGCTAGGGGAGAGTCGGAGGAAGCGGTGTTGAGGTACTTCGTGGACCGTTACGGGCCGTCGGTGCTGGCGTCCCCCCGCCCGGCGGGGCCAGGGCTGGTCCTGTGGCTGGCACCCGCGGTGCTGGCTGCGGGCGGCGCCGGGTACGTGGTGTACCGGTTCGGCCGGCGGAGCCCGTGGGCGGGGTCCGAGGACGGCGAGGAGGAAAGCTGAAGTTGGCGCGTGCTGGCGTGGTGGGGGTGTTGGGCTGTGCCGCGGCCCTGCTGCTGGCGGGCGTGGCGGATGCCGTCCCGATCCACGGGCGCGTGGTCCACGGCGCAACAGGCCGGCCGGTGGCGGGCCTGGAGGTCCGGGTGGTGGGCATGGAAGCGGGAAAGCCGGCCGTGGAGGTGGTCACTCGCACGGACGCCCAGGGGACCTTCCGGGCCCGGCTGGAGCCTGCGCGGCGCACGTACGTGGTGCAGGCCACCTACCGGGGTGTGGACTACACCGCCGGTCCGCACGCCGCCTCGGCGGGAACCCAAGAGGTGGTCCTGAGGGTGTTTGACGTGACCCACGACCCTCCGCCGCTGCGGGTTTCCCGCCGGGCCCTCCTGTTGGACCACGCGCCTCCCTGGTTCGTGGTGCGGGAGGTGGCGGTGGTCCACAACCCGACGCAGCACGCGTACGCCGCGCCAACGGCAGAGTCCGGTACGTGGCGCCTTCCCCTGCTGCGGGGTGCGGAGGACGTCCACGTGGTCCGCGGCCTGGCGCCCGCGGGCGTGGACCCCGACGGTGCCCTGGTGGACACGCTGCCGGTGCTGCCGGGGGAGCGGGCCGTGGTGGTGGTGTACCGGGTGCGGGCCCGCGGTCCGTCGCTGTTGGAGTTGAGGACGGGGCTTGTCACGGCTTCCCTGGACCTGTTCGTCGCCGAACCTCTGCGAGCGTGGTCGGAGCGCCTGCTGCCCCGCGAGACCCGGGCGGTGGGAGGCCGACAGGTCACCTGGCTCCAGGCTCGGGACCTCCCCCCGGACGTGGCCGTCACCCTGGCGGTGGAAGGGGTACCCGCTCCCGCGCGGACGGTGCCGTGGCTGGTGGGCGCTTTGTTGGTGGCGGGCTGCGCCGCGTTCGTAGGCTGGCCTTGGCTCCGACGGGTCGGTTGATGGGGCCGCGACTCTGTTGTAAGCTACGGGCGGCATGACCCGTGCCAGAAGTTCGCGTCTGCCCTTCACGCCGCGCCAGTGCATCTGTCCCGGGCGGGGGCAGGGGTGTGGCGCCCGCCACACCGGCTCCCGCATTGACTGAGCGCGCGGCCGCGACCCTCCGCAACAACTGAGTTGCCACAGGCGGCCCGCGACCCGGCCCTGCCGTGCGGTGGGCCGGGCAGTTCCACGAAAGGGGGTGCGCCATGGCCCGGGAGAGAGAGGCAGAATTCCACTGCTGCCAGCAACTTCCAGGAGACGCGGTACCCTTGTCCCGCCGCCGGTTCCTGGCGTGGCTGGCGGCTGTCGGGCTCGGGTGGACCGCTCTACCCCGCCCGCTCGCGGCCCAGGCACGCCGACGGGTTCGCCTGGGGTTCTGCGGGCAGCTGCTGTGCGTGGTGCCGTACGAGGTGGCCCGGCACCACGGTTACTTCGCCGAACAGGGGGTGGACGTGGAGCTGGTGTACTTCCGGGGCGGTGCGGCGGCCATGCAGGCGCTGGTGGCCGGTGCGGTGGACTACGCGGCCACGTCGTTCGACGTGGCGCTCGGGGCGTATGCTCGGGGGGCGCGCATTGTCCGCTTCTTCACCACGGGGCGCCTGCCTCTGTTCGCGCTGGTGACCGCGCCGGGCCAGGCAGAAAGAATCCGCGGGCTTTCGGATCTGCGGGGCCGGAGCGTGGGGGTCTCTGCCCTGGGCAATGCCGACCACGTCCTGGCCCTCTACCTGTTGCGGCGATCCGGCGTGGATCCCCAGGAGGTCCGGTTCGCGGTGCTGGGGCCGAACCTGTTTGACGCGGTGCGGGTGGGGCACGTGGACGCGGGCATGGTCCAGGAACCTGCCCTGACGCTCCTCAGCCGTGCGGGAGGGCGGGTGTTGGCCAACCTCATGGATCTGAAGCAGGCAGAGCGGTTCCTGGGAGGGCCGTACGAGTTCATGGGCGTGGCGGTTCGCAGGGACGAGTGGCAGGCTCGGGAGGCGGAGATGCGCGCCCTGGCCCGGGCCCTGAGCCGGGCGCTGCGGCTGGTGCACTACGGGACTCCTCGACTGGTGGTCCAGGCGCTGCCCCCGGAGCTGGTGGCGGGCGGCGATCGCGAGCTGTTCGAGTCCGTCCTGGCCCGGCACCGGAGGTCCCTGTACCCGCAGTCCGGCCGCATCGACCTGGCGGCGGCCCGCCGCGTGGCGGAGCTGCAGAGCCAGGCGGGCGTGCTTCCAAGGCCGGTCGATCCTGCGGAGCTGGTCAGCAACGCCATCGTGGACGGGCTGTGAGGGCGCTCGAGGTCCGAGGGTTGGAAGTGCGCTACGGGCCGCACCGGGTCCTGGGCGGCGTGGACCTGGAGCTAGAGCCAGGGGAGTTCCTGGGCCTGGTGGGACCGTCGGGGTGCGGGAAGAGTACCTTGTTGCGGTGCGTGGCGGGGCTCGTGCCGCCGGACCGCGGCCGCGTGGAAGTTTTCGGCCAACCCGTGCGTGGCCCGAGCCCGGACGTGGGGATCCTGTTTCAGGACGACGCGTTGCTTCCCTGGCGGACCGCCCGGGAGAACGTGGCACTGCCCGTGCGGTTTCGGGGGCTGGGGGCCCGCGAAGCCCTGCGCCAGGCTGACGTGTGGCTGCGCCGGGTCGGGCTCGGGGAGTTTGGGGATCACTACCCCTCGGAGCTGTCCGGCGGAATGCGGAAGCGGGTGGCGCTGGCGCAGGTCCTGGCCGCGCGGCCGCGGCTCCTGCTCATGGACGAGCCGTTCGCCAGCGTGGATGCCATTTTGCGCCAGTTGCTGGAGGTGGACTTCCTGAGGCTGGTGGCGGAAAGCGAGATGGCGGTCCTGCTGGTCACCCACGACCTCGAGGAGGCCATCAGCCTCTCGGACCGGGTGGCGGTGATGTCAGCCGGCCCGGCGGCTCGGGTGGTGGAGGTGTACCGGGTGCCGTTCGGAAGGCCTCGGGATCCGCTCGCGGTGCGGGCTGACAGCGCCTTCGGACCGCTGGTGACCGCGGTGTGGGAGACGCTGCGGGCCGAAGTGGCCCGGACGGGCTGGGAGCTGTCCGCATGATCCGCGTCCTGGTCCTCGTGCTGTTGTTGGGTGGCTGGGAAGCCGGCGCCCGGGCCCGGTGGCTGGATCCCTTCCTCTTCCCCCCGCCGAGTGCGGTGGGGTGGGTGCTGTACGACCTGGCGCGCACCGGTCAGGTGTGGGCCCACTTCCGCGTCACGGTGGCGGAGGCCTTGGCGGGCCTCGGGCTGGGCACCGCGGTGGGCGCCGTCCTCGGGCTGGTGTGCGCGGGGTTCCGGCCCCTGGCCCAGGTGGTGGAGCCGGCCATGGCCCTGCTCAACGCCGTGCCGAGGGTGATCCTGGCCCCGCTGTTTGTGATCTGGCTGGGGATCGGCATGGCGTCGAAGGTGGCGCTGAGCTTTCTGCTGGTGATGGTCGTGATGTTCTTCGCCACCTACTCCGGGATCCGCGAGGTCGACGGGCGGCTGGTGGACCGCATCCGAACCCTGGGAGGAGGACGGCGGGAGGTCCTGTGGGAGGTGTACGTACCGTCGGTGACCGCCTGGGTGGCCAGCGGGTTGAAGGTGGCCGTGGGGTTCGCGTTCACCGGGGCCGTGGTGGGCGAGTTCGTGGCCAGCAGCCAGGGGCTGGGCTATCTGCTTTCCTTCGCGCAGAGCACGTACAACGCGTCCCTGACCCTGGCGCTCATCACCCTGGTGGTGGGGGTCATCCTGCTGCTGTTCTGGACGTTCGGGAGGTTGGAGCGGTGGTGGCTGCGGTGGAAGCCGGAACACCGGAGCACGCGACACGCTGCCCGCTCGCGGGCGGTCCCAGCCGCCCGGCCGGCAGAACAGGCCCCGTAGACCGTAGGGCCGGGCCGGAGGCCCGGCCCTACGGTCGGGCTTCCAGGGCTCAGGCCTGCGCAGGCTGCTCGGCGGCTCGCAGGCCGACCACCGCGGCCAGGAGCACGGCCAGGGCCAGGCCGGAGAGCACCACGGCCTGCGCGGGTAGCGGCAGCCCCAGGTGCGGATCCACCGCGTAGGCCCCCGGCCCCGCGAGGCCCACAGCCACCGCCACCGCGGCAAGGACCAGCGGGTACTCAAACCCGCCGTTCTGCACCCACAGGCCGTGCCGCGCGTGCACCAGCACCGTCGCCGCGGCCATCACCGGGACGATGAGCACCGCGGCCAGGGGCGTCAGCAGGCCCAGGGCCAGCAGGGCACCGCCCACGAACTCTGCCAGCCCCGCCGCCAGCGCCCACAGCCGCCCAGGCCGCAGGCCCAGGGACTCCATCCAGGCCCCGGTGCGGGCCAGGCCCTCACCGCCGAACCAGCCAAAGAGCTTCTGGGCCCCGTGCCCGACGAACAGCAGCCCGACGACCAGGCGGATGATCAACCAGGCCAGGTCCAGCACAGGGACTCACCTCCCCATGGTGCGTGCTCGGGGCGGGAGGCCCCGCCCCGCAACCGTCACGCGGCGATCTCCACGGGAACCTTCTTCGGGAGGAACTTCTGCTCCACCGGAATCCGGATCTCGAGGATGCCGTCCCGCCACTGGGCGCGCACCTGGCCTGTGTCCAGGCCACTGGGCAGCGCCAGCGTGCGCTCGAAGCGCCCGTACGGGATGCCCAGGACCACCACGTCATCCCGCGGCGCCTCGGGCGCCTTCCGCTCGCCCCGGACGGTCAGGGCGTCGCCGGCCACCAGGATCTCCACCGCCTTCGGGTCCACGCCCGCCACGTCGAGCCGGACCACGAAGTGGCCGTCCGCGAAGTACGCGTCCAGGGCGGGCACAAACGCCCCGGCGCTCACCTCGGAGCCGAAGATCCGGTCGAGCAGGCCGGCAAGTTCCCGCTGGATCGCCACGACCTCCGCAACCGGACTGCGGCGAACC
>VAPR01001412.1_pt1 | contig 11834 bp, 12 predicted proteins | sample 3380701 | NCBI WGS metagenome assembly VAPR01 (sample SAMN11536904, study PRJNA540576) | hot springs metagenome | isolation source: hot spring wet sediment | place: Spain: Lobios | collected 2014-01
AATGCGAAGGCCAGCGGCCGCGCCATGTCCTCGGCGCCGTGCGAGAGCGCCGGGATCAGCACCAAGAGCGGCACGACGGCCAAGTCCTGGAACAGCAGCACGCCCATCACGCGCCGGCCGTGCTCGCTTTCGAGCTCGAGCCGTTCGGCCAGCAGCTTGCCGACGATGGCCGTGCTCGACATCGCCATGGCGCTGCCCAGCACCACTGCGCCTTGCCAGGTGAGGTCCCAGGGCCGGCCGAGCCGCTGGAGCAGCCAGGCCAGCATGAAGTGGCCCACCACTGCGCCGGCCATGGTGATCACGACCTGGCTCAACCCGAGCCCGAAGACCAGCTTGCGCATGCTCTTGAGCTTGGGCAGGTTGAACTCCAGCCCGATCACGAACATCAAGAACACCACGCCGAACTCGGCGAGGTAGTGGACATTGGCCGATTCGCCCGCCAAGGCGAGCGCATTGGGGCCGATGACGATGCCCACCGCCAGGTAACCCAGCATGGGCGGCAGCTTCAGGCTGCGACAGGCGACGACGCCGAGCACGGCGGCGAGCAGGTGGTCGCACCGCGCGCGCTCGCAGTCGCACGTCTCGGCCGCGAGATCGACGACGTACGCCAGCCCGGCGTCCAAGTCGGTGACGACGAAGACCCGGCTCTCATGCCCACAGCGGCAGTAGGCCCGCTCCTGCTCGACGGTCTCGGCCGTGCAGTACCGCTGAAGCTTGTCCATACCTGCCCATCTTTCCATCCAGTCTCTGTGCCGTCGCTCGGCGCAGTCGACGCCGCCCGCAGGGTAGCCGCTGGAGCCGAGCGAGAGGAGTTCACGTGCTGGGCACTTCTCCTCAGCTGTGAGGCCGAGCGTGCGGGCGGCCGTGTTCACTTCCCGGGATTGGGCGACCTCGGTGCGATGATTCGTCACCGCTTCCAGTTCCGTCAATTCGCAGCCTTAAACTCTTTCAGAATGCTAATGGCAGAGAATCCTGCATCTCTGTGAGCCACCACGCGAAGTCGACGTGCTGCTGGAGCCGGGTCGGTTCTTCCGCACCACTTGCAGCTCCTCGGCCAATATGCCCTCCAGATTGGCAACATCGGCGAAGATGCGATTGGCTAGCCGCGTTCCCAGGTGGCGGAAGACGAGCTCCACAGGGTGAGCCCGAGCGAGTAGCGCGGCAAGGAGAGCAGGGTGCTCCCCTCTGGCCAGACTAGTGCCTTCGTGTCGTGTGCGCCCGCACCTTCCAACGCCACCTTGATGCGACTATTCCTGATCTGATGGCGAAAGACAGCGAGCACGGCCGCAAGTCAGGCGTCTCCGGACAACGGCCGGCAGATACCCTGCCTGGTGCCGGGCTCACCTGAGAGATCCCGCCCGCGCCGGGCCAGAGTGATCCTCGACCAGCCACGTTGCCGCACTATCCTGCCACTCATACCGCGAAAGCAATAGTAGTGCCAATTCGGTGTAGTGGTGGCGGAGGAAATGCGATCCTTCGGCCGATCGACAGCGGAGGGAGATAGAATGGCACGGCGGGTCACGGTGGACTGGACGGAGAGGGCTGAGAAGATATATCCAGCGCTACGTTGTCGAGCAGCAGCTACTACGCTGGAAGCGATTGCAGGCGTTGCGGTTGGTACGCAGCGGACGGCAGGTGGACGAGGCGAGTCAGTTCGCGGGCATCGGCCCGCGCAGCCCAGAGCGTTGGCTGGCGTGATACCGGCAGAAGGCCTGGACGCGGTGCTGGCGCAGGTGCCGGGCCATGGCGCGCAGGGACAGACTAGCCGCCTGACTGCTGAGCAGCAGCTGCTGGCGGAAATAAGGACAGGGCGCTCTCGGACCTACGAGGAGGCGCGCCAGTGGTGTGGAAAAGACCGTCGGCGTGACCTCTAGCTACCAAGGGATGTACAGCGTGTTTGCCCAGGTCGACATCGATCCCTGCACCAGCCAGCTCCTGTCGCCGTGACTGGAGCACTTTCACCAGGATCATCGTAAACCGATGTTGACCGAGTTGGACGTAGGCGCCATCAGCAGTGATGGGACGCGCAATGCGGCAAGCAGCCGCGGGAACTTCCGGTCGAACGCATCTTGCTGCCGCCCTACAGCCCTGAACTCAATCCCGTCGAGCGCATCTTCGAAGAGAGGCAGCAGCGGGTGGAGGGACAGGTCTATGGCCGGGTGGCGGCCAAGCAGGCCGATGTCGAGGCGTACCTCCAGGAGGTAGCGGCCGATCCGGCGCGCGTCCGCCGCCTGTGTGGCTGGGCCTGGCTCCTGGGTGCTTTAGCCCAGTTCCCCGGCGATGCTCTCGCAGCCGCCCCCAGCTTAGCCGCCACATTCAGGCCGAATTGGTATTAGACACTGAGCAATTGTCCTATGTCTCAACTGAATTGAACTTAGCCTACTGCACCGCACTATAACCGTCGGAGCTAGCATATGTTCGCCCGTGACATGCCACGGCTGAGCGGCAGATTGATCGTCGGATACGTCAAGAGCTGCGCGGTAGGTAGCTCACAACTGCTCCTGCGACGCTTGCTTACCTATACCAACAAGGTGGCAAGGCTGGTCTAGACGTGTATTATGGTACTACCTATTTAGCTTGATACTTCTTATATAATCATGAACCTCTGACACAGGCATTACCTGTGCATACTTCATCCAGAGATCAAGCAAGCTTGCTTTGTGTGAAGCCTGGATGCGGTCAAAAACACATTCCTCAGGAATCACCACGCTGAAGCCGAACTGCTGGGCATCAATAGCAGTGGCACGAACGCATCCGCTGGTAGTGTTGCCAACGATAATCACCGTATCAATAGCGCGGCGAACCAGCTGATGGAGCAGCGTCGTGCCATAGAACGCGCTTGCGAAGCTCTTATCAATCACGAGATCTCCGTCACGTGGCGCAATCGGCGGGACGATCTGAACCGCGTCATCGTTGGGTCCATACTGCCGAGGGATAACTCGCGTGTAGATAATCGGCACGCCGTGATCTCGTGCCAGATCCAGGAATGGGCGGATCCGATCAATAGCGGCCCATGCAATCTCTCCCATTGCCGTCCGATAATGCTTGATCGCTTCCAGAATCGGCACATTGGGGCCAACGGTAATGTGCTGCATGTCAATCACCAGCACAGCTGGTCGCTGGCCGAGCCCTCGGGACTCCCAGCTCGCGGCGCCGTGCTTGGCGTAGCCAGCTTGCTCGATCACCTGCTTATCTTGGTCTGAGAGAATGTCATCCCAGATGTGTGCCATCGTACCACCTCCTTCTCGAGGACCATTCCATTCTACCGCTTGTCGCCACAGGGCGAGGTACGCCTTCCGCATCTCTGGATTCGGGAGGAGATCGGTGGCCCGAACTCACAGCACGATCTGCGTGTTCTCGACCGTATAACCGCGATTCACAATTCGCAGAGGGTGAGACACGTTTTGCTCGGTGCTCAGCCAGACATTGACTGCCAGCTGCTCGAGCATGTAAGCGCCAGCGAATGACCTCCGCAAAGCGACAGCGTTTTGGAAACTGGCAGACGAGATTGATCCTGCCGCCGACTCGAACCTCCTGTCCGAGGAGGGGGATGACGTGGTGTCCTTGCGCGGCTGTGACGATCGCGGCTTCCATCTCTGCTGGGGCATCACCGACAATAACTACGCGCTTAGGCTCGGTGACCGGTTTCAATGTCACGATCCCCCACTCTTGCTCGTAGCCTGCGACCGGATTCTGAAGGCAAGTCGTCGGCCGATCGGCGTGGACCATGCTCACGCACCCCTGATTGCACGAGATGCAGCCACGGATGTCATCGCGTCGGCCTTCAAGCAGTTTGTTGGACGGCTCGGGATCAGTGATCAGAGCGCGCGTCATGATGACAGCGTCGGCCAGTTTTCCCCCGAGAATCTGCTCGGCATGCTCAGGGTGCTTAATTCGGCTGACCGCCAAGATAGGGATGTCCGGTGTCGCCTCCTTAATCGCCGCGACGAAATAGACGAAGGCACCCTCGGTGTAGCTCTCGTCGGGGATCCGGGTCAGGAAACTCGCTGTGTAGTTGCACTGGCTGATTGGGAGGTAGTGGAGTAGGTGAGTCTCGGCCAGGCGACACGAGACCTCGACCACGTCGGCGAGGGCGAGTCCTCCGGGTACGAACTTGTCACCGCTCAAGTGTATGCTAACGATCATGTCTGGCCCGACGGCCTCGCACATGGCCTCAATGATCTCCAGCGCGAAATGCATCCAGTTGATCAGGCTACTCCCATATTCGTCGCTCGGCCGATTGCTCAGCGTAAGCCGCTTGAATTTCTACGCCATCCGCACTAGCCTCACGCATCACTCGGGTGCTCGTGGTGAACGTGTCGATCACCTCTCGGATCTTATGGTGGCCCTTCGCATGCGGAACTTCGCAGCTCAGTCCGTATGGAATCGCCGAGGGCACGTAAAGCAGGAGCCGACTGCCCATGCTGTGCATCTGGTGCCCCATGTGCAGTAGCTGTATCACTGTAATCATGTCGTATGTCGTAGCGATGAGTTTCCTCCATGAGCACCCGGAACATCGGCAGTGTGTCCCGGCCGAATGTTCCGAGTCCTCGAGAGGACGGTAGTGAAGAATTAGGCAAGACACGAGCACCTTCGATCACGCCAAGTCCGACTCCGCTGGGTGCCCGATCGCGGTGATATGCCACGAGGCGCTCGCTTGGTAGCCCGCTGGGGCCTTCCGCGTAATTTGTGGAATGAGTAGAGTAACTAATGCGATTCCGCACACGCTTCGACCCGATCTGGATCGGGCTGAACAGGTGCGGATAGGCGAGCGCGACGGACTGTACCATGCGCACTTCTCCTCAAATCTCTCGGCGTAGGTATCGCCCGTAGCCGGGTTCGACCACTACCTGCCGATCCCGTGCGATGACCCGGCCTCGCAGGATGGTCATCACCGGCCAGCCCTTGACGTGCATCCCCGCGTAGACGGAGTAGCCATCGCCGACTTCCGGCATGTCGGCGCTGATGGTACGCTCGAGATTGAGATCAATCAGCGCGAAGTCGGCATCGGCGCCGACTTCCATTGCTCCTTTGCGTGGATAGAGTCCGAAGCTCTTGGCTGGACCGGTGCTGGTGAGATAGGCGATCTGCTCGAGTGTTAGGCCGCGCTTGTGATAACCCTCGCTGAGGAGCAGGGCGAATTGCACGCCGATGCCGCCGAAGCCGAGCATTGTCTCCCATAGATCTTTGCCGCCTTTCTTAGGCAGCGGGCATGGAATATGGTCGCCACCGTAGCAGGTGATGTATCCCGCCATGATCCCCTCCCATAGACGCTTCCTGTCCCATTCATCCTGGATCGGGGGACCAACCTTCGCCAGTAGCCCGGCCGGGCAGTTCTTCGTCAGGTTCAAGTAGTGCGGAGTGGTTTCGACGACCGTACCGGTTTCCTCCTGAAGCCAGCGCGTACGCTCTAGGAGATCGACGCTGTAACCTGAACTCAAGTGGACAACATACAGATTTCGTGAGCCGGCGATGTAGGCCAGATAGAGTGCGCTGAGCAGGGAACTGGCTTCTGCGTAGCCGGGGCTTGTTTCAGCGAACTCGGCAAGAGTGTGATCCCAGTGCCCGCGCGCCTTCAGTTCCGCGGTCTTTCCGCGGGCGATATCCATCTCCTCGCAGTGGACACAAACGAGAAGCTTTTCGGAGATCTCGGCAAAGCGCTGCAGAGTGACGAGTAGGTCGTAATCGTTGAGTATGAGAGGGTCGTCGACCTTAAAGCGGCGACCAACCTCATCTTCGTACTGACGGTAGAATTTCCAGGAGGTGATACCCGTCTCGCGAACGACTTCCTCGAACTCATCCCAGTGTGCCTGGCGAAGGAGTCCCAAACTGAAAGCGAAGTCAACCGTGCTGACCTTCTCTGCCTCCTCGACCATCTTCATAATAGTGCCCCGGTAACTCTGGGCATGCCGGTAATAGTTGACGATTGTGGTATACCCACCGAGCGCAGCGAGCTTGGTGTCAACCTCGAAATCCACCAGGTAGGGGTTGTAGATGCCTAGGTGCACGTGCGGGTCGACTCCGCCAGGAAAAACGTACAACCCAGAAGCATCGATCGTTTGCTGGGCTTCCGGCGTAGACTCGGGATCAAAGAAGCCGGCAATGTGTCCACCGCGTACGCCCACGTTGACCGATTGGACACGCTGGCCGGGGAAGACCACATGGCCATTCTGAATAACTAGATCGAGCATCGCCTCACCTCCTTGGGGTCCGTAGTATTGTCGATCTGTTGATTTCTTTTTTAGCAGCTACATTGACTGCGATCCAGCCAAGTCCGGCGGCTGCAAGCAAACCGTTTCGTGACGCACAGTCGTGCCGGCCTCTGCCGCTCCCGCATGGAGGCCAGAAATTGCAGACATCACCCAAATTCTTGTGCCCACTATGAGGCCCTCTTGCGTATGGAAGGGGACGGCGTGGATTTTGATCCGTAGAAGGAAGTCTCCAGCGGACCGCTGCTGAAGTCAGCTCGGCCGAATCGATCGTCCGCCTCACCCGAGCAACCCGGTTGACGGTTTCAACCGTTTCAGCCAACCGCGCGGTCGGAAGCCTTGTGGGCATGGCGAGCGCTTCGATCGACTCGACCCGGTACACCTTGCCCGCCTTAATTCCCTTTTTGAATCTTGTACTACGCGAAGCGTCGTTAATTTCCTGATTGAAGGTCTCCCAGGCTTCGCCTCCTGGTTGAGCGAGAACTTGGTTCGCGAACTCCGAATACCCAGTGACTACCCAGCTGAGACACTCTCCTCGGTTATTGATGATGGCGCGCTTGATAACGAGTGCCCAGGTGACTAGTAGGCTATCGGGTGCGGTGACCGAGGCGTGTCCCTGGTAAACGTTGAGATGCTCGACTGCCACGCCACGTTGTATACCCCACAGGATCCCTTTGCCGGTGTTTTCCGGTGCGCCGAAGTACAGCGCCTCTGCCACGTTGTGCGCCAGGTACTGGTGCATCAGGCGTGGGTTACCGCCGAAGTTGTCTACCGCTAGTACCACCGCGTCCGCGTAGATGTCTGGGTCGTCCATTTGAATGCCTTGTACTCGCTCTCCGTCAAACAGCAGGCCCTGTGCTACGGTATTCAATCGGGGGGCGATCTGCGGCTCAACACGCACCGCTCGGTCGAGTTGTCGCGCCAGCTCGAGTGGGTAGTCAGTGGGAGAACCATGCACGCGAAAACGACTCATCCCAGGGTAGAGGACGTCCGTGTGGCAGATCAGTTTGCAGCCGATCTCGTCGACCCACCACCCGACCAGTGGCGCCGACCGCTCACGGAGAAGACGGGTGATGATGGGATCGCTCTGCCGATGGTTCTTGGGTAGGATGTCCTTCCCCATGAGTTCTGTCGAATCGTCCAATATATCGGCTGCACGCTGGGAGTACGTGGCGGCCGCCGGGGTCTGCCCGGTGGAGCGCCGGGTGTTGTCAGCCGGCTGGGCAGCCTTTTCGAGCAGCACTGAGATGCCACAGGCAGCTAGTGCCGCGATCATGCCATCGGCGCCAGTGCCAACAACCACCAACGGTACATCAACCCGCGTCATTGGCTTCCTACCCCTTGACGAGCCATTAGGCGTCGCTCAGTGAACGGGATAATCCCACCCGCCTCGAGGATCTCTCGCGAAATCCCCGTCAGATTCAAGATCGGGAATCGCTCATCGGTCCGAAGATTGTGGACCATTCGCTCGGCGATGTCCACCCGAAGCCGATCCCCTTGCTGGATCGTCTCCGTCGACTCAATCAGGACAGGAATCAGCCCGTTGTTGATCGCATTGCGAAAGAACAGCCGAGAGAAGCTCTCGGCGATCACCACCGGAATACCCGCCTCCTTGATCGCGAAGACCGCGCTTTCGCGCCCCGAGCCGATACCGAACCGCTTCCCGGCGACGATGATGTCCCCTGGTCGGATCTTCGAACTGAACTCCGGATCGATGCCGGCCATCACAAACGTCCCAGCCTCGTCATTCCGTCGATCTAGGTAGCGACCTGGCAGGATGTCGTCAGTCGTAATGTCGTCGCCGAATTTCCACACCGTACCTTCGTAAATCGTCTGCATCAGCGTGCCTCCTGGAGGTACACTCGAGGATCAGCAATCTGGCCCTCGATGGCCGAAGCGGCAACCGTCAGCGGTGAGCCGAGGTAGATTTCGGCGTCCGATGCGCCCATCCGTCCGCGGAAGTTGCGCGTCATCGAGGCGATGGCGCGCTCCCCCGCGCCGAGGATCCCCATATGGACACCCGCGCACGGACCGCAGCCAGGGGGCTGGATCGTCGCGCCTGCCTCGACGAGTGTTGCGAGGGTGCCGTCTCGGAGTGCCGCCTCGTAGGCACCGCGGGTCGAGGGCGTGACGATCAGCGGCACACGCATGGTATGCCCTCGGAGGATACGCGCGGCAGCCTGGAGGTCGACCAGCTTGGCGCCAGCGCAGGAACCTAGATAGGCAACATCGATAGGAAGCCCAGCGACGTCTGAGACGCTCGCCACCGTGTCGACCTGGTGAGGGAGCGCGATCTGCGGCTCTAGGTCAGTCAGATCGAACTCATACACCTCGTCGAAATCGGCGTCAGGATCGTGGGCCAGGAACGCATCGGGCTCCATCGCGTAGGAGCGCCAGGTAACGGCGTCGGGCGGAACAATAGCGTTCTTGGCGCCCATCTCGATGCCGGCGTTGGTCAGCACCGAGCGCTCGTCGAGCGATAGCGTCGCCAGAGCCGGGCCAGCGAACTCGATTGCCTTATAGACGGCGAAGTCGTTCTTGAGGCGCCCAAGGATCAAGAAGTCGATGTCCCGTGCCATGACACCGGGAGGTAGCTGCCCGACTAGGCGGATGCAAATCGTCCCCGGTACGCGTAGCCAGACCTCACCAGTTACGAGTACAGTGGCCAGCTCATTTGAGCCGATCGGGATTGCAACTGCTCCCGCGGCACCAGCCGTCGTAGTGTGCGAATCCGCACCGACGATGAGCATACCTGGACGCACCAACTGTTTCTCCAGCAAAAGGTTGTGCAGGATACCCTGATACTCAAAGAAATGCGTCACACCCTTCTCACGCGCCCAGCGACGGGTGATGCTCAGGATCTCGGCATGTCGCAAATTAGAGGCCGGAATAAAGTGATCGCAGACCAGCACGACGCGTGAGGGATCCCAGAGTTTCCCGCCGAGACGCTCGATGACCGGTGCGATGCGCCGCGGACCGGAGGAATCGTTCATGACTGCCAGATCGATACGCGCCCATACCTCGTCACCTGGCCGCACCTCCTTGATCCCGGCCGCTCGTGCGATGATCCTCTCGGTGACCGTCATTCTGCGCATTTGGCAACCTCTCTCCTGAGTATCCCCCAGGTTTTCTAGGTCTCGGGAAGAAATCTCTTCTCCAGTGTGCGAATGTGCCCAAGGCCAAGCATCTCATTGAGTTCCTTGAAATCGACCATCACCGGCATTAGTGCAGTCGTTGTACCGCTCCTCTTCAGCTCGGTCAGTAGCTCGCATGCGGCGTAGACGATCCGCCGAGTCAGCGAATTGGGGAAGATGACTAACCGGAAGCCGAGCTCTTGCAACTCGGCGGCCGAAAGCAGCGGAGTCAAGCCACCCTCGACCATGTTGACCATCAACGGCACGCTGCCTCGAAACGCCCGAGCGATCATCTCCAACTCTTGCACATTTTGCGGCGATTCGATGAAGAGAATGTCCGCTCCAGCCGCGATGTAGCGCTCGCCGCGCCGCAAGGCCTCGTCGATCCCGAGAACGCTGCGGGCATCGGTGCGAGCAATGATGAGGAAGTCGGGATTTCGGCGGGCTTCCTGTGCTGCCAGAAGCTTTCCGACCATCTCGTCCGGGCTGATCAGCCGCTTGCCGCTGAGGTGTCCGCAACGCTTCGGGAACTCCTGGTCCTCGAGCTGGATTGCCGCGACGCCGGCACGCTCGTACTCCCGCACCGTCCGCATCACGTTGAGGGCGTTGCCGTAGCCGGTGTCCCCATCGGCGATACAAGGGATAGATACAGCATGAGCGATCGAGGCGGCCCGCTCGGCCATCTCGGTCAATGTCAGGAGCCCGACGTCCGGCTGACCGAGCACAGAATAGGAGGCCCCCGCGCCGCTAAAGTAGACCGCCTCGAAGCCGGCAGCCTCAATGAGTCGCGCCAGGAGCGCGTCATAGGCGCCGGGAGCAATCAGGATCCGGTTCTCGGCCAAGCGCTTTCGCAGGCTCATCACAATCTTCTCACTCGCTCGCCTTCTTCACTCCGACAGCCGCTTGAGTGCCAACCATCGTCTGTTCACCCGTGGCGATAGCCGGACGATATCCGAGCTCGCGCCAGAGCATGCCGACCTCCTCCAGCAGGAGGCGCCCATACTGCTCGGCTAGCTCCGGCCTCCAGCGCATGACCGGGCCAGAGATACTGATAGAACCCACCACCATGGCGCGGTGGTCGAACACGGGAACAGCTACCGAGAATGCGCCGACGAGTCGCTCCGAGAGCGAGACGGCGTAGCCACGGCGGCGGATTTCGTCGAGGTCGCGACGGAGCCGATCCGGAGAGAGCGGTTCGCCGAGTGCGGTCGTCTTGCCGATGGCGCCGGCGATGATACGCTCGCGCTCCTCCTCCGGTAGGAAGGCAAGAATGGCCTTGCTGCTGCTGCCAAGCAGCAGGGACATCTCCCGGCCAAGCTCGACGCGCTGGCGGATCTCCTGCGGGCTCTCGAGCGACTCGATGTACACCCGGTGGTCGCCGACGCGCATGCTGAGGTTGACAGTCTCTTGGGTGAGAGCCCGCAGGCGCTCCATATGGGGCAGTGCCCGGCGGCGGACATCGAGCTGCTGCAGAGCGACGAGGCCGAGTTCGATGACCTTGAAGCCCAGCCGGTAGCGGCGGGTCTCGGTAGCGGCCACGTACCCGTGCGCTTCCAGGGTGGTGAGTAGCCTATGCACGACGCTCTTGCTGTAGCCGAGCGCTCGACTGATCTCAGAGACCCCAGTGCTCTCGTGCGTGGCCAGGTAATCCAGGAGTTGTGCAACTCGCTCGATGGTTTCCAGCCGCTCCTTCGGTATCACTGAGCCAGCCTCCAATTCAGGACACGTTCACAAGAAGATGACTCTGCGCAGTTCACTCAACTACTGGTCGCGTGTCAACGACGCGAACAGGCTTCGCGCTAAGGCGTGGATTGAAGATATCGTCCCTGTTCGCAAACTCCACGCGTGGGCGTATGTGCGTCACCGCGAGGGTGCGGCGCGCTGCCTCCTCCGCCACTGAGTCACGGATTTCTGGTGCAGCAGCGAGTCGCAGTAAGAGCTCGTCGGGAGAGAACGGATCGGCCGGATCGCTCTTCTGGACGACAATCTGGTATTCGTCCAGGCCAGGTAAGCTATCCATACTTTCCTTCAGCCCTTCAAGGTTAACCAATATCCCTTTGATCTTGATAATATCCTTTGTGCGAACCGGTTGTGTGATGATTCGCTCTGATGTGCGGCTACAGTACGGGCACGGTTCATCCGTAATGGCAACGATGTCGCCAATCGCGTAGCGCAGAAGCACGGTGCCGCGCCGGATCAGGTGCGTAGCGAGGAGCAGTCCAGGTTGACCGTTGCCGACTCGTTGCTCGGTCTCGGGGTCAACGACTTCGAGGTATATCTGGTCAGGCGAAGGATTGTGCCATCCGCTGCCAGGCACACATTCGATCAGGCTGCTTAACTCAGTTGATCCGTATCGATTTAGGATTTGCGGGTTCGGTGAACCCAACTCGATGAGACGACGCCGCATGTCCTCCCGCATCGCCTTGGAGACCACCTCCCCCGTCACGGAACAGGCGCGTACCGAGGAGAAATCGGCACCCAGCTCCTTCGC